>Ga0209902_100097_pt1 | contig 170640 bp, 65 predicted proteins | sample FECB27metaG_FD_188304 | JGI IMG/M metagenome (GOLD analysis project Ga0209902, IMG submission 188304) | Cyanobacterial communities from the Joint Genome Institute, California, USA - FECB-27 (SPAdes) (version 2) | ecosystem: Environmental > Aquatic > Thermal springs > Hot (42-90C) > Microbial...
GGGCCCTCCATCTAATCTATAAAGACCCCGAGAAGATCAGCTTAAAACGCAAACGAAAGAAAGCTGCTCGCGATAACAATTACCTCCTCAATCTCTTAAAAACTTAATTTTTGGTGCGGAAACCCTAGGCTGACAGTAGAGGTTTGGCAGTGATACCTGAAGTCCCGGTTCAATGAGACGCTCGTCTGCAAGGCCTGCCCAGGCGGTTGAACCGGACAATCATTCAGTCGACCGGCCCGGAGTTGGGGAGCGTTGGTGCGGTTGGGGTGGCTTAACCCGGGGCATACCTAGCTGATTTTAGTCAGGTAGGGCAGTTGCTCATTCTGAAATGGAGAGTGTTAGCGGTGACAATGGACAGGAGGGTGAATCGATCTTGCTTGTCGTTTGTGCTCAAAAAAATACCAGATGACTTAGGGTTTTGATTCACCTTTTGATCCGAACGCAGGCCTTTTTTATATTTTTTTACTGGATATTTGCTTATCTCATCCCACTCTATTACTTTTCAAGTAGTTACAAAGTTAAAAAAATTTAGTAGCCGCTCACCTGCATTCCTGCTTTCATAAAGCTAATTCGGTATTCGTGAAGCCATACCATTCCTGCATAGGGGGAATGCGCGGGTAGGTTTGCTCCGGCGAAGGGTTTTAAAATGATCGGCTAAGACATTCAGCGGACAGGCTTGGGTGACAACCGTTGGGTGGGCTTGATATTCAACTAAACTGTGGATCACCAATAGTGAATACGCTGTTGAGGTGATTGATTTCCAAGCTGGCAGCCGATAGCTAATTACTGATGGCTGCTTATCCGGCTGAAATTCGGGTAGAGGCTTTCCAATGGCTGGGTTGGTACGCCGGTAACGCATAAAATGCCTTTGGGCTTCTGATAGTTAATCTTCATTATTCAACACCACTGCATCTATATGGGATTGTTTGGATACTGGAAAGCCCTTCCTAAACCTATCTTGCTGGGGAACCCACTGTTCATGATAAAAGATGGTCAAACCGACGCGATCGTGAACCGATTGACTGTGAAAAAAACCAGGCTGGTACTGATCCACGTGGCCCTGTGGCTTTTTTATATATTCTATGAGTCGTCTATCTTGCTGATTGTCGACAATGTCACCTTCAATTTCTGGGAAACCGGATTGAATTTCCTCTTCTATGCCCTCGTTTTTTACTTTAACAGCCTGGTGATTTTGCCCAGGTTTCTGAAAAAGGGAAAATACACCCTGCTGTTTTTTAGTTTCTGCTTACTGCTGGCCTTTTTACTGTTGGTTCGGCTGACGATGTACACGTACGTGCTGCCCTTCCTGGATCGAGAGGTTTTGCATCCGTTCGTGAATACCAAACTATTCATTGCTCAAACCATATGGCGGGGCGGTTACTTTGCCATGCTGAGCTTCGGCTACTTTTTCGCCAACCGTTCCATCCAGATGGAGCGGCAAAAAAGAAAGCTGGCCGATGCCCGCAGAAAGCGCTCCCAACGCCTCCGTAAAATTGAAAATAGTTTGCTGGAAATGGAGTTGATCAGCTTGAGAAACCAGATCAACCCCCACTTTTTGTATAATGTGTTGAATTACTTTTACTCGCAGACCTTTATGTTTTCTGAGAGTACCGCGAAGGGAATCCTGCTGCTGTCGGACATTATGCGATATGCCCTGCAGGAAGACGAAGGCAACGGGAAGGGGATGCTGGAAAAAGAAGTGCAGCATTTGCAGAACTACATTACCATGAACCAACTGCGATTCAATAACCAGATCCAGGTAAAGTTTGAGGTAATCGGTAACCTGCACTACAAGATGATTGTGCCATTGGTGCTCATCACTTTTGTCGAAAACTGTTTCAAACACGGAGAACTGCACGACCCCGAAAATCCGGTGATTATCAAAGTCGAGGTGGTCGATGATCAGCTCTTCTTTTATACGCACAATAAAATCAGAATCGGGATGAAGGAAAAATCCACCGGCATCGGGATGGTGAATATCAAAAGAAGGCTTGAGCTTAAATATGAGGGGAGATATACGTTGGATATTGACCAAAGTCCTGATTATTACACCTGTAAATTAGTCATCAACTTATAAATAGCCTTCTACGATGCTCTCTTGCTTTGTGATTGACGACGAACCCGCTGCCATTGACATTTTAACGAATTATATTGAGAAGACGCCTTTTCTCAACTTAGTCGGTAGTACGAACAATCCCATTGAAGCCATTCAGCTGCTCCAGAACCAGAAAATCGACCTGGTATTTCTGGACATTCAGATGCCTTACCTGTCGGGTTTGGACTTGATGAAGGTAATCCAGGGAAAGAGCAAGGTGATATTGACTACGGCCCACAGCGAATATGCGCTGGAAGGCTTCGAACAGGATGCCCTGGACTATCTACTAAAGCCCATTCCCTTTGAACGTTTCCTCAAAGCCGCCCAGAAAGCATTGTATAACAGTGCTTTTGCTACTTCGGCCTGGCAGGCTCCTGCCACCGAAGATGAGTATATCTTCGTGAAAACCGAAAAAGGAAAGATGATCAGAATCAACTTCGATGAGATCATGTACGTGGAAGGGCTCAAAAACTACCTTTCCATCTACACCAAAGAAGACCGCATCATCACGCTGCTGAACGTAAAAGATTTAGAAGAACGCCTCCCGCCCAAGAAATTTATGCGGGTACACAAATCCTACATCGTTTCATTGGACCGGATCAAAGCGGTGGATGGCAATCAGATTCTGCTGAAAGATATGAAAGCCTACGTGCCCCTGGGTGAAACCTACCGGACCGTCTTTTTTCAAACGCTGCAGCAGTACGTCATGAACGGCAAACGATAAGACCCTTCCGATTCTTTCAGCCGCCGATGCCGGCAAGGGAGCCGTGCGCTGACTGCCTTAGGTCTTTTCCAGCTTCATGGCCGTTTCCGTGCGATAATACCGGTATAAGAAATCGTACACGACTACTTCGTGCAGGCGCTGGTTGGTGGGAATAATGCGGTTGATGAGCATGTGAATGTAGCTGCCAAGCAACTTATTCAAGGGAATTTCCAGCCGGTTTTGCCGCTGCAATTCCAGTATTTGCTCCGTAATCGGCTGTATTTGCTGATTTCTCCGGTAAAGGGGTTCACAAACCGCCGCGTATTCGGACAAGGCATCGTTTTCGGAATCCAGGATCCGGCTGATCATCGACTTATGGTTTCGGTACTTGGTATCCAACTGTAACTTTAATTGCTTATCCGTACCGAATTCCAGCATAAAAGCTTCCCGCATCTGTTGAATCAGTTGCAGCTTATCGGCTAGCAGGTACGAAAAAGCATTGAGTAAATCATCGATTGACCGGATGCCCCAAAGCCACCGGATGAGTTCCCGTTCTTCGCCATCCAACTGCTCCAGCATACTTACGGTAGCCATACTGTCGAAAAAGAAAAGCGACTCGGTCTGTTCAATGGTTTGAGCACCGTATCTTTCCAGTTCCCGCTGATAGGTATCGGTTTGGTTTCGCCAGATGTACCCGCCGTCCATGTAGGGCTGAATGTACTGGTTCGTGAGTTGTACTACTTCGCCAATTTTGGCGGTATCGCACAGGTGGAAGCGCACGCGTAAATGAGGCTCGGGATCTGAATACCGGACGAAGAACCATTTGTCAATGAGCCGGCCGTCAAGCAGTGCTTCGGCAGCCGGCCTGATCGCATCGATCAGCACCCGGTCGGAGGTTTTTACACCGCAGTAAAATTTATAATACAGCCATTCGCAGCCGAGCCAGAACTCCCGCTGAACGTTGGTCGCCGACCGCGTCTGAAAGCTTTCCTGACCGCTATAACAGGTGTTTTTGCGAACCAGTGAAGCCAGTACCTGACTTACGTACTGCCTGCCCCGACTGTCTTTCACCAGGCTGGCATCGGGGTTAAAAATAAACTCCTTCAGCTTGATGGAATCCCGGTTTTTGATGGTATCGAGCCAGGCCTTTACCGTGAGTGGATTTTTCGTATCCACCAGCAGCTCATTATCCCCGTCGGCCAGAGTAAACAGCCTGGGTAAACGCCAGTGCTTGAGAAAGGTTTGCCAGGCCGCTCCGTTGCCTGATTTGTCAGTCAGCAGCGCTTGAAAATCCTGCCGTTGCAGTTGCCAGGTAGCCAGGTGCAGAATTACGCCCTGGAAATTGAGCCGGGGCAGGAACTTGCTGCCCGGAAATACCGACTCCCAGGTGAACCCAAAGCTCGACTGGAATCCCTGGTTTTGTAAATCACACAGGAACTGGTAAACCGGCACCGACTCGTGAGAAAAATTATGGGCTGAACTGAGCCTGGGCACCACGACCTTATTGAGCTGCCTGGAGCGCAGCGTGACCTGATTGTTCCGGACCGAAACCATTAAGTCTTGTAGCGAAATCTGGGAGGCCGGTGGTACGGAAGATTTGGCCAGGTAGGGTATTTCAAAATCCCTGAGGGCAGGCCTCAATAAAATATTTCCGGCTCTGTTTTCGGGCAGGTGGACAATCTCGGCAAAGATGACACCCGGATTTCTCTGTTGTTCGGCATCCGTAATTTGCTTGATGGTCGTATAGATGGCCGGGTCCAGGTGGGCAAAACGCCCTAATAAGTTGGCGGCACTCGAACCCCCCGCACTTTCCAGAATGAAGGTCTGGGCATCCACTACCCGGAATAGGACGGAAACAGAAGGGGGCAGCTGGATGTGGGTTGGGGGCAGCAGGTTGATTTCCGCCTGGGTGATCTCCACTGAATAACTGCCGTTGCGCTGGGCATCCACAAATTTATCAAACAACCATTGCTGAATCTTGCCCCGGTAAATCACTTGCTTGGTAGCATCCGGGTCAGTCAATACCAGATCTTCAATCAGGGGGGTATTGCCTTCCTGACCCTGATTGGCGTAACTGATGCCATTTTCCCCATCCAGTACATCCATCAGGGGGAGTTCCTGGTTCTCGTACCGACTTAGAAAATGGGCCTTGAAATGTTCCAGTCTTTCGTTGGTCCGGGGTGGGGTCAGGTGCCCCAGGACTTCCAGCGCACGTGCGATATTTTCCTGTATATTTTTGTTGAGGCCACAGCTGGTGTGGGTCATGTACATATCCGTCTGGAAAAGTTTGTTCTTTTCCATCGGCACGGGCAGGGTCTCTAGCAACTGTACGATCGTCTGGTATTGCGCCGGCTTATTCACAACTGCATTGTCCAGCTCCTGCAGTAAGCGGTTCACCTCCCCAAGGGTTCGGAGGGTATTTCCGATGGCTGAAGTGGGAAGCCGGGTTGCTATCCTTTCCAGTACTTCCAGCATACGGGGGAGAAATTCCTGGCCGGTTAGCGTGGGCTCTAATTCACTTACCAGCAGTTGCGCATCTACCAACTCATGTACAAACGACAAAGCCTCTTGGGAGGAAATACTGTCGCTGGTCAATTGTGCCGCTATGGCCGCAATGTCGGCGCCGCATTCGCTGATAGCCAGTGCCCGTAGCAAGTATTCGGATGCACCGGCGGCAATCACCTGGGCAATTTTGTGCGAATTCACGTAGGTGTTTTCGATGTACCGGATTTCGTCCCAGATCTGGTAAATGCTGGTATTGGGATAATAGTGCAGTTTTTCCTTGATCTCCGGCTGGTTAGCCAGTTGCCGGCTGAGTGCACACAGGTATTGCATGTCGAGCCGGGTGTGACGGGCCGGGTGGTTTTCATCGAACCGGATGTCACTTTTTTCATCCCAGGCGACGACCGAACAGCCGGCAAAGAGTCCAAAGGGGGTGCAGCGACTGGAAATGCGGGTATAGTATTTTACCAGGGAATCGAGCAGCTTTTCCAGCTTTTTCGGATTGGTCAACTTCCCTTCCTGCCAATCCAGGCACTTTTCCTGTAGCTCCGGCGAAGCCAGATACAATGCCTCCATAAAACGATTGTCGGAAAGGCATTGGTGGATGAAATTTTTATCGAACTGGCTGTGAAAGGGAAAAGCGGGGTGGCGTACCACCAGGGTAGGATGAAAGGAAAAGTCTTGGAGCATAGCTGAAAATAGAAATGAAGTGGACGAAATAGCTGCTGCAATTTGCCGGATTGACTACGCGCTCAGCTACCAAAACAGCAATCATTCGGATAGCGATGGCTGGGTACTAAGGTATTAATCAGATAATTAAATCCAAACTTTCTGTCTGGTACTATTCTGAGATTCTTTTTCAATATATATACGCATTTTGGGTGTTACCCGCCCGGCATTCGACGGTTAGTATAGCGAATCAACCCGTTGGTGTACTATTTTTCGTACCGGAGAAAAAATACTTCACTTTTGAAACGTGACTAAGGCAGAAGCTTTGGCTGGCGACGGTAAGACAGCCAGTCAATCAACGAAGCAAATCATTGCATTTATTAGATACGATTAGCGGAGTGGGACTCACAGTGGCGAAGCCGTAGGCAAACTGAGCAACCATGGTGAGATCATTTTATACAAGTGCTTACTCCGATCAGCATGATTTACGTCTCGTATTCGAGGATTGAACGCGAATTGCCCAACCAGCAATGGGAGGCTTACGTCGATGGGTTTCCGAAGGAAGTAAGAAAAAGGATGGCTGCTTTCAAGAAATGGGAAGATGCCCATTTATCGCTTTTTGGCAAGCTGCTGCTGCTGAATAGTTTACAAAACTGGGGCTATGACCGCGATGTATTCCAACGGATCAGGTACTCGGCCTATAACCGCCCGTACCTGCCCGACGCCAAAGGGATCGATTTCAACATATCCCACGCGGGGGCCTACGTAGTGTGTGTCGTGAGCGACGCCCTACGGGTGGGAATTGACATTGAGCCCTTGCAGGCAATCGAGCTGTCGGACTTCGAGTCTTGTATGAGGGGAAACGAATGGGAGAAGATTGGAAATGCCGACGACAAGTACCAGGCTTTTTACGAATACTGGACCAAAAAGGAGGCGGCAACCAAAGCCAACGGTATGGGGCTTTCCATCCCATTAAAGCAGGTAGCGATTGAAGATGACCAGGCATTTATTGAAGAACAACCCTGGTATTTGCGGGAAATACCCGTTGCTGAAAAGTATCTGTGTTACCTGGCCACTGAAGTACCCGTAACCGCCGACCTGTCCGTAACCCGGATTGATTTTATGGCTGATCCTCTCTGAAGGATATCTCTTTTGCACGCTGGTAAACTTTCCCTGAACGGCTCCGGGTAACCCGGGCAATCACTCTCAAACGCACACGCTACTTTTATGAACGCAATTGCCATCATCAAAAAAGGTTTTTTATCGGGCCTGCTCTGTCTGTTTTCATTTACTGCAGTAGCCCAACCCAAGTACTGGGTGTTTTTTACCGACAAGCCGGCCGATCAATTGGAACGACAGTGGGTATCCGATCAGACCCTCAAAAACCGGCGTTTGCTCTCGCTGCCCCTTCGGCAGTATTCGGACATAGCAGTAAACCGGGCGTACACCGATAGCCTATCCGGTTTTCAGGTGCAAGTGATCAACCGCTCCAAATGGCTCAATGCCGTCACGGCCCGGCTGAACCCGGAGCAACGCTCGGCGCTGTCGGCGTTGGGGTTTGTCAAAAAGATTGAGCCGGTCGATACGCGGATCTTCGTTGCTGCGGAGGGAGACATCCCGGTGCTGGATGCGGCCGCACTGGATCAGGTCAATGGAAAGGCATTTGCCCAACAAAACCTGACCGGTAAAAACGTGCTGGTCGGGGTGATCGACGGGCGCTTTGCCAATGCTGACCAGAACAAGGAACTGGCGCACATTTTTAACGCTCAACGCATCCGGCACGTGAAGGATTTTATCGGGCACGATGAGGCAGGCATTTACAAAGAAGAGGCCCTGGAAGACTGGCACGGAACGGTGGTGTGGCAGCGCATCTCCGGATTGGATGCCGGTAACCAGACGTCCTACGGAATGGCCAAAGATGCCAGCTTTTGCCTGGCCCGGGTAGATAATTCCAAACTCGAAACCCGGGCGGAAGAAGACTACTGGGTGGCCGCCATTGAGTGGATGGACAGCCTGGGCGTACGCCTGGTAAACAGTTCGCTGGGTTATTCGCTGGATCACGACGACCCCAGGGAGAATTATAAACCGGAGGAAATGAATGGTAGCACCAGCGGAGTAGCCAAAGCCGCGCAGGTAGCCACGCAGCAAAAAGGCATGGTGCTCGTCGTAGCGGCCGGCAATGAAGGTGCCAATGAGAACTGGGGCATCGTCATTACCCCGGGCGATGCCGAAGGGGTCATTACGGTAGGCGCTACCGCCCAGGGACTTTGGCTGAAACCTGCCTACAGCGCGGTTGGTCCGGAGTTTCTCTCTTACATCAAGCCAAACGTAGCCTGTTATACACCCAGTGGCACTTCCCTGGCTGCCCCGATCATCACGGGCATGGTGTCGTGTATGCTGGAGAAAAAACCCGACCTGGGAAGCAATCAGATCAAAGCGCTCATCGAAAAATCGGGTCATTTGTACCCGTACGGCAATAATTACTTGGGCTACGGAGTACCCGACGCGGCCAAATTACTCAAGCTCATTGAGCAGCCCGACGCAAAGGCTGGCGCAACGGAAGAAATACACTACCCGGCCGACCGCCCGGAAGAATACAAGCGAAACAGCCAGGCAATTGTGCTGAAGGGAGAAAAGTACGTTCCCGGACCCGTAGTGCTGTTCCATAAAAAGGACGACAAAACGGTGGTGCACCAATGGGTAAGAGCCCCCAAACGAAACAAACTCATCGTGGAAAGACCGGAAAATGTAAAAAGAACGACGGTTGCTTTAAAAAGCGGCGCAGTTGAAATTTTTTGGGAATAACCGTGCTTCCGGTCGTAACCCGAAGAGAAGATTCACAACCAGTAAAACAAACACCCAAGCCATGAAAAAGAAAATCATTTTGTATATGTTGGCTAACTTACTAGTAGCTAGCGCCATAGCCCAGGACTTTAAGGTCAAGCTGACCAATGAAGACAAGGCAGGAAAGATCATGTTTTCGATAGGCAACAGCCAGGTGAAAATCGAAGGATACGATGGCGATGAAATAAGTATTCAGGCACCGGGCTATAAAGCCGCCGGCGCTACTGCCAGTTCCAAGGGCCTGAAAGCGGTAGAGCCCTCCTCCAAAACCGATAATTCGGGCATTGGCTTATCGGTGCTCAAAACCAGAGACGGAGTAGAAATTACCAAAGTCTCGAACGCCAACGCCGTTTACCGCATCCGGATACCCAGGCAGGCGGCTGTCTCTTACAATGAACTGGGCATTGACCCGGGACAGATTGCCATATCCGGCGTAAACGGGGCCATTGAAGTGCAGGCTACGGCTTCGAATGTGGATTTGGCTGGTGTAACCGGCCCGCTGGTCATCAACAGTACCGCTGGTGGCGATATCAAGGTAAGTTACGTGCAGCTACTCCAGCCAGGCACGATCAGCTCCATTGGAGGCACGGTAGACGTGGCTTTGCCGCCGCAGGCCAAGGTGACTTTTCAATTGAAGCCGGTCGCCGGGAAAGTGTATACCGATTTTGATATTGCCATGAAAAACGATACGGATCTGGCCATGCTGCCCAGTCAGCCGTCAGTCAGCCCGCAAGCCGACAACAGCCGGGATTTTACCAGGTGGGTAGATGATGGCGAAAGAATGGAAGGAACCATCAACGGCGGAGGTACTGAAATGGCTTTGCTGGGGGTGGATATCTACATCCGCCGGCAGAAATAAAGATCGCGCAAAGAAGAGTATACCAACCCGGACCCATCACCAGGAAACGATATTGCCATGCTGAGAAATTATTTCAAAACCACGGTAAGGAATCTGATTAAGAACAGATTTTACTTCCTCATCAACATTTTTGGCCTCTCCATCGGGATCGCCAGTTGCCTGTTCATCCTGCTCTACGTCACCGACGAAGTGAGCTACGATGATTTCCACGCCAAGGCCAATCGGATTTACCGGATCAACCTTTCTACCAACTTTGGGGGAAAGGACATCAAGGCCGTTACCTCTCCGCCTCCCATCGACCAGGTCATCATCAAAGACTTTCCGGAGGTAGAAAGCACGACGCAGCTGTATCAGATGGCCGATCCGCTGATTGTCCGTTACCAGGAAAGCGTATTCAAGGAGTCTCATATCATCGCGGCCGATTCCAACTTTTTTAAAGTCTTCGATTTTAAACTCACCAGTGGAGATGCGGGCACTGCCTTGCTGGAACCCAATACCGTGGTGATCACCCAGATGACGGCAAATAAGTATTTCGGTTCGGACAACCCGATCGGCAAGGTGCTGATGATTAAAATACTGAACGACGAAAAGGCCTTTAAGGTAACGGCCGTTGCCGAAAATCCACCCGGCAATTCGCACTTCCATTTTGATATGCTCACCTCCCTGGCTTCGTACGACATCGTGAAGCGGTTTGGCTGGAGCTGGGTGTGGTGTCAGCTGCACACGTACATAGTGCTCAAGGAAGGGAAATCGCCGCAGGCCCTCGAGTCCAAGTTTCCGACGATGGTCAAGCAGTACGCCGCCTTCACCTTCGAGCGCATCGGACTGTCTTTTGACCAGTTTAAAAAAGACGGCGGACGATGGAAATTCTTTCTGCAGCCGCTGACCGAAATCCACCTGCACTCCGACGACCTGGTCGGACAAATGGAGCCCGCCAGCAGCGTAAGCTACGTGTACATCTTCATCATCATTGCCCTGTTCATCATTTTTATCGCCTGCATCAACTTCATCAACTTCTCTACGGCCAACTCATCCAGTCGGGCCAAAGAGGTAGGCGTAAGAAAAGTGCTGGGCTCTTCCCAATCTTCGTTGGTGGGGCGCTTTTTAACGGAGGCCATGCTGATCAGTGTCATTTCGATGTGCATTGCCACCGTACTGATCTGGATCTTCATTGGGCCCTTCAACCAGATTTCCAGCAAAACGTTAAGCTTCAACATCTTCGAGCGGTTTTCGCTGGTGGGGTACATGATTCTGGTAACCATCTTTGTCGGCTTTGTCTCGGGTATTTATCCGGCGTTCTACCTGACTTCCTTCAAGCCCATCGAAGTGCTGAAGGGGAAGATCCGGTCGGGAACCCGAAGTGGCGGATTCCGCAGCGGGCTGGTGGTATTTCAATTCGTCATCTCCATCGGCCTCATTATCTGCACGCTGATTGTGTACAAGCAACTCTCTTTTGTCCAGACCAAAAGCCTGGGTTTTGCCAAAGAGAACGTAATCATCATCCAGAATGCCGATTGGCTCACCCAAAACCGGGAAGCCTTCCGCGAAGACATCACCAGCCAGAGCCAGGTAAAGAGCGTGAGCTTTTCGCACGTGACGCCGGCCCGGCAGTTTCCAGCTACGTTCTTCCGGCCCGACGAAGCATCGGACGACGTACTGCTCAAATACGTCAATTCGGATCAGTACCTGGTGCCCACGCTGCAGCTGGAGATGGTGGCCGGAAGAAATTTCTCCGAAAAGTTTCCGACTGACAAGGAAGGTATTCTGTTGAATGAAGCCGCCGCTAAGCTCCTGGGTTGGAAAGACCCGATCGGGAAACACCTGCTCAACAAGGACAATGAGAAAAAGCAGCGGGTAATCGGCGTCATCAGGAATTTTAATTACGAATCACTGCGCAAGGAAATCGAACCCATGGTGGTGCTGTGGAGCGACAATACCAATTACGTCTCCATTCGGGTGCGGCCAGGCAACATGCAGAATATGGTCAGTATGCTGGAAAACAAATGGAAGACATACGTAAAAAACGCTCCCTTTGAATATACCTTCCTGGACGAAGATTTTGATGCCCTGTTTCGGGCTGAACAACGATTGGGCCGCATATTCAGCATTTTTACGGCTTTGGCCATCTTCATTGCCTCCCTGGGTTTGATTGCCTTGGCCGCCTTTACGGCCAAGCAGCGGACCAAAGAAATCGGCATTCGCAAAGTAATGGGCGCCTCCGTATGGAACATCGTGCTGATGCTGTCCAAAGAATACGCGAAGCTCATCCTGATCGCCTTTGTGATTGCGGTACCCATCTCTTACTATACCATGAGCCAGTGGCTGCAGGACTTTGTCTATCGCACCAACATCGGCATTGCCGTATTCCTGTTTGCCGGAATCCTCACCATCCTGTACGGGCTGTTGGTAGTGAGCTACCAAACCATCAAGACGGCTCAGGCAAATCCGATCCATTCCCTGTCTCAGGAATAACGAACCATACTACCCGAATAAAAAGCGGGCCTTCGGGCTTCGTGCCGTAGCACATTCATTTCCTTTGCCCTTCTCTTGCGGGCTGTACCAGTACCAGCCATTATGCAATGATTCCCCGGTATTCTGCTCATCAGCGGAGCCGGGGAATCAGCTGCGCGTCGCTCCTGAACGTTCCTACAGTCTTTGTAAAAGTGGTTGTTACGGGCGTTGCCGACCGTGACAAGCCTCGTTTGTCGTGTCTTTTGCCTGCCTTTCAATCTATTCTCCATCATAAAATTCCGAATACATGAGTACTAATATCATTGGAATTTCATCGCTTTTTCATGATTCTGGTTGTTGTTTAATCCAGGATGGTATCTTAAAAGCGGCCGCTGAAGAAGAGCGGTTTTCCAGGGTAAAGGCGGATCCGACCATGCCTAAAAAATCCCTGATTTATTGTCTGGAAGCGGCCGGGTTGACCTTGCCCGACATCGACTGCATCGCGTATTACGAAAAGCCGGAAAAGAAACTGGCCCGCCAGTTATGGAGCGGCGTACTGAGCGAGGCGGATGACGTGCTGGATCGGTTAGATCCTACCCGGGCGGAGAAGCAAATCCGGGAATTGATCGGCTACCAGGGACCGATCCGGTTTTATGAGCACCACCAGTCTCACGCGGCGAGCAGTTTCTTTTATTCCGGCTTTAAAGAAGCCGCCATCCTCACGGTAGACGGCGTAGGCGAATGGGCCACCACTACGTATGGCATCGGAAAAAACAACCAGATCGACCTGTTTGAGGAGGTACACTTCCCCGATTCCATTGGCTTGCTGTACAGTACCATCACCAGCTACCTGGGTTTTGGGGTTAATGATGGCGAATACAAAGTCATGGGGCTTGCTCCTTACGGCAATGCCCGATACACCAAAGAAGTAAGAAAACTGATCATCATGCAGGCCGGCGGGCAGTACCGGTTAGATATGAACTATTTTGACTTCCTGAAAGGGGAGCGGATGTATTCGGATGCCATCTGTGCACTTTTCGGTAAACCGGCTCGCCAAACCGATCTGGAAATCGATCAATTCCACATCGACGTAGCCAAAAGCCTGCAGGTGGTACTGGAAGAAATCCTGATTGAAAAAGCCCATTATCTGTACGAGAAAACGGGGATGGAAAATCTGTGCATGGCCGGTGGGGTTGCCCTGAATTGCGTAGCCAACGGTAAAGTGCTGAAACAGGGACCATTTAAAAAACTGTTTGTACAACCCGCCTCCAACGATGCAGGGGGCTGTCTGGGTGCCGCTGCCATGGCGTATGCCGAAATGACCGGCAATCAGCCCAGGATCGGTAAGACCGAACACGTGTACCTGGGGCCTTCCTACACCAATACGGAGATCAGCAAACTGCTCGAAAGTACCTCCATTGTGTACCAGGATTACCGGAACAATACCGAAGAGCTGCTCGGTGAAATTGCCAGACGCCTGGCCGACGGAAAGGTGATTGGCTGGTTTCACGGCCGGATGGAATTTGGTCCCCGGTCCCTGGGCGCGCGGTCTATCCTGGCCAACCCCATGGACCCCACCATGCGGGACGTCATCAATTCGATGGTGAAGAAGAGAGAAGGCTTCCGGCCTTTTGCGCCCGCCGTGCTTGAAACCAAAGCCCACGAACATTTCGACCTCGACCACCGCTCGCCCTTTATGCTGGAAACCTGCCAGGTCATTTCCAAACTCGACTTGCCCGCCATTACCCACGTCGATGGCTCGGCCCGGGTACAAACCGTGTGCGCCAAAACCAATCCCCGTTTTGTAGCGCTGCTGGAAGCATTCGAAAAGCTTACCGGTTGTCCCATTCTGCTCAATACTTCCTTCAACGTCAAGGGAGAGCCCATCGTCTGCACCCCCGAAGACGCCCTGAAGTGCTTCATCACCACCAACATTGATTGCCTCATCCTGGAAGACTTCATCATCGATCGCGATATGAACATCCTGGATGTGCTGGAGTGGATGATCAACATGGATGAAGCCGTACCCGAATCGACCCATAACCTTTACACCTTTATTTAAACTACTAGAGCAATGAACAATAGACCGCTAGAATCATTGAAATCCTTAGCTGCTGAGGTAGCCCGTCTGATTGCAACGGGAAGCGATAATAAGGGTGAAATTCAGACACTGATGCAACAGCTGGGATACGCTGGTGAGGAAAACAAACTACCCAAGCCACTCTATACACTCGACAAGCATCCGGACGGAAGCATTGGGATCTGGAAGCCGGAATGGGTAGACGGGGAGCAGTATTACGTGCGTGATACCGCGAAGCGGCTGGAATGGTACTTCTGGGCCAAAAACCACAAGATTACTCCCAAAGGTGATAAGACCCGAATCATTTATTTTGGTGAGTCGGTCGCCAGGGGGTACCTGTACGATCCGCATTTTACCCCGGCTGATTTGCTCGAAAAAGTGGTCAATTCTACGGGTGACCTCAACGCTGAAGTAGTGGACCTGGCCAGGGTAAACCTGGGGCTGGATGACCTGTTTGAAGTAATCAATGCTTCATTGGCCCTCAAGCCGGATGCCTTCGTCATCTACGCCGGTAATAACTGGATTTTTACCTTCCGGAATTCGTTGACCGAAGCGGAATTCAAAGAAATTGAAGAGGCCTTTCTGGCCGAAGGCTTTGAGGCCACCAAAGCAGTGCTGGAGAAAAAGTTTGAGCAACGGGTCATCGCCTTTCTGGAGTATATTTCCCGGGTTTCGAAAGAACACAACGTTCCGGTTGTATTCCTGATTCCGGAGTTCAATTTGCTCGACTGGAAAAGCGGTCCGATGGAGCAGATTATGCCGGGCTTGCCCGATGGCAAAAACGACGAATGGTTGCGGGCGAAAGAGCAGGCCGAACAGGCACTGGCAGCGGGTGATTTCGACACCTTGGAAACCCAGGCCCGACTGATGATAGACCTGGATTCCTCCAACCCGTTGGGTTTTGAAATGGTCGGAGAATGTATGTTGAAGAAAAAGGACTGGGAAACCGCCCGGCAGTACCTGGAACTGGGTCGCGATACGGGTATTTTTAGTCGCATTGCCAGCAAAGCCCGTACTTACCAGGTTGTTCGTCGAACGCTCCTGAGAGAAGGGGAGAAGTACGGACTTCAACTCGTGGATTTGCCGGAGATTTACAAGGAATACTTATCCGGACAACTACCCGGTAAAAACCTGTTCCTCGACTATTGCCACATTTCCCTGGAGGGCATCCACGTTTCGATGGCCCCGGCGGCCCAGCGCTTGCTGTCCGTGCTGGCCAAGCGGGAAATGGATTGGAAGGATTTGATCCTGACCGATTACCGGCCCGATAACGACGTGGTTGCCGTGGCGCACCTGTGTGCCGCCGTACACAATGCGCACTACGGTCAGCCCTACGACATCATTTACCACCATTGTCTGGAAGCCGTTCAGGCTTCACCCATTGTCAATGATGTTATGCTGTACTACGTTGACTTTGTCACCCGACGTTGTGCCACCAAATTCTGTAAGTCACACGAAGAATTGTTGAAAACCGGCGTGCTTACACAGTACGAAGGCGGGCTGGGATTCCTGCACGGCCGGGACCGCAAAATCATGGACCTGGACCTGGTAGAAGGAATGATCAACGCCCTGGCTTCGGTAGGGATTGAGGTGAGGGAGCAGGTCGAACAATTGAGAATTGACGAACACGAAGTGCCCGATGAGGGCAGCGTCAATCTGCTGAATTCGCTGTACCAGGCCAACTCCTACGATCAGTTTATCAAGGAAGAAACGCTCTTCATGCAGGCCCGCGCTATTCAGTCGTCCTTTCACCTGGTGGTGCGCAAAGGCACTTCCCTGCAACTGAAGCTGACTTACCGTACCCCGACGCGTCAGTATGCCAATTCCAAAGTGTCGGCAACCATCAATGGTATTCCGGTAGCGGAGTTCCCGATGAGTGCCGACTGGACTACGCAGGTATTTACCCTGCCCGATGACCTGCTTGTCGACGGAGTGAATAAGCTGGTCATCAACTGGCCTACCTTCCAGGACTACAAAAAGCCGGAGAAGATCTTCTCTTTTATTGATGCCATGTTCCCGGTACTGGGTGAAATTCACACTTTTACGGTAAGCAAAAACCCGGTATCGGAATCTATAGCGCAAGCCGCTGAAGCTGAAAAGGTAGCTCAACGCAACTAAGTTATATGGTTGCCAAAGCGCTTTACCACGGGTTAAAACGCCCGTACATCGGGCGTTTTGCCTCTGTCCCGCACCAAAAAGGACATTCAGGCGGGTGTCTGGGTGCGGGATACCCCGTGTTTTTTGCCTTCCACCAAGCTTACCTGATGATGACTGAGTAACAGAAACGGTTCCTCCGTCATCATCAGAATGCTGATGAATGTTGCCACCGACTTGATGATTGACAGTGGGCTTTCTACTTCAAAGCCCATTGATTTTCCTTTGCCGCCCATTCATCCCTTTGCGCATAGGCGCTTCTGCTTTTTCAAGACCCTTGTGTCGCCTGGTCAGGCCAAACGTACCAACGCAATGAATTCAACCCTACCCAGTGTACCTTTAGAAGGCCGGACATTGATTGATGCCTGGCATACCCTCGGAAGTCAGGAAGATAAAGGAATCACTTTTATCAACGGTGCTTCGGAAGAGCACTTTGTGGGGTATCCGGAATTGGACGCGCAAGCCAGGCGGGCGCTGGGATATTTACAAAACAAGGGCTTACTTCCCGGCGATGAACTGGTCTTTCAACTCGAAGACAACGCCAGTTTTGTAGTATTGTTCTGGGCTTGTCTCTTAGGGAAAATCCTGCCGGTTCCACTGTCTACGGGCACCCAGGACGACCACAAACTGAAGCTGGTGAAGGTGTGGCAGACGCTACGAAATCCCTATTTGGTGGGTGATGCCCCCACCTTGAAAAGGTTGGAAAACTTTTGCCTGGCCCACGAATACGCAGTAGAATGGGAGCAAATAAAGAACCAGCACATTCTCATTCAGGATGCCCTGGCTGAAACCCAGTACGGAGAACCGCAGTCCGTTCAAGCGGAAGACTTAGCCTACATTCAGTATTCTTCCGGCTCCACGGGCGAACCCAAAGGCGTGATGCTTACCCACGCCAATCTGATCGCCAACGCGGGTGACATCGCCGCGCGCTCTGAAATTGTGGACAGGGATGCCCTGCTCAGCTGGATGCCCCTCACCCACGACATGGGACTGATCTGCTTCCATCTGACCGGCGTGGTATCGGGTATTTCGCAGTACATCATTCCGACGCCGCTGTTTATTCGCCGACCGCTTTTGTGGTTGGAAAAAGCCAGTACCCACCGGGCCAGCTTGCTGTATTCGCCCAACTTCGGCTACCAGTACTTTCTGGATGCTTTCGAGGGCACGGAAAAGAAAGCCTGGGATTTGTCTTCGGTGAGATTGATTTACAACGGAGCAGAGCCCATTTCTACGGCCCTTTGCCACCATTTTATGGAAACCCTCGCCCCGTATGGTTTGCAGCCATCCGTCATGTTTCCGGGCTATGGACTGGCCGAAGCTTCGGTGGCAGTGACCTTACCTACTCCGGGTGCCGCCCTGACCGCCTACGTGGTAAAGCGGGATCGACTGAACGTGGGAGATTCCATTGAAGAAATCACTGACCCAGCCGGCGGAGTAAGCCTGGTAGAAGTAGGCTACCCGATCGACCACTGTGCCGTCCGAATCTGCGGAACCGATGACGAGCCCCTGGCGGAAAACGTCATCGGGCACATTCAGATCAAGGGCCACAACGTTACCAGTGGCTATTACCGGAACAGCCAGGCCACCAGCGCGTTACTGACCCCTGACGGCTGGGTGAAAACCGGCGATCTGGGTTTCATGCGAAATGGCAAGCTGGTCATCGCCGGCCGGGCCAAAAATCTGATCATTATCAATGGCCAGAACTACTATCCACAGGACATTGAAAAGGCGGCCCAGGCCGTAGAAGGCGTTACGCTGGGCAAAGTAGTGGCCTGCGGACAACGTAACTACGAATTAGCTAAAGACGAACTTTTCTTATTTATTCTTTTTAAAAACGCTGTATCGGAGTTTCTGCCCCTGGTGACTGACATCAGGAACCAGGTGTGGAACCGGATCGGGCTGGTGGTAGACCAGGTGATTGCGGTCAGGAAAATTCCAAAGACTACCAGTGGGAAAGTGCAGCATTTCAAGCTACTGGAACAGTACCGTGCCGGGGCGTTTGACGAACAACTGTCCGAATTAAAACGCCTGGCCCAACCAGCGGGCAAATACCGGTGTTTTGATGGCTTGTCTACCTCCGAAAAATTAGCCCTGATCTGGAAAGAACTCTTTTCCCGGGTGCCTCTGTCTCCGGACGAAAATTTTGTACAAGCCGGAATGAACAGCATGAAAGCAACCCGGCTGGCGTCGGTCATTGCTCAGGCGCTGGAGGTGCGCATTTCCGTCAAACAGCTGTTTGAATTTCCCACGCTCCGCCAACTGAGCCAGTGGATAGATGCGCAAAAGCCCCAAACCTTAGACGCGATTGAATCCATTGAAAAGCAGGAGTACTATGAGGTATCGGATGCCCAGCAACGTTTCTGGGTATTGGATCAGTACGAAACCGAACAAAGTCCTTTCCACCTGGGTCTGGGTTATGAATTACGGGGATCGGTGCAGCTTCCGGCCTTATTCCAGGCCTGGGAGACTCTGGTAGATCGCCACGAAAGCTTACGAACCACCTTTATTACCGTCAACGGAGCACCCCGGCAAAAGATCAACACCCGGGAGAGCATTGGTTTTAAGCCCGAATGGATCGACCTCCGGGCGGAACCGCAGGGTCAGGCGCAAGCAGTGGCCATGGCCCGTGAAGAAGCCAACCGGCCTTTCGATCTGAGTAAAGGGCCTTTGCTGCGCGTAAAGCTGATTCAGGTAGCCGATCAAAGCTGCTTCTTCCTGTTAACGATTCACCACAGCATCGTAGATGGCTGGTCACTGGGCGTAATCTGGCAGGAAATGAAAGAACTGTACCGGCGCTTTACGAGCCGGAATGAAGATGCATTAACGCCTTTGGCTTTTCAATACAAGGACTACGTGCAGTGGCAGCAAGGGCAGCTTGAAAAAAGCCGTGCCCTCGACAAAGCCTACTGGCTGGAAGTGTTTAGCGGGGAGATTCCCCGGTTGCATTTGCCTACCTATTCCTCTCCCGAATCGATCCCAACGAGCCGGGGTAAAAACCTGCCTTTTATCGTATCCCCGGACGTTGCCCAAGGCTTGCGCCAATTAAGTCTTGATCACAACGCCACCTTGTTCATATCCCTGATGGGCGTATTGAACGTGGTTTTTTACCAATATACGGGACAAAGCGACATCGTGCTGGGCACGGATACCAGCGGTCGAAACCACCCCTCCCTGGAAAACCAGGTGGGTTATTACCTGAATACCCTGGCCCTGAGGACGCAGATGGACCGGCAGGAATCGTTTGGCCAACTGCTTGCCCGGGTAAAAACGCAAGTGCTGGGCGCTTTCGAACACCAGGCATATCCCTTCGATGTACTCATTGCGGACCTGGGTTTAAACCAGGATCTCCGACGTTCGCCTCTGTTCAACGTATTGGTCATCCTCCAGAACTTTGAGCAGGAAATGGGTTTGCAGAATTTCAGCGAAGGCATTGAGGTGAGGGCACTGGAAGATTACGTAGAGACCAGTCTGATCGATCTGCACCTGGAGTTTGTGGAGCGCGGGGAAGCGTTGGAACTGAACATCCGGTTCAATACCGGACTCTTTCAGGAAGCCCAGATTGTCCGGTTGGCGGCGCACGTTGAACACGTAGCCCGGCAGGTAATCCAGGCACCCGGTCAGCCCGTTTCCTCCTATGAATTAGTAACCGAAGCGGAAAAAAAGCATTTCCTGGAAGAGAATCGTACCCAGGTTGCCTATCCGAATACCCTGACTGTCGTATCCTTGTTCGAAGCCCAGGTAGAAAAGACGCTGGATTCGGTGGCAGTGGTGTGCGGAGAAAAGTCACTTACTTGCAAAGAACTCAACGAAGCCGCCAACCGGCTGGCGCATTTCCTGGTACGGGAAGCGGGCATCCGACGGCACGACCGGGTAGGATTGCTGCTTCAACGTTCGGAGCAGATGGTGGTGGCCATGCTGGCCGTCCTGAAAGCGGGCGCGGCCTACGTGCCCATCGATCCCAATTATCCGGCGGCACGCATACAGTACCTGGCCCAGGACAGTGGCATCCAACTCATTTATACCGACGAGACCTCATGCAGCGCCGTTGAGTTGCCGGTGCCCCAACTGAAGGCAGAAAGCATACAGCCTTTGCTGTCGGCGTATCCAGGCGAAAACCTGGCTTCCGGAACCCAGCCCGAAGACCTGGCCTACGTGATGTATACTTCGGGTACGACGGGTCAGCCCAAAGGGGTGATGATTGAGCACCGGTCCTTGCTGGACTATACCCTAACCTTTACCAACTATTTTAATATCACTGCCACCGATACCGTGATTCAACAGGCTTCCCTGTCTTTTGATACGGCCGTAGAGGAAATATTTCCCGCCCTGTGTACTTCCGCAAAACTGGTAATTGCACCGGAAGGAGGGCAGAACGTTGCGCAGCTCCTGAGCATCATTAATGACCAAAAAGCGACGGTACTCAGTACCACCCCTTTGGTCATCAATGAGATCAATCAGGAGGCAGATAAGGTAAGAGGTCTGCGGGTGCTCATCAGTGGTGGCGACGTATTGAAGCCGACCTACATTTCTCATCTGATTCAAAATTCCACCATTTATAATACCTACGGTCCTACGGAATCCACTGTATGCACCACTTTCCATCCGGTAGCATCCCTGACCGAAACAGCCATTATTGGTAAACCCATTGCCAACCGGCAGGTATACATTGTGAATGAGCAAGGGCAACTGGTGCCTCCGGGCGTAACGGGCGAATTGCACATTGGCGGCGAAGGCCTGGCCAGGGGGTACGTGAATGCCCACGCAGCGCAGGAGCAAGGTTTTATTGTATCGCCCTTTAGTCAGACGCGTTTGTATAAGACGGGTGATGCCGGGCGTTGGCTCGAAGACGGAAACATCGAATTCCGGGGAAGAACCGACAGCCAGGTAAAGATCAGGGGGCATCGGGTAGAGGTAGAGGAAGTAGAAAAAGCCCTGATATGCTACCCGGCGGTGAAAGAAGTGATCGTGCTGGCACGGGAAGACGAAGCCCGGCAGAAGTACCTGGTGGCTTACTACATCGGAAACCAGATTACCACCCCGGAACTGAGAAAATTCCTGGTTGAGCTGCTGCCCGATTACATGGTGCCGGCTTATTTTGTTCCTTTATCGACCTTACCATTATTACCAAACGGGAAAGTAGACCGGAAATCACTGCCCGATCCCCAGGCGGCCGGTGCGGTGCCCGCTACCGCCTACCAATCGCCCCGGAATTACCCGGAAAAGGTGTTGGTTGAAATCTGGCAGGAGGTGTTAAGGAAAGAGCGGATTGGGGTGTTGGATCACTTTTTCGAACTGGGGGGAAATTCCATCAAAGCGACGCAGGTAGTGACCCGGCTCTATACCACGTTGGGTATCCGGCTACCACTGCGCCACGTGTTTATTCATCCGGTGATCCGAGATTTGGCGGAGGTAATTGCCGAACTCACCCCGGATAGCACTACGGACATTGAGCGATTGGCCGGTCAAAGCAGTTACGCCGTATCGCACGCCCAGCAGCGGATGTGGGTACTGGATCAGTTTGAGAAAAACCAGTTGGCGTATCAGTTGTCCTGGGCTTATGAATTCTACGGGCAATTGGACCAGACTGCCTTCGGGAGAGCTTTTGAAGCCATCGTAGCGCGTCACGAAAGCCTGCGTACCACGTTTGTGGAACTGGACGGAGAACCGCGGCAGGTGATCCACGACATGGAATCATTCGGCTTTCGGACGGATTTTCTTGATCTGAGGGAGATAAAAGACCGGGAAGACATTGCCCGGCAAGTGGCGGAAGAAGAAGCCAACGCCGGTTTTGATTTAGCCAAAGGGCCTTTATTGCGGGTGAAGGTAGTGCAGCTGGAGGAAAACCGGCACCTGTTCCTGTTGGCGATGCACCACATCGTTGCCGATGGCTGGTCCATCAACGTCCTGGCGCAGGAACTGGTTACTTTTTACCAGGCTTTCGCCAGCGGACAGCAAGTACGTTTGCCCGCTTTAGCAATTCAATACAAAGAATTTGCCTCCTGGCAAAACGCCCGGCTCCAGGTCGATCGCAGTGAAAAACACCGGACTTACTGGCTGGCACAATTTGCTCAAGAAGTACCCGTGCTGGCATTGCCCACCGATTTTCCCCGGCCACCCATTCAGACGTACCACGGAGATACCATCAGCTTTGTACTGGATAAGCGCCTGAAAGAACGGGTAGCGACCCTGGCCCAGCAGCACGACGCAAGCCCGTTTATGGTGCTCCTGGCGGCGGTAAAAGCTCTGCTGTTCCGTTATACCGGTCAGGAAGACTTAGTAGTAGGTACGCCGGTGGCGGGCCGGGTACGGGAGGAATTGGAAAACCAGATCGGACTGTACCTGAATACGCTGGCCTTGCGCACCGCAGTCAGCACTGAGGACAATTTTGAAAGTCTATTGGGCAAGGTGAGGGAAACCACCCTGCACGCCTACGAACACCAGCAGTACCCCTTCGACCGGCTGGTCGATGAGTTGGAACTGACCCGGGATATGAGTCGTTCGCCTTTGTTCGATGTCATGGTGGGGTATCAGCAGACCGAAGAGGCGCACACGCAGCTGAGAAAACTGGATGGCATTACCGTAAGTCCTTACGAGAGAGATAGCGGGGTGAGTCAATTTGACTTGTCCATTGATTTTATGGACGAAGGGGATTCCCTTGCGGTGCAACTGAACTACAATACGGATCTCTTCACCGCATCGCGGATGGGCCGGTTGGTGCAGCATTTTAAAAGCATCCTGACCCAGGCCCTGATCAATACCCAATGCGCCGTTTCTCAACTGGATTACCTTTCCGAAGCGGAAAAAAAACGACTGTGCGGAGATTTTAATGAGGGTTCAGTGGTCTGGTCACCGGAGCAGACCATTACTGAACTGTTTGAAAGCCAGGTGGAGAAAACGCCCCACCGAACGGCCCTTCGTTTTGCTGGACAAACACTCACGTACCGGGAGCTGAATGAAAAGGCCAATCAACTGGCGCATTACCTGCGGGCTACCTTCAGGCTGTCTCCCGACCAATTGGTGGGGGTGATGGTCGGACGGTCGGAACGGATGGTGCTGGGCGTGCTGGGAATACTCAAAACGGGAGCCGCCTACGTACCCATTGATCCCGACTATCCCATTGACCGCATTCGGCACCTGATTGAAGACAGCCGCGTCAAAATCCTGTTGACCGACGCTAAAATACCCGAATCGGTTCAGCAGACCGACCTGACTGTAGTAAGACTGGATGAGATCGAAGCAGAACTGGCTTCGTCGTCTTCCAATAATTTGGTTTCTGTAGCCAAGCCCGAAAACCTGGCCTACGTGATTTATACTTCGGCTTCTACCGGATTGCCCAAAGGGGTAATGGTGGAGCACCGAAGTCTGGTGAGCATCGCCCAAAGCTGGCGACAGGCTTATCAACTGGACACCTTCGATGTCCGGTTGCTGCAAATGGCCAGCATGTCATTCGACGTGTTTTTCGGTGATTTGTGCCGGGCATTGCTCCACGGCGGAGAATTGATTATCTGCCCCACGGAACTGCGCCTGGACATCGAAGGGCTTTATCAGCTGATGGATCGGCACCAGATCAACATTCTGGAATCTACACCCGCCCTGATTTTGCCTTTGATGGAGTATGTATACGAAGAGCAGCGGGATATTTCCTTCCTCAAACTGCTCATTCTGGGTTCGGATAAGTGGCTGGTGGAGGATTACAAAAAGCTACAGCAGCGTTTTGGACGGCACACCCGGATTCTCAACAGCTACGGCACCACCGAAACCAGCATTGATTCGTCGTTTTACGAAGCTTCGGCGGCGCATCTGCCCGGAGGGAACGTGCCCATTGGCAAGCCCCTGGCCAATACCCAGTACTATATTCTGGACAAACAACAGTCGCTGGTTCCCATTGGCGTAACGGGCGAATTGTACATTGGCGGTGCCGGTGTAGCCCGCGGCTACTGGGACCGGCCGGGACTAACCGAAGAACGGTTTGTTACAACCCCACTGCTGCCCAAAGAACGACTGTACCGCACCGGCGACCTGGCCCGTTGGCTGGAAGACGGCCACGTGGACTTTTTAGGGAGAAATGACTTTCAGGTGAAAATACGGGGCTATCGCATTGAACTGGGCGAAATAGAAAATGCCCTGTCCAGACACGAAGCCGTTGATCAGGTAGTCGTGGTAGCCAAAACCCTGGGCGACGGCGAAAATCATTTGGTGGCCTACGTTCTTTTTAAAAGGGAAGAAACCACTGCTGAACTTCGGAAATATTTGAGTCAGTACCTGCCCGAATACATGGTTCCGGCGTACGTGGTGCCGCTATCGGCCATGCCCATCACCCCGCACGGAAAAGTGGACCTGAAGGCCTTGCCACATCCGGAGACGGTGTCAGGGGGTGACCCAATTGAAGTCGTGCCCGCCCGCAATGCAACAGAAGAAAAATTGATGGATATCTGGAGGGATATCCTAAAGAAAGAAGTCTTTGGTATCCGGAATAATTTCTTTGAGTTAGGTGGACATTCCTTGAAAGCCACTCAGGTAATTGCCCGGATACACAAAGCACTACGTATCCGGCTCGATCTCCGAACGCTGTTTGAACGGCCCACCATTGAGCAACTTGCTCAGGTGATTATGGTGTCGGCACCAGGCGCGTTTGCTGAAATCAACCGCATTCCCGAAGGGGCGCACTACGAAGTGTCTCCGGCCCAGAAACGCCTCTGGATTCTGGATCAGTTCAAAGAAAACCAGGTCGCCTACAACATGCCCATCGTCTACCACCTGGCTGGCCCCCTGGACCGGTCGGCATTCGAACGGGCCCTGGCTGCACTGGTAGATCGTCACGAAAGCCTGCGGACCCAGTTCATCACCGTAGCGGGAGAACCCAAACAAACCATTCAGCCTGCTACGGGGTTCAAGCTGGTTTTTAATGACTTACAAGACGAATCGGCGAAAGAAGAGCTTGCTGGAATTGCCGTACGGGAGGACCTGGAAAAGCCTTTCAACCTTTCCGAAGGCCCCTTGCTTCGGGCACAGTTGATGCAGCTGGAAGCGGAGAGGCACCTGTTCCTGTTCAACATGCACCACATCATCAGCGATGGCTGTTCGGTAGACATCCTGCTGCGGGAAGTGATTACCCTGTACAATGCCTTCCGGGAGGGCAAAAGCAACCCGCTTCAAACACTGCCGATCCAGTACAAAGACTTCACGTACTGGCAACAGGAGCAGTTGAAAAGCCCCCTTTCCCAGTCGCACAAAGCGTATTGGCTCGATCAGTTTGCCGAAGCCGTGCCGGTGCTGGAACTGCCCACGGATTATCCGAGTCCGGCGGTCAAGACCTTTCACGGCAGCACCCTCACCGACCAGCTGGAGCCCGAATTGAGTGACTTAATGACTGATTTTGCTCAGCAGCAGGGAGCCAGCTTATTTGTGGTATTGCTGGCTTCAGTAAAAGCCCTTTTATACCGCTATACCGGTCAGGAAGACATCGTCATTGGCTCTCCGGCGGCGGGCAGGAATCATGCGGACCTGGAAAACCAGGTGGGCTTTTTCGTCAACACCCTGGCTTTGCGCACCCGGTTTGGGGCAGCTCAGCATTTTGAGGAGCTGTTGCATCAGGTGAAAACCAATACCCTACAGGCCTATGAGCACCAGCTGTATCCCTTCGATTGGCTGGTAGAAAACTTGTCGCTCAGCCGGGATCTCAGTCGTTCCCCTTTGTTCGACGTGATGGTGGTGTTGCAGAATACCAACGGTGAACCGATTCCGAAAATGGATGGTGTCACCATGACGGTGTATCCGCAGCCGCTTTGCATCAGTAAATTCGACCTGACTTTCACGTTCAGCGAAACGGCAAACGGCATCGGCATAGAAGCCGAATACAATACGGACCTGTTTGCGCCGGCACGCATCCGCCAACTGATCGGCCATTATAAGCAGTTGCTGCGGGTATTGATCCGGGAAAGCAAACGCCCGATTCACGCCCTAACGTACCTGTCGGAGTCCGAGCAAAAACAATTGCTGGTGGATTTTAATCAGACTGCCATGGCGTATCCAACCGATCAGACAGTTGTCGGGCTGTTTGAAGCCCAGGTAGAAAAAACGCCGGATGCCGTGGCGGTGATCGATCCATCGGCCTCTTTGACTTACCGCGAACTGAATGCCTGCGCCAACCGCGTAGCCGCTTATTTACGGCACGAATGTGCCATCCAGCCCGGAGCGCGAATTGGACTCATGGCCGATAAATCGGTGTGGATGATGGCAGGTATTTGGGGCATTCTGAAAGCGGGCGGGGCTTACGTGCCCATCGATCCGGCGTATCCTACCGAAAGGAAAGCCTATATCATTCAAGACAGTCAAATCAGCTTCCTGCTGACGGATCGGGCCGGGGTGGAGGCGTTTGCCGGGGTTCGGCAGCTGGATATTCAAAGTCTGGCCGTAGGGAGTGGCTCAACCCAAAACCTGCCTGCGGACACGCTACCCGGCCATTGTATATACGTGATTTATACCTCTGGTACTACGGGTACGCCCAAAGGCGTGCAAATAGCGCATCAGTCGGTAGTAAATTTGTCCTGCTGGCTGGGCGACCTGATTTACACCCGACAAGCGGAGTCCCTGACGGCTTTGTTGACCGCTTCGATCAATTTCGATGCTTCCGTTCAGCAATTGTTCGCGCCCCTGTTGTTCGGTTCCCGACTGGTCCTGATAGCCGATCACCATAAAAAAGACCCCGACCGCTTTGTGCAGGCACTCCGGCAGTACCAGGTCGATGTGCTGGATATTACGCCGGCTTACCTGAATGTCCTATTGTGGGCGCTCAAAGAAAAGGCGGAACCCTTGGCCGTTCGGTACACCCTGGTGGGTGGAGAGGCGCTCAGCAATGAGGTTTGCGAAAACCACCGCCTGGGATCGCTGCCGGGTAGCCAGCTCATCAATGTCTACGGCATCACGGAGGCGACGGTCAATTCCACGTACGAAATGGTCCACGCCGGAAGAAGCAGCACGGCCAGCATCGGTAAGCCCTTGTCTAACACGCGGCTGTATATTCTCGATGCGTATTTTCAGGCGGTGCCGATCGGCGTCCCTGGCGAACTGTACATTGGCGGCGATGGCGTTGTGATGGGTTACCTCAACCGGCAAGAACTCACGAAAGAAAAATTTATTGAACATCCCCTGGAAGCCGGTAGTCGCTTATTCCGCACTGGCGACCGTGCCCGTTGGCTCGCTGACGGAAGCGTTGAGTTTCTGGGAAGAAAAGACCATCAGGTAAAAATAAGGGGATACCGGATTGAACTGGGAGAAATTGAAAGCGTGCTATTGAAACACCCGGAAGTAGAACAGGCGCTGGTTTTGGCCCGTGCGGTTGGCCCGGACGAGAAGGAGTTGGTTGCTTATCTGGTTACGGCCAGTGAAGTAGCTACCGAAGCACTCAAAGCACACGCCGGTCAGTTCCTGCCCGATTACATGATTCCTCCGTACGTGGTTTGTTTACCGGCCTTTCCCCTTACTACCAACGGAAAAACCGATCGCAACGCCCTGCCGCTGCCTTCGATCCTTTCGGGCAGGCAATCCGTAGCGCCGCGCAACCAGACCGAAAGGAAGCTGGCCGCCATCTGGGCAACCGTTTTAGGCCGGAATCAAATCGGTATCGGAGATCATTTCTTTGAACTGGGCGGCCATTCGTTGAAGGCCATTCAGGTGATTAGCCGGGTGCACAAGGAGTTGGGCCTGAAGATCGAACTGCGGGATCTCTTTGCCAATCCGACCATTGCCGCCCTGGCCGAAAAAATAACCAATGTCGTACAAGCGGCGTACGAACCCATTGTGCCCATTCAGGAGCAAGCTTATTATCCCGTTTCCTACGCCCAAAAGGGCCTTTGGATACTGGATCAGTTTGAAGATGCATCCGTGGCTTATACCATGTCCGGTGCCTACGCGTTGTCGGGCCACCTGGATAAAAAAGCCCTGGAGCGAGCCTTCTCCACCCTGATCGAACGCCACGAAAGTCTGCGTACCCACTTTCTGCTGATAGAAGGAGAACTGAAACAAAAAGTCCGGGAGCAATCTTCCGTTGATTTTTCCCTGGACTGCGTAGAGCTGCGCAACCATTCACTTAACCCCCGCGCGCTGGAGCCATTGCTGGAGCAAGCATTCTCCGTACCATTCGACCTGGAGCGTGATCCGTTGTTGAGAGCCAAACTATTCTGGCTGGAAGATGAGCAGCACCTGCTGTTGTTCAGCATGCACCACATCATCTCCGATGGCTGGTCCACGGGCGTACTGGTGCAGGAAATGATTGCGCTGTACAATGCTTACCAGAACGGCGAAGACAATCCCTTGCCTCCTCTCCCTATCCAGTACAAAGACTACACCGCCTGGCAGCAGCAGTTGCTGAAATCCGATGAAATGCAGGCTCACCGCAACTATTGGCTGCAGCAACTGGGCGGTGAAATCCCCGCGCTTACCTGGCTGAATGCCGGTCCACGACCTGCATCCAAAACTTTCAGGGGAGAAGCGCACTGTACGGAAGTGCCCGAAGACGTATACGAAAAACTCAAAACGCTCAGCTTCCAACAAGGCAGCAGTTTGTTTATGACCCTGCTGGCCGCCGTCAAGGCTTTGTTACATCGCTATACTTCGCAGGAAGACTTGATTGTCGGCACACCCATCGCCGGCCGGGATTGGCTGGAGCTGGAAAACCAGATTGGATTCTACGTCAATTCACTGGCCTTACGGACCCGGGTGAAAGGGGAGGAAAGTTTTCAGACGCTGCTGGAAAAAGTAAAGCAGACGACGCTGGATGCCTACGAACACAAACATTATCCTTTCGATTGCCTGGTAGCGGACCTGAACCGGGAATGGGATGCCAGCCGGGCACCATTTTTCGACGTGATGGTCGTGCTGCAAACGCCGGAACAAAACCAACCCATTGCTTCCGAAATGAACGGTCTGCTGGTGAATAGCTATCCTTTGGTATCCCGCGAAAGCAAATTTGATCTGGTGCTGAATTTTATTGAATCAGCGCAAAAACTGCAACTGGACCTTCAGTACAAAACGGACCTGTTCCAACCGGACTTTATCCAGCAGTTTACCGACCGTCTGCTTCAATTGTTGGTTTGCGTAACAGAGAATCCACTGTTGAAAATAGAAGACATTGATTTTGAGGAAAACAACAAGGAAGGCGCAGAAGATACCATGCTGCTCAATCAGTTCTCTGACTTCTCTTTTGACTGATCAGACATTCTGCCCAATCAACCCATTCATCCATCAGCCCACATGGACCAATTAAAATTTACGGGTAGCCGGTACAAAGCCCACCAGCAACACTGGCAGCAATACCTGTCTGCGTACGAAGAAGATTTCTGCCTGAGCCAGAAAGGAAGCCCTTCCCTCCGGACGGTCAACTGGGATTGTTATGCGTTTTCTCTCACCGAAAAAGAGATAGCACCCCTTTGGCAATTGGTGAAGGGGAATGATACGGGGCTTTTTGTGGGATTACTGGCGGCATTGGGAATCGTCTTGCAGCGATACAGTGGACGGAATAAAATACTAATCGACTCTCCCTTAATTAAAGGCGGCCATTCCGATGTTCGGTATATACACCGGGTTCCTCTGTTTTTGGAGGTGATCGAAAAACAATTGCTTCGGGAGCAGTTGCAGCAGTTGAAGGAGACAGTAAAAGCGTGTTATGCTTACCAGAATTATCCACTGGCCTTTCTCGAACCCGCTACGCCCGCGTATACCACCAACGTGCTGATTGCCCACGAAGCCTTCCACGAACCGGCAGACCTTTCGGGCTATGGCCTGGGCTTGCTGATGAAAAACGGCAGGGAAGGGCTGCGAATGGAGTTCCATTTCCGTACCGATGCCTTTGAGGGCTGGTGGATCAAAAACCTCTCAAAGCACCTGATCCGGGTGCTGGCTTACTTTCGTCAAACAGAGACGCCCATTCAAGCCGTTGAAATTCTCTCACCCGAAGAGAAAAGGCAGTTGCTGGAAGGATTTAATCAGACAACAAAGCCCTTTCCGGCGAATCAGACCGTTACCCAACTCATTGAAGCGCAGGTAGCCCGCACGCCGGAAGCTACGGCGATTGTTCATCCGGGCGGTAACCTGAGCTATCGCCAACTCAACGAAAAGGCCAATCAGCTGGCGCACTATTTACGCGACCAGTGCGCCATTGCGCCGCAGGACCTGGTAGGACTGATGCTGGACCGGAGCGAAAAACTGATGGTGGGTCTGTTGGCCATCCTGAAAGCCGGAGCCGCGTACGTGCCGATTGACCCGGCCTACCCGGAAGACCGGCGGCAATACATGATGCAGGACAGCGGGATCAAGGTTTTGCTTACGGAAGGGACCGAAACGCTGTCCGATGCGGCTTTCAGAACGGTCAGTATGCAACAGGCGGACTGGCGGTCGTATCCCGCGCACAATCCGGTGGGAGTCAACCAACCCGACCACTTATTGTACGTCATTTACACCTCCGGAACTACCGGCCGGCCCAAGGGCGTGGAAGTGGAGCATCGTTCGGTGGTCAACCTGAGCCACTGGCTGAGTACGCAGATGTACGCACCGCAACCGGCTCCGCTCACCGTACTGCTCACGGCCTCCGTCAATTTTGACGCTTCGGTACAGCAATTGTTTGCGCCGCTCATCAACGGGGCTCAGTTGGTGCTGATTCCCGAAGCAACCAAAAAAGACCCGCAACTTTACCTGAATGCCCTGCGGGCGTACGGGGTAGATGTGATTGATATTACGCCCGCCTACCTGAAAGCGGTGCTGGTTGCTTTGGAACAATCCGCAGAGCCGCCTCCCGCTTTGAAATACACGCTGGTGGGTGGAGAAGCGCTTTCCGAAGAGCTGGTGACTACCTACGAAAAAATCTGTAAGGGCAGCAGTCAACTTATCAACGTGTATGGCGTGACGGAGGCGGCCGTCGATTCTGCCTTTGAGGTGGCGGACCGCCACCGGAAAAGTGCCAGAAGTATCGGCTTCCCGCTGCCCAATACCCAACTGTTTATCCTGGATAGCCAGTACCGACCAGCGCCCGTGGGCGTAGCCGGCGAATTATACATTGGTGGCGAAGGCGTGGCCAGGGGGTACCACCATCGGACGGAACTGACGGACGAAAAATTCGTCTGCCTCCCTTTTGCACCGCAGAAAAGGGTGTACCGGACCGGCGACCTGGCCCGGTGGCAGCCCGATGGAAGTGTAGAGTTTCTGGGCCGGAACGACAGCCAGGTTAAAATCCGTGGCTATCGGATCGAATTGGAAGAGATTGAAAATGTGTTGCTTGGTCACGCAGAAATAGATCAGGCCCTGGTGGAAGCCCGTGCCGATGCCCAGGGAGAAAAACAATTGATTGCCTACCTGGTTGGGAAGAGCCAGCCGAAGGACATCCGGCAGTACCTGAATGGCCGTTTACCCGAGTACATGGTGCCGGCCTACTTCGTGTGGCTCGATGCCCTGCCGCTGACACCCAACGGCAAAATTGACCGGAAAGCCTTGCCCGCCCCGGCGGAAGACGAAACGTGGGTAGCGCCCCAAAACGCGCTGGAGGAGCAGCTGGCCGGCATTTGGTGTCAGGTGTTGGGAAGGGAAAGAATCAGTGCCGACGCGAATTTCTTTGAAATAGGCGGTCATTCCCTTAAGGCAACGCAGGTAGTCACGCAGGTTTACAAAGAGCTGGGTCTGAAGCTGGAGCTTCGAAGCCTGTTCAGCCATCCGGTTTTGTCCGAACTGGCGAAGGTGATTGCTGAAATCCCGCAGGAAAGGTATCAGCCCATTGAGCCGGTGGCTGCCCGGGAATATTACGAGGCCTCCCATGCCCAGAAGCGTTTGTGGATTGTCAATCAGTTGGAAGATACCCCCATCGCCTACAACATTGCCGATGCCAAGTGGCTGGAAGGCCCCTTGAACCACCAGGCATTTGGGGAGACGATCCAAACGTTGGTGGAACGCCACGAAATACTGCGAACCTCTTTTGCCATGGAAGATGGGGTGCTTATGCAGCAGATTCACGCCGCCGATGCCATGAAGTCAAGCTACGAATACCTGGATCTCAGTCCATCATCCGGGGCAGCGCAGCAGGCCGATGTCCTGGTTCAACAATCCTCGCTCACGCCCTTTGACCTGGGAAAAGGCCCCCTGATGCGGATCAAGCTGATTCGTTTGCAAGACGAAGTGCATCTGCTCGTCTGTACCCTGCACCACATCATCTCCGATGGCTGGTCTGTGGGTATTCTGATGAAAGAACTGTTTACTGTATACCAGACGCACGCGGCCGGGGAAAGTCCCGATTTGTCCCCCTTGCGGGTGCAATACAAGGAGTACGCCGCCTGGCATAACCTACGCCTGCAAAGTCAGGAACTGGAGCCATCCCGGCTCTATTGGCAAAAGAAGTTTGCGGCCCCAGTGCCTGCCTTACCGCTTCCGCTGGATTTTGGCCGGTCGGACCGACAAACTTTCAACGGACAGACCCTGCGTTTCCAACTGGAGGCAACTACCAGCCATGCATTGCAAAAGCTGAGTCAGCAATCAAAGGTGACTTTGTTCACCACCTTAATGACCTGCGTAAAGGTCTGGTTGTATCGCTATACGGGTGAAGGCGACATCGTGATTGGTTCGCCGGTAGCGGGTAGAATCCATCCGGACCTGGAAAACCAGCTGGGTTTTTACGTCAATACCTTACCCATCCGCGATGGGCTGCAGGGCGAAGATACGTTCCACGCCTGCTTGCAAAAAGTAAATCAGACCGTCATAGAGGCTTTTCAGCACCAGGCTTATCCGTTTGATCAACTGGTAGAGGGGCTGGATGAGCAAAAAAGCCGAAGCCGCTCTTCCCTGTTCGACGTGATGCTGATGCTACAAAACTTCGAATCCGGAGCAGTAAAATTGGATTCCGTCAAAGTGAGCGATTATCCCATCGAATCCAGGACCAGCAAATTTGACCTGTTGTTGTGTTTTCAAGAAAACAGCGACGGCCTGGCCTTGGACATTGAGTTCAACAGCGATTTGTTCAAGCCCGAAAGGATACAAAGGGGCTTTGCTCACCTGACAGCGTTGATGGAGAGCGCCATTGAAGACCCTTTTGCCACCATCGACGACCTGGATTTAATGAGCCGGCAGGAAAAGGAATCACTGCTTTCTTACTCCAACTAAAAAGTCTTGTATCTAGAAATCCTTCCTTCACCTAAACCTTCAATCCCGTGGACAGAGTCATTGAAAAAAAGAAGTGGACCACAAAGCGGCTCCTACTTATTACGGGCAGTACCCTGATCGTATTGCTCCTGATTGGCACCTACGTCTCTACCAGCGGCAAACCGCGGCTAAATGTAAATACGCAGAAGATTATGGTCAGTGAGGTGAAGAAGGGTACCTTCCAGGAATTCATCCCCATCAACGGCGCAGTGTTGCCCATCACCACCATCTACCTGGATGCCATCCAGGGCGGACGGGTAGAAGAACTCTACGTGGAAGACGGAGCCATTCTGGAAAAAGGACAACCCATCATGAAGCTGGCCAACACCGACCTGGAACTGGACCTGGCCAACCGCGAAACGGCCGTCTTCGACCTGATTACCAACATGCAACGGGCCCGCAACGAAGCCCAGCAGAACAGCATCCGCCAACTCAACCAACTGGCCGACGTGGACAACGCCCTGGCCGAAGCCGAACGCGTTTATAAGATGAACAAGAAGCTCTTTGAGGAAAAGGTCATTGCCCAGCAGGACTACCAGTCGAGCCTGAATATGTACAACTATCAGCTCCGCAGAAAGAAGCTCACCGAGCAGACCCTGCGCCAGGATTCCCTCTCCACTTCCCAGCAGATCAAACAGATGCAGGAATCCATCAAGCGCACCCAGGTGGCCCTGGAGCTGATGCGCAAGAAAGCCGATGACCTGATCGTGAAGGCACCCGTGGCCGGTCAGCTCACCTCCCGCAATGCCGAGATCGGCGAGTCCAAGACCCCCGGCCAGCGGCTGGGACAGTTGGACGTGTTGAGTGGTTTCAAGGTGCGGGCCGACATCGACGAGCACTACATTTCCCGGGTGTTTTCGGGACTGGTGGGTGAGTTCACCCTTGCCAACAAAACCTATCCCTTGAAGATCAAGAAGATTTATACCCAGGTGACCAACGGTCGTTTCCAGGTGGATATGGAGTTTACCAAAGAAGTGCCCGAAGGCATCCGCCGGGGACAGACCCTGCAGATCCGGCTGGCCCTGAGCGATGAGACCCAGGCGCTGTTGCTGCCCAAGGGCGGTTTCTACCAGCAGACGGGTGGCAACTGGGTCTTCAAGGTGGATGAGTCGGGTAGCCGGGCTTACCGGGTCGACATCCGCCTGGGCCGTCAGAATCCGGAGTACTACGAGGTGACGGAAGGCTTGATGCCGGGCGACAAGGTGGTCACTTCCAGCTACGAAAACTACGGCGATATGCAGGAACTGGTGATTAGTGGAGGAGAGTAAGCTTTGAGCTGTCAGCGATTAGCTTTCAGCTTTAAAATGAAAGCACTCAGCATCTTTTTGATTTCAATTGTTTCAGCTATCAATTCATCATAAGTAGTAGTATCAATGTAAGCAAGGTCATTGGATAAGATTAATTGGTATTCCAACTCAGAAGCAGAACCCAAGGCAATGGTAAGAAACCTTCCCAAATCCGCCTCTGAAGCACGGCCGCAACCTTCTGCGATGTTGGTTGGAATAGACGAACTGGAGCGGCGCATCTGATTGATCAGGCCATACATTTCTTCTTTAGGAAACTGTTTTGTTGTGTGATAGATAGTTAAAGTAAGCTGATGGCCTTTTTGCCAGATGCGTAATTCGCGAAGGTTTTCATAATGGATTGATTTATAAATGTACCCGAAATTAAAATAAGCAGTCTAAGTGGCTATAAGCAATTAGCTGTTGGCTATCAGATTGAAAATAAAATAGTTGAGCGGACAAATAGGTTAAGCTATTTATGCCTCACTAATTATCAAAGTTACCTTATGCTATTTCAAATACAATTTACTCATTACAAAGCTGATCGCTCCCTAATTGAATTGTTCACCATTCATAACCAGCTGAAAGCCGACCGCTGACAGCTAAACGCTAAACGCCATGATCAAAATCACCAGATTGGAAAAAGTCTACCGCACGGAAGAAGTGGAGACCATCGCCCTCAACCAAATTTCAATGGAAGTACAGAAAGGCGAATTTGTCGCCATTATGGGGCCTTCGGGCTGCGGCAAATCTACCCTGCTCAACATCCTGGGCCTGCTCGACGATGTCGACGGAGGGAGTTTTGAATTCGTGGGCCACGAAGTGGCCAAATACAAAGAGCAAAAGCGGGCCGATCTGCGCAAGAAGAACATCGGCTTTGTGTTCCAGAGCTTCAACCTCATCGACGAACTCACCGTCTATGAAAATGTGGAGCTGCCTTTGTTGTACCTGAACGTTCCGGCGGCGGAGCGGAAAATAAGGGTAGAGGCCGTGCTGGAAAAAGTACAATTACTGCACCGCCGCAATCATTATCCCCAACAACTATCGGGTGGACAGCAGCAACGCACCGCCGTAGCCCGGGCCGTAGTAAACAACCCCCAACTGATCCTGGCCGATGAACCGACCGGTAACCTCGATTCCAGCAACGGGAATGACGTGATGCAATTGCTGACGGAATTGAACAAGGCCGGTACCACCGTCATTATGGTGACGCACTCCGAACACGATGCCCACTACAGCAACCGGATCATTCGTCTGCTCGACGGACAGGTGGTGATGGAAAACGTGTTGGTCGCCAATGAATGATTCGATGGCGTTCACACCAATGAAGAATCCATTTTGACTTTCAGCATGCTGCTGATTGCCCCTGATGGCACAATCAAAGCACAAAGTCCATTTTCAGTTAACCACCAGCCTGCATAAAAGGGAGCTTTTGACTTCCTTTTTGCAGCGATCTCCTTTCTCGGCCAAACGCGCGTTGGTAAAAAAGAACCCGAACGGGTTCACACTTCTTCCACTATCAGCCACGCTTCGGCGTACCTGCCTTCTGATCCACTGACTAATTAAACGTAATTCACATGCGGCTTTATGAGATGAATGCCGACCTTTATAAGGTAGATGGCGGCGCTTTTTTCGGGGTAGTGCCCCGTTCCAGTTGGGCGAAAGTGTATCCGCCCGATGAGATGAACCGGGTGACGATTGCTACCCGTTCGCTGCTGGTAGAGGTAGGCAACCGACGTATCCTGATCGATACCGGTATGGGAACTAAACAGAATAGCCGTTTTTTTAGCTATCATAACCGGCACGGGGAGCATGCCCTGATCAACTCACTGGAAAATGAGGGTTTTGCGGCCGATGACATCACCGACGTGTTGCTCACCCACCTGCACTTCGACCATTCCGGCGGGGCCATCAACCAACTGGAAGACGGCCGCCTGACGCCCGCTTTCAAAAATGCCACCTACTGGTCGAACGAAAAGCAGTGGAAGTGGGCACGCCACGCCAACGAACGCGAAACGCATTCTTTCATCCCCGAAAATATTCACCCCATTGAAGCCAGCGGACAATTAAATTTCCTTTCCGACGACGAATGCCTGATTCCGGAACTCAAGGTGGAGTTCGTGTATGGACATACCGAAGCCCTGATGATTCCGCACATCCAGTACAAAGATACCACGCTGGTGTTCGTGACCGACCTGATTCCCAGTGTAGCGCACATGTCATTGCCCTACGTCATGGCGTATGACATCCGGCCTTTGGAAACGATGCGCGAAAAAAAGGAACTGCTGAAGCGAGCCATGGAGGGACGGTACGTATTCTTTTTTCAACACGATGCCATGGTAGAATGCTGCACCGTAAGGGCCGGCGAAAAGCAAGTACAGGCAGAAGAAATCTTTGCTCTGAAAGAACTGGACGAAATCACCAGCGTCAAAGTCTGAATTTCCCGCCGTCGGCTAATCAAACCCCCTTGCATGCCGGATTCAGGCAGCCATCATCCCACTAAACCCAAGTCTATTCCGCTGAAACAACATTTGGTAGAATCAGGCTTTTTTATTACCAACCCATTTCTATGACCACCATCTATACGAGGCTTCAGGACGCAATCGGGCAACACGCTGAGCGCGTCGCCATCCGACTGGGAGAGCAAGCCATCTCTTACCGGGAGCTGGGAACGCAAATAGACCAAACCGCCAACCGGCTGCCTAAACAGGTCCGCCCAACCAGCGTGGGTCTGCTGGTCAGGGACCCCGTTCTCCGGATTGTGGCTACAATGAGCCTCCTGAAAGCGGGTATTCAGATCCTGCTGCTCAAGCCGGAATGGTTGATGGGAGAGGAAACAGACCAACTGTCCATTCAAACGGTGATCACTGATTTGCCTCCTGATGAGGCCAAATTTCAGCAGCACCGTGGCGAGTTCGTATTCCTGCCCGCATTGTCGGATGATCTTGAACAGGTGCCAGTCCAAAGCAACGAGCGGCGGGAATGTGCTTCGGCTGAAACAACGTTTGGGGAGCCTGGTTCCGATGTCAGCCCTTCTAATTGCGGAGTAGAATGGACGGAAAAAGGGTTTGTAGCCTATGCCGACTGGCTGCGGCAAACGCTGGACTTGAATGCGGGAGCCACCTGGGGCCTGGACATCGACCACTCAATGCATAAAATCTATTCCTGTATACTACCGGCCCTGCTGGCGGGCAATACCATTTGTCTGTTGTCCGAAGAAAGCGACCCGGGAGACCTGCTAATGACCCTGACCCATCACGGGGTCAGCCATGCCTGTTTTTCGGCCCCGGCGACGGAAGCCCTGCTGGCCACCCTAAAGGAATCGGCTCAACCCTTAGAAATCCGTTATTTGATGGAGTTTCAGGAGAGCGTCAGTGCCTTTTCACCTGCCGATTGTGCCTTGCTCACTGAACACAGCCCCCACTTCCGTGGATTTTTGCGGCTGTACGGCCGACCGGGAAGCACGTTTGCGGCGGCGGCTCAATGGATCACCGACCAAACCAGCCCCGAAGTAACTGGAAGAAATATCGGAAGGGCTTTGCCGGGTAGCCGGATATACGTGCTGGACAATAAAATGCGACCCATCCCAGCGGATGTCGTAGGCAATATTTATGTAGGAGGAGCTTGTTTGGCTAAGCCCTTATCGCCCGACGAAAGATTCGTTTGCCATCCATTCGGACCAGCGGAAGAGCGGCTGTACAATACCGGGGACCGTGGCCGAACTTTGCCCGACGGAACGATAGAGATTACGCAGTCGAACCCGGAAGAAATCCTGATCGAAGGGGAAATGCTTTCGATCGCAGCGATAGAAAAAGCCATTGGCTCCGCTGAGCTGTTGAATGACTGTAAAGTACTAAAGAAGAAGACGGAGCAATTGTCGGAACAACTCATTGCCTGGGTGGTAGCCAGAGAAGCATGTTTATCCGTAGAGCAATTTATAACCAGCCTCCGACACTTGTCAAAAAACCTCCTCAAGCGGCTTTCGGTCGTGAATGTTCCGTATATCCCGCTCAACGATGCCGGGCAACCCGACAGAACTCAGTTAAAACGAACCGATGCCGTAGATCCTGCCAGCTTGCGTGCCGTATCGGATTGGGCCAGGCAATCGACGGAACTGGAGTCCTATGCTTTGGTAAGCCACCTGGATGAAAGAGGTTTGTGTGTAGACGAAAGAAAAGCCCTTCCCCGGGAATTGACCGAAACCTGCGACGTACCAACCCACACCGCCGTACCTGATTCCATCCCCTATAATCCCCATCAGCCCGCTCTGGCAATTGGTGCCGAAATACAGAAACATGGCTATGCCAATCACTTGGGAGCTTGTTTAAGTCAGACGGCCCACCGGTATCCCCACAAGGGCATCCGGCTGATTACGCAAAGCGGAGCCGAAGATTTTATCTCTTATGCCACGCTGGAAGAACAGGCCAGCGGCTGTTTGGCCGGATTGCACCGTGCCGGTTTACGAAAAGGTGACCGGGTGATTCTTCAGATCGCCGATACAAAAGAGTTCTTTCCGGTTTTCTGGGGGTGTCTGCTGGGTGGAATCACCCCGCTGGCCCTGGGGGTACCGCCTTCTTACGACCAGGGACATAGCCTTTCGCTTAAATTGTTAAATTCCTGGAATTTACTGGATCAACCGGCCATCATTGCCAGTCAATCTTTGGCGGCTGCTGTGCAGGCGTTGAAGCCCGCTTCTTTTCGGGTCATTCCAGCAGGAGAGCTGTTGACAAGCAGTCGCACAGAAGCGGCTTCTCAGGCCGATGCCGGTGCGGAAGATCAGGCCTTTTTGTTGCTTACTTCGGGCAGTACCGGGGCACCCAAATGCATTCCGGTTACCCACCAGGCCGCCATTTCTCACGTGGCGACGGGTCAGCAAATGAACGACTACCGGGATGATGATGTGATCGTGAATGTATTGCCCATCGACCACATTACGCCTTTGCTCACGCTGCACATCCGAAGTGTAGTCACCGGGGCCAGCCAGATCCACCTCCATCCGGAGGGTTTTGCCGATCAACCATCCGTCTGGTTAGACACCATCGAAAAATACCAGGGCACGCACACCTTTTCGCCTAACTTTGCTTACCGGCTCACGGCCGCGTACATCGCCGAAAATCCCGGCCAAAGCTGGACACTTGCGTCCGTGAAGTGTTTCATGAATGCGGGTGAAATGATCAATTACCAGACGACCAGTCGGTTCCTGGAACTGACGGCTCCTTTTGGGGTGCGGACTGCGCAGTTTCAGCCCATTTACGGAATGACCGAACTGGCGGGAGCCATTTCCTTTGTTCAGCAATTCGATACCCGGAAACACGTATTCCACCTGCGGAAAGAAAGCCTGCATGACCGCGTCGAAAGGCTGGCCGGGGCGTATGACGGTAGCTTTACTTTTCTGGGGGTGGGTCAACCCATGCCGGGAACTTCCATCCGCATTCTCAACAAACAGAATGAGCTGCTGCTGGAAGGACAGGTAGGCAGGATTCAGGTGAAGGGAAGCACGGTTACTTCGGGTTACCTGAACAATGAGCCGGCTAACCAGGATGTGTTCGTGGGCGATGGCTGGTTCAACACCGGCGACCTGGGCTTTCTGCTGGAGGGCCAGTTGGTCATGACGGGCAGGGAGAAAGACATCATGATCATCCGGGGAATTAATTATTACTGTTACGAACTGGAGGATGCCATCCGGCAAACGCCGGGCCTGCTGCCGGAGTACGTAGTGGTATGTCCGCTGTCCCACCACGAATGGGAAGAAGAGGAGATTGCCGTCTTCATTGCACCCGCTATTGATGCACCAGAGCGGATCGATCAAATAGTACAGCAAATCAAGGTCACCCTGGCTACCCGGTTCGGAATCGGCGTTACGCGCGTAGTAGTGGTTGAAAAAGAAAACTTTCCGCTGACCGAAAGCGGGAAGATCAACCGGAAAGAACTCCATACCCGGCTGCAGCAAGGAGATAGTAAAGAGCCGTTTTCGGTTGTTGGTTCAAATGCAAATGCATCGGTCAGGGGTTTCAACTTTGCCGGCAAACAGCAGTTAACGCTTTTTTATACCACCAAAGAGCAAGCGCAGCCAAGGGAAGTATGGGAAGCCTTGATCGCGCTTGTCCGGAACCATCCCCATCTGAAAGACCGTTTGTTCGTTCAATGCCTTGATGCGTTTCCTTTCACGAAAGACAGGATCAACTATGCCCAACTCCTGGCAGAGGCCGCTACCACCGCCCAACTGGTAACGGATGATGCACCCGGTACGCCGCTCGAAAAAAAGCTGGCGGAGATCTGGAAGGAAATTTTGCAGGTGCCCTACGTGGGCTTGCACGATCACTTCTTCGAACGAAGCGGGAACAGCCTGAAAGCCATGCAACTGGTATCCAGAATTGGCAAACGGCTGCGTACCCACCTAACCCTTCGGAATATTTTTCAAACGCCTACCATTGCCGGTCTGGCCGAATGGATCAAAAAGGCTTCTCCAATTACCTATGAGGCCATTTTACCCCTGGAAAGCAGGGATACCTACGAAGTATCGCACGCCCAGAAACGCTTGTGGATCCTGGATCAGCTGGAAGAAAACGCCATTGCCTATAACCTTCCGGCTGTCTATATACTCCGCGGCAGCTTAAACCAGGCTGCCTTCGAGGCGGCATTTCAGGCCCTGATCGAACGGCACGAAATACTGCGGACCACCTTCTTTTCGGTCGGGGGAGAGTTGCGTCAGCGCATCCACACCGACACGCGTTTTCGCATTCAGCATGCGGACATTGCCGGTTATCCTGAAAAGGAAAAAGAGGCGCAACGCCGGGTCGACGAAGAGGCCCGAACGCCTTTTGACTTAATCAAAGGCCCCTTGCTGCGGGGAGGCCTGATCCGGACTGGACCGGATGAACAGCTTTTTCTGCTCACCATTCACCACATCATTTCCGATGGCTGGTCGATGGGCATCATGATTGAGGAATTACTGAGCCTGTACAATGCCTTTGCGGAGGGAAAGGAAAATCCATTGCCGCCCTTGGCTATTCAGTACAAGGAGTACGCCGTGTGGCAAAATCGGTTGATGTCGGGCGATCAATTGGCCGTCCACCGCGATTACTGGGTAAAGCAATTCCAGGACGATATTCCGGTTTTGGAACTGCCCCTAGACCAGCCGCGGACGGCAGTAAAAACGCACCACGGCTATCAGCAACGTTTTTTATTGGATATCCCGTTGAGCCAGGAGTTGAAAAAACTGAGTCAGCGGCACGGTGCCACCTTGTTTATGACATTGATGGCTTCCGTAAAGGCCCTTTTGTACCGTTATACCGGACAGGAAGACATTGTCGTTGGGTCCGCCATCGCGGGCAGGGATCACATCGACCTGGAAGACCAGATTGGCTTTTACGTCAACACCCTGGCGATTCGCACTCCATTCGAAGGAAAACAAAGCTTTTCGGACCTGTTAAAACGGGTAAAAGAAAGCACCCTGAACGCTTTTGAGCACCAGCTGTATCCTTTCGATCGATTGGTCGATGAGCTGAATCTGAACCGCGACCTGAGCCGTTCGCCCGTATTCGACGTGATGTTTGAGTATCAGAACAAAAAAGCCACGCACCAGGCACTCTACCAGTCTTCGGGCATCCGGGTGGAAGATTATGAAGACACCGTCGCGTTCAGCAAATTTGACCTCACCTTTTATTTTGACGAAGTAGAAGAAGGCATTTCAGCCACGATTGAATACAATACGGACCTCTTTGCGAAAGAGCGAATGGTGCGTTTGAAAAACCACCTGCTGCAAATGCTCCAGTCCGTTCTGGCCGATGACCAGGTGGCACTGGACCAGATCAACTACCTGCCGGAGGACGAACAAAGTCAGTTGCTGAGCCATTTCCGTGGCATCAAGGCCACTTACCCCAGGGATATTACCGTACCGCAATTGTTCGAAGCGCAGGCAGCCCGAACCCCCCATGCGACGGCCGTGGTATTGGGAGAGCACGCCCTGACTTATCGCGAACTCAACGAAAAGGCCAATCAGGTGGCGCACTATTTATTGGCGCACTACCCGCTGGCTGCCGACGATCTGGTCGGGCTGCTGGTCGAGCGTTCGCCCGCTATGATTGTGGCGATACTGGGCGTGCTGAAAGCCGGAGCGGCGTACGTGCCCATCGATCTGGACTACCCGCCGGAGCGGATCCAGTATACCTTGCAGGACGCGGCGGTAAAAGCACTGATTACTACGGAGCCGCTGATGTTGGATTCCGGTCTTTTGCCTGCTGAGCAGGTGGTGATTCTACAGCCGGACGGAGCCAATCTGACGGACTACCCGACGGCCAATCCGGCTGTGCGGGCGAAGCCAGATGACCTGGCCTACGTCATTTACACCTCCGGCTCGACAGGCAAGCCCAAAGGCGTGATGGTAGAGCACCGGAACGTGGTCCGGCTGTTTTTCAATGAGCAGTATCCCTTTGATTTTAACGCATCCGATACCTGGACGCTGTTTCATTCCTATTGCTTCGATTTATCGGTTTGGGAAATGTACGGTGCCCTGCTCTACGGAGGCAAACTGGTAATCGTACCCAAGCTGGCAACCCAGATACCGGCCGCGTTGGCCGACTTGCTCGAAAAGGAAGGGGTAACGGTCGTCAATCAGGTACCCACGGTATTCAACAACCTGCTGCCCGAAGTAATCGACAGCGGCAGAGCCAATTCCTTGTCGCTCCGGTATCTGTTCCTGGGTGGCGAAGCACTGATGCCGGCTACCTTGAAGAAATGGCACGAACGGTATCCCCACTGCCGGATTTTCAACGGTTACGGACCCACCGAAATTACCGTATACGCCTCCTTTAAGGAGATTGGTCCGAATGAAATTGCCCAAAACATCAGTAACATCGGCCGGGCCTTTCCCACCTTGGGCATTTATCTGACCGATGAAAGTGGTCGCCTAGTGCCCGTGGGCGTAAAAGGAGAAATTCTTATCGCCGGCGATGGCGTGAGCCGTGGCTACCTGAACCGGCCGGAGTTGACGGCTGAAAGGTTTATCAATAATCCCTACGAAAGCGGCAGCCGCCTGTACAAAAGCGGCGATCTGGGTAAACTGTTGCCCAACGGTGATGTTGAATACCTGGGCCGCAAAGACAACCAGATCAAAATCCGGGGGTACCGGATCGAAGTGGGCGAAATAGAAGCCCGGCTCCGGCAGCATCCGGGCGTGAAAGACGCCGTAGTGCGGGTAGATACCAGGGGCGGGGATAAATCGCTGACGGCCATTATTGCGCCCTCCGACACCACGGCTTTTACGCTCAAACAACTGCTGAAGCGCAAGCAAAACGATGCCTGGCTGGAAAAACAGCCGCATTACCTCCCCAATGGCCTGGCCTTTTTCGGGCAAAACACCCGGGAAACCGAAGCCGTTTATCAGCAACTGTTTGAAGAAAATCTCTATTACCAGCACGGAATAGAGATGGGCGAAGGCGATGTGGTCGTGGACGTAGGTGCGAATACCGGCCTTTTCACGTTGTTTGCCGGCTTCAGTGCCCCCGGCGTAAAGGTGTATGCCTTTGAACACCGGCCTGCCCGGTTTCAGCTGCTGGAAGCCAATACTCAGTTGTACAATATTTCCGTCGAAGCCTTTCCCATTCAACTGACCAGCACCGACCAGACTGCCTCCGACTTTGAATGTCAGCGGCTGTCCACCCTGATTCGTACCAGGGAACTGTCGGAAATCCATCTCCTGCGGATAGACGCGGAAAGCCAGGCCTGGGAAGTATTGCAGGGCATTGATGCGGCTGATATGGAGAAAATAAAACAGGTCGTGATTACCGTCAGTGGCCACCACCACCTGGATCTGCTTACCAATGTACTGACCCTGCAAGGGTTCAGTCTGCAGGTAGAGCGCCTGGCGGAGCAGTTCCGTACGGAAGAAAATGGCCTTCGCCGCTACCAGATCTACGGTTTTAGAAATATGAAAGCCCGTCAGCAGCCTCCCGGTTTTCCTCAGTGGAATGGGCGGGACAACTGGACCCATCCGGCAGAATTGATCAAAGACATCCGTTCGCATTGCGGCCATCAGCTCCCCCAGTACATGGTGCCGGCGCAGTTTCTGTTCGTGGCCGACATGCCCGTTACCATCAACGGGAAGGTAGACAAAAAGGCATTGGACAAAATAGAGGGTCTGGAGGCAAACACCGACCGGAATTACGTTCTGCCGCAGAACGAAGTGCAGCAAAAGCTGGCCCTTGCCTGGCAAAAGGTGCTGGGTATAGAACGGATCGGTGTGCACGACAACTTCTTTGAAATAGGAGGTAACTCTTTGAAAATAATTGCGCTGCACCACGAGCTGGCTCAGGTGCTGGAAGAACCGATATCCGTGGCTGACCTCTTTAAGTACAATTCTATCCACGCCCTTACTACCCACCTGACCATCCAGCAAAAACAACTGGCTCCCAGTCTGGATGGGGTAGAAGTGTAGTGGAAAATGCCCAATAGTTAAGAAGTATAGCTGATCGTATATGGAGACCCATCAAAGTCATCAGGTTGCCATCATTGGCATGAGTGGCATCTTTCCAGAAGCCCCAACGTTGGCGCAGTTTTACCAAAACCTGCGGGAAGGGAGGAATAGTGTCCGACCGGTTTCCAAAAGCCGCCTGTCCGATGCCCGGCTCGACCCGGAAAAGCGCTACCACACCAGCGCTTTTCTGGACCACATTGATTTCTTTGACCACGACTTTTTTCACCTTTCGAGGAAAGAAGCCGAATTGATGGACCCCGGCCACCGTCTGCTACTGGAGCTGGTATGCCAGGCCATTGAAAATGCCGGATATCCGCTGGCCGATTTTGCCGGCAGCCAGACGGCCGTGTACCTGGGCGGTAATCCCCATTCTTTTTACTACGAACTGATTGGGGAAGAAAATCCCCTGACTTTCACCGGCAACCTGCACGCCATGGCCGCCGGACGGATCGCGTACCTGCTGAACCTGTGCGGCCCCGCGCTCATGATCGATACGGCCTGTTCGTCGTCGTTGGTAGCCGTGCACGAAGCCTGCGTCAAGCTGATTCACGAAGAAGTGGAGTACGCCCTGGTGGGCGGCGTCAATACGATTACGGCCTTCAACGAAGCCATCTCGGCCAGCAATCCACTGGGCATCCTTTCGCCCGACGGCACGAGCAAAACCTTTGACCGCGAAGCCAATGGAACCGGGGTAGGAGAGGGCGGTGGAATTTTACTGCTCAAACGACTTGACAAAGCCCTGCGCGACCGCGATGTTATTCAGGCCGTGATCCGGGGCAGTGCCATCAACCAGGATGGGAGCCGGTCCAATGGCATGACGGCCCCCAGTCCGCAGGCACAGACAGTTGTGATCCGGCAGGCCTGGAAGAACGCCCGTATTGAACCCGAAAATGTTTCATGCCTGGAGGCGCACGGGACGGGTACCAAGCTGGGCGATCCCATTGAACTCAAGGGAATTATGGATGCTTTCGGAGCATTTACTTCCCGCAAACAGTTCTGCGCCCTCAGTTCGGTCAAAACCAACATCGGGCATTTGAACAATGCAGCCGGAGTCGCCGGAATGATCAAGTCCGTTTTATCCCTCAAGCACCGGCAGCTCTTCCCGTCTCTGCACTTTGATTTTCCCAGCCCGTTCATAGACTTTGAAAATACCGCCGTTTACATCAATACGGGTCTCCACGTGTGGGAAACGGAGCATCCAGCCCGTACCTGCGGCGTCAGCTCTTTCGGACTCAGTGGCACCAATGCACATGTAGTGCTGGAAGAATTTATGCCTCCCGATCCGCCCGTTTCCGCGTCGGAAGAAACGGATTTGTTGTTGAAAGTATCAGCGAAAAGTGCGTCGGCGCTGCAAAACTACCTGACCAACATCACGGCTTTTCTGGAAAAATCCGATCAGCCAACAACCGATATTGTTTACACGCTTAACAAAGGCCGCGACGACTATCCGTACCGGCGGGCAGTAGCCGGTCGCAATCGGGAGGAACTCATTGCTCAGCTCAAAACCCTGGGCCAGCGCGAAAGGTCGCGTTCGCTGCTGGCTACCGAAAAGGGCAAAGCCGTAGTACTGCTCTTCTCCAACTGCGTCTACGAGCCGGAATGCATCCATCAGTTAAGCGCCCGTTCGGGTATTTTTAGCGCAGCCATCGCGGAAATAAAGCAGGTGCTGGGAGCCAGGCCCATGTCGGCCGAAGTCCGAACCTTTGCGATTCAATATGCCTTGTACAAACAATGGGAAGCGTACGGTATTGCCATCAAACTAATTATTGGTACCGGCATAGGCCGGATTACCAAGCAGGTCATTACGCGCACGCTGAGCATCAGCCAAGCGTTGACGGCCATCGGGCAACAGGACCTTCAGAGGCCGTTGCAAGAAGAAAAGTTGCGCAGCGTGTACGACGAACTGACCTCGCCCGAATCACTGGTATTTCTGGAACTGGGCGCAAGCGGTATTCTTTACGAAAAACTAATGGCCTGGCGGGGAAACAACGCCGTCGTAGCCAAAGCCCTGTCGGACCAAGCCGATGGCTCGGCGATGGAAATCCTGGCGGAACTGTACAGCCAGGGGCTGGGTATTGACTGGAACGTTTTTTACGCCAACCAGTCTGGCGTATACAACCGGATCGAAGTGCCTACGTACCCTTTCGATAAAATACGTTGCTGGGCATTTGAGCCGAAGCCTGCTGTGCCTGCTGCACTGAAAGGCTTGTTCCATCAGCTGACCTGGCAGCTGGCTCCCCTTCCAAGCGGGCAACCGTTAGCCGCTGGGCAGATAGTACTGGTATGGATGGATGAAAACGGTTGGGGAGAAGCAGTCACGGCTCATTTCAACAAGTTGGGGCTGACTTGCATCGGGGTGTACCAGGGGAACGCTTTCATCGAACTGAGTCCGAATGCGTACCAGCTTGACCAGACCCGGGAAGCGCATTTCGAAAACCTGGTGCATTCCCTGATGGACAGATCCATTTCCCTGGCGGGCATCATCCACCTGGGCGGAAGTCAACCGGGAACCAGTGAGATAGAAAGTCAACTGGAAGCCGGCCTGTACCCGCAGTTTTACCTGGCGAAGGCATTTGACCCACTGTTTGTCCGGCAGGACATGCTCTGGCTGACGGTCACCCGGAATGCGCGTCAGGTAGTGGAAAGAGAGGAGGTACTCCATCCGGTTGATGCCACTTCTCAGGGTTTTGCCTTGAGTTTAAAAGAAGAATATCCCTTGCTCAAAGTGAAATGCGTGGATGTAGATGAGGCATCGGCGCAGGAATTGGGTGCTTTGCTGGCCGCCGAAATCACGGCAGCGGAAGACAAATACACCGTAGCCTATCGGAAGGGCATACGTTACCTGCCGCAGGTGGAACCGGCTCCCTTACCGGAAGGAAAACGGGTGTCGGAACTGGTAGAAGCGGGCGGCGTCTACGTCATCACCGGCGGCTCCAGCGGCATTGGTTTGGAAGTGAGCCAGCTCATTGGCGAAGCAGCCCCGGTCAGGTTGGTGATTATCGGTCGGACACCCTTGCCGGTAAGCACCCGCTGGGGGAACGTAACCGTTAACCCGGGCGATTCCCACCGGGAAGCCATTCAAACCTTCCAACGTCTGGAAAAGCTGGGTACCGAAGTGCACTACTACGCCGCTGATCTGGCCGATGGGGAAAAACTGACCCGGATTTTAAAAGGGGTACAGGCTACCATTGGACCCATTCGCGGGGTGATTCATTCGGCGGGCGTACCGGGGAAGAAGCGATTAAAAAGCCATTCGCTGGAGAGCTTCCAGGAAGGCTTGTCGCCCAAAGTGCAGGGAACGGTTCAGCTCTACCATGCGCTCGAAACGAAGCCCGACTTTTTCATTCTGTTTTCATCGCTGAATGCCCTGATGGGGGCGGAGAAAAACACCAACTACAGCGCAGCCAATCTGTTTGAAGACAATTTCGTGCATCAGCTCCGGCAGGCCGGTATCCGGGCGGTGTCGGTCAACTGGCCGGGCTGGGCCGAAACCGGCATGCTTCACCGCGTGCTCGAAGGGGAGCCGCCGGCGACTTCTTCCTCTCTCTTGTCTACGCCGGAAGGGTTGCTGGCCTTTGACTGGCTCCTGGCCCTGGACCAGCCTCACATCATCTGCACCAAGGAGGATCTCCGGGATTTTGCCGACAATCCCTATTTTACCCTAGGGGCCGCCTATCAGCAGCAGCAAAAGGCGAAACCGGAACCTTTGCGAAAAGCGGCTCCGGCAGGAACGCCCTTACCAACTGCGCCTGCCTGGCAGCACCGCCCCGATTGGACCGAAGTAGAAAACGCCCTGGCTGGCATGTGGTACGCCATCCTCAAAAAGCCAAATCTGGCGCTGGACGACAATTTCTTTGAAATAGGCGGGCATTCGATCAACGGCGCACAGGTAATTAACCGGATTGAGGCGGCTTTCCACGTAAATATTGAATTCGAAAGCGTTTTTGGCTATCCCACGCTCAAAGAGCTGGCAAAGAAGGTGTCGGAACTGATCGGCTCGGGTGAGCAGTCTCTCTACGCTGACATTGAGCCGGTGGAAGAAAAGGAGTATTACGACGTTTCTTTTTCGCAAAAGCAGTTGTGGATACTGGAACAATTACAGGAAGAACAGTTTGCCTACAACATCCGGACGGCCTACGAACTGGAAGGGGACTTGAATCGTCCGGCTTTCGACGCCGCCTTTGCCGCCCTGATCCAACGCCACGAAAGCCTGCGGACGACATTCCTGGTTGTGGGGGGAGTACCTAAGCAAAAGATTCATCCTTACCAACCCGATTACGTGCGGATTGGGTTTGAAGATTTGAGCAGGGAACTGTCGAAGTACGAAATCAGCCGACGAAGGGCGGAGGAAGAAGCCAGAACCGTGTTTGACCTGCATCAGGGACCGCTGGTGAAGGGGAAGCTCATTCAGCTCAGTGCCGACCGGCACGTTTTTCTCTGCACCATGCACCACATCATTTCCGATGGCAAGTCGATGGATATTCTGGTGAAGGAGTTTATGGTCTTGTACCACGCGTTTTGCCAGGGAGAAGCCAATCCACTGCCACCGCTCCGGATTCAATACAAGGATTATACCGGGTGGCAGCGCCAGCAGTTGTCCGGTGCCCGGCTACAACCGCTCCGGCAGTACTGGCTCAAACAGTTCCAGGGCGATATTCCCGTCCTGGAACTGCCCACCGACTTCCCCAGGCCGGCCATCCGTACGTTCAACGGTAGTACCCTCACTTTTGTCATTTCGCCATCGCTCACGACCCGCATCCGGCAGATTTGCCAGCAAGAAGACGTTACCCTGTTTATGCTCATGCTGACGGCCGTCAAAATGCTGCTGTACCGCTATTCCGGACAAACCGATGTGGTTGTAGGGACACCCCTGGCCGGAAGAGGACATCGGGATCTGGAAGATCAGATTGGCTTTTACGTCAATACCTTGGCCTTGCGTAGCCAGTTTGAGCACAGCATGTCTTTCCGTGAACTGCTGAAGCACGTAAAAGAGAGGGCGTTGGGGGCTTATGCCCACCAGGACTACTCGTTTATTCAATTGGTGGAAGACCTGAAGCTGACCGCGCACCCAAGCCGGGCCAGTCTGTTTGACGTGATGGTGCAGATGCCGGCCGCTGATGAAGGAGAGGCGGAAAGCTTACCGGGGTTGTTGGTGAAGGATTTTCGGGCCAATCAGCAAAGCAGCAAGTTTGACATGACTTTTGAATTCAAGGAAACCGGGAACGGACAAATGATTTCGGTCGATCTGGAGTACAGTTCCGATTTGTTTCTGGAAACCACCATTGAAAACGTGAAAAACGATTTGCTGGAATTGTTCCAACTGCTGGAAACCGATCTTTCCCAGTCGTTGCTGGACCTCAAAAAGCAGCTCTCACTCCACAATAATCAGGAGGAAATGAATTACTTCAGCTATTTGCTGGACGAAGGGGTGAGTAATGAATACTAGACAATGCAGCAAAGAAATGAATAAACGCTGAAAGTCAGCCCAAGGGTTTGGATGTTTGAGTAGTAGAGCAAAAAGGTAAGCCGGAGCGCTTACCTTTTTTTTTGGACTTTTTTAAAGGTGGCAAACTTTCCAAGGAAACGCTTCAAAGGTCCGAAACCCTTGGAGAGTTGAAATAGCAGCCAGCCGCGTGTATGTTTTACTCAATTCATCCATGATTCCTCTCCTCCGGCAACCCATTTCCTCCTGCTTCTTACTCCGTTCGTAGCCTTTTTTGCCGGGGTTGATCCGGCGTTTGTCCATCATTTGGCCGTTTTTTCCCGGGATTCGATTATTAGTACATCAAAACAACCCGTTGGTGTAATGTTTTTTTTAACAGGGAAAAGTTTAGGCACTTTTGAATGGTTAGTCAAACAAATCAGTACCCAGTGGAGGGCAATTGCCTTCGTTGGGGACTATTTGTCAGCGCAACGATCAGGGAAGAGAGGCTGGGACTGACAACTTCAAGCAGGCAAGTAACCGGGATGTGACTCACCGTGGCGAAGCCGTATTTGAATGAGCCCCAAGCCTCTCCCAACCGAATCCGTGAAAGAATTCATCCATTCGTTTTCATCTTTTTCAGCCTGAGCCATGTCTACACTTTCAAACAAACCAGGTACCGCTGCCCAACCCCACTGGTACGCCGTGTACACGTATCCGCAAGCCGAACGGAAAGTATTCACCCAGGCGCAGCGACTGGGTGTGGAAGCCTTCCTGCCTTTGCAACAGGTGATCCGCCAGTGGAGCGACCGCAAAAAGAAACTGGAAGTTCCCCTCTTTTCCAATTACGTGTTCGTCAAGACGACGCAGCAGTCGCGTTTCAATTTGTTTTCCATTCCGGAGCTGGTAAAATTCGTCAGCTTCGAGGGCTTCCCCGTCGCTATTCCGGAATCGCAGATTGAAGCCATCCGGAAAATGGTAGAAGGGAAAGTAGACGTGGAGGAAGAGGTTTATTCGTATGAGATAGGCCAGAAGGTAAAAGTAGTGCAGGGACACCTGACGGGCATGGAAGGTTCCCTGGTGCGCAAAAATGGCAAGAGCCGTTTTGTGATCCAGCTTGACTTTCTGCAACGCGCGTTGTCAGTAGAACTACCCGCCCACTACCTGGTAAGCAACGAACCGGCTCCCGTCGGCTAACTGCCCTTATCCTAAGAAAAAGTCTGTCTAAGACAGAAACTCACCGGCCAACGCTCCGCAAACGGCCGGGATCCCATCACACATTGCTGCTTATTTTCTCACCAGATTAACTACCACCACGGTAATGAATAAAAGAATTATTCATACGGTTTTTGAAAGAGAGGCGGACCGGGTTCCGGATCGGATCGCCGTTGAGGAAAGCCATCGCCACATTTCTTACCGGGAGCTGAACGGTTGCGCCAACCGGCTGGCCCATTTGCTAAGAGCATTGGGCGTGGAAAAAGCTAGCATCGTAGCGACCATGCTGCCTTCGGGTATCGAACTGGTGGCGGCCTTACTGGCCACCTTCAAATCCGGAGGCATCTACCTGCCCCTGGATGTCGCTTTTTCCCGCAAACGGCTAAGTCAGGTTTTCAATCAATGCGCTCCCCGGGTGCTGGTGACCAGCCAAAATCAATTTTCCGCCGTTGAGGCAATGATCAACGAATTGGCGCTCTCCATCGACTACGTAATTGTACTGGAAGAAGCGTATCAGTTTTCGGTAGTCGCTTCGGCAAATAACCACCAGCATGCCATCAACGGGAACGATCCGGCTTTTTCGACCGAAAACCCGGATATGATCAACGAACCTCAGGACGGTAACTACCTGTTTTATACGTCGGGTTCAACCGGCGAAGCCAAAGCCATTCTGGGTTGCCACGATAGCCTGAGTCATTTTATTCACTGGCAAATCAAGGAGTTTGGCGTGACCCAGGAAGACCGGACCAGCCAGCTCATCCAGGTGACATTCGATGCGTCTTTCCGGGATATCCTCGTACCCCTTTGCGTAGGCGGAACTGTGTGCATTCCCCCGGCAGAAGTCAGGGCCAATATGCTGAAGCTGGTGGAGTGGCTGGAAACCGCGAAGGTAACCCTGCTGCACTGCGTCCCTTCCCTGTTCCGGCTGATCATCAAGGAACTCGCGGCTTCTCCTTCCCCGAAACTGCGCCTGGGCGAATTAAAGCACGTTCTGATGGCCGGAGAAGCGTTGTACGCCAAAGACATTCACTATTGGCGCAAAACGGTGGGTCACCACGTAGAACTGGTGAATTTGTACGGACCTACCGAAACGACGATGATCAAAACCTGTCATCGGATCAAAGAGATTCCCGAAGAAGCTTCGCAGAGCATCCCGGTGGGGCATCCCATCAGCAATACCGCTATTCTGATTCTGAACAGCCAGGTGCCCTGCGCCATTGGTGAAATCGGGGAAGTGTACATTATGACTCCCTTTATGACCAAAGGCTATTTCAACCAGCCGGAGCTGACCAATCGGGTGTTCATTCAGAATCCTTTGGTAACAGACAAAGTCAATATTATTTATAAAACGGGCGATCTGGGTCGCTACCTCAAGGACCGGAGCGTGGAGATCGTGGGGCGGACAGACGATCAGGTGAAAATAAACGGCATCCGGATCGAGCTGAACGAAATCAAACAGGCGCTGCTGGGCGTTGGGGCCATCCGGGAGGCGGAAGTGGTGGTACACAAAAACCACGACGGACAGAATGAACTGATTTGCTACTATACCGGAACGCCGCTTGACGTTGAAGAAATCATCCGGCACCTGAAGAAAGACCTCAACGAAAATACCATTCCCGCTTATTACGTTCACCTGAAAGAGTTTCCGCTCTCCCTCAATGGAAAAGTAGACAAAAAAGCGCTGCCCAAACCGGAGAATGTGCTCATCCGGAATGAAGATTACGAAGCGCCGGTGGGTCTACAGGAGGAGGTACTGGAAAAAATTTATCAGGAAGTACTGGGCTTGAGCCGGGTAGGGCGTAAAATTTCCTTTTTTCGGGTGGGAGGCAACTCCCTGAAGGCGATGCAAACCGTCTCCCGGATCTATAAAGAGCTGAACGTATCGCTGGTGCTGGCCGACCTGTTTACGCATCCCACCATCAAACAGCTGGCCCTGGTTACCACCCGGGCGCAGGAACAAAGTTACCAGGCCATCGAGCCGGTATCGGTGCAGGACTACTACGACGTTTCATTGAATCAGAAGCGGCTCTGGATTATGTACCAGTTCCAGGAAGCCCAAACCGCTTTTAATATTCCGGCCGCCTACCTGCTGGAAGGTGCCTTGCAGGTAGAGACTTTCCAACAAGCCTTTCAAACCCTGGCCCAACGGCACGAAAGCCTGCGTACCACTTTCGTGAAAGTAGCCGGAGAGCCCAAACAAAAAATTCATTCGGCTCCTGGGTTTACCGTGGAGTACCTGGATCTGAGATCGAACCCCGACCGGGAAGCCAAAGCCCTGGCGATGGCCGACGCAGCGGCAAATGTGGTATTCAATCTGGAGCGGGGACCGCTGGTTTTCGCCCGGATCGTGCAGCTCAGCCAGGACCGGTTCGTGTTTTTACTGACTATGCACCACATCATCTCCGATGGCTGGTCGATGGAAGTACTGGTAGCGGAGATTCTGGAACTGTACAACGCCTGCCGGCAGGGAAGAACCCACGCACTGGCGCCTTTGCGCGTTCACTACAAAGACTATACGGCCTGGCAGCATCGGCAGCTGAGCCACGAAAAGCTAAAGGAACACCAGCAGTACTGGCTCAACCAGCTGGAGGGAGAGCTACCCGTGCTGGAATTGCCTACCGATTTCCCCCGTCCGGCCATTCAACGTTTCCGGGGCAAAACCCGGCGCTTTTCCATTCCGTCCGAATTGTCCTCCGCCCTCAAGGAACGTTTCCGTCAGGAGGAAGTCACGCTGTTTATGGGCTTGCTGGCATCGGTTCAGGTACTTTTGTACCGCCGTACCGGTCAGCAGGACCTCATTATCGGCACCCCGGTAGCCGGCCGCCCGCACCCGGATCTGGAAAATCAAATCGGTTTTTACGTCAATATGCTGGCCTTACGGACCCGGTTCCAGCCCGCAATGTCGTTCCGTGAATTATTAACCGAGGTAAAACAAACGGTTCTGGACGGGTTTACGCACGGCGGGTATCCTTTTATCCAGTTGGTGGAAGACCTGAAACTGGCCGTTGACCTGAGCCGGTCCAACCTCTTTGACGTCGTGGTGCAAATCCAGGATGCCGAACTACAGGGTCTGAAAGAGCACCACCTGCAGGAGGTACGGGTAAAGGGGCTGCGTGCCGATTTTGAAGGGAGCAAATACGACCTTACTTTCAATATCCTTGATACGGGAACGGAGATTGTTGCGGAGATTGAGTACAACACCGATTTGTTCCGGGAAAGCACCATTGAACAACTCCAAAGTGAATGGATCACCCTGCTGGGATGGATTTCCGAATCTGCCAGCCATTCGGTTGCGGTCCTCAAGAAGGAATTGATCGCCAAAAGCCAGGAAACGCCGCTCTTATCTACCGAAAAGAAACCGGTACTTACCAAAAAATTTGCGCCGGTTCATTACCGCTTCGAAGGTCAGGCCGCCCGCGTACCGGATGCCATTGCTGTAGAAAGCAAAGACCAGTCCTGGTCTTACCAGGCATTGAACGAAAAGGCCAATCAGCTGGCCCACCTGCTTCGGGACCTGGGAATAAAAGCTGAAAATCCGGTAGGTGTCCTGATCCCTTCGAGCCCTGAACTGGTCATTTCGCTGCTGGGAGTATTTAAGGCGGGTGGTATTTACCTGCCCATCGATACGGCCTTTGCCCGTAAGCGCCTGCTTCAGCTTTTTCACGAATGCGCCCCCAATGTGCTGATCACCAATCTGGCGCAACTGCCCGCCGTGCGGGGAGTCCTGGAAGAACTGGCCGTAACCCCCAAGTATCTGGTATTGCTGGAAGAAGGGAAGACCACGGTTTGGCAAGACAACAGCTGGGAAGCCCCGGAAGTAAATACGAATTCCTATTCCATCGAAAATCCAGCGCCGGTGAGCGTAGCCGAAGACGGCAATTACATTATCTACACCTCCGGCTCAACCGGCGAAGCCAAAGCCATCTTGGGCAGCCACGGCGGATTGAGCCATTTTATCGACTGGGAAATCCGGGAACTGGGCATTGACAAACGGCACCGCGTGAGCCAGCTGTCGCAGTTTACCTTCGACGCTTCCCTACGCGATATCTGGCTGCCGCTTTGTACGGGCAGTACCCTGTGCATTCCCAGTCCGGCGATCAAAGGCAATCCGGCCCAGTTGCTCGAATGGCTGGAATCTTCGGCCATTACCCTGGTACACTGCGTACCTTCCCTATTTAAGCTCCTGACCAAGGAATTATTGCTGGGCAAAGAAAAGGCGGGAGGTTTACCGGAATTGCAGTACGTGTTGATGGCCGGAGAGCCCTTGTACGCCAGGGAGATACTGAACTGGCGGCAGGCGGTAGGAACCCATACGGAAATAGTCAATTTGTACGGTACTTCGGAAACTACCCTGGCCAAAACGTTCTACCGCATCGGCGACCTTCCGGATGGAGCCACCCAGGTACTCCACGTAGGCAAACCCATCTCCGACACCACAGTCATTATTACGGCCGGCGATACACCCTGCGTGGCGGGCGAAATCGGTGAGATCTACATCCAGACGCCGTACCGCAGCAAAGGGTATTACAAAAATCTCCCGCTGACCCAGGCCGTATTCGTACGGAATCCGCTGGCGGGCAGCCCGGAAGAGACCGTTCACAAAACCGGCGATTACGGCCGCTACCTGAAAGACGGCAGCATTGAAGTACTGGGTCGGACCGACGAACAGGTGAAAATAAACGGCATCCGGGTGGAGCTGAACGAGGTAAAGCAAGCCCTGTTGAGCATAATGAAGGTAAGGGAAGCGGAGGTGGTGGTGCACAAAAACAACGAAGGGGACAATGAGCTGATTGCTTACTACACCGGAACGCTACCCGAAGCGGCCGTTCGCCGACACCTGAAGACCGAACTGAACGACCATATGATGCCTTCGTATTGCGTGCAGCTAAAGGAATTTCCGCTGACCCTCAACGGGAAAATTGATAAAAAGGCCCTGCCGAAGCCCGAAAATATCCTGATCAAGGATGCTGACTACGAAGCACCCCTGGGTGAACTGGAATTCCGGCTGGAAGAAATATGGAAGAAAGTACTGGGCCTGGGCCGCATTGGCCGCAAGGTGTCCTTCTTCCGGATCGGGGGAAATTCCCTGAAAGCCATGCAGGTCACTTCCCGGCTTTACCAGGAGTTTGGCGTATCCGTTCTGCTGGCCGACCTCTTTACCCATCCCACCATCGGGCAATTGTCGGCCATTGTATCCCAGGCCGCCCAGATCGCCTACGACGAAATTGTGCCCGTTCCCACGCAGGAACATTACGAATTGACACACGCCCAGCGGCGGCTGTGGGTGATGGAGCAATTTGAGGAAGAAGGAATGGTGCTGATTATGCCTAGCGCCTACGTGTTTGGGGGGAAACTGAACCGGGAAGCCCTGGACCGGGCAATGCACGCCCTGGTACAACGGCACGAAAGCCTGCGCACCAACATCGTAACCGTACAGGGTAAACCTATGCAGCGGGTTCGTTGCTGCGCCGCCAGGGAGTTTCACGTTTCCTATGCCGACCTGCGCAACATTGAAGAAAGGGAAAGCCTGGCCTTGACGATCGCGGCGGAAGAAACAAATACCCGCTTCGACCTGGAAAAAGGACCTTTGGTGCGGGCGAAGCTCATTCAGCTGGAGACGGAGAAATACGTATTTCTGTTTTCCCTGCACCACATCATTTCCGACGGTTGGTCTTTGAAAGTATTCGTGGACGAACTGATGGTCCTCTATCAGGCATTTGCCAAACGGAAAGAAAATCCCCTGCCGCCGCTTGGACTGCAATACAAAGACTACGCAGCCTGGCAGAACAAGCAGCTGAAAAGTGAAAAGCACCAGGCAGCCCGACGGTACTGGCTCAACCTATTCGAAGGAGAGTTGCCCATGCTGGAACTGCCACTGGATTTCCTGCGCCCGGCTACGCAGACATTCAACGGCGACAAGCTGATTTTTACGATTGACCCTGAGCTGACCCTGGCCCTACGAAAGTGGTGCCTGCAGCAAGATGTGACGCTGTTCATGGTGCTGCTTGCCTCCGTCGATGTCCTGCTTTATCGTTATTCCGGGCAGACCGACATCACGGTCGGCTTTCCCATCGCCGGCAGGAGCCGTAAAGAGTTTGAAAATCAGATTGGTTTGTACATCAATACCCTGGCTTTGCGCAACCGTTTTGAACACACCGATTCGCTTGAAGCGGTGCTGCTGCAAGTAAAGCAAACCACTTTAGACGCCTATCAGCACGCCCATTATCCGCTCGATCTGCTCATCGACGAACTGAACATCAACCGGCTGGCCAACCGCTCACCCCTGTTCGACGTGGCGATTCAATTGCAGCACAACGATCGGGACGACGATCAGATTCCTTCGCATTCCTTTTTCGTGGAGGCCCTGGAGTTGAAGTCCGAACGGAGCAAGCACGAACTGCTTTTTAATCTGACGGAACTGGATGATACCCTGGTGCTGAGCCTGGAGTACAACACCGATCTTTTCAGCAGAGACACGATTGAACTGATGGGCGAAGATTACCTGAGTCTGGTTCAGGCCCAGGTGGAAACCCCGCTGGCGGGCATCTCCGATGCCCAACTGCTGCCTTCCCGAAATGAAGAAGAGCACGACAGTTTTCTGCGGCAAATAGACAAGTTTTAAAGAACGAAGCGCTGAAGAAGCAAAGGGCTGTAACCGGTTTTGTCCGGCGTACGCTTGCTCCATTCGCTTATTCCACCGTCCCATTACCCCACCAAAACGTCTTTTTTATGACTGCCCAGATCGATGTAGAAAGGCTTGAGTTTGTTTTCGGACTGAACCCGGCCATCCAGGAGGTTGCTTTCAGGGAAGATGCCAACGGCGATTTGCAGGCACTGGTGGTGCCGGACTTGGCTTACCTGAAGGAAAGTTTTGGCCTGAAGACGAACGTCATGCCCAACGGACTGGAAGTAGCCTATACCAGCGAGGGCGAGGTAGCGCATTTTTTCGAGGACATTTTTGTCGATCGGAACTACCTGAAACACTACCTGAAACTGCAGGAGGGCGACCTGGTGTTCGATGTGGGCGGCAATGCCGGATACTTTTCCGTTTTTGTGGCTTCCCAGCTAAAGGACTGCGCCATCTTTGCCTTTGAGCCCTGCCCGCCCCTGTTCGAGGTAATGAGTTTCAATGCGCTTCGCCATCAACTGCCCGTTACTTTATTCAACATGGGTTTGTCGGACCGGAAAAACGTTTTGCCATTTACCTACTATCCCTTCAGCTCCGGCTATTCTACCTTTTACGCCGATGCGGAGGAGGAAAAAAGCCTGTTGAAAAACATCATGGCGAACCAGGGGCAACTGTCGGACGAACTGCTGCAACAGAGCCAGGAGATATGCGATTTTAAATTCACCAGCCAGACCTACCAATGCACTTTAGATACCTTGGCCAGCGTGATCGAAGCCCACCACGTAAAGGTGATTGATCTGCTGAAGGTGGACGCCGAAAAAAGTGAGCTGGATATTTTGCGGGGAATGACCGCCGCACACTGGCGCAAGGTGAAGCAGATCGTAATAGAAGTACACAATACCCAGGATCAACTCAGTGCGATTGTGAGTCTGCTCAGAGAAAACCATTTTGAGGTGCAGGTGGTAAAAGATCCGCTCTATGCCGATACGGTCATGCACATGGTGTACGGAATCAACCGGGGCTTTTTGGAAATGCCCGGCTTGAAAACCGCCGCCAGCAAGTACCGCCGCACCGGCAGCAGCCAATCCAGTCCCAATGCCCTGCTGTCGGCCCAGTCCATCCGGGCGCAACTGGCCAACAGCCTGCCCGAAGAGATGCTGCCATCGGAAATTAGGCTGGTGCAGTCGCTCAGCGATCCTTTGCCGGCCACCGCAAAAGCGTGTCAGTGCAAGGGCTGTTCGGCCAACTGCCCGGGAAAAAAGGCGTAAGCCATCCGCTTCCACCCACCTCTTTAGCCAATCCATCATTTATTCCCACCTCAGCGCATTAGCCCATTCGTCTATGAATACTGTTCACAAAGAAATCATTCATACCCTGTTTGAAGAAAAGGCCGCAGCCGTGCCGATGCAGATTGCCGTCGAAGAAACGCACGCTGCCATTTCCTACCGTGAACTGAATGCCGCCGCCAACCGGCTCGCTCAGGCGCTCCGCTACCTGGATACGCAAAATGAAAGCGTAGTCGGGGTATTTGCACCGGCCGGCATCCGTTTGGTGATTTCGCTGCTATCCATTCTGAAGGCTGGCGGCATTTACCTGCCGCTTTCACTCGATTTTTCCAAAAAGCGGCTGCAACAGATCGTGGAGCAGACCCGGCCCGACATACTCCTTACCACCCCCGAATGGCTGCCCCAGGTACAGTTACTGATTGCTGAACTAAATATCCCGCTTCAATACCTCATCGTCTTGCACGAACCCCGGCGGCTGGAGGTATTTCAGTACCAACCGTCCGGTGCCCGACCCTATGATTTGCCGGAACAGTACCTGACCGAAGAAAATCCGGCGGTGACGAGCCGGGCCGACGATGGAAATTATATTTTCTATACTTCCGGCTCAACCGGCGAAGCCAAAGCCATTCTGGGAAAATACGAAAGCCTAAGCCAGTTTATCCGATGGGAAATCAGGGAGTTTGCCATTGACAGCAGCTACCGGGTAAGCCAGCTCATCAGCGCCACTTTTGATGCTTCGCTGAGAGACATCCTGGTGCCTTTGTGCGCGGGTGGCACTTTGTGCATTCCCTCCGAAGCCGTCAAAGCGAATCCGTTCCAATTGATCCGGTGGATTGAGCAGGCTGCCATCACGTTGATTCATACAGTGCCTTCGCTGTTCAGGCTGCTTACCAAGGAGGCCGAATCCGCAACGGAGCGTGCCGGGCTGTTTCCGGAGTTGAAACACATTCTTTTATCGGGAGAGGCGCTTTACGGAAAAGACATTGTGCGGTGGCGCAACCGGGTGGGCAATCACGTAGAGCTGGTCAATTTATACGGCCCTACCGAAACCACCATGATCAAGACATTCTACCGGATCGGGGAAATCACGGGCGATGCCGCTGCCGTGCTGCCGGTGGGGAAACCCATGGACCAGGCGCTGGTGGCCATCATCAATCACAACCACATTTGTAAAGTAGGAGAGATTGGCGATGTGTACATCAAAACGCCCTACGCCACCAAGGGCTACTATAAAAATGAAGCGCTCACGCGTACCGTATTCGTACCGAATCCGCTCGGGCAGGATTCCGAAGACATCGTATACAAGACGGGTGATATTGGCCGCTACCGGCCCGACAAGACGATTGAAATACTGGGCCGGCTCGATGAGCAGGTAAAAGTGAACGGCATCCGGGTGGAGCTGAACGAAGTAAAGCAGGCGCTACTGGGCATCGAAGGCATCCGGGAGGCGCTGGTGGTGGCCCGTAAAAACCAGGACAACCAGGTGGAACTGGTAGCTTATTATACCGGAAAGCCCTTTGGCTACGCATCGTTGCGGCAGGAATTGAAATCAGCCTTGAACGAAAATATCTTTCCGGCTTATTGCCTGCACCTGGAAGCGTTTCCGCTCAACCTGAACGGCAAAGTCAATAAAAAAGCATTGCCGCAGCCGGAAGACGTCACCCTGTCCGATCAGGCCTTTGAGGAAGCGCAGACGGCTACGGAGAAAAAGCTGGTCGGGATGTGGAAAGATTTGCTGGGCGTAGAAAAATTGTCGGTCACTACGGCTTTCTTCAGCGTGGGAGGCACTTCCCTGAAGGCAATCCAGCTCATTTCCCGCATTGCCAAGGAACTGGACGTAATGGTAGGGATCAAGGACGTGTTCTCCAATCCGTCCGTGAAGCAACTGGCCAAGGTAGTTGACCAGGCCCAGAAGAAAGCTTACGAAGAGATTCCCCCCATTCCACTACAAACCCATTACGAGGTGTCGCACGCCCAGAAGCGGTTGTGGGTCATGAACCAGTTCGAGGAGGAACAGGTAGCTTTCAACATTACGGGTGCTTACGAATTGGAAGGCCAGTTGGACAAAGCTGCTTTTGAACGGGCACTGACCGTATTGGTGCAACGGCACGAAAGTTTAAGAACCACCTTCGTGACGGTAGAAGGAGAACCTAAACAAAAAATACATCCGGCGGAAACGTTTGGCTTCGTCCTGTCATGGGTAGACCTGCGGGCTATGCCAGACGCGGAAAAAGCTGCTTTGGAGATAGCCGACGCAGAGGCCAACACGGTTTTTGATCTGGAGAAAGGTCCTTTACTGCGAACCACCCTGGTTCAATTGGCCGAAACCCGCTACGCATTCTTGGTCACCATGCACCACATCATTTCCGATGGGTGGTCGGTAGAAGTCATTGTCCACGAATTTCTGACGCTGTACAATGCCTTCCAGGCCGGGAAGCCGAATCCTTTGTCACCGCTGAAGATTCAATACAAAGATTTTACGGCCTGGAACAACCGGCTGTTGAGTGGTAACCGGCTCAAGGAACACCGGCAATATTGGTTGAAGCAGTTTGAAAACGACATTCCTTTGCTGGAACTGATTACCGATTTTCCCCGTCCCGCCATCCGTTCTTACCAGGGAAATACGACCCGTTTTGTCATCGATTCACCATTGACGCGGCGCATCAACGAGGTTTGCCAGCAAAACGATGCCACCCTTTTTATGGTGCTGCTGGCCACGACCCACGTTTTTCTGTACCGCTATTCCGGTCAGACAGATATTGTCATCGGTACGCCTATGGCCGGAAGAAACCACCAGGACCTGGAAGGACAGATCGGCTTTTACATCAATATGCTGCCGCTGAAAACCGCCTTCGATCCGCAACAGCCCTTTCAGCGTTTGCTCATTGCCGTCAAAGAAACGGCGCTGGGTGCCTACGCACACGACACGTACCCATTCATTCAATTGGTGGAAGACCTGAAACTGGGCAGCAACCAGAGCCGGACCAACCTCTTCGACGTGGTGGTTCAGATGCAGGATGCACAACCTCAAGGCCAAGAGACGCCCGGTTTAGCCGGTATCCAGGTAAAAGAGTTCCGGGCAGCTACCCAGGCCAGCAAGTACGACCTGACGTTCAACTTCATGCCCACGGAACATCACATTTCCGTCGGGATCGAGTACAGTACGGATTTATTCCGCGATGCCACCCTGGAAAAAATGAAAACCCAGTTCCTGAACCTGCTGGATGATGCTACCAAAAATCCCGCTACCTCCGTCAATGAGCTGAGAAAACGCCTGTTGGACCACCAGGAAGGCGATCAACTGAACAGTTACGCCCAGTACATCAGCTCGGAAATCAACGAAGAGTTTTAGTCTAATTCAATTAGCTCTCCCTTGGAAGGTTTCTTTCCTGAAAATTGACACTCCCGCCGCACGAACTTTTTAGAAGCCATGAATAAAAAAATCATTCATACTGTATTTGAAAACCGGGTGTTTATTTCGCCTGATCGGATTGCCGTAGAAGCCAATGAAGGGAAAGTGACCTACCAGCGGCTCAACCAGCAGGCCAACCAGACAGCCCACTTGCTGAGGCAACTAGGCGGATCGAAAGAAGCGACGGTAGCTACGATGATGCCCGCCGGTATCGAACTGGTGGTTTCTATGCTGGCCATATTCAAAGCCGGTGGGGTGTATTTGCCCGTAGACCTGGCTTTTGCCCGCAAGCGCCTGATCCAGGTTTTTCGGGAATGCGCTCCTGAGATCATTCTCACCAGCGTGGCGCAGCACCGGGCGGTAGAAGCCCTGATCGGGCAACTGGACTTACCCATCCGTTACCTCATTGTCTTGCACCCGCAGGGCGGATTTACCGTATACCAGCGCCAAGACCAGGCTTTCCTGCCGATTTTACTCGACATCTCGGCTTATGCTGATACGAACCCCGAACTGATCAGCGATCCCGAAGACGGGAACTACCTGTTTTATACCTCGGGCTCCACGGGCGAAGGCAAAGCCATGCTGGGCTGTCACAAAAGCCTGAGCCACTTTCTGCACTGGCAAACCCAGGAGTTCGGCATCGATGCTTCGGTGCGGGTAAGCCAGCTCTCTCAAATCACTTTCGATGCCTCCCTGCGCGATATGCTGCTGCCCTTAACTACGGGTGGTACGCTTTGCATTCCCTCGGCGGAGCTCAAACACAATCCTGCCCAACTGATCGAATGGTTGGAAGCCAGGCGCATTACCTTAATCCACTGCGTGCCTTCCCTGTTCAAACTGCTCACCAAAGAGCTGCTCAGCCGGGATGGGTTCGGCAAGCAGTTGCCGGATTTGTCTTACGTACTGATGGCCGGGGAAGCCTTATATCAGAAGGACATTGCCAACTGGCGGCAGGCGGTAGGGGAGCACGTGGAGATTGTGAACCTCTACGGTACTTCCGAGACGACTTTGGCCAAGACCTTCCACCGCATTGCTGCTTTGTCAGGTGACCTCAACCAGGTACTCCACGTCGGTAAGCCGATCAGCCACACGGTAGTGGCGATTATTAACGAAGGAATACCTTGTACGGTGGGCGAAATTGGAGAGATCTACATCAAAACGCCTTTCGCCACCAAGGGCTACTATAAAAATGAAGCGCTCACCCGAAGCGTATTTGTGCAGAATCCCCTGGTGCAGGACCGCACCGACCTGATGCACCGCACCGGTGATCTGGGTCGGTATACCAGCGAAGGAAACATTGAAGTGCTGGGTCGCAAAGATGACCAGGTAAAGGTAAATGGCATCCGGGTGGAACTCAACGAAGTAAAACAGGCCGTACTGGGACTGGATTTTATCAGCCAGGCGGAAGTGGTAGCCCATCAGAACAGCGACAACCAGCAGGAGTTGATTTGTTATTACACCGGCACGCATACGACACCCGAATTGTTCAGAAGCGGGCTCCAAACCGAACTCAACGAAAGTCTGATCCCGGCGTACTTTGTGCACCTGGACGAATTTCCCCTCACCATCAACGGGAAGGTAGACAAAAAGGCGCTGCCCAAGCCCGAAGCCGCTCTCATCAGCGGGGACGATTACGAAGCCCCGGCCAATGTCATTGAACACAAGCTGGAAGAGATATTTAAAACGGTGCTGGGGCTGAGTCGCGTGGGTCGGAAAGTGGCCTTTTTCAAAATCGGTGGTACTTCACTGAAGGCCATCCAGATGATCTCACGGATCTACAAAGAGTACGAAGTACTCATCAAGATCAACGACATTTTTGCCAATCCCACCATTGGGCAACTGGCCGAAGTGATTGCCCGGGCGGCCAAGGCCAGCTATCAGGACATCCGCCCCGTTCCGGTGCAGGAATCCTACGACGTTTCACTGACCCAGCGCCGCCTCTGGATTGCCAGCCAGTTTGAAGAAGAATCCATTGCCTACAACATGCCCGCGGCTTACCGCCTGGAAGGAGCCCTCGACCGCGAAGCCTTCGCCCAAGCCTTTGCGGCACTGGTGGAAAGACACGAAAGCCTGCGCACCCATTTTATTACTGTGAATGGAGAACCCCGGCAGAAAATTCAGCCCGCTACCGATTTTGGCTTCCAAATGGAGTACGTCGACCTGCGGGCAGAGACCGACCGGGAATTCAAAGCCACGGAAAGGATGAACGCGGAAGCCAACCGGGTGTTCCACCTCTCTACCGGACCGCTCCTGAAAGCGACGCTTATCCAACTGGAAGCCGATCAGTTTGTGTTTGTCTGGAACATGCACCACATCATTTCCGATGGCTGGTCGATGGACGTGCTGATTGACGAAGTACTCACGCTTTACAAAGCTTTACAACGGGGCGAAGAAAATCCTTTGTCGCCGCTGAGAATCCAATACAAAGACTACTCCGCTTGGCAGAACAAACAGCTGGGCGGCGAACGGTTGAAAATCCACCGCGAATACTGGCTCAGGCAGTTTGCAGAAGGCGTTCCGGTGCTGGAGTTGCCCACCGATTTTCCCCGTCCCAAGGTACAAACCTTCCGTGGGCAGACCGTCCATAGCCAGTTGAGTACGGAAGTGACCCGAAACATCCGGTTGTGTTGTGAGCAAAAAGACGTTACGCTGTTTATGCTGCTGCTGGCGGGCGTTCAGGTGCTGCTCAATCGCTATTCGGGGCAACCGGAAATGGTGATCGGTACGCCCACGGCCGGCCGGAACCACAAGGATCTAGAAGATCAGATTGGGTTTTACATCAATATTCTGGCCCTGAAGACGAAGTTCGATCCGGAGAAGCCGTTCAGTCATTTGCTCTCCAGGGTAAAAGAGACGACACTGGGTGCTTACGAACACAACATTTATCCCTTTATTCAACTGGTAGAAGACCTCAACCTGGAAAGCAACCTGAGCCGTACCAACCTCTTCGACGTGGTGGTACAGATGCAGGATACGGAGCTGGCAGGAAAAAAAGTACCCGAACTGGAAGGAATAAAAGTCACCGGACTGGATGCTACTTCCCGGGCGAGCAAATTTGACCTGACGTTCAACTTCGTGGAAGCCGGTTCGCAACTGTGCCTGGGAATTGAATACAATACCGACCTGTTCTTGTCCGAAACCATCGGGAACATGCAGCAGGACCTGATGGAAATATTCCGGGAAGTAGGGAATTCGCCGGAGGTGACCATTCACGCGCTCAGAAAGCAATTGCAAAGCCGGAACGACCACAGTCTGGAGCACCTGATCAAACGGATGAAACGGGGCTGGGAAAAACAGCCGGCCCTTGCGTTGGTACATACCGTATTCGAGCAGCGGGCGCAGCAATCTCCCCGGGCCATTGCCCTGGAAAAAGAGGGGGACGCCGTTTCTTACCAGGCCCTCAATGAAGGAGCCAATCAATTGACCCATCTTTTACTGGATCTGGAAGTTACCAATGAACAAGTGATTGGCACCCTGCTCAGTCCGGGCGTGGAACTGACTACTGCTTTGCTAGCGATTTTCAAGGCTGGCGGCGTTTATTTACCCATCGATCAGACCTTTGCCAGGAAACGGTTGCAGCAGGTATTTTCGGAGTGTGCACCCGGCATTGTCATCACCGACCGGACTACCCAAAAGGCAGCCGAAAAGCTGATGGCGGACCTGGCGGCTTCGGTGCGTTACCTGATTGTACTCGAACCGCAGGGCTTTACTTTATTCCGGAAAGAAAAAGGCGTTTTCACCCAAGTGCCCGTATCGGCAGCCGGGTACGCCCGACACAATCCGAATGTGAGCATCAGCCCCGAAGACGGGAACTACCTGTTTTATACCTCGGGCTCCACGGGCGAAGGCAAAGCCATGCTGGGCTGTCACAAAAGCCTGAGCCACTTTCTGCACTGGCAAACCCAGGAGTTCGGCATCGATGCTTCGGTGCGGGTAAGCCAGCTCTCTCAAATCACTTTCGATGCCTCCCTGCGCGATATGCTGCTGCCCTTAACTACGGGTGGTACGCTTTGCATTCCCTCGGCGGAGCTCAAACACAATCCTGCCCAACTGATCGAATGGTTGGAAGCCAGGCGCATTACCTTAATCCACTGCGTGCCTTCCCTGTTCAAACTGCTCACCAAAGAGCTGCTCAGCCGGGATGGGTTCGGCAAGCAGTTGCCGGATTTGTCTTACGTACTGATGGCCGGGGAAGCCTTATATCAGAAGGACATTGCCAACTGGCGGCAGGCGGTAGGGGAGCACGTGGAGATTGTGAACCTCTACGGTACTTCCGAGACGACTTTGGCCAAGACCTTCCACCGCATTGCTGCTTTATCGGGTGACCTCAACCAGGTACTCCACGTCGGCAAGCCCATTGCCGATACGCTGGTGTTGATCACCAATGGCCACCTGCTCTGCGAAGTAGGTGAGATCGGAGAAATTTATATCGCTACCCCTTACCGCACCAAAGGGTACTACAACCGTCCCCAACTGACCGGGGAGGTTTTCGTACAGAATCCCTTGGTCAGTGAAAGAGCAGAAATTGTTCACCAGACGGGCGACCACGGGCGCTACCTGAAAGACGGCAGCATTGAAGTGCTGGGGCGCAAGGATGACCAGGTGAAGGTAAATGGCATCCGGGTGGAACTCAACGAGGTAAGACAAGCCATGCTGGGCGTAGAAGGCGTGCGCCAGGTAGAAGTGGTGGCCCACAAAAACAAAGACCAGCAAGTAGAGCTGATCGGGTATTATACCGGCTTGCAGTGGCGTGCCGACGTTTTCAAAGCGCAGATGAAAGATGCCCTGAATGAGAACATGATGCCCGCCTACTGTATTCACCTGGATGAGTTTCCCCTCACCATCAACGGGAAAATCGACAAAAAGGCGCTCCCCAAACCCGAAAGCGTGGTAATTCAGGCCCAGGACTATCTGGCACCAGCCAATGCCACCGAAAAGCAACTGGAAGAAATCTGGAAGCAGATACTGGGTCTTTCCCAAATTGGTACCCAGGTGTCATTCTTCAAAATCGGAGGTACTTCGCTGAAGGCCATCCAGATGATTTCTCGGATCTACAAAGCCTATGAGGTACTCATCAAGATCAACGATATTTTCGCTAACCCGACCATTGGCCAACTGAGCCAAGTAATTGCCCGGGCGGCTAAAGCCAGTTACCAGGACATTCGCCCCGTGGCGGTTGAAGCATCTTACGAAGTGTCGCTCGCGCAGCGCCGGCTCTGGATTGCCAGCCAGTTTGAAGAAGAATCCATTGCCTACAACATTCCGAGCGCCTATTGGCTGGAAGGGGAGCTGGACCAGCATGCCTTCGGGAAAGCCTTCGCTACCCTGGTACAACGCCACGAAAGCCTGCGAACGACTTTCATCGTCGTAGACGGAGAACCCCGGCAGGTCATTCATCCCAGCGATTCCTACGGATTCCAACTGGAATTCACGGACCTGCAAAACAGTCCCGCCCGGACCGAAAAAGCCTATGCGCTGGCCGAAGAAGCCGCCAGCACCGTATTCGACCTGACCAACGGGCCGTTGCTGCAAGCCCGGCTCATTCAGCTGGAGCCCGACCAGTACGTGTTCCTGCTCACGATGCACCACATTATTTCCGATGGCTGGTCCATGGAAGTCCTGATCAACGAAGTGCTGACTTTGTACAAAGCGTACAAAGCCGGGGAAGCGCCGACGTTGGAGCCACTCAACATTCAGTACAAGGATTACACCGCCTGGCAGAACCAGCAACTGCGCGATACCCGCCTGAGCAACACCCGGGAATACTGGTTGAATCAGCTCGAAGGCGACCTGCCTTCGCTGGAACTGCCCCTGGATTTTGACCGGCCCCTGCTGCAAACCTTCCGTGGCAACACCACGCTGTTGACCATCGATAGTGACCTGCGGGAAGGCCTTCAGACGGTGTGCTGGGCCAATGACACGACTTTGTTTATGGTCTTTGTGGCCGCCGTCAATGCCCTGTTGTACCGCTATTCCGGACAGAAGGACATCATCGTTGGCTTGCCCATCGCCGGCAGAAATCACAAAGACCTGGAAAATCAGATTGGTTTCTACGTCAATATGCTGGCGCTCCGGCTGAGATTCGAATCGGAAATGTCGTTCCGGGATTTGCTCACGCAAACGAGAAAAACCGCGCTGGATGCCTACGAGCACGAAATGTATCCGTTCATTCAGCTGGTAGAAGACCTGAAACTGGGAAGTAACCTGAACCGTACCAGCCTCTTCGACGTGGTGGTGCAGATGCAGGACGCTGAACTGGAAGGAGGGAAGACGCCGGAAATGGAAGGCATTACGGTGAAGCCTTTCAAAGCGAAATACACGGCCAGCAAATTTGATCTTACCTTCAATATTATGGAAATGGGGCCTCAGATATACATCGGGATGGAATACAATACCGATCTATTCCTGGAAAGCACCATCGACAAACTGAAAAACGATCTGCTGCAACTGCTTCAGATCGTGAGCCAGCACGAAGGCATTGTCCTAAAAGAGCTGAGAAGCAAGCTGCTGGAGCCCAGCGAACAAAGCCAACTGGACTACTTCTCCAGCTTCATGGAGTAGCTGTACGTTGCCAGCCGCGCTTTTTCTAAAGTACCCAGCCGAATCATTCGGCTCAATGATCTACTGATCGCTGAAAGCTGATGGCTTTCACTCACCCCATTCCCTTATCTTCCTTCTGACCATGGACCACGATTTTCTGCACGTAGCCTTTGAAGAGGTAGCGCAGCAATGTCCCGCTGCCATCGCCGTGGAGGCGGCCGGCAAACGGCTGTCTTACCGGAGCCTGAATCAGAACGCCAACCAGATGGCGCACCTCTTCGCTGAGTTGGGTGCCCAGCAAGGGGAGGTGGTCAGCGTGGTGCTGCCCGCCGGCACGGGACTGGTTACTTCGCTGCTGGCCTGTTTTAAATCGGGTGCGGTCTACCTGCCCATCGACATCGTGGGATTTGCCCGAAAGCGGATCAATCAGATCTTTACGCAAAACCGGATTGACATTGTGGTCACCAGCCAGGCCTGGCTGCCGCTGGTGCAGCAGGTGTGGGCAGAACTGGGCATTACCGTAAAAAATACGGTTGTCCTGAATGAGCACGAAGAGCTGACGCAGCTGATTCAAAGCCAACAAATCATTGATCTGCGGGAGAAGCGCTTGCTGGATTCCAATCCGAACCGGAGCCTGTCGCCGGAAGACGGCAACTACATTTTTTACACTTCCGGTTCTACCGGCGAAGGGAAAGGGTTTCTGGGCTGTCACAAAGGGCTCAGTCACTTCATGCGCTGGGAAAGAAAAGAGTTTGCCATCGACGCTTCGGTGCGGGTCAGTCAGCTGAGCCAGGTCACTTTCGATGCTTCCCTGCGGGACATCTTCCTGCCGCTGACGACTGGTGGCACCTTGTGCATACCGGAAGCCGAAACAAAAAACAATACCCTCAAGCTCATCGAATGGATTGAAGCGTCGCAAATAACGCTGATTCACTGCGTGCCGGCCATTTTCCGGCTCATCACCAAAGAACTCATTCAGGGAGGGCAGTCCGGAAAGCGCTTTGAAAAGCTGCAGTACGTGCTGATGGCGGGTGAAGCGTTGTACGCCAAGGACATTGATAGCTGGCGGCAGGCCGTGGGCGAACACGTGGAACTGGTCAATTTGTACGGCACCTCCGAAACCACGCTGGCAAAAACCTTCAACCGGATTGGCACCATTTCGGAAGACCCTGCCCAGCTCATTCCGGCGGGCAAACCCATAGCCGACACGCTGGTGGCCATTATCAACGATGGAGCTCCCTGCCTGATCGGAGAAATCGGCGAGATTTACATCAAAACTCCGTTCTGGACCAAAGGCTACCTGCACGACGACCATCTCAATAAGGAGGTGTTTGTGCAAAATCCGCTGGTGAAAGAGGGCGTAAACCTGGTGTACAAAACCGGCGACCTGGGCAAGTACCTGAAAGACCGCAGTATCGTCGTGCTCGGGCGAACCGATAACCAGGTGAAGGTGAATGGGGTACGGGTAGAACTGGACGAAATCAATCGCTCGGTATTGGGCATGCCTGGCATTGAAAGTACCGAAGTGCTGGCCATCAAAAACCATGACCAAGGGTACGAACTGATCTGTTATTATACTGGTCCCGAAGTAAAGGAAGAAGCCCTCAAAGCGTACCTCCGGACCGAATTGAATGCCAACCTGATGCCGGCTTTCTTTGTGCAAATGCCGGAATTCCCCTTGACCATAAATGGAAAAGTGGATAAGAAAGCCTTGCCCAAACCCGAACAGCTCCTCATTCGGGAAGCGGACTACGAACAACCGGAAGGCAACCTGGAGCTACAGTTGGAAGCGATCTGGAAAGAGATTCTACATCTTAAGCGGATCGGAACCAAAGTGTCTTTCTTCACCATCGGGGGCACTTCCCTCAAGGCGGTGCAATTGATTTCGAGAATGTACCGCGAATACGACGTGCTGGTGAAACTGAGCGACGTGTTTGCCAATCCCACGATCAAGCAACTGGCGCAGGTAGTAGAAAAAGCTGCTAAAGAGGCCTATCAGCAGATCGCACCCGTACCGCCGCAAGCACACTATGATTTGTCGCACGCCCAGCAACGCTTGTGGCTGGCCGCCCAGCGGGAAGAAAATCAGTCGTTGTATAATATGTGCTTTGCCTACACCTTCAGTGGGGTCATGGACCGGACCGTTTTTGGCGCAGCGATGAATGCGGTGATCGGGCGGCACGAAAGCTTACGGACCACGTTTGTAGTTGTAGAAGGAAAACCCAGACAAAAAATCAATGAGCTGGAAGCAACGGGCTTCGGTCTCCGTTTTATCGACCTGAGACACCTGGTGAATGCAGAAGCGCAGGCCCAGGCCATCGCCGATGCCGAAGGAGACCTGCCTTTCGACCTGGCCCAGGGCCCTTTGCTCAGGGCTACGCTCCTGCAACTGACCGACAATGAGTACCTTTTTTTGTTTACTACCCACCACATCATTTCCGATGGCTGGTCGATGCAGGTATTGCACGAAGAAGTGCTGAGTGCCTATAGCGCCCTGCTGGCTGGCCGAACCCGTGAATGGACCCCATTAAGTATTCAATACAAGGACTTTGCCCACTGGCAAAACACGCAGCTCAGTGGAACCCGCCTGCAAGCACTGGAAACCTACTGGGTGAATCAAATGGGCGGCGAATTGCCGTTCCTGGATTTTCCCACGGATTATCCCCGCTCCCGTACCAAAACCTTCAACGGCACCGTAGCTGGCTTTCAGTTGAGTAGGGCGCAAAGTTCCGCACTGAGCGCCTTTAACAAGGCCCATAAAACCACCTTGTTTATGACCGCCCTGGCCCTGGTCAAAGTGCTGTTGTATCGATATACGGGAAAGAAAGACCTCATCGTAGGTACACCCATCGCTGGCCGGGAGCATCCGCAACTGGAAAACCAGATCGGGATGTACGTCAACGTGTTGCCCCTGCGCACCCAATTGGAGGCGGAAGAACCTTTTGTCTGCTTGCTGAAAAGAGTAAAAGAAATCAATCTGGCCGCGTACGATCACCAGCAGTATCCCTACGATTTACTCATTGACCGGCTCCGGCTCAAAACCACCGGCGGCGGTTTGCCTTTCATCGACGTACTGGTGCAGTCGCAGGATATGCTGGGCGGAAAGGGGCCGGAAGCAGTGGGATTGGAGATCGGTCATTTTCAGGCCCGGCACCACAGCAGCAAGGTAGACCTGACGTTCAACTTCTTCGAAACCGAGGGCCAGGTACTGGGTTCGATTGAATACAATACCGACCTCTTCAAGCCGGAGACGATTGACCACCTGATCAGCAATTGGATGCACCTGCTGAGCACGGTGCTCAGCCAGCCCGACGCGCTCCTCTCCGATATGAAGCTATTGCTCTCAGCGGAAGAAGAAACGGAATTGGAGGATTTCAAAAACCTCATGTTCAAGGTGTAAAAAGGGCAATCGCCTTTGCGCGTCCCTCAGTTCATTTTCCCATCTACTAATCTCTATCCACCATGTTTACGAACACCAAAGAAGCCAGAGCTCCTCAGCTGGGAGAACAAATCCTGCCTTTGACCCTCACGTTTGAACCCGATACCGAGATCGAAGAATTTGTGGACTGGTACAAAGGCAATACCGCCTACCTGGAGCAGCAGTTGCTCAAAACCGGAGCCATCCTGTTTCAGGGAGTGCCCATTGATTCCGTAGCCAAATTTGAAACGGTGACTACTTCGCTGGCCACCAAATTCCGTAACTACGTAGACGGCAGCTACCCGCGCCGCCAGTTGAAAGGACACGTGTACATCTCTACCGAGTACGACCAGAACTACAACATTACCCTGCACAACGAACTTTCCTACTCCGTCAAATGGCCTTCCAAACTCTTCTTTGGGTGCGTGATTCCTCCCGGTTCGGGTGGTGAAACGCCCCTGGCCGACAGCCGGGAAATTTACCGGGTTATGCACCCGGATTTGCTGGAGGAGTTTAAGCGCAAACAGGTGAGGTACGTGCGAAATCTGCACGGCGGGCAGGGAATGGGCCCTTCCTGGCAGGAAACCTTCGAAACGCAGGACCGGAAGGTCGTGGAAAAATATTGCGATGAGATTGCGATTCAGTACTACTGGAAAGACGACGGCAACCTGAAACTGGTGCACATCCGGCCGGCGGTACGTCAGCACCCCATTACCCAGGAATGGGTGTGGTTCAATCAGGCCGATCAGTTCCACCCTTCGCATTTTCCTCAGGAAGTATACGAAACCCTGATGCTGCTGGCCGATGAGAAAGAAGAAGAACTGCCTCTGTACGCCTCCTTTGGCGACGGTAGCCCCATCAGTGCGGACGTCATCCGGGAAATCACCGACACCATTGACCGCGTGGTGGTGCTGCGACCCTGGGTAAAGGGCGATTTGGTGGTAGTAGACAATATGCTGGTCGCCCACGGTCGGAAAGCCTACAAAGGCGACCGGCAGATCGTGGTCTCGATGGCTTAGCAACCGTTCCGCAACGGACGGAAACCTACCTTTCCTTGCAGCCACCTCCCGATAGCTGAACCCCACTCCACTGTTCTACTTACTAACGACTTCTACCCTATGTGCGGAATAACAGGCATTTACAACATTAATAACGATCGCGACATTCGTAAGGATGTGCTCGTCTCCATGGCCGACGCCATCAAACACCGGGGACCGGACGATTTTACTTACCTCATCGATGGAAACCTGGGATTGGGTTTTCAGCGACTCAGCATCATTGATCTGGCCCACGGTCAGCAGCCCTTCTACAGCGACGACCAGTCGGTGGTGACGATTTGTAACGGGGAGATTTACAACTACAAGGAACTGAGGCAGGAGCTGCAGAACAAAGGCTACCGGTTCAAAACCAACTGCGATATCGAAGTGGTGGCGCCCCTGTACGAAGAATACGGAATCGACTTCGTGAAGAAGCTCAACGGCCAGTTTGCCATTGCGCTGTTCGACAAGAAAAATCAGGCCTTTTATCTGGTGCGTGACCAGTTCGGCATTTGCCCGATATTTTATACCGTGGTGGATGGAACGATCATCTTCGGTTCGGAGATCAAGGCGATTCTAAAGCACCCGATGGTGAAAAGGGAAGTGAATTTAACGGCCCTGGATCAGCTTTTCTCTTTCCCCGGCATCGTGAGTCCGACCACTTTCTTTAAAAATGTCATCAGCCTGAAACCGGGGCATTTCCTGAAGGTGAGCAACGGCGACGTCACCACGCACGAATACTGGGACCTGGTGTATCCCTTTGAGTCGGACATCAGCGAAGAAAAACCCGAATCGTACTACGTAGACCGGCTGGAAGAGCTCCTGCTGCAATCGGTCAAGTACCGGCTCAATTCCGACGTGCCCGTGGGCTTCTACCTCAGCGGCGGCCTGGATTCTTCCCTGGTAGGTGCCATGATGAAGACAATCAACCCGGATTTCCGCTACAAATCGTTTTCTATCGGATACCCCCGCGACGAAGACAGCGAACACGATGAGCGCAAGTACCAGCGCCTGATGGCCAAAAACGTCAACTCCATTCACAATGAGATCAGCTTCGACTGGGCCAATGTAGCCGATCGGCTGAAAGATGCCATTTATTATTCGGAAGGAGCACTGAAAGAAAGCTACAACACCTGTTCGCTGGCCCTTTCGGAAGCCGTCAGAGGCAGCGACGTAAAGGTAGTACTGTCGGGTGAGGGCTCGGACGAACTGCTGGGCGGATACGTGGGCTACCGGTTTGACGTGCAGCGCCGGGAGCAGAGCAAGGAGAAAAACCTCGAAGAACTGCTCGAAGGGCAGATCCGGCAGAAGCTGTGGGGCGATTCGGATTTCTTCTACGAAACCAACCATTACGAATTCCGCGAAACCACCAAGGCCCTGTATTCCGATAAGGTCAACAGTCGATACAGCAGTTTCGACTGCCTGGCCCAACTGGAGATCGACAAAAACAAAATTGACGGGCGGCATCCGTTTCATAAACGGTCTTACCTGGATTTTAAGCTCCGCCTGTCGGACCACCTCATTTCCGACCACGCCGACCGCGTCAATTACGCCAATTCCATAGAGGGACGGTATCCCTTTCTGGACATGAACCTGATCAACTTTATCAGTACCATTCCGCCGCAGGTAAAACTCAAAGGTCTGGTAGAGAAGTACATCCTGAAAGAAGTAGCCAAAAAATACCTTCCCACGGAAATCAATACCCGACAAAAATTCAGCTGGGTAGCACCGGGTAGTTCGCAACTGCTGCGCAACAACGTGGAATGGATCGAAGACATGCTCTCTTACGACCGCATCAAACGGCAGGGTTACTTCAATCCGGATACGGTAGAGAGATTGAAAAAAATGTACCGCAAGGACAACTTCAAGCTCAACCTCCCGTACGACAGCGACCTGCTCATTGTTATCCTGACCTTCAACATCTTCCTGGAGGTATTCGACATGCCCGATCTGAACTAAGAAGCCGGGTCGATCCGCACCTCTTCACATTCGTACATCTACTCATATGGCAAGCAAAAAATTAGGCGTAATCGGTGGAATGGGCGCGCGTGCCAGTTCCCTGTTCCTGCAAAAACTGATCGAATACTCACCAGCCCTGAGCGACCAGGAACAACTGGAAATCATACTGCACAGCAATTCGCGCATTCCTGACCGTACCAAAGCCATTCTCTACAGCAAAGATTCCCCGCTGCCGGAGATGCTGCGGTCGGTGAAAATATTTAACGAAAACGGGGTGGAAGTAATCGTGCTGGCTTGCATTACCGCGCACTACTTCTACGACCAGTTATTGCAGCACACGAACGCAACCATTCTGCATCCGGTGCAGCTGGTGGGCGAGTACCTGGTAAAAAACCATCCGCAGGTCCGGAAAGTGGGCATTCTGGCCACCACAGGCACCCTGCGGTCGGGGCTTTTTCACCGGGAACTGGAGAAGCGCGGGCTTACGCTGGTGACCCTGAACGAAGAAGACCAGGAGCGCTACTTCATGCAATCGGTGTACATGGACCACGGACTGAAGTCGGCCCGGATCTCCGAAGAAGCGCTGGATCTATTCGGAAAGTGCATTCCCCCGCTGCTGGAAGCCGGGGCCGAAATCATTATTGGTGGCTGCTCAGAGGTGCAAATCGCTTTGAATCAGAAGCAAGTAGAGATGCCTTTCGTCGATGCCATTGACCTGCTGGCTCAGGAAACGGTTCACTATTGCTACAACTAAGCATTTCATCCTTTCACTCTATGTCACACAAATACAGATTATTGATCGGTGGGATTGGCGATGATGCCCACTCCGTAGGAATTGGCTTACTGGAACTGGGTTTCCGGGAGGCGGGATTTCACGTAAAGAACATCGGCATCCGAAATCACATCAGCACCTTCTTCGATTACGTGCCTGACTTTGACGTGATCATGATCTCCAATAAAAACGGACACGCCGAACTTTACCTGCAGGAGTTTGAGCAGCGGTACAATGAATACAAACTGACTGACGACAGCACCAAGCTTTGGTATCTGGGTGGCAGCCTGTCGGTGAGCGAATCGGATTTCCTCATCAAGAAACGCTTTCTGCAAATGGGTTTTACCAACGTGTATCCGCGGCCCATTCCTTTCAAGGAAGTGCTGGAAGAGATCAACATGGACATTCACCGGTACGGGCTGCGCAAGCGGAATATTTACGACCGCGGGCTCAAAACCCACCACCAGGAAAAAATCGACTATGCCTCGATCATTGACCGGAAATGGACGCGTGAAGAGCTCAGTGCCCAGCGCAAAGAGGTCCTGAAAGAGTGGCACACCGGCCAGGACGTGCTGACGGCTGAGTTCGTAAAGCCCAAATTTTTCACGCTGGATCAGCTGCTCTGGAGCAACAAGTGCCGGAAGCGCAAACCCCTTTTCCAGCCTCGTACGGGCGTAGCCGACATCGAGCAGCAAATCAGCCTGCTCAAGCACCTCGAATCGGAAGGAAGCGACGTGAGTTCGGTGCAGCTGGATGCCGCCTCCCGTTCAAAAATGTACAAAACCGCCGCCCTCGGATGTGAATTGAGCCTGGAACGAAAAAGCTCTCAGCTCAATGGATTCCCCATTCCGGTGTACGGAGTAAAAGAAGTAAGGAGGCTGATTCATTCCCTGAACAATCCTTTTCAGTTGCGCGGCGGCGGACCCGATCACCGGTTTACCTACGAAATCGCGCTGAGTGCCGGCATCACGGCCCTCGAAGGCGGCAGCATCTGCTATTGCCTGCCCTACGACAAACTGACCAATCCCACCGAATCGCTGAGCAACTGGCAGTTTATCGACCGCCTGTGCGCGCTCTACGAAGAGGAACACGGCGTGAGCATCAACCGAGAATATTTCGGGGTGTTGACCGCCACCTTGATCGAGCCTTCCCTGGCCATTGTGGTCAACATTGTACAGGCCATTCTGAGCGCACAACAAGGCGTTAAAAGCATCACGGTCGGGTATGCCGAACAGGGCAACCGTGTGCAGGACATTGCCGCCATTCACGTGCTCGAAGAAATGGTACGCAAATACCTGGCGCTCTACAACTATGACCAGTGCCGGATCACGACCGTCTATCACCAGTTCATGGCCGCTTTTCCGGGCGACTACCAGAAAGCCGAGGAGCTGATTTTTAACTCCAGCATCACCGCTACGTTGTCGGGAGCTACCAAGGTGATGGTAAAAACCGCCGTTGAAGCCATCCGGATTCCCGATAAATTCGACAATGCCAAAGCCGTGCAGCTCAGTAAAAAAGGAGCCAGCGTCGCTGACGTGGTAAAAGTAGATAAGCGGAAACTGGAGTTGGAAGAGTCGCTCATCCGCCGGGAAGTGACCCAGATTATGGATGTCATTATTGAGCTGGGCAACAATTCCATTCCGCTGGGGGCTATGAAGGCCATTATGCAGGGCATCATCGACATTCCCTGGTCGCCCAGCATTTACAACAAGGGCAAAGTAGTAGGCGTCCGCGACGTGGACGGTGCCGTGCGGTTTTATGAATTCGGCAACCTGCCTTTCGATGAGAAAGTAAAATCTTTTCACCGGGAAAAAGTGATGATGCGGAAAAATATGGAGCGCGACTCCAGCATCTTCTCCCTGTTGGAAAAAGACCTCAGCCGCATCTGGCAAAACGACTACAAAAAATGGCCGCTGGACGATTGTTACGTCCGGTGATCGATCCGAATGCCCTCCAATCCTGCCAACCCAAAGATTCAGTCCCACCTAAACCAACCGAAAGGAGCTCATCGTGGATATTCAGTTACTACATACCTTGTTTGAAGAAAAGGCGGCTCAGTCGCCCGATCGGATCGCCATCGAACAGCCGGAAGATCAGATTTCCTACGCTGACCTCAACCGCTTTGCCAATCGCATTGCCCACGCTTTGCGGGCGCTGAATACCCAAAAGGAATGGGTGGTTGGTACTTTTCTGCCTTCGGGAATCGGCCTGGTGGCTTCGTTGCTGGGCATTTTCAAAGCCGGCGACGTGTACCTGCCGCTGGATATGGCCTTTTCCAAAAGACGGCTGCGGCAGATCTTTCAGCAGACCGCCTGCAACGTAATTGTAACCGAAGCCCGGCTGGCCGACACGGTAAAGCAGCTGCTGTTTGAAACGCAGATTCCGGTGGAATACCTGGTGCTGCTGGAGGAAGGGCAGGTGTCAGTACTGAAATGCGAAGCCAACCGCTACGCTGCTTTTCCTTTGGCTCTCAGCCAGGAAGCGGCTAATCCGGAGCTGGCTATTGCTCCGGAAGACGGTAACTACCTTTTTTATACTTCCGGCTCTACCGGCGAAGAAAAAGCGATCCTGGGCTGCCACAAAGGCCTGAGCCATTTTGTGCAGTGGGAAATCAAGGAGTTTGGCGTCGACAATTCCTGGCGCGTCAGCCAATTGAGCCAGATTACCTTCGACGCTTCCCTGCGAGACATCCTGGTGCCTTTGTGTACCGGCGCTACCCTGTGCATTGCACCGGCCGCCATCAAAACCAATGTCATCAAGTTGATTGCCTGGCTCGAAGAGTCGAGAGTTACACTGGTACACTGCGTGCCTTCTATCTTGCGGCTCATTACCAAAGAGCTGATGAGCGGAGAAAAATCCGCCGATCGTTTTCCGGACCTGAAGCACTTGCTCATGGCAGGAGAGGCGTTGTTTGTAAAAGACATCACCAACTGGCGGCAAGCCGTGGGGGAACACGTAGAACTGGTCAACCTCTACGGCACTTCGGAGACGACGCTGGCCAAAACTTTCCATCGCATCGGACCGGTGCCCGAAGACCCCGCGCAGGTAATTCATGTGGGCAGCCCGATCTCTAATGCCTTTATCGCCATCATCAACGACAAAAACCTGTGCCGGATCGGGGAGATTGGTGAAATCTACATCAAAACGCCCTTCATGACCAAGGGCTACTACCGCAACGAAGCGCTCAGTCAAACGGTTTTTGTACCTAATCCACTGACGAACGATGCGGCGGATATCGTGTACAAGACCGGCGACCTGGGCCGTTACCTCAAAGACCGGAGCGTAGAAGTGCTGGGCCGGACCGACGATCAGGTGAAAGTAAACGGCATCCGCGTGGAGCTGAAGGAAATCGAACAGGCCGTGCTGCGGATGGAGGGCGTGAACGAAACGACGGTGGTAGCCCATAAGAACGACGACAACCAGACCGACCTGATTTGCTACTACATTGGCAAAACCGTGTCGGCCGAACTGTTAAGAGCCCACCTGAAAGCCGAACTGAACGACAACGTAACCCCTTCCTACCTGATTCCGCTTACCGAATTTCCGCTGAGCATCAATGGGAAAGTGGATAAAAAAGCGTTGCCCAAACCCAGCAGCCTGGTGATGAAAGCAGGGGATTACGAAGCGCCGCAGACGATAATGGAAAAGAAGCTGGAGGAAATCTGGAAGCAGGCCCTGGGGCTGAAGCAGATTGGCCGCAAGGTTTCTTTCTTCGAGATAGGCGGCAATTCCCTGAAAGGCATTCAGATTATTTCCAAGATTTACAAAGAACTGGGCGTGCTGGTCAAAATCAATGAACTGTTCACCCATCAGAGCATCAAAGACTTAAGTGCGGTTGTAGCCAAAGCCGCCAGGCAGGTTTACAAAGCCATCCCTGCCCTGGCCAAGGCCGAGTATTATGAGCTGTCCAATGCCCAGAAGCGGTTGTGGATCATCGATCAGTTTGAACAGGAAAAAGCGGCCTACAACGTGTTTGAAGCCGTTGCCTTCCGGGGCGTGCTGAACAAAGATGCTTTCATCAAGGCACTGGAAACGGTGGTGAAGCGGCACGAAATCCTGCGGACGGTTTTCTGCCTGGTTGATGGCCAACCCAAACAGAAAATTCTCACTTACGACGAAGTTGGATTTCGGGTGCCTTTCTACGACCTGCGGGCGGATGCCGCGGCCAAAGAAACCGTCCAAAAGCTGAAAGCGGCCGAAACCAGCCACGGGTTTGACCTGGAGCAAGGTCCGCTGATCCGGGCTAGCCTCATCCAGCTGGCCGATGACGGCTATGAGTTCCTCCTCACTACGCACCACGTCATTTCGGATGAGCATTCGCTGGAGGTCATCACCAAAGAGATGTTCGCTTTATACGATGCTTTCCTGAAAGGCACGGACCACGATTTGCCAGCCCTGAAGATTCACTATAAAGATTACGCCGCCTGGCACAATGCCTGGCTGAACGGCGAACAGGTGAACGAAGCCAAACAATACTGGCTCAATCAGTTCTCCGGGGAGATTCCCGTACTGCGCCTGGATACGGATTTCGCCCGGCCTTTGGTAAAAACCTACAACAGCGACCGGCTGTGGTTTGCCCTGGGACCCGAAACGAGCGCTTCGTTGAAAGGATTAAAGAAGAAATACGGGACCACTTCGTTTATCACCCTGCTGAGCCTCATCAAGACCTGGCTGTACAAAGCCTCCGGCCAGGAAGACATTGTGGTGGGTGTGCCCGTTACCGGTCGCGAACATCCCGACCTGGAAGACCAGATCGGCTTTTACGTGAACTCCCTGGCCCTGCGCTCCACCTTCCGCCGAAGCGATACCTTTGAAGACCTGCTGCTGAAAGTGAAGAGCACCACCACCGACGCTTTCGAGCACAAGGCCTATCCCTTCGACACGTTGGTCGATGACCTGGATATTGCCCGCGACCGCAGCCGCAACCCCTTGTTCGACGTAGGTTTTACCTTCATGGAAATCTTCCGGTCTACCGACACCAGCAACGCGGCCCTCAGCACCGTTGAGATGGACAGCCTGTTCGACTTCGAGCAGCACATCCGGGGCGACCTCTGGTTTAGAATCAACGAATCCGATGACGACTTCATCTTTATTCTCTGCTACAATACGGATTTGTTCAAGGCTTCCTACGTGGAAAAGATGATCACCGACCTGAAGTTTATGTTGCCGCAAGTGCTCGAAAATCCCCGCATCGAACTGGAAACCCTGGCCAGACTGACCGCAGAAAATCAGCTGAAGGTAGAAAAGGCCAATCAGAAGACGATCAAAAGCCGGAATCTGGAGAGTCTGAAAAACGTAAAATTATAAGCGAAATCCCTCTTTTGAACCCCAAGCCATGAATACGAACGTACGAAAAAAGAGCCTGGCCGGCGTGTTTTCATCGAAACCGATCGCCACTGGGTTCGATGAAAATCCGGTAGCCGTTTCGGTGTGGGGCCAGGGGAGCACGCGGCCGTTGGTGTGTACCGCCCAAGCGAATGAGGTGATCCTGACCGAATGGGTCAAACACCAGAAGGAATTTATTGAGGAAAAGCTCAGACAGCACGGGGCCATTCTGTTCCGGAATTTCCGCATCCATTCGGTGCCCGCTTTTCAGAAACTGGTTCAAAGCTTCAGTGAGGATACGATGGCGTATACCCAGCGCTCCTCTCCCCGTACGGCCATTTCCGACAACATTTATACTTCTACCGACCATCCGGCCGACCAGGAAATCAACATGCACAATGAGCTGTCGTATTCCGCCCACTGGCCGATGAAAATTATGTTCTGCTGTGTGCAGTCACCCGCCCAAGGTGGAGAAACGCCCATTGCCGATAGCCGGGAAGTGTATAAGTGCCTGCGGAAGGAAACCCAAGACCGGTTCCGGGAAAAAGGCATTATGTACCAGCGCAACCTGAGCGGAAAGCTGGGTTTACCCTGGACGGAAGTTTTTCAGACCCGTGACCCCAAAGAGGTGGAACGGGCTTGCGAAAAAAGCGGGATGCAGTTCGCCTGGAAAGGCCCCGACCACCTGGAAATCAAATGGACCCGCCCAGCCGTCGTGCAACATCCCCGAACGGGCGAAACGATCTGGTTCAACCACGGCTTCTTCTTCAATGCCCACAACCTGGATGCCATGGTACACGAAGTGGTTGACAACGAAGCCAACCTGCCCTTCAATACCTTTTACGGCGACGGCAGCCCCATCGAAAAGGACATTATTGAGGAGCTGAGAGAAGCTTACAACCAAACCAAGTGCGTATTCCCGTGGCAGCAAGGCGATTGCATCCTGCTTGACAATATGCTGGTGGCGCACGGTCGTCATCCCTTTGCCGGGGAAAGAAAAATCATTGTCGCCATGTGGGAGCCGAACGCGGAAGCGTAATGATCCCTCCGGCGAACCATCCCAAAGTTAGTTGATTGCAGGTTTTGTTTTGATTGGTAACCAGACTTACCAGGTCTTCAGGAACTGGTAAGTCTTCCTTCTCCCAGCCTGCTCAAGACTTTCTGCTGCCCAACCCCAGCCCAATACTTCACATCCGAACGCTAATTTCAATTGTTAAGATTATGAGTGACCAACCGATTCGTGGGTTCAACTTATCATTTCTGCAGAAGCGGGTGTGGTTATTGCAAGCACATACAACCGGCTTGTACCAGTTGGCTACGGTAGAAATAGAAGGTAAACTGAATCCCTCGCGGTTAGAGGAATCCATCCGGCAGGTGGTTGCTACCCACGATAGCCTTCGGACTACGTATTACACCAAACCCGAAATCCGCTTTCCGCTGCAGGTCGTCGCCGAACAGCCCGCTTACCGTTTCGATTACCTCACGGACCCAGCCGCCACCGCCGAAAGTATAGTTGACGCATCCCCGACGCATTTTCAGGTAGAGACGGAGCCACCCCTGCACGCAAAGCTGGTCAGACTCAGCGAAGTCAGGCACCTGTTGACGATCGCCTGCCCGGCCATCGCCTGCGATGCTTTCTCCCTGCAACGCATCATCCGTGAAATTGCCCAGTGTTATGAAAATCCTGCCTCTCTGCAGTCGGACGAAATCATTCAGTATCCGCAGTTTTCGCAATGGCAGCAGGACCTGGTCGCCAATCCGGAGCCGGAAGCCCTTGATTTTTGGGAAAAGTACCTCAGCTCTGACCACAAAGAATTGGTCTGGCCCTTTGAGGAAAAGCGAACCAGTGCCGAAGACGTTTCGCCGGGCGAAACGTCGCCCGGCATCATTCGGGTAACCCTGCCGGCCGAAGTAGTCGGTCGGCTCAGGCCATGGGCGCAGCGGCAGGCAACCGACGTATCGCGGTTGTGCCTGGCCTGCCTGTACGTATTGGCCCATAAACATACCGGCGATACCTTGCTCACGCTGGGTTACGTCCACAATGAACGGGCTTACGAAGAATTACAATCAACCATCGGGCTGGTCGCCAAGGTACTTCCGACCACGGTACAACTGAACCCGGAAGGGCCGGTAGAAGCCTTGCTGGGGCAAATCAACGAAGTGCTGGAAGCCATCCGGAGCTGGGAAGAATATTATTTCCGGGGCTACGCGGTGGCCGATACGGGGACGGACGGCAGCGACGTGCCCACTTTTTCACTGGGCTTCGAATGGATGGACCTTTCCCAGCCCCTGCCGTATAGTGATAGCCTTACTTTCCGGTTCAAAGCCTTCCGCAGTAATCCGGATGTTTTTAAGTTAAGACTAAGCGGAGTTGAATACGAAAATGAGGTCCAGCTCCAGTTTTGCTACCAGACCGACGTTTTTGAAAAACCGGCAGTAGCCCTGTTAACCGAACAGTTCGTCCGCCTTTTACAAGACCTGCCAGCCAATGCTACCCAACCCATTGCCCAGCTTTCGGCGCTCAGTTACACCGATGTAGTGAAGATTACCCGGGAGTTCAATGTCGGAATCGCAGCCCATTCGACCGATAATACCCTGATCGACCGGTTTGAAAACCAGGCCCGGCAAACCCCCGAACAAACGGCGGTGGTGTTTGGAGAAAAAAGCCTGACGTACGCCGAACTGGATAGACAAGCCAATCAACTGGCCACCTGGCTGATTGAGCAGCACCAGGTCAAACCCGGCGATCGGGTCGTGGTCTGCCTGCCCCGGACGGAAAAAATGGTGGTAAGCCTGCTGGCCGTACTCAAAACCGGTGCCGCTTATCTGCCCCTCGACCAGCAACTGCCAGCCGAACGTCTTCAGTTCATTACCGAAGACAGCCAGGCCCGACTCGTCATCGTGGATCAGGCGGCTGATCCAGAGCCAGCTGGTGTAACCTGCCTGGAATTGACTATTGCATGGGAAGCCATCCGGCAGCAATCCGACGAAAAGCCGCCCGTATCTTTTGCGCCCGAAAGCGCCGTGTACGTGATTTACACCTCCGGTTCTACCGGGCAGCCCAAGGGCGTAGAGATTTCGCACCGGTCGCTGGTCAATTACCTTTCCTGGTTTACGTCCAGTTATCCCCTGAGCGGGCAGGACCGTACCTTGTTGTTCTCTTCCCTGGCCTTCGATCTGGGCTACACCAGTTTCTGGTCGTCGTTGGTGGCGGGTTGCACGGTGTACATGCTGGAAGAACAAAGCCACCTCGACCCGAAATCATTTACGGAGGCGCTGATCAGGCACCGGATTACGTATATAAAACTCACGCCTTCTCACTTCAGCCTCATCGTTCATGCGCCCGATTTTGAAAAGCAGGCCGCCCTTTACAGTTTACGGCTCATCGTGTTGGGAGGAGAGGAAATCAAGGTAAATGAAGTAGCCTGGTACTGGCAGTATGCGCCGGAGGTACAGTTTGTCAACCACTACGGCCCTACTGAAACGACCATCGGCACGATTGCCACGCGAATTGATAAAGAAACATTTGGGTCCTTTGCGGCCAGACCCGTTATTGGCAAGCCCATCACCCATAACCAGGTTTTTATTCTCCGCCAAGACGCCAGCCTGGCCGCTGTAGGCGAAGTGGGCGAAATCGGCGTATCCGGCCGGGGGCTGGCCATCGGGTATCTCAACCGTCCCGAACTGACCCGGGAGAAGTTCATTGATCATCCCTTGCTGCCCGGCCAACGTCTGTACCGTACCGGCGATCTGGGGCGCTGGCTGTTGAATGGGGACATTCAATTCCTGGGTAGAAAAGATTTTCAGGTAAAAATCCGGGGCTTCCGGGTTGAGCTGGGTGAAATAGAAGCCATTTTGCTGAAGCATCCGGGCGTCCGGCAGGCTGTTGTGGTCGCCAAAACCGATCAGACGGCTTCTAACTACCTGGTGGCGTATTTCACGCCTGCCGAAGGGGAGGTAAACGACCTGGGTCAGTACCTGGGCCAATGCCTACCCGAATACATGATTCCGGCGTACTTCGTTTCCTTGCCGACGCTGCCCTACACCGCTAACGGCAAAATCAACCGGAAAGCCTTACCCGATCACCAGAGCCTGGTGCAGGCTTCGGAATACGTGGCACCCCGCAATTCCATCGAAGCACAAATGGTGGCCATCTGGGAGGAAGTGCTGGACCGAAAAAAGATCAGCATCCGGGATAACTTTTTCAAAATAGGGGGGCATTCGCTCAAGGCCATTCAGATTGTGTCGCGCATTTACAAAGAGATGCGGGCAAAAATAGAATTCAGAAGCCTGTTCGAAGCGCCCACCATCGAATCGCTGGTGCAAGTCATCACTGCGTCGACCTCTGCTGCTGACCCGTACGAAACGATCCAACCCGTACCGGAAGCGGCTTATTACGAAGCATCGCACGGGCAAAAACGCCTGTGGGTACTCCAGCAATTAGACGGTGGTGCCGCGTATAATACCCTGTACTCCTACGTGTTGAACGGAGAGCTGAACGAAAAAGCTTTCGTAAACGCGCTGGAATCGCTTGTGGCACGCCATGAGATTCTCCGGACTGTTTTTACGGTAGTAGAAGGCGATCCCAAACAAAAAGTATGCGCCGTGGGTGAACTGGCCTTTATGCAAAGGGTGGACCTGCAACACCAACCGGATCGGGAGGAAAGGGCCCAACGATTGGCCCGTGAAGAGGCGGTCTTCCGGTTCGATCTGGAAAAAGGTCCCTTGTTCAGAACCACGCTGGTAACGTTAGAGCAAAACAAGCACCTTTTCTTCATTCATATTCACCACGTCATTTCCGATGGCTGGTCGCTGCGCGTCGTGGTCAATGAAGTGCTGTCGCTGTATGAGGCGTACACCCAGGAGCAGCCCAGCCCTTTCGTGCCACTCCGCATTCAGTACAAGGATTATTCGCACTGGCAATACGAACAATTGAGCGGTGAACCGGCAAAGGTGCACCAGGCGTACTGGTGGCAGCAACTGGCCGGTCCGCTGCCCGTACTGGATCTACCTACTTACCGGCCCCGCCCGGCGGTACAAACTTCCCGGGGCAAAACGGTGCGTTTCAGTCTGGACGAAGATATCCGGAACCGCCTGGTGGTTTTGAGCCAGGAGCAGGGGTGTAGCTTGTTTATGACTTTGCTGGCGGCGCTCAACGTGTTGTTTTATAAGTACACCAATCAGCAGGATATCCTGCTGGGCACTTCTGTAGCCGGCAGAAGTCACCAGGACCTGGAAAACCAGATTGGCCTGTACCTTAACACACTGGTGCTGCGGACCCGGCTGGAAGCAGAAAAAAGCTTTCTACAGTTGCTGGAACACGTGAAAGAAACCGTGCTGATGGCTTTTGAGCACCAGGTATATCCGTTCGACCGCTTGGTAGAAGAGTTGCCTCTGCAACGCGACCTGAGCCGTTCGCCCTTGTTTGACGTGCTGGTAGAGATGCAGAACTACGAACATTCGGTGTCGCAGACGGAGGGTGTAGAAGGCCTGGCCCGGATCGATGTGCAGCCCTACGAAGTAGAAACGGAAACCAGCATCGTGGATTTGAATCTGATGTTTGTCGATGCCGTTTCGTCCCTGCAACTCCACGTTCGCTACAATACGGATATTTTCACCGACGAACAGATCACCCAACTGAGCCGACATTTCGAGCACCTGCTCCGGCAACTGGTAGCACAACCCGCCAAGCCCATCGCGGCCTTTGGTCTGCTGACTTCCGCCGACCGGCAATGGCTGGATGCGTTGAACCAGACCAAAAGCGTTTTTCCACAGCAACCGGCTTTCCGGATTTTTGAGGAAAACGCCCGGCAGCTGGCCGATCAACCGGCCCTGCAATGCGGCCATACGATCCTTACGTATCGCCAACTGAACGAAAACGCCAACCAACTGGCGCATTTCCTTCGGCGCCATCACCGCCTGTCGGCCGATGAGCTGGTAGCCATTGTGATGGACCGCTCCGACAAGATGCTGGAAAGCATCCTAGCGGTCTGGAAGTGCGGAGGCGCATATGTGCCCATCGATCCGGCTTATCCGGAAGAAAGAATCCGGCTCGTGGTCGGGAGCAGCCGTGCCCGACTGGTCGTTACCCGATCGGGTGCTTTGTCCAGCCGGCTGGAGTCCGAACTGGCGCTGCAAAAGAAAGTATTAAACCTGGATGTATGCTCCCAACCCATTTCCGAAGCGGCAACCCATAATTTGAACCTCCCGGTGGGGTTAAATGATCTGGCCTACGTCATCTATACTTCCGGCTCTACGGGCACGCCCAAGGGAGCCATGGTAGAGCACGTAGGGATGACCAACCACCTGTACGCCAAAGTAAACGACCTGCGCCTGACCGGTGCCGACCGCATCGTACAGAATGCTTCGGCCTGTTTCGACATCTCCGTTTGGCAAGCCTGGGCCGCCCTGATGGTGGGCGGGAAAACGACTATGTATGACAACGGCCTGGTAATGAACCCGGATCAGTTGGCCGTGCAGGTAGAAAAAGACGGCGTTACCGTACTGGAAGTCGTACCTTCTTACCTGTCGGTATTGCTCGATCACCTGGAAAAGCAGCAGCCAGCCACGCTTTATGGGCGGCTCCGTTACCTGGTGGTGACCGGTGAGGCTGTCAAACCCGGCCTGATCCGGCGTTGGTTCGACCGATTCCCCCACGTACCGGTCGTCAATGCCTACGGACCAACCGAAGCATCGGATGATATTACGCACCACTTCATGGAAAAAGCCCCGGAAAGCACGACCGTTCCGGTAGGGAAGACCGTACAAAACCTGAAAATCTACGTCACCGACGAAGGAATGAGTCTCCTGCCCGTGGGCATCCAGGGGGAAATCTGCGTGTCGGGCGTAGGCGTGGGGCGGGGCTACCTGTACGATCAAGAAAAAACCCAAGCCGCGTTTGGGGAAGATCCTTTCCGGTCGCAACCCGGCGTTCGATTATACAAAACCGGTGACCTGGGCCGGTATCTGCCCGATGGCTCCCTGGAGTTTCTGGGCCGGAAAGACAGCCAGGTAAAAATCCGGGGCTACCGCATTGAAACCGGCGAAATCGAACACGCATTGACCCGCGTCGCCGGCGTGAAAGAGGCGGTGGTGGTAGCAGTAGAAACCCCGCCGGCCGATCATTTTCTGTGCGCCTACCTCACGTTTGACGATGGCAAATCCACCGAAATAGAATTGATTAAAAAGGAGCTGGCGAAGGCATTGCCCGCCTATATGATCCCGTCGGGATGGATGGTGCTGCCGGCCTTGCCGCTCAATGCCAACGGAAAAATCGACCGCAAAGCCCTTCCGCCACCCGCTCCGTCACATAACCGTGAGGAAGCCACATTAGCGCCCCGCACCCGACTGGAGGAACAACTGAAGGAGATCTGGGAGGAGGTATTGCAAAAGTCGGGCATCGGCATCCGGGACAGCTTTTTTGAAATCGGCGGCCATTCGCTGAGAGCCATCCGGGTGATTGCTTTGCTGGATAAAAAGCTGGGGCTGAAAATGGACCTCCGCGATCTGTTTACCCACCCGACCATAGAAAAAATGGCCGAACGGCTGGAAAGCGCTGAAACCAGTGCCTACGAAGAAATCGTGCCCTTGCCCGAACAACCGGATTACGAAGTGTCGCACGCCCAACGGAGGCTGTGGGTGATGGACCAGTTTGAAGTTCAACGTACCGCCTACTACGTGCCCGCCGCTTACGTACTGGAAGGCCCAATGAATTGGATTGCCTTTGAAAAAGCATTCCAGACCTTGTTGCAACGGCACGAAAGTTTACGAACCACCATTGGCGTGGTAGACGGTCAGCCCCGGCAAAAAATCCATTCTTTAGAATCCTGTGGTTTCCGCATCACTTATCTTGATTTCAGGCAGGACGCCGATGGGGAAGCAAAAGCGCGGAACCTGGCGCAGGCCGAAGCAACGGACGTGTTTGATTTAGCCGCCGGACCGCTGGTACGGGCCAAACTGATCCATTTAGCCGATGAGCGCTATCTGTTTTTGTTCACGCTGCACCACATCATCTCTGACGGCTGGTCCGAAGCCGTGCTGGTCAATGAAGTGCTGGCCCTGTACCGGGCGTATCTGAAAGGCCAGCCCAACCCCCTGGCTCCCTTGCGGATTCAGTACAAAGATTTTGTCGCCTGGCAAAACCGGCAACTGAGTGGCGAACGGCTTACCGCACACCGTACCTACTGGCTGGAACAATTCGCCGGAAAGCTTCAGCCGCTGGCGCTTCCCACGGATTTTTCCCGTCCGGAGGTGAAAACTTCTGAAGCCAGTAAACTATTCTTTACCCTGCCACCGGCAGTAAAACAAGGGTTACAGCAAATCAGTCAGGGCCAGAATGCCACGGTATTTATGGCGTTGCTGGCAGCCCTGAAGGTAGTGTTGCATAAGTACACGGCGCAGGATGACATCATTGTCGGAACGCCCGCCGCCGGCAGAAGCCACGCCGACCTGAGTAATCAGATCGGGCTGTTCCTAAATATTCTGGCCCTGCGTACGCACATCCGGACCGAAGAAAGTTTTAACGACCTGCTGAGAAAGGTGAGAGAAACCACCGTGGGTGCCTACGCCCACCAGGAATACCCTTTCGACCGCCTGGTGGAAGACCTGAACCTGCCCCGCGACATCAGCCGGAGCAGCCTGTTTGACGTTGGCTTTACCTGGCAAAACCTGGAAGACGTGGAGAACGAAGGCAGTGTGGATACTTTCGAGGACCTGACGGTCTCTTTCTATGACAACGGTCTGGGCCGCGTGAAAACCGATTTTTGGTTCCACGGCTGGGATGCGGGAGAAAAAATAGCGTTTTCAATTACTTACAACAAAGATCTCTATCGCCAATCGACCATTGAGCGCCTGATCAACGACTTCCAGGAGCTGGTTTCCCGGTTGGTAAATGAGCCCCGGGCAAGTATACAATCGTTGGTCGATGCATTGGTTGCACGGGAAAGAAAGGAGGAACGCATGAACCAGACCAAAAACAAGGAGAAAAACCTGGAGAAGTTTTTCAACACCAAAGCGAAAAAACTGCCGGCCAACGAACGTGCCCTGGTAACGGAGTCGTACCTGGACAGCCATCCTTCTTATCCGCTGGTGATTCAACCCAACGTGACCAACCTGGTGCTGACGGAATGGATCAAAGCCAATCAGAGGGAAATCAGTGAAAAGCTCATCCAAACCGGCGGCATTCTTTTCCGGGGCTTCGACGCTATGACGGCGGAGTCGGCCCAGACTTTTGCCCAGATTCTGAGTGAGCAACGAATGAGCTACATGGACCAGTCTTCCCCGCGGAGTCTGGTAGCCGATAAGCTCTACACCTCTACTGACCACCCGGCCGATCAGGTAATCAATATGCACAATGAGCTGTCGTATTCGTATAGCTGGCCCATGCAGATTATGTTCTTCTGCCTGCAAGCCGCCGAAACCGGTGGAGAAACTCCCATCGCTGACAGCCGCCGCACCTTGAGCCATTTGTCGGAAGCCACGCAGGCCAAATTTCGCGCAAAAGGAATCCGCTACGTACGTAACCTCATTGAGGGAATGGGCTTGTCGTGGCAGGAAGTGTACCAGACGACCGACAAAACCCAGGTAGAAGCCTACTGCCAGAAAAATGACGTTCAGTTTGAATGGAAAGGGGAGAAGCACCTGAGAATCAGCTGGACGCGTCCAGCCATTCACCAGCATCCCCTGACCGGAGAGTGGCTTTGGTTCAACCACGGCTTTTTCTTCAACGCCCATCACCTGGATCCCGTGATTCACGCCCTGGCCGGAAGTAAGGAAATGCTTCCTTTCAACACCTATTATGGCGACGGTTCGGCCATTGAAAGCAGCGTGATCGAAGAAATCAGAGAGGCTTTTGAGCGCTCCAAACACGCATTCGCCTGGCAGAAAGGGGACATCCTGCTGCTGGACAATATGCTGATGGCGCACGGAAGGAACCCTTTTACGGGTAGCCGGAAAGTGCTGGTGGCCATGAACAATGCCTATTGCCCCTACGAAGCCATCGAAAACGAAGCCGTTCCGGGAACCGCCCTGGCTTACTAACCGGAGTTTGGGAAAACATCCCGGTCTACCGGAAAAAATCAGCATTCACCTAGTTTAATCACCTCATATGCAAACGATCGTAAGCGGTTTTGAGCTGGCACCGTTCCAGAAACGACTCTGGTTGTTGCAACAGGCAGGACACACTTTTACCAACCAGGTCCGTATCCGCCTGGAAGGCGAGCTGGACAGCCGGGGTCTGAAATGCGCCTTACAAACCCTGTTGAACCGCCACGAGGCTTTCCAGACCCGCTATCAGGCTCAACCGAATATCCTGTATCCACTGCAGGTAGTTGAACCGGAAGCTGCCCTGTTTTTTGGGGAAACCGACTTATCCGGTTACCAAAGCGAAGAACAGTCCGCCAAACTGGAGGCATTGTTACGCATCGCCACTGTCGCCTCTTCAGTCGGATGCCTGGCTCACCTGATCCGGCTGAGTGAAAATGCGCATCAGCTCGTTATTCAAATGCCGGCACTGGCCAGTGATGGTCAGTCGCTGATCAATCTGGTGAATGAACTGCGGGAAATGGTTGTCGCCGGCTCAACGCCGGACGAAGAACCTTTGCCCTTCAGCCAGTACGCCGAATGGCACCACGAACTGCTGCTCGAGGCCGATCCGGATGCAGTGAATTTCTGGCGCAAACAGGATTTCAGTCAACACCTCCGGACTCAGCTTTCCATTGAAGTAGGTGACGCACCGGCTCCGACCAATGCCCTTTCGCTGGCCCGTTTTACTTTACCAAATGAAACGGTTCGGCTGCTCCGGCAGTGGGCGCTACAACGAAACATGAGCCCTTCGGCGCTGCTGTTTGGCTGCTGGAAAACGCTGTTGTGGGGCTATTACGGGTTTGCCGAAGAGGTCGTCTCCGGTAAAGTGGAAGACGGAAGGAGCTTCGACGTGTTTGCTTCCATCAATGGCCTGCTGGCCAAAACATTGCCCGTACATGCCCGTATGCACGGAACCGAAACCATGGATGAGCTGTGCCGACAACTGGAAGCAACCGTGGAGTCGGTACGGGGCTGGCAGGACAATTTTGACTGGAGTCTGTACCAGGCGGAAGGAAATGACCCCCAGCGGGTGCCGTATTTTGCCGCGTGTTTTGAATACACGGCTCTCCAATCACCCACTGAAGGTCAACGTACCGGCTTTGCCATCGACCACTTGTCGACGTGCACCGATCTTTTCAAACTGAAATTAGCCATCGTAGAACACCCGGACCGCATAGAAGGCCAGTTGCAATTCCAACCGTCCTGTTTTGTGGAAGGAAGTATCCAGCGGCTGCAAGCGCAATATACGCACCTGATCGGGCAGGCACTGATCCTACCCAATGCCACTCTAAGCGAACTGTTAAGCCCCGATCCGGAAGAAACGCACCAATTAAGGGAGGTTTTTAACCAGACCACTGCCCATTATACCAGCCACCAGTCGCTCAAAGACGCGCTGGAGGCACAAGCGTCCATCACGCCGCAGCACCCGGCCGTTGCCGACGACGCAACGCAGCTTACTTACGCCCAACTGCACGCCAGCGCCAATCAGTTAGCGCATTTTCTGATCAATCACTGTGGGATTGGAACCGGCGACATTGTGGCGGTACGCATGGGTCGTTCCGTGGCGATGATGGTGGCACTGCTTGGTATTATCAAATCGGGGGCGGCCTACCTGCCCGTCGACCCGCAGGCACCCGAAGATCGTTTTGGGTTTATATTGGAAGACAGCGGGGCAAAAGTCGTCATCTCCGAAGCGCACCTAAGCCCCGCTGCCCAGTGGCAGGGAACCTCCGTGGTGCTGGATGATCAATTGGCCCTGTTGCAGGATCAACCGACTCACCCGCCCCGCGGATCCGTAGCGGCTTCCGACCCGGCCTACGTCATTTATACGTCCGGCTCGACGGGTCAGCCCAAGGGCGTGTGCATCGGAAATGCTTCGCTGCTCAATTACCTGGCCTGGTTCAAAGCCACCTTCGGGGTAGATCACCGCGATCGCACTTTGTTGTTTTCCTCCATCGCTTTCGATCTCTGTTATACCAGTCTGTGGTCTTCGCTGGTGAGTGGAAGCACCTTGTGCCTGTTGCCCGAAACGAAACTGTTGTCTCCCGAAATCCTGGCCGACGCGCTGATCCGCCACCGGGTAACGTACATCAAACTGACGCCTTCCCACTTTAGCCTGCTGGCAAAGGACCCGAATTTCACCGCGAACGCGCAAAAGTACGCCTTGCGGCTCATCCTGCTGGGCGGAGAAGAGATCAAAACCGACGACGTACAAAAATATCGGTCGATCCGGCCCGAAGTACAGTTCGTGAATCACTACGGCCCCACCGAGACTACCATCGGCGTTTGTACCCATTCCATTCCCGACCAGGAGGCATTCGATCGGTTCAGGCGCAAACCGGTGATTGGCAAGCCCATTCACAACAACCGCATTTACATCCTCAACAGCCAGAACCGACTACTGCCGGTGGGGATGATGGGTGAAATCTGCGTTTCCGGTCAGGGACTGGCGCTGGGTTACCTCAACCGCGAAGCACTCAGCGACGAAAAATTTGTTGCCAACCCGTACGAACCCGGACAGAAAATGTACCGCACCGGCGACCTGGCCCGGTGGTTGCCCGATGGAAGCATCGAATTTCTGGGCCGAAAAGACAACCAGGTGAAAGTGCGTGGGTATCGGGTGGAGCTGGATGAAATTGAAAGTGCCCTGCTCAACCATCCGGACATCCAGGCGGCGGCGGTCGTTTTAAAAACCGCCGATGACCAGGAGCCGCAATTGACGGCCTACCTCGTGGACGGCAAGCACCTCAGTGTAGCCGACCTGCGACAATACCTGGGAGGACGCCTGCCCGATTATATGATTCCGGCCTTGTTCGTACCGATGCCCGCTCTGCCACTGATGCCTAACGGCAAGGTGAACCGGAAAGCTTTGCCTGATCCGAAAGGGTTGACCATGGGCAGTGGGGTAGCCTACGCCGCTCCGCGTAACGAAATTGAAAAGCAGCTCGTGGCCATCTGGCAAAAAGTACTCGGGGTGACCCAGGTCGGCATCGACGATAACTTTTTCGACCTGGGTGGCAATTCACTCAAGTTAGTGGGCATGTTGGGCGCTTTGACCGACATTTTCCCTGGCAAAGTGGTACTCACCGACCTGTTCAAATACAACACCATCAGTTCGATTACCGGGCAGTTGGCCGGTACCCATGAGCCGACATCCATTGACATTGTAGAGGTTTAATCAGCCTATTCACCCATTTTTCAATTAGCACATCAACTTACCATGGGGAACATTGACGAAAGGAGCGTAGCCATTATTGGCATGAGTGGCTTGTATCCGGAAGCGGCTGACCTGGAACAACTGCATGCCAACCTGCGGAGTGGGAGAGACAGCGTGAGAAAGCTCTCTGCAGACCGGCTCCGGTATTCCTGTCTGGAGCCAGACCTGGATTACCGGCCCATTGCTTACCTGGATAGAATCGACACTTTCGATCATAAATTCTTTGGGATCTCCAAAAAAGAGGCCGAATGCATGGAACCAGCCCAGCGATTGCTGCTGGAACTGGCTTGTGCGGCCATTGAGAATGCCGGATACAGCCTGGAAAGTCTGAATGGCAGCAAAACCGGCGTTTTTCTGGGTGGAAGACCCTATTCCGGGTTCCATTATTATCAGCTGATGGACCAGCAGGACCCCATGGCATTCACGGGAACTTTGCCTTCCATGGCTTGTGGCCGCATCTCCTATCTGCTCAACTTTACCGGCCCGGCCATGACCATCGACGTAGGTTGCTCATCCTCCCTGGCGGCCATGCACCAGGCTTGTCAGGCACTGCTTACCGGTGATGCGGATTACGCCCTGGTGGGTGGGGTCAGCGTCAAGCTGGCGTTCGTAGAGGAGAGCAACGTAGGGCACCTGGGCACCTTTGCTTCGGATGGCCGGTGTAAAACATTCGATGCCCTGGCCGATGGCATCGGTGATGGGGAAGGAGGCGGCCTGCTGCTGCTCAAACGCCTGGATAAAGCCTTAGCGGATAATGATCACATTCACGCCGTACTCAAAGGCAGCGCGGTGAACCACGACGGAAAAAGGTCGAATGGACTCACTACACCCAGCCCCGCAGCGCAGACGGAAGTGCTCAAAGCGGCCTGGGCCCGTGCCGGGGTAGATCCCCAGACGATTACGTACATTGAGGCACACGGCACTGGCACGAAGCTGGGCGACCCGGTGGAGTTTCGTGGCATTACCGATGCTTTCGCAGCCTTTACCAACCGAAGAAACTTTTGTGCGGTGGGTTCGATCAAGTCCAATATCGGCCACCTGGACAATGCCGCCGGTATTACCGGGGTGATCAAAGGAGTGCTGAGCCTGAAACACCGGACACTCTTTCCCTCCCTGCATTTCGAGACGCCCAATCCTTTTATCGACTTTGCCAATTCGGCCGCTTATGTTAACAGCGAATTAGAGCCTTGGGAAACCGGTAGCGATTTTCCCCGCCGTTGCGGAATCAGTTCTTTTGGTTTGAGTGGCACCAATGCCCACCTGGTACTGGAAGAGGCACCCGGAAAAAGAATCAACGAAGAGAAAGCAGTGCCCGGCTTGCTCAAGCTATCGGCCAAAACCGCTACTGCCTGGGCGACGCTGATAGACCGACTGATTGACTACCTGCCAACGACGCAGGCCCCTTTGTCCGACATTTTATACACGCTCAATACCGGCCGCTCCGATTATGCTTACCGGCTGGGACTGGAAGCCGCCAGTAAAGAAGAATTGCTGGCTAAATTGATTGAACTGAAAGCTCAGATTCCAAACAATCTGCCGGAGCCCATTGCGCAAAAAGAGAGAAAAGCCGTGCTGCTCTTTTCGGAAGCGGAAACGGATGAAGCCGCCTTAGACGCACTGGCACAAACATTTCCCTTGGTGTGTACGATCCTGGACGAAATCCGGCAGCACCTGGGCGATTTTCCGCTGGAAGGGAACGTCAAGGTATTTGCCGCCCAATACGCCTTGTACCAATTATGGCAATCGTGGGGCGTACCCGTCAAAACCCTCATTGGTACCGGCGTAGGAAAATTGACGATGCAGGTCATTTCGGGCGCTTTGTCCGTGGCCGATGCGGTGCGGAAGATCACACAGAATGAAGTATCCACTGCCCCAATCGACGAAATAAAGCTGAAGCGAGCGGTAATTGCCCTGATGGATGCGGAAAACCCTTTGTTTGTTGAAATGGGTGTCCGCGGTGGACTTTCGGATCAGCTACAAGAATGGCAGGCCGAAATGCCCGCATTGAACGTTGCCTATGCCTTGGGTCCGGATGCTGACAACGCCATTGCCCCGGCGCTGGTCGGGCTTTACAATGCCGGAGTCGGTATTGACTGGAAAAAGTATTATGCCGGAGGACAGTACTGCCGGGTAGAAGCTCCTACCTATCCTTTCGACAAGATTCGTTGCTGGTTCAAAGAGCCTACGGCCAGCGGCAATGGGACTGTGGAAGACTGGTTATACCAATTGCAATGGGTACCCCGGGCGGTTGGAAGCGCCGCCAGTCCGGTTCAAAACCGGAGATTCCTAGTAGTGGCCGATGAGGAAGGGCTGAACGAATCTTTAACCCGGCTTTTGCAATTTCATCAGAACACCTGCGTACAGGTTCGTTTGGGAGATACCTTCCGGGAGTTGTCAGGCAGTGAATACGAAATCGATACGACTTCGGAAAGCGATTACGTGCGGCTGGAGGAGGAATTGAGAAACCAAGGCATAGAGTTGCAGGGAATCATTATGATGAGTGCGTATACGGCTCCCCAGCCCACCACGGCGGCCATGCTGGAACCCGCGTTGGGCCGAGGAGTGTACGCGCAGTTTTTTCTGACCAAAGCCTTTTCCGGACATTTATCCAGAAAGGGATTCCAACTGGTGACGGTGACCGCCCAGACCAGCCCGGTTTTGACCGACGAATCGTCCCTGATGCCGGTACACGCTCCACTCACGGCCTTCCTGAAGGGTGTAAACGCCGAATACCCCGGCCTGCAGGTAAGCAGCATCGACCTTTCGTACGGAAAAGAAACGCCCGATCAACTGGCTTTGGCCGTTTTCAATGAAATGTCTACCGATGAGTCCATTCGTTTTGTCGCCTATCGCTACGGGCAACGGTACGTGCAGCAAATTCTCCCGGTTGACGTCCGGACGCCGAATGTGCCGCCATTTACGGTGAAGAATGACGCCGTTTACCTGATTACCGGAGGCGCCAGTGGAATCGGTCTGGAAGTGGCCAGATCCCTGGCTGGCCAGGCCGCTTGCCATCTGGTTATACTGGGCCGGACCCTTTTGCCCGCTCCCGAAGAATGGGAGCCGTATCCGTTCATCCAGGGCGATTCCGTAGCGGAGAAGGTGCGGGCATTGCTGGCACTGAAAGCCCTGGGTGCCGTGGTCAGCTACTACGCGGTAGACACGGCCGATGAGGAGGAGATGAAAAGGACCTTTGCGGCGCTCTCTGCCCAATATGGTCGCCTGGACGGAGTCATTCATTCAGCCGGTATCGGCAACAGCAGCGTGGCCATCCGGGAACGACAGTTCCGCGATGTGCAGTATACCCTGGCTCCCAAGGTGAAAGGAACGGTCGTGCTGGCTGAACACGCGCTTCCGCTGAAGCCGGCGTTTTTCATCGCCTTTTCTTCCCTCAACTCGATTGTGCCCGCTAAAAACAGCGCCGACTATGCGGCCGCCAACGCTTTTGAAGACGCCTTTGCCTATTACATTCGAGCCAAAGGACTGAACTATACGGCCATTCACTGGCCGGACTGGAATGAAACCGGGTTGTCTTTCCGGAAAAGAGCTTCGCCCTTACTTGATGAGGAAGGCGTGGCGCTCAAATCCATCAATACCGAAGACGGTTTGAAAGCCTTTTACTACGCGTTGTCGCTGCAGCAACCCGAGATAGCCGTGGCAAACGTGCATTTGACGGCCTTCCGGATCAATCCGTTCTTTATCGTGGAAAACCAGGAAGTCACGTCAGGCAGGTCTGCCCTGGCCGCACTGGACACCGGAAAACTGAAGCAGATTAACCAGGAAGAGCTTACCGAAACGGAAGCCAAGCTCATGCTGATCTGGTATACCGTATTGAAACTCGATGAGATTTCCCTGAAAGATGATTTCTTTGAAATAGGCGGGCATTCGCTTAATGGAAGACAGGTGCTCAATCGGATTGAAAAAGAGTTTGGCACTTCCCTGGAATTCGATGATCTCTTTCAGTACAATACCGTAAAGGCACTGGCCGTAAAAATCGACACGCTGCTGCACCAGGGCTCCACCCAGGGATACGAAGCCATTCGCCCGCTCGGTAAGCAGGATTATTACGACGTTTCGCACGCCCAGAAACGGTTCTGGATTCTCAACAGCTTCGGCAAGGTAAAAGAAGCCTACAACGTACCGGGCGGTTATTATTTCACCGGATCGGTCGACGTGCCGGCACTGGAGAAAGCTTTCCATACCCTGATCGAACGACACGAAAGTTTGCGCACCACCTTTATTTCAGTAGCCGGTGAACCCAAACAGGTAATCCGTCCGGCTGACGCAACCGGGTTCCGACTCCAATACGTCGACCTGCGCCAGGAAAACGACCTGGATCGGTTGGTTGAGTCCATGACCTTAGAAGAAGCCAGCCGACCTTTCGACCTGCAGACCGGACCGCTTTGCCGGGCCAGGCTCCTGCAGTTGGGCGATGAACGCTTCGTTTTTCTGATCACCCTGCACCACATCCTGACCGATGCCCGCTCGATGAACGTGCTGCGAAACGAAATTGCTCAACTGTACCAGGCTTACAGCCAGGGACAACCCAACCCGCTGTCCCCGTTGCGGGTCCAGTACAAGGATTACGTGGCCTGGATCAACGAGCAACTCAAGGGAAACGTTTTCCAGGCCCACAAAGCGTACTGGCTGAAGCGCCTGGCCGGTTCGCTGTCGGTGCCGGACCTGCCGGTTGATTTTCGCTTGCCCAAAGAGCAGACTTTTCAGGCCGACCGATACCGGATACTGCTGGAGCCGGATACTTCTGAGCAGCTTAAGTCGCTGAGCGACGCCCACGGTTCTACCTTATTCACCACCTTGCTTACCTTGTTCAAGGTGCTGTTGTACAAGTATTCCGGGCAAACGGATCTGCTCATCGGTACACCCATCAGCGGCAGAAACCACCACGATCTGGAAGAACAGATCGGCATTTACCTGAACACGATTGTGTTAAGAACCCAAATTGACCCCGAAGAAAGCTTCGGATCCTTGCTGGGCCGCGTAAAGGAAAACACCTTCCGCGACTACGAACACCAGGTCTATCCCTTCGATTTGCTGGTTGAAGACCTGGAGATGAGCCGGGCTGATACTTCGGTATTCAACACCGCCTTCACCTGGACCCTTCCCGAAAAGGCCACCGAAAGCATTGACCTGGGCTTCGAAATCGAAGATTATTATACCGGTTTCAATAAAGCCAAAGCCGATGTGTGGTTGCACGGCACGATGGTCAACAATCAGATTGCCCTCGGTTTTGTGTATAAGACCGATCTGTTTAAGTCCGAAACCATTCAATTGCTGGCCGAAAGATTTAAAGTGGTGATCCGACAAAGTCTGGAAAACCCGCAGTTGGCCATCAAAGACTTTGCCCTCCGCCTGTCGCTCGAAAGCCAAGCGGCCGAACCCATCGTCGATATCGCCTTCGATTTCTCCTAAGCCGGATTTTGTCGGCCGGGACGACTAACCAGGGTACATTTCGTGAAGCCCCGGAGCAACATCCCTGTTTATTCTGCCCAACATCTCCCTTGCCAATTACTGGCACCTACCCATTCAACTCCTAAAATCCTGCTCCGATGAAGACCGAAGAATTGATCCATCAACTGAACGGCATTGCGCCCTTCATTGGCAATACGCCTTTGAAAAAGTTGCATTCGGATGAGGCAGACCTGTACGTAAAGCTGGAATACAACAACTATTCGGGTAGTTGTAAGGACCGGGCCGCTTTCAATATATTGTCGGAAGCCATCCGGAAGGGAGAGGTAGACGAAGACAGTGTCATTGTGGGTTCCAGCTCCGGTAATTTTGCCATTGCCTGCGCTACAATCTGCAAAACCCTGGGCATCAGATACGTGCCGGTCATTGACCCCAATATTAACAAAGAGTACGAAAAACTGTTGAAGCTGCTGTCGTACGACGTGGTGAAAGTGACGGACCTGGACGAAACGGAAGGCTACCTGCTCACCCGCATCCGGAAGGTAGAGCAAATGTGTCGCGAAAACCGCCATGCGTACTGTGCCGACCAGTATACCGATCCCAACAACTACCTGGCGTACTACCATAGCCTGGGTCTGGAGATTTGTAACCGCTTCAGCCGCCTGGATTACGTCTTCGTGGCGGTCAGTACCGGGGGCACCATTACGGGCGTGTCCAGAAGGGTAAAAGAGAAGTTTCCCCTGGCCACCATCGTGGCAGTAGACGTAGAAGGATCGGTTATCTTCGGCCAGAAGCCCCAGAAAAGACACATATCCGGCTTGGGTGCCAGCCAGGTTCCCGATATTCTGCGCCACGCGGTCATTGATGAAGTCATCCACGTATCGCAGGCCAATATTGTCAGAGGTTGCCACGCACTCCTGCAGGAGCAACTGATCTTCGGAGGTGCCTCCAGCGGTGCCGTGTATTACGCCATCAAAAGCTTCTTCGAAGAGAACAAGACGGACGACAAGCCGACGGCCCTCTTTATCTGTCCGGACAAAGGCAATGGTTACCTGAACTCCGTCTACGACACCAACTGGGTAAACAAGCACTTACTGGAATTGCAGGAAGTCATTTGAACAAGCCTCTCCACCTATTCTCTACAACCATGTTGTACCTCAACCAGAGTGACATTGAACACATCGGCATCGACTGGCTATCCATTACAAACGTGATTGAAAACACGGTAAAGCGGCTCGGCGAAAATGATTTTGCCCAGCCCATCAAGCCGTATTTGCGCTACCAGGATTTAAAGAACCGGATCATTGCCATGCCCGCCTACGTGGGCGGCAGCCAGGCCATGTCGGGTATCAAATGGATCGCCAGCTTTCCGGGCAACGTACACAAACACCTTCCGCGGGCCCACTCGGTGACCATACTGAACGAAGCCTCCAGCGGCAAACCCTTGTGTGCCATCAATACCACGCTGGTCAGCGCCATCCGCACCGCCGGGGTGTCGGGGCTGCTGGTGAAAGAATACCTGAAAGTCAAACCGGCCTCCCAGCAATTCAACGTAGGCATCATCGGTTTTGGCCCCATCGGACAAATGCACCTGAGCATGGTGGCAGCTTTGCTGGGTGACCGGCTGAATAAAGTTTCCCTCTTCGATCTCCGTCCGGTCAACGTATCTGATAACCGCCTGCTCAGCGACCTGGGCGATAAAATTGAATGGGTCGATTCCTGGGAAAGCGCCTACGAAGACGCGGATATATTTATCACCTGTACCGTATCCGACCATCGCTACGTGGACAAAATTCCTAAAAAAGGCTCCCTGCAACTCAATGTCTCCCTGCGGGATTATACCGCCGATTTTCTGGACCACGTGGACATGGTCGTCGTGGACGATTGGGAGGAGGTCTGTCGGGAGAACACCGATATTGACCTGATGCACCGGGAAAAAGGCCTGCAAAAGGAAAGCACCCGCTCCATTGTCGATGTAGTGGAAAATCAGGCATTCAGGGATTTGGAGTCGCATGATGTCATTATGTTTAATCCTATGGGAATGGCCGTTTTCGATATTGCCATTGGCGGTTACTACTACCAGAAAGCCAGCCGCGAAAAAGTCGGCACTGTCCTGATGGATTAACTTAGACTTACCCATCCCTTCAATAAAAAAGAGCCTAACCTTCATTTTATGAACTCTACCGTAGACAACCTGCGTCAGAAGCTGGCGGAAGAATACTGGCTGAGCAAACTGGCCAAAGCCCCCGTTTCTCCCACTGACACCAAGCCGGCTTCCGGTATGCATACTGCCCAGGCACGGGTGGAAGCTTCCTGGTTGGAGGGCGTGCAATCATTGGCCAAAGGCAACGTAATTGCCGAATACACCCTCTATGTATCGGTATACCGCTTTCTGCTCAGCAAGTACTTTCAGGAAGCCGCTTCGCTGATTGCCTCTCCCGATCTGAAGGTGAGCCAGCTGGCTTCCCGCCCGGACCGGCTTTTGTTTTATGCGCTCGATTTTTCTCCCGAAAATACCTTCAAAGAGATTTTGCAGATCGCCCAGGGAGAAATTCAGACGGCGCTGCAACACCATCAGTACAACTACATCGACCTGGTGATTGCGCTGCGCAACAAAGGCATCGATGAAAACGGCCCTTTGCAGTTTGGCTTCTGTTATACCCCGGCCAACGAGCCTTCCCGGTGGATGGATGAGGTGGGTTTTCAACTGATCATATCGAAAGACAGTGATGCTTTCCTGCAATTGACGATCCGGTTTGACGAAACGAAATACGAAACCGGACTGGTGCAACAATTCCTACGTCACTTCAGCCGGCTGGTGGCGCAACTGAAAAGCAACCTGGCTACGAAGGCCAGTGAAATCGATTACCTGGCGGAGGCAGAATTCCATCAGTTACTGCATACTTTCAATACCCGACCTCAAGGTGGGATGAACGCGACCATAGTCGAAACCTTCGAAGAGCAGGTGAGGTGCTTCCCCGACCGGGTAGCCCTGGTATTTGAAGGCAAAACGTGGACGTACCAGGCCCTCAACCAGCAGGCCAACCAGTTGGCTCACTTTTTTCGCGAAGAGTACGAAATCGGGCCGGAGTCGATGGTGGGCATTATGATCGACCGCTCGGAGTGGATCATCATCTCCATCCTAGGTATCCTGAAGGCCGGAGCCGCGTTTGTGCCCATCGACCCGCACAATCCCCGGGAGAGAATCGGGTACATCATCGGCGATGCCCGCCTGAGTGCAATAGTAATCCAGTCGCAGTACCTGTTCGATCTGGAAGGCTTTGACGGCCATTTGTTTGCCGTCGATATTCAGGCCGATGACTTATCTACTTCTACCGAAAACCCAGTCAGGCTGAGTTCGTCCCAAAACCTGGCCTATGTCATCTACACGTCCGGTACCACGGGAAACCCCAAAGGGGTGATGGTAGAGAACGGGTCGGTGGTGAACTACGCCGGCTGGTTCAAAAACGCTTTCGGGGTAACTGAACGCGACAGTTCGGTATTGCTGGCTTCCTATGCCTTCGACCTGGGCTATACCAGTATCTGGGGCACGCTGCTGGCCGGAGGCAGCCTTCACCTGCTATCGCTGGACTACGCCCAGGCACCGGACAAACTGCTGGCCTACGTGGCTGCGCAGGGCATTAGCTTTATCAAAACGACGCCCTCCTTATTTTACATTCTTACCCATATCCCGGCGTTTCAAATGGTCCGTTTGCCGCTCCGGCTCGTATTGCTGGGCGGCGAACACCTGAGACCCGACGATGTAGCGACTTTTCTGGAACACTATCCGGAAACCCGATTCGTGAATCACTACGGTCCCACTGAAGCCACCATCGGAACCATTGTCAACGCCATCGACCCAAAGGCACTCGGATCGGATGGGCGGCACAGCCTGATCGGAAAATCCATTGCCAACAGCGAAGTCCTGATTTTGGATGAAGCGTCCCGCCTGGTGCCCGTCGGCGTGGAAGGTGAACTGTGCATCGGTGGGGCGGGATTGGCCCGGGGATACCTTCACAAAGAAGCCCTCACCGCCGCCCGCTTTATTCCGCATCCGTACCGGAAAGGCGAACGGCTCTACCGAACTGGCGATTACGGAAAATGGACGCCGGACGGTATGGTGGTACTCCTGGGAAGGAAAGATGACCAGGTGAAAATCCGGGGTTACCGGGTGGAACTGGGAGAAGTGAAAAATGGCTTGCTCCAACACCCCACGGTGGAAGATGCCGCCGTGCTGGTTGGGAACCACGCGGGCGATCAGCAGATGGTGGCGTACCTGGTGACCAAAGGGACATTGAACACCAGCGAACTGCGTACTTTCCTGGGTGGCTTCCTGCCGGAGTATATGATTCCCAATCATTTCGTAAGCCTGCATCACTTCCCGCTGACGGCCAACGGTAAACTGGATTACAAAGCCCTGGCGACCATGCAACGGGAAGCCGTCCGAAGCGGGAACGAGTACCTCTCGCCCGGCAACGAAGTAGAAAGTTACCTGGTGGAAGTATGGCAGGAGATTCTGGATTCGGATCGGATCGGAATCAACGACAACTTTTTCGATCTGGGAGGGCATTCGCTTTTGTTGGTGAAAATGAACGCCAGACTGAAAAGCAGGTATCCCAAAGTCAGCATCACGGATTTGTTCGCCTACACGACCATTGCCCAGTTAGCCAACTTTATTTTGAAAGAAGAAGGACAGGCTGACATCGAAATTGCCGATGCCCTGATTGTGCTTCCCGAAGAATATTTTATTGACAACGGAGAGGAAGAAGAGGCCGTCTTTGACTTCCAGTTCCGATTGGATGCCAGTCTGTTGAAAGAAATGAATGCGGTGGCTGCCGAAGCAGGCGTAACCGTAACCAACTACGACATCCTGCTGGCGATGTTTATGTACGCCTTGGGACAGCTGACCGAACAGGATGAGATTGCGGCCCAGGTACTTAATCCCGATGGGCGGGTAAATGTCCTGCGCATTGCATTCTCCGAAATTGAAGACGTAGTTGGGTTATACCAACAGGTACGGGAAAAGCAGGGCAACGAAGAAGCGGTGACGTATCATATTACGGAGCTCAATCAGGTCCGGTTTGCCGGCGAACGTGCGCACGCCATTGTTCCTTTTGTTTATCGGAAAGAAACGCTGCCCGCTGCAGGTCAGGCACTTGATCTGTTCGATATGCTGCTGGAAATCGATGAGAAACCGGGTGCCATCCAAGTCATTCTCGAATACAACCGATTCCGGCTGAGGCACGAAAAGATGGAAACCCTGTTCCAACTTTACCTCAGCGTATTACAAAGCCTCACCCGAGCCGATCAGGCCCCATAAGGTAAGTGTACTGGCTAAGATACCAGCCAACCGATCAGTCCATTCTCTCATAACCATTTGTGATTTAAATATAAACGTGGAGTTCCATGAAGAAGACCGCTTTTTTATTTCCGGGCCAGGGTGCTCAGTACCTAGGAATGGAAAAAACGCTATGCCAGGAATTTCCCGTCGCACGGGATATTTTTGAGGAAGCCAGCGATGCGCTGGGCTTCGACCTGAAAAAACTATGTTCCGATGGAAGTTTGGATGAGCTGACGAAGACTGAAAATGCCCAACCGGCCATTCTGACTACCAGCGTAGCTGCCTATAAGGCATTTGCCCAGAACTCCGATCGCATTCCGATTCCGCAGTATATGGCAGGACATAGCCTTGGCGAATACACTGCCCTGACTTGCAGCGGCGCTTTGCGCTTTGCCGATGCCGTAAAAATTGTCCGGAAAAGAGGGCAGATGATGCAAAAGGCCATTGCCTTTGGCGAAGGAGCCATGGTTTCGGTAAGTGATATGGATGCCGGTCAGATTGAGCGCCTCTGTCTGCACGAATCCTTGAGTGGTCGGGTGGTAGCCGTTGCCGGGTACAACTCAGCGGCGCAAACGGTTATTTCGGGTCACGCCGATGCGGTGCAGAAGGTGAGCGAACGCTGTACCAGCCGGGGAGCCAGCGTCATACCGTTGAAAGTAAGTGCGCCCTTTCACAGCCCTTTGATGGAGCCGGCCGCGCAGGAACTCAAACAGGAATTGGCCCGATACCATTACCAACCGCCTTCCTGCAAAGTTTTGTCCAACGTAACGGGGTTGCCTTACCAAAGCGTGGACGAATTGATTGATAGTCTGTCGCTGCAAATGACGCAACCCGTACTGTGGCACCAATCGATGCAGTATCTGATGGGCCAGGGAGTGGCGTTTTGCCTGGAACTGGGTCCCCGTAAAACCCTGCGCAACCTGATGAAGTCGTACGCCCAGGTAGAAGTCTACGCTTTTGACGATCCCAAAGACATTGAAAGCTGCTACCTGAGTTTGAAGAAGAACATCAAAAACATCACCACATTTATTACCCGAAGCATGGCCGTAGCGGTGAGCACCAAAAACAATAACTGGGATGACGAAGAGTACCAGCGCGGCATGGTAGAGCCTTTCCGCCAGATGAAAGCCATCCAGGAAAAGCTGGAGACAGAAGGAAAGGTGCCCAGTTGGAATGAAATGAACGAAGTAATGGGGATGCTTTCCCTTATTCTGATTACGAAGAAAGTACGGGCGCAGGAAAGAATGCAAAGACTTACCCACTTATTCGAAGAAACCGGCATGGTCGGTTTGATGTCGGGAAGCCTGTCTTAACCAACCAACAGCCATCTAAAGCAGCCAATCAACCCATGAAAAGGAGCTTATTCAATATCAAGCAGGAGGCTGAAAGCAATGCGCCATCGCCGGGTATCAGCACGGAAAAACTGTCCAAGTCGGATATTGCCATCATTGGCATGTCGGGCAAGCTGCCCATGGCCGACGATCTGGATCAGTTCTGGCAGAACCTCAAAATGGGTAAGGACTGCATCACTCCCTTTCCTGAACAAAGAGCCGCCGATATCAAGGAATGGCTGGCCTACAACCAACACGACACGCAAGAGATTGCCTTCAAAGAGAAAGGTTATCTTCAAGAAATAGATCAGTTCGATTACAAGTTTTTTAAAATTTCTCCCAAGGAAGCCAGCCTGATGAATCCGGCCCAGCGGCTGTTTTTGCAGTCGGCATGGCTGGCACTGGAAGAAGCCGGGTACGCCGGCAAAGCCATCAGAGGCACCAAAACCGGCGTGTACGTGGGATACACCGAACGGAGAAGTTTTTACCACAACATGGTTTTTGATGTAGAGCCTCAGTCAGCCACGCTGGCCTATCCGGGCAATATCGCTTCCATCATTGCCAGCCGCATTTCGTACCTACTGGACCTCAAAGGCCCCAGCCTGCTGATTGATACGGCCTGTTCTTCGTCGCTGGTGGCCGTGCACCTGGCTTGCCAGTCCATCCGAAACGGAGAGTGCGATATGGCCATTGCCGGAGGGGTAAACATCCACTGGCTGCCCACCAAGAGCCAGGGCCAGGGCATTGGGATCGAATCCATGTCGGGGCGGGCCAGAACCTTCGACGATAGTTCGGACGGAACCATCGGGGGAGAAGGCTGCGTGGCCATTTTCCTGAAGCCCCTGAGCAAAGCCCTGCGCGATGGCGACCACATTCACGCCGTGATCAAAGGCAGTGCAATGAATCAGGACGGTAGCTCCATTGGCATTACCGCACCCAGCGTACTGGCCCAAGAAGAAGTGATTACAAAGGCCTGGAAAAACGCCCACATCGACCCCGAAACGCTGTCGTACATCGAAGCGCACGGTACGGCCACCGAACTGGGCGATCCCATTGAGGTTGACGGCCTGACGCGGGCGTTCCGAAAGTTTACCACGAAGAAACAGTTTTGTGCGGTAGGTTCCGTCAAAACCAACTGCGGACACCTGGATGCCACGGCCGGCATCACCGGATTGGTGAAAGCGGCGCTGTCGCTGAAAAACAAACAATTGCCTCCGCACCTTCACTTTGAGAAGCCGAACGGCAAGATCAACTTCGAAGAGTCGCCTTTGTTCGTGAATGACTCCCTGTATCCCTGGGATACCGACGCCGCTACCCCCAGAAGGTGTGGCGTCAGCTCCTTCGGCATCAGTGGCACCAATTGCCACCTGGTGTTGGAAGAAGCCCCGGCCACTGAGCCAACTGGCCATTCCGCCGGGCCTTATCTGCTGACGCTGTCGGCCAAAAGCGAAGCGGCGCTAAAGCAGTTAATTGTATCCTATCGAAACTTTGCCCGGCAAAATAAGTCGTTGAATCTGGCCGATGTGTGTTATACGGCCGCCATCGGCAGGGAGCACCATGCTTATCGGCTGGCGCTGGTACTGAATGACAGCGAAGATTTCCGCCAAAAAATCAGCCGGCTCAGTGAAACAGGGCTGGATGGTTTGGCTGCAAAAGAAGTCTATTATCACCACACCAAAGTAGTACCGGCCAGCCGTAGCGAAATACAGAACGGGGAATGTACGCAAGCCCAGTTAGACAAACTTTCGGGGAAGTTAAACGCGAAAATGGACGGGACGGCTCCTTTCAGTGAGGGGCTTTTTGCTGAGCTGGGTGCCGGCTACGTACAGGGAGCTTCTATTGCCTGGGAGAAAGTGTACGGGGGACAACCCGGAAAGCGGTGCAGTTTGCCCGTGTATCCTTTGGAAGAAAAAAGGTGTTGGATCTCGTATCCGGCGCTAGAGCCAGTGGCAGAATCGAATCCCGAACTTGTGTCAACGGAGCAAAAGTCCGGGCTGGAACCCCAAACCCAGGCCGTGATCACACCTCAGCCGGAAGTGTCCGCTGCAAGGGAGACTAAATCGGTAAGCACTGCCAGGTTGCCTTCGCAGCAAGAGCGTTTGAAGCGACTGATTGATATGCAGTTGCAGGTAATGGCCGACCAGTTGGCCCTGCTTAGTCAGGTGAAAGGAGGTTCGGTTTCTGATTCAGCCACTCCGGCGGAAGATCCTGCGCCGGTCGCCAACCACCAGCCAGTGGACGCGGTTCCTTCTGATGAGACTCACGAACAACCGACCTATCCGCCACAGCCCAGTACCCATAGCGATCTGCCCCAGATGACTTTGGCCCAAGCGGAGATACCTGCGGTATCGCTGCCCGTAGGTACGGAACGGCCTGAGGTAGTGGCAGCCCCATCCGAACCGGCGATGGTTTACCCAAGCTATGTCTTGGCCGATGCCGAAACCATTCCTTTGACCGATGAGCAGCAGCGTTTGTGGATGCTTTCCAGCCTCAGTGAGCAAGCGTCGGCTTCGTTCAACCTGTCGCAGATTCTGCCCGTCTTTTCCAAAGTGGACCCCAATGCCATGCACCGGGCGGTAAACCGGCTGGTAGAACGCCACCAGTCGCTCCGGGTGTTAAAAATAGACGACGCCTTTCAGTACGTCGCGTCGGAGCTACAAGTAGACATTCCGTTCCTGTCTTTTCAGGGAAAACCGGAGCAAGCACTGGAAGAATGGATTGCGGCCGAAAAGAGACGGCCCTTTGATTTGTCGCGGGGACCGCTTTTCCGGGCGCACGTACTCTACATCAGCGACGAGCAGTTCATCTTCGTTTTGGTGATTCACCACCTCATCGCCGATGGCTGGTCGATGGGGATTGTCATTCGTGAACTAACGGCATTGTACCTGGCCGAATGCGAATCCACGCCCATCAGTCTGCCCCAGCCTACTCCTTACCGTGAGTACGTGGCCTGGCTTACTTCACAATGCGCTTCCGAACAAGGCCGGGCCTCCGAACAGTTCTGGTTGCAGGAGTTCAGTCGGCCATTGTCCCGGCTGATTCAGCCGCCGGCAGGCGCGTTAAGAGGTGGAGGAAGTTTCCGTTTGCGATTGCACCGGGAACTGACCCGCCGGCTCAAGGTGACCAGCCAGCAGCAGGGGAGCAGCTTGTTTATGAGCTTGCTGGCCATGTATCAGGTGCTGTTGTACCGATTAAACGGACAGGGGCACCAGGTAACGGGCATCCCTTCAGCGGGACAGTTGAGCATGGAGAAATCCTGCCTGGTCGGGCATTGCGTACAGATGCTGCCATTTCAGGTAGAACTGGAATCTGGCATGAGCCTGCAGTCGGTTATCAAAAGGGTGAAAGCCAAGTGGCTGCTGGTGAGCCAGCACCAGGTATTCTCACTGAGCAAAGTACTGGAGTCGCCCGTTTACTGGCCGGATCTGCCGATGATCTTTAACCTGGATGCGAAAAAAGACGATTCCTGGCAGGAAGCCCTGACTGAAGCATATGAGATCACCGAACAAGCCCTGGATACCCCCAAGTACAATCTGTTTGTCAGTGGTCAGGAAGTAAAACAGGAGTTGTGCCTTACGTTTCAGTACAATACTTCCTTTATGCCTCCGTCGGAAATGCAGGGCTGGGTAGAAAACTTTGCCCGGCTGCTGGAGCAGTGGGTGGCTGATCCGACCCTGCTACTGGGAGAAGTACAACTGGATGTCGCCGACAGTTCATTGCTGAAGGTCACGCCGACTTCCAACGACATCCAGGCAGAAAAGGACGAACCGGACACGTCGGACCCGGTAGAAGCAGAATTACTGCTTCTCTACAAGAACATACTGGGAATAGGTAATTTGCGGCCAAGCGATCATTTCTTTCAGTTGGGTGGTAATAGCCTGCGGGCCATTCAGTTATTGTCGCGTATTTTCAAGAGCTTCGGGGTAAAACTGACCCTGCCGGCGCTTTTTGAACGGGGAAGCGTGTCGGGTCTGGCGGCACTGATCCGATCATCCGACAAGCAGGTTTACCAGAGCCTGCAACCCCTCCCTGCACAGGACGACTATGAGGTTTCCCATGCCCAGAAACGACTCTGGATACTCAGCCAGGTAGAGGAGGATTTCGTTGCTTACCACATGTCGAGCGCCTACGTGTTCAAAGGCGATTTTGACCGGGAAGCGTTTGAAAGAGCCCTTCATACGGTGATCCAGCGCCACGAAAGTCTGCGCACCGGCATCATTACCGTAAATGGAGCGCCCCGTCAGAAGGTGTACGCGGCCGAAGACCTGGACTTTCAAGTCGCTTACCTGGACCTGCGTGGCCAGACTGACCGTGACGAACGGGCCAGACAATTGGTAAGTGAGGAAAAGAAGCAAGCTTTCAACCTAGCCGCGGCCCCGCTGATCAGAGCCAAACTGATCCACGTTGAAGAAAACGAATATACCTTCCTTTTTACCATGCACCACATCATTTCCGATGGCTGGTCGAAGGAAATACTGGTGGAAGAAGTGTCGGCTCTGTACGACGCTTACCGCCAGGGCAAAGCCAATCCATTATCCCCTCTAAGAATACAATACAAGGATTACGTAGCCTGGCAAAACCAGCAGTTGGGTACGGATAGCCAGTTGCCGGCCCAGCAGTATTGGCTGGAAAAGTACCGCGGGGAATTACCGGTGCTGGCCTTGCCGCTGGATTTTCCGCGTCCGCCCCTCCGGTCGCACCGCGGTGCAATCGTAACCGCAGAGCTAAGCAAGGAAACCCTTACTTTCCTGAAAGAGCTGAGTCGGCAGAAAGAAGCTACCCTGTTTATGACGCTGCTGGCTTCGATCAAAGCCCTGATGTATCGCTACACCCGGCAGGAAGATATGATCATCGGCTCCCCCTTTGCCGGCCGCGATCACGTGGACCTGGAAAATCTGATCGGCTTTTTTGTTACGACTCTTTCGTTTCGAACCCAGTTTAAGGGAAACGAAAGTTTTGAAAACCTGCTCCTGCACGTAAAAGAAAGCGTTTTGGGCGTGTACCAGCACCAGCACTATCCGGTAGATCGCCTGATCGAAGACCTGGATCTGAAGCGGGATCTCAGCCGTTCGCCTTTGTTCGATGTGATGATCAACCTCATCAGCGCGTACCGCGGCGAAATGAGTGCTGACCAGTCAGATGCGATGGCTGGCATGACGGTTGATCACCTGCCTACCGAAAATACCAGCAACAAGTTTGACCTCATGTTTACTTTCCACGACTTTGAGGAGGGCATGTCGATTGAGTTGAACTACAACACGGATTTGTTTACCCAGACCCGTATGGAGCGCTTGCTGGCACATTATCAGCAATTGCTGGCGGCTATCCAGGCCGACTGTACGGTGACCCTGGATGCGCTGGATTACCTGACTCCGGCGGAAAAAGACCAGTTGGGAGCCGCGAACCAACTGAGCATTCCTTATCCAGGGAATGAAACCATCATTGAGGCTTTTGAACGCCAGGCAGAGAAGAACCCCGATGCCATTGCGTTGGTGTGCGAAGAGCGGCAACTCACCTACCGGGAACTCAATGAGCAGGCCAACCAATGGGCACACTACTTCCGGTCACAGCACGCCATTCAGCCCGAAGACAGAATCGGTTTGCTGGTGCAGCGGTCGGAGAAACAAATCGTTGGTCTGCTTGCCATCTTGAAAGCGGGTGCGGCTTACCTGCCCATCGACCCGGAATATCCGGCCGACCGCATCGCGTATATGCTGCGTGACAGTGGCATCCGGGTACTGCTCGCCGATGAGGTATCTGTGCCGGAAATCGGACTGGATTTTCCAGGCACAGTGTTGGTAGAAACCGTGGCCGAAGAAGTGGCTTCTTTGCCGCTGAGCAACCCGGTCCGGGTTGCCTTGCCCCATCACCTGGCGTACGTCATCTATACCTCGGGATCTACCGGAAAGCCAAAGGGGGTGATGATTGAGCACGCCGCCCTGCTGGACTACGTATCAACTTTCACGCAGTATTTCTCTCTTTCGGCCGACGATGTGGTCATCCAGCAGGCTTCCTTGTCTTTCGATACGGCGGTAGAGGAAATTTACCCGGCGCTGTGTGCCGGTGCCCGCCTGGTGGTATTGCCCGAGGGTGGCCGAAACATCGCCGAAATGTTCCGGACCATCGAAAACACCCGGGCCACCTTGCTCAGTACTTCGCCGCTGGTATTGAATGAGTTGAACCGCGAAGCCGAACGACTGAATAGTTTGCGGGTGCTGATCAGCGGGGGAGACGCGCTAAAGTCGGGTCATATCAGCCAATTGATTAATCGCGTGCCGGTATACAATACCTACGGACCGGCGGAGTCTACCGTGTGCGTGTCGTTCCACCCCGTAAAAAGCCTGGACGATACCGCCGTCATTGGTAAACCCATTTCCAACCGCCGCATCTACATTCTCGATGAATCTCTGCAAATGCTTCCCGTTGGCGTGCCGGGGCAGCTTTGCCTGGGCGGAGCCGGCTTGGCAAGGGGCTATTGGAATCAGCCGCAGCTCAACCAGGAGAAGTTTATTGACCATCTTTTCGAACCCGGCCAGCGTTTGTACCTCACCGGTGATCTGGGGCAATGGCTGGAAGACGGCAGCATTCAGTTTTTGGGCCGGTCCGACAGTCAGATCAAAATCAGGGGCAACCGCGTGGAAACGGGAGAAGTGGAAGCGGCGCTAAAAGCCTACCCAGGCATCCGGGAAGCGATGGTATTGGCGAAAGAAGACGGGGAAGGCGTTAAATACCTGGTGGCCTACTACATCAGTTCCGAATTACTCCCGGTCACCGATTGCCGTACCTTCCTGGGAACCCAGTTGCCCGAATATATGATTCCCGGCTACTTCGTTCGCGTGGAGCAATGGCCGGTAACGGCCCACGGAAAAACGGACTTGAAAGCCCTGGCCATGTCGGGTACCGAAATCCGCGGAGAATGCGTGGGACCCCGCAATCAGACCGAAGCCGTTCTGGTGCAGATATGGCAGGAGGTCTTGGTCAAAGAAAAAATAGGCATCCTGGACAACTTCTTCGAAGTCGGCGGGCATTCCCTGAAGGCGACCCGCGTGCTGCTGCGGATTCACCAGGAACTGGGCAGCCAGGTGTCTCTGCGCGATATTTTCCGGCACCCCACCATTGATGGCTTAAGCCAGGTGATTGCGACTGCGGAGAAAAAAGCGTACGAAGGCATCACGCCCATCTCCCCGCAGGATGCCTACGAAGTATCGCACGCCCAGAAGCGCTTGTGGATACTGGACCAGATGGAGGAGGGCCTGATTGCGTATAACATGCCTGTGGCCTACGAATTTGAAGGGGCATTGGATACGCCTGCGTTGGAAAAGGCCTTTCAAACCTTGCTGACGCGGCACGAAAGCCTGCGTACCACCTTTGTGATGGTAAACGGCGAACTGAAGCAGCGGTTCAACGAGGTGGATTTCAGCATCAGTCAGCTTGACCTGCGGCAGGAAGCCGACAGTGAGGTAACCGCGCGGTCGCTGGTTAAGGCCGAAGCGTCCATCCCATTCGACTTGGGAAAAGGCCCCCTGATCAGAGCCAGTTTGCTGAGGCTGACCGAAGAAAAATACGTTTTCGTGTATACCATTCACCACATTGTGGCCGATGGCTGGTCCTTGCAGGTATTAGCCAACGAAATCCTGGCTTTGTACGATGCCTACCGCCAGGATCTACCCAATCCCTTGTCACCTTTGAGAATCCAGTACAAGGACTACGTGGCCTGGCAGAAACAATTGTTCGGTGGTCACGCCCGCCACGATTCGAGGCAGTACTGGTTGCAGCAATTTAGCGGCGAAGTTCCCGTGCTGGCGCTTGCGGCGGACTTCCCACGCCCTGCCTTAAAAACGCAGCACGGAGCCAACACGACGGCTTTTATCGAGCCTGACCTGACTGCGGCCCTGAAAGCATTGGCGAAAAAGCACGATGCCACGCTGTTTATTACCCTGCTGGCGGCCGTCAACGCCCTCTTGTACAAGTACACGGAGCAGCAGGACATCGTGATCGGCTCACCGGTAGCAGGCCGCGACCACAGCGACCTGGCCGACCAGATCGGGTTTTATGCCAATACGCTGGCATTGCGAACCCAATTTGATGCCAGCCGGGGATTCGACGATTTGATGGGAAAGGTAAAGGAAACAGTTATGGGAGCCTTCGAAAATCAGGCTTATCCTTTCGATCAGCTGGTAGAGGAGCTGGAAGTCGTGCGCGACCTGAGCCGTTCGCCCCTGTTTGATGTAATGGTGGTGCTGCTGAACACAGAAGCGGAGTCGAAAGGGGCGTCCGATATGGAAGGCGTGGAGGTCAGTACTTACGCTTCGGGAATGCAGATGAGTAAATATGACCTCACGTTCAACTTCCGTGAAACGGGCGATGGCCTCCTGGTCAACCTCAATTACAACACCGATTTATTCGAAGAAGACAGCACCGTGATCATGCTGGAAAAGCTGAAACGGCTGCTGGATGTCGCTTGTGCCCCCGACTGTCTGCCGCTCCGCGATTACCAGCTCACCTTGAACCTGGACGAACCGACCGGGGAAATCAACAATACCCTGGAGTTTAACTTTTAGGCAGCAAGGATTCTTTCTTCTCACTTTGCCCAGGCCGGTATACCTGACCCCATTGGGTGCATATCCCGGCTTATTTCTCCTGAATTCGTCGCCGACGACTCCGAAAAACCTCACCTCATAAAGGCTGCTTAACCATGATGACCCTCCATCGCCAATCCGCGGGAGCCGGCTCCGGCTTGCCCGTATCGGAAAAAGAACGCCTGCTAACTGAATTTACGCAGACGCAGGCACCCTATCCGGGCGGAGAAACAATTACGGCTCTGTTTGAGCGCCAGGTGGAAAAAACGCCCGAAGCAACCGCCATTGTGTACCAGGGAAAAGTGCTTACCTACGCGGCGCTGAACCGGAGAGCCAACCAACTGGCCCATTACCTGCAATCAAAGTTCCGCTTACGGCCCGACGACTTAGTTGGAATAATGGCCGACCGTTCGCCCGAAATGGTGATTGCCATGCTGGGCATCCTGAAAACCGGCGCCGCATTCGTTCCGATTGATAAAAACTATCCCGACGACCGGATCCGGTACGTGCTGGAAGATGCTCATCTGAAAGCCCTGGTGATGGATAATCAGATTGCGGGAGAGGTGACGTCCATCTACCAGGATCAATGCATCATTCTGCGCGAAGCGCAAGCCGAAATGGGCCAGTTTTCGACGGACAATCCGGCCGGCAGCCACCGGGCAACGGATCTGGTGTACGTCATCTATACGTCGGGCTCGACCGGCAAGCCGAAAGGAGTGATGATTGAGCACGCTTCTCTGGTCAACTTGTGTTACTGGCACCGGTCGGCTTTTGGCGTGAATGAAAGCAGCCGGAGCATCATTTACGCCGGCCCTGGCTTCGATGCCTCCGTTTGGGAGATTTTTCCGCCCCTGCTATGCGGTGCCTCCCTGTATCCGGTTCAGGACGATAAACGGCTCGACCTGGAAGCGTTGGCACAGTTCTTTCACGAAGCCGGCATTACGCACGCTTTCCTTCCTTCGGCCATCTGCATGCAGTTGCAGCAGCAGGACCTGGACTTACCGGCGAACATCGTATTGCTGACGGGTGGGGACCGGCTTAAAAAAGTGAAAAACGGCCCCTTCAACGTGGTGAATAACTATGGTCCCACGGAGTGTACGGTAGTGGCTACTTCCCGATGGCTGCCACCTGACGAGCCACTGGGTCTGGTTCCCATTGGAAAACCCATCCACAATACGCGCATCTACATCGTAAGCGATTCGCTGGAACTCCTGCCACTGGGAAGCACCGGGGAGATTTGTATTGCTGGCGATGGGCTGGCCCGGGGGTATCTCCATTGCCCGGAACTGACGGCGGCCAAGTTTGTCGATAATCCATTCGAACCCGGCCGCCGCATGTACCGGACGGGCGACCTGGGGAGGTGGACTGAAGAAGGACAACTGGCCTTTGAAGGGCGGCTCGACGAGCAGGTGAAAATCAGGGATTACCGGATTGACCCGGCCGAAATAGAAATGGCGATCAGCCAGCACCCGGACGTGAAAGGGGTCGTAGTGACGGCTCGCCAGGACGGACAGGAGGCCAAGTACCTGGTTGCCTACGTCCTGAGCGATGCGGAGTTGAAAACGATGGATTTGCGGACCTTTCTCAAAAGTTTGCTGCCCGCGTATATGGTGCCGGCTTACTTTGTCCAGCTGGATCAGATTCCCTTTACGGCCAACGGCAAGATTGACAAAAAAGCGCTTCCGGCCCCGGAATCAGCTCTATTTTCAGCCTCTACCTACGTGGCCCCGGGCGACGAAACCGAAGAGAAAATGGCGCTGATCTGGTCGGAGGTGCTGGAAAGGGAACAGACGGGGGTATTGGATAACTTCTTTGAAATCGGCGGACACTCCCTGAAAGCGATGCGGATTGTTTCGGCCATTTACCGGGAATGGCAGGTACGGTTGTCGCTGCAGGATGTTTTTCAGCACCCCACCGTTCGGAGCCTGTCGGCCAGACTCCTGGCCGATCAAAGTTTTGCCTTCGAACCCATTGCGCCTTTGCAACAACTGGAAGCGGATTATGAGGTTTCTCACGCCCAGAAAGGGCTCTGGATGCTGGATCAGTTTCAAAAAGGCACGTTTACGCCCAACATTGCCGGAGCCCATATATTTGAAGGTCTACTTAATAAAAATGCCCTGAAACAAGCTTTTGATGACGTGGTGGCCCGTCACGAAAGTTTGCGAACCACTTTTCAGGTAGTGCAGGGAGAACCCCGACAAATCATTGCGCCGGTCTCCAACCAGGGGCACCTCATTGCCTACCTCGACCTGAGGACGGACGAACAAGGAGAGGAAAAAGCCCTCCAACTGGCCAATGAAGAAGAAACCAAGCCCTTCGATCTGGAGAAAGGCCCTTTGCTGCGAACCACGCTGGTTCAATTGGCTGAAACCCGATACGTGTTTCTGCTCACGATGCATCACATCATTTCTGACGGTTGGTCGGTAGAAATATTGATCCACGAAGTAGTGCGGTTGTACAATGCGTACCTCCGGGGAGAGCCGAATACGCTGACTCCCTTGCGCATTCAGTACAAAGACTATTCGGCCTGGCACAACCACTACCTGCGGGGGCGGCATCTGATCAACCTGCGGCAGTACTGGCTGGGGCAACTGGGCGGAAACTTGCCACCCTTGCAATTGCCGTTGGACAATCCCCGGCCAGCCCTGAAGTCCGAAAAGGTGGGATTTGCTTCCCTCTTTCTTGACAACGGAATCGGAGCCCGATTGAAAGTACACAGCCAGCAGCAGGGAGCTACCTTGTTTATGTCGCTGGTGGCCGCAGTGGGCGCTTTTCTCAGCCGCTGCTCGGGGCAGCACGACCTGGTGATGGGCACGCCGGTGCTCGGCCGGGACCATCCGGATCTGGAAGAGCAGATTGGCATTTTTACCAATACCCTGGCCTTGCGGTTGCGGTTAAATGACCAGGAAAGCTTCGAAACTTTGCTGGGAAAAGCGAAAAAGGTGACGCTCGATGGTTTCAAGCACCAGCTCTATCCCTTCGATTGCCTGATTGACGACCTGAATCTGGTCAAAGATCCGAGCCGTTCTCCCTTGTTCGATGTGATGATCACGCTGGAAGACCGGGAGATGGTAGGGCTGGCTACGCAGGAGATGGAAGGCATCACCGTGAGTAACCTCAAAACCGAAGGCGTTTCCCTTTCCTACGATCTGCTCTTTCATTTCAAACCCATAGGAGCCCATCTGTTGCTCAACCTGGAATACAATGCCGACCTGTTTGAGGAAGAAAGCATCGCCCTTATGCTCGATAAATGGAGCCTGCTCCTGTCGGGGATGGTAGCGGAACCGCAGCGGCCTTTGCGTCTCATTCCCCTCGAAATCGGCCTTGAAAAAGAGATGAAGGCCATTGATCTCCCCCTTGAATTTAACTTCTAAGTATCCGGTCGCACTATTTTCCCTTGCGTCGGTCAGCCCATTTAACCGCTACTAAACCTGTCATTACCATGAATGAAGCGAAGATTTATCAGAAACTGATTAAAAACTATTGGCTGGAAAAACTGGCCAGCAGGGATTCAGCCATGGGGATGCCGGGAAGCAAAAGCGATGAGCGAACATCCCAGACCGCTCGTTTGGCAATTGATCCGGTCATTGCAGCGCGTATTCAAAATCTGGCCAATCACAATCCGCTGATGGAGCACGTCGTGTACCTGACCATCTACGGTATTCTGTTGCACAAGTATTTCCGGCCGGGTTGCGTGCTGGTGGCTTCGCCCACCCTGAACCAGCCGCTGGCCGAAGCCCCGGACAATCACCTGATCTTTTATACCCTGCCGGGAGTGAACGATCAGGCGACTCTGAAGCAGTTGCTCAAAGATACCCTGCGCGAAGTACAGGAGTCGGTAAAACACCAGGACTTTGATTACGAAGAACTGATGGGCAGCTTCCAGCGGAGAACCGGCCAGTCCGCGCAGACGCTATTGCAGGCGGGCTTCGCTTACGATAAATTAAATGATTCAACGCCCGGTTTTGACCAGCTCCCGCTTCAGATTCGCATTGGTACGGCTGAGGCTGAGCCCGTCATTGAAGTCAAAGCGGCGGTTTCGCCGGACCAGGATCCTTACGCCCGACAACTGGCGGCTCATTATCATCAATTGCTGACTGCCATCCTGAGCCCGGAACAAACGGTAGGGGAGATGTCCCTGCTCAGTGAGCAGGAAACGGACCATTTGCTGAAAGGCTTGAATGACACGCAGACGACGTACCCGAAAGACCAAACCCTGCCGGAATTGATCGAAGCCCAGGTGAGTCGTTCGCCCGAAGCCATCGCCCTCAGTTTTGGTGACCGGCAATGGAGCTATGCCCAGTTGAATGCCCGGGCCAACCAGCTGGCGGCGTATTTAAGGGAAAAGCATTCGGTCCGGGCCAATGATCTGGTTGCCGTGGCGGTCGATCGCACCGAGTGGATGCCGGTGGTACTGCTGGGCATTCTGAAAGCGGGAGCCGCGTACGTACCCATCGACAAAACGTATCCGGCCAGCCGCATCCACTACCTGCTGGAAGACAGCGTGGCCCCGCTTCTGATTACCGATGGCATTCCGTCCGACATCGCCATCAGACCGGGTTGTCAGGTGCTGGTTTTAGAAGAGATCCTGGCCGAAGTATCTGCGTCTGCCGAAGAGAACATTCGGGCAATCCATCAGCCCGCCGACCTGGCTTACGTGATTTATACTTCCGGCTCCACCGGCCAGCCGAAGGGCGTACAGATTTCGCACGCCAACGTGGTTGCTTTCATTCATTGGGCGAAGCGCGAATTCAGCCAGTCGCCTTTCGACGTCGTTTTTGCCGGTACTTCTTATTGTTTCGATTTGTCGGTTTACGAACTGTTTTTCACCCTCAGTGCCGGCAAGCGGATTCGTCTTTTGAGCGACAATCTGGAAATAGGGGCGTATTTGAAGCGGGAAGCGCAGATTTTGCTGAATACGGTGCCTTCGGTGGTCGATGCCCTGCTCAAAGAAAAGGCCGACTTGTCGCGGGTAACGGTACTCAACATGGCGGGCGAACCCATTCCGTTGCGGGTAAAAGAAGAACTGGACTGCCGCCGAATGGAAGTGCGCAACCTGTACGGCCCTTCCGAAGACACCACCTACAGCAGCTGCTACCGGCTGCGTCCGGAAGACGTAATTATTCCCATTGGCCGGCCCATTGCCAATACCCGCTTCTACGTGCTGGACCCGGCGGCAAAGCTGGTGCCCATGGGCATCGCGGGCGAAATCGGCATTGCCGGCGATGGATTGGCCAACGGCTACCTGAATAAGCCGGTACTGACCGCCGAAAAGTTTATTGACCATCCCTTTGAGCCCGGCCAGCGGCTGTACCTCACCGGAGATCTGGGCCGGTGGCTGCCCGACGGCAACCTGGAATTTTTGGGGAGAAAAGACCACCAGGTCAAAATAAGGGGCTATCGGATAGAGTTGGGTGAAATTGAAGGCGCTTTGCTGAAGCACGAAGCCATCAAAGACGCCGTGGTGGTCGCCAGGGAGGACCGGGCGGGGCAACCTTTCGTAGCCGCTTATTTTACGGAGCACCGCCGGGTAGACCTGGCCCAGTTGCGGGACTTCATGCGGGCACTTTTACCTGCCTACATGTTGCCCAGCTACTATATTTTCCTGGAAAAATTTCCCCTCAATACCAACGGCAAAATCGACCGGAAGGCCCTGCCCGACCCGGGGAGCCAGCAGTCCAGGCAGCAGCCGTACGTAGCGCCCGCCAACCCGACGCAGGAACAACTGGTGCAAATCTGGGAAGAGGTACTGGGAAAAAGCCAGATCGGCATCCACGACAATTTCTTTGAGCTGGGCGGCCATTCGCTGAAGGCCATGCGCATTCTATCGGCCATCTACAAAAAGTTCGACACCAAAATTTCGTTGCGGACCATCTTCAGCAACCTGACCATAGAACGGCTGGCCGCGGTCATTACCAGCTCCGAAAAAAGTGCGTACGAAGCCATCGTGCCCGTTGCCATCCAGGACTATTATCCGGTATCACACGCGCAGAAAAGGCTGTGGATCCTGGATCAGATGGAAGAGAGCCGGCTGGCGTACCACATCTCTCAAATCAATGGGTTTGAAGGTCGCCTGGACGCCGAAGCGTTGCATGGCGCCTTGGTGCAACTGGTGGAACGGCACGAAATCCTGCGTACTACTTTTCTGGTAGTTGATGGAGAGGTAAAGCAGCGGGTTCACCCCGGCGCTGCCCGCGGATATCAGCACCAGTACATCGACCTACGGCAGCAGACCGACGGAGAGGCGACGGTGCAACGAATGACCCAGGAGGCGGATGAGACGCCTTTTGACCTGGAAAACGGCCCTTTACTGAGAACGTTCCTTTTTCAACTGGCAGAAGAGCAGTTCGCCTTCTTTTTCTCTATGCACCACATCATCACCGATGGCTGGTCCATAGACATTTTCATGAAGGAGTTGTTCCAACTCTATGAAGGCTACGAACCGAACGGAATGTCGCCTGCATTACCGGCGCTGCGCATTCAGTACAAAGATTTCGCGGCCTGGCAAAACGAACAATTGCGGGGAGAAAACTTGGAAAAACACCGGCAATACTGGCACCATCAATTCAGGGAGGCAATTCCGGTGCTGGAGTTACCCACCGATTTCCCGCGTCCTGCCACCAAAACGTACCACGGCGATGACGTGCAGGTATTCCTGGAAAAAGAACTGGTAGAGCGTCTGCAGACCCTGGGCCAGCAAAGCGGAGCCAACTTGTTTGTTGTGCTGGTTGCCGCCCTGAAAGTCCTGCTTTACCGCTATACCGGACAGTCGGATGTGGTGGTGGGCTCGCCCATCGCCGGACGCGAACACGAAGACCTGGCCAACCAGATTGGTTTCTACGTAAACACGCTGGCCCTGAAAACAAGGGTGGAGGGGAAGGAAAGCTTTGCCCTATTGCTGGACAAAGTGAAGGAGACGGTCTGGGGCGCTTTTGAACACCAGGTGTATCCCTTCGACCAGTTGCTGGACGACCTGGATCTGGGCCGCGACCTGAGCCGTTCGCCATTATTTGATGTCATGGCCATGTTCGTCAACTCCGAAGAAAAAGACCACGGCCTGGTGGAAGGCAATTCAGGTGTATCGGTAGCCCGCTATGGTTCCCAAACCACCGTGAGTAAGTTCGACCTCACGGTCAACTTCGTCGAACTGCCGGAAGGTTTACGGGTGGTCGCCATCTACAATACCGATATCTTTAAAAATGAGCGAATTGTCCGCTTGTTGCAGCATTTTCGCAATCTGCTGGTAGCCGCAGTAAACGACCTGGAAACGCCATTGTATGCACTGGATATCATGTCGGACGAAGAAAAACGGCAAATCATCCCGCCGCCCCACGCCAATCAGGCTCACTATGCGAAAGACAAAACCATGCAGGAACTGGTAGAGCAGCAGGTGGCAAAGTCACCCGGAGCCTGCGCCCTGGTGTGGGAAGAGCAGGTGCTTACTTATCAGGAACTGGATGCCCAAGCCAACCAACTGGCGCACTACCTCCGGGAAAGCCGTGGGGTAAAGCCCGGCGACCTGGTCGGCCTGATGGTAGACCGGACACCCTGGATGATCATTGGCATGCTGGGCATTCTGAAGTCGGGTGCTGCTTACGTGCCCATCGATAAAACTTATCCGGAAGAGCGCATCCGGTACATTTTGCAGGACAGTGCCGTAAAAACGCTTCTGCTGGACAATGACGCACCGGTAGCAATCACCGAAGCCCAGGCCGTATACCTCACCAAAAGCCTGCTGGCCGGTTATTGGGACGAACGTCCGGTGCTGGTTAACCAGCCCGACGATCTGGCTTACGTCATTTATACTTCCGGCTCTACCGGTCAGCCCAAAGGCGTGGAAATCCTGCACCGGAATGCGGTGTCCTTTCTCTGCTGGGCACAGGCGGAGTTTGCGAACTCATTGTTTGAGACGGTCTTTGCCGTTACCTCCTATTGCTTCGACCTGTCGATCTTCGAAGTCTTCTTCTCCCTGAGCGTGGGCAAAAAGATCCGTCTTTTGAAATCCGGCTTAGAGATCAGCGGCTACCTGGAGCGGGAAACGCAGATTTTGCTGAATACAGTGCCTTCGGTGGTCGATGCCCTGCTCAAAGAGAAAGCCAATTGGTCGGCGGTGACGGTACTCAACATGGCGGGCGAACCCATTCCCCGCTGCGTAAAAGAAGGACTGGATTGTCGCCGGATGGAGGTGCGCAACCTGTACGGCCCTTCCGAAGACACCACCTACAGCAGTTGCTACCGGCTGCGCCCCGAAGACGTAATGATGCCCATCGGAAAACCCATTGCCAACACCCGCTTTTACTTGGTCGACGCCCACTTCAGTCCCGTTCCGGTGGGAATTTCCGGCGAAATCTGCATCGCCGGTGATGGACTGGCCAGGGGCTACCTGAATAAGCCGGAACTGACCCGACAAAAGTTCGTTGTCAATCCCTTTGAGGAAGGCGAACGGCTCTACCTGACCGGCGACCTGGGCAAGTGGATGGAAGATGGCAACGTGGAGTTCTTGGGAAGAAAAGACCACCAGGTCAAAATCCGGGGCTACCGCATTGAGCTGGGTGAAATTGAAAGCGTGTTGCTGAAACACGAAGCCGTGGAAGATATTGTGGTGGTAGCGAAGGAAGACCAGGAGCAAAACAAATACCTGGCGGCGTACTTTACGGGCAATCCGGTAAATACTCAGGAATTGCGGGGGCACGTAGGTAAACAACTGCCCGGATACATGGTGCCATCGTTCTTCATCTACCTGCCTAAATTTCCCTTAACGCCCAACGGTAAAATTGACCGCAAAGCCCTGCCTGATCCAGGCAACGAAAGAGGGAATCAGCGGCCTGCATTGGTTGCTCCCAGCAGTGCTACTGAGAAGAAACTGGTTAGCATCTGGTCGGAGCTGCTGGGCCGGGAAAACTTTGGGGTCACGGATCACTTCTTCGAAATCGGGGGGCATTCACTGAAAGCCATGCGGGTGCTGGCGGCTGTGTACCAGACCTTCGAGGTGAGAATTTCGCTGCGCCAATTCTTTGTCAACCCCAACATCCACGCCCTGGCCCAGCTGATCGAGGGCACGCAGAAGACTGCCTACGAAGCCATTTCTCCCGTGGAGCCGCAGGAATACTACGAGGTGTCGCACGCCCTGAAAAGGATGTGGATCATGGATCAGCTGGACGAAGGAACGGCCACCTATAACATGCCCAGTGCGTACGTGCTGAAAGGTGCCCTGAACAAAACGGCCCTGGAAAAGGCTTTTTATACCCTGGTAGAGCGGCACGAAATACTACGCAGTACTTTCAAGCTGATCGAAGGGGAGCCCCGGCAGCAGGTACACGCCCTCGAATCGTATCCGTTCGGCGTGGTGCAGGTCGATCTGCGGGAGAGCGGAAATGCCGACGATTTAGCCAGGGAGCTGGCGCAGGAGGAAGCCCACGCCGGGTTTCATCTGGCGCAGGGACCGCTCTTTAGGGTAAGCTTACTGCAATTGCGGGATACGGAACACCTGCTGTTGCTGACTATGCACCACATCATCTCCGATGGCTGGTCGATGGAGGTCATCTTCAAAGATGTCATTGCCCTGTACGAAGCTTATTGCCTGGACCTTTCGAATCCGTTGCAGCCCCTGGGCATCCAGTTCAAGGATTATTCGGCCTGGCAAAACCGACAGTTGAGCGGTGATCGCCTGGCGGAACACGAAACGTACTGGTTGAACCATTTCGCCGGAGAACTGCCGCTGCTGCAAATACCACTGGATTTTCCGCGGCCAGCGGCGAAGACTTTTCAGGGGGCAAGTGCCAGTATCCAAATTGAGCCGGCCCTGTTTGAACCGCTGAAACAACACGTTCAGGCGCAGGGGAGCAGCTTGTTTATTACCGTGATTGCCCTGGTAAAAACCTTGTTGTATAAATACAGTGGACAGCAGGACATCATCATCGGCACGCCCATCGCGGGCAGAGAACATCCGGAACTGGAAAACCAGATTGGCTTCTTCGTCAATACGCTGGCGATGCGTACGGTTTTTAAAGAAACCAATACGTTTGATGAGCTTTTGCGGAAAGTGAAAGAAACCGTCCTGGGGGCGTTTGAACACCAGATCTATCCATTCGACCAACTGGTGGAAAAGCTGGACGCGCATTCCGACCCCAGCCGTACCCCGCTTTTTGACGTCATGGTGCTGCTGCAAAATATGTCGGCCGTATCGGCGGAAGCCATCAACCATCAGATTAGCAGCCAAGACCTGACCGTGGCCAATTACGGCCTTCAGACCCAGGTCAGCAAATTCGATCTGATGTTTAGTTTTCACGAGACCCCCGATGAGATGGTGATCTCCCTGAATTACAATACCGACCTGTTTGCCCAACCCCGCATCGAGCAACTACTGCAGCACTTTAAAGCACTGTTGCTGGCCATTCTGGCGGACCCCAACCGAAGCCTGAATAAGTTGGCTCTTTTCTCTCCCCAGGAAAAAGAAACCTGGCTTGAACAAATCAACCGGGCAAAAGAGCTGGGTTCGGACGCGGTTCGCCCGAAAGACGTGGTTCGCAAAATTTACAATGAGACTGTGCCTTACGTGGCTCCCGCCAACGCAACGGAGTCTGCATTGCAAAGGTTATGGCAACCGCTTTTGGTGGGAGAAAAAATTGGGGTGTTGCATAACTTCTTCGAAGTAGGCGGGCATTCGTTGAAGGCAGCCCGGTTGCTGTCCTTGATTTACCAGGAATTCCCGGCAGCTACCATTGGGCTGAAAGATATTTTCGACTATCCCACCATTCGAGGGCTGGCTGCCGTGCTCTACGAAGGCAAATCCGGTAAAAATCCGATGATTGGGCTGAATCACTTCCTGCCCGATTGTCCCTACCTCTTCCTAATTCCGCCCATTATCGGCTCCTCTACCGTTTATCAATCACTGGCGCTGGCCCTGGAAGGTACCCTAAACTGCTGCGGTATGCAGTACAAGGGATTTGATTACCAGGAAGCCTTTGAACCGAGCATTGCGGCCATGGCGCATTCTTTTGGGAGGCAAGTGCTGAAGGTACAACCCGAAGGCATGGTGCATTTGCTGGGCTATTCGATGGGAGCTGCGATTGCCTTCGAGATGGCCAGGCTGCTGGAGTCCCGGGGAAGAGTGGTGCAGCTCATTCTCCTGGATCATACCGTAGCCGAAAGGCAGCGAAATCCGGCGGAAGACCAGGCCGCCTTGCAGGTCTTCATTCAAACGGAGTTCGACTTCTGGCTCAAAGATACCGCCTTGCCCAATCCGGATCGGATCAGAAGGTTGCTGATTCACAATTATCAGCTTCTGAGCAGTCATCAACTCTCCGGTACAATCAGTGCCAACGTGATTGCCCTGGAGGCCAGTCAGAACTACCGGGACCACGATATGACCCGCTGGGAAAATCACACAAGCGGTTTCCTGGAACACGCTTATCTGGAAGGTGACCACTTTGATGTACTCAGCACCGCAAACCTGCCACTGATTGCGTCTAAAATCAAAGACGCCCTGGTCTGCCTGGCCAGCGAGCCTCCCAACCTGCTGCAACAGTAGCAATAAATTTCCTCTGCCCTTTACTGATTAAATAAAAAAGTGCTCTTCCGAGCCTCACCGGGAAAAGTATGCCTTTTCCAATCCCCTGACTTCTACACAAACTTCGATTCTGAAAGCCATGAAAAATCATTTACCTAACCCGGATATCGCCTTTGTATCTACCCAGCAACTGCGTTTACAGCGTCTGATCAATCTGCAGCTGCAATTGATGGCCCAGCAGTTGAACTTGGTCAGCCATACCCATCAGGCACCGATGCGTGTGCTGGCCGTTCCCGCACCGGTGCCTGCCAGGAGCGTTGTTGTTCCGCTGGAAGACACAGAGGTAGCACTCAGTGTACCCTTGAATCATCCGGTTGCCGTGACGGATGCGGTACTGGTCGATCTACCCGAAGTGGCAAAGTGTCAGTTTAACCAGGTGCCCAGTAACCAACGGCTCCCCCTGGAATTCTTCGAGCTGGAAGAAGCGGATGCCGCTCCGACCAACGTAGCCGTTGAAGGATTAGCCGCGTTGGCAACTGCCGGAGACGGCCAGACGGGGCTGGAAGTACGGGCAAAGGCGAATGCGTTTGAACAACCGCTAATGGACTTGTTCAGGGATATTCTGGGAGTAGATGAATTGCAACGAAACGAAAACTTTTTTCAGTTGGGAGGCAACAGCCTGCGGGCCTTTCAGTTGCTGGCGCGGATATCGAAAAACTTCGGCGTAAAGTTAACTTTGCCCGCCTTGTTGAGTCACGCCAGTGCCGCCGGATTGGCGGCTCTGATCGAAGCCTCCGGCCAGGGTCCGGCTTCCACCAAAGGGCTGATTCCGGCTCAGGAAACCACCTCATTAGTGTTGATTTCGGAGGAAAGGGACGCCGGTAGCTTAGCGAAGGCATTGAATCACTCCATCGAAACGGTACTTTTTCAGGAGTACGACATCGATCTGCAGCAGAAAGGCCAGTGGTTGTTGAACAAGCTCAAAGAAGACGGTAATCCTTTCAATTTGCAGCATATCTATCCTTACGAGGATTTTAATGCGGAAGCTTTTACCTACGCTTTGAAAACACTGGTAGGTCGACACGAAAGCCTGCGCACCACATTTGCCATTTCGGAAGGCATTTTGAAACACCGGGTGCACGCACTGGAATCCCTGGCCTTTGATACCTGCATCAGCCGTGGCCGATTGGAAGAAGGAATGGATAATGAGGGTTTCAATCTCTTGATGGACGAGGAAAGACTCACGCCTTTTAATCTGGATGTATGGCCTTTGTTCAGAATAAAAATATTGGAAAAAGGCTCCGAAACGATTGTCATGTTTGTGATTCACCACGCGATATTCGATGACACCTCTTTGGAAATTATCAACAAGGAAATAGCCTCATTTTATGAGTCTTATATTAATAATACGCCAGTCTGCTTGCCCGCACCCACTCTGCAATTGAGACACGTGTTTGAGGAGAAGAAAGCCTTGCGGCAGGGAAGGCTGGGTGTGGAAGCAAAACGGTATTGGCTGCAAAAAGTAGCTGACTTCAAAAAGGACCATCTGGCTGGCATCAGCTCCCATATGACCAGGGAAAGCAAAGAGATTCAGTGGTTGAAGGAGGATCTAACCAGTAAAAAGATGCTTTCTGGCAACACCACACTGGTAGACGAAGACCTTCAGATCCTGTTGAACACCCTACCCGTTAATGGCGCCGACGGAGGCTTTTATCGGTTGTACCTTGACTATGCGCTGATTGAAGAATTGGAGGAGTTAGCTAACCGCAATGGAAACACCTTATTCGGCCTGATTCTGACTTCCTTTTCCGTGTTAGCGCATCTGCTGTCTGGCAAAGATCATCACATCATTGCTTTGTGCGCTACTGAACGCAAAAAACGCAACGCTGACATCATCGGATGGATGGTAGGAAACCTGCACCTGGCGCTGAAAGCCAACGAAGACTTTTCTTTTCAGCAACGAATGGAAGAGGTGCAGAATGAGTTGCTCGATGCGAACAAATACCGCAACTACCCTTTCGACAAAGTGCTGGTGGATGCTGGCCTGGAAGTAGCCTATTCCGAAATTATTCCCTTGTTTATCAATTATCTGGAAATCGATAAAGCCATTTTTAACACCAACACTGTGCACGTAAACGGACAGTTCTGTACGCAATACGATTTAAACTTCACCCTGCGCAAGTATCACAATGCGTACGAAATGGAGTGCATCTACAACAACCAGCTTTACAGTGCGGAAGTCATTGAAGATATTTTTTCAAATTACATTCAAGTACTGCGACAGATAGCCGGTAATCCCCAGGTAAGGTTGTCCGAACTCCAGGAGCAGTTCCAACTGGAATGCGTATGATTATTGCCTTCAGTTTACCGGTAAATCAACGTTTGCAAATGATATGGCCTTGCACAGTCAGGTAACTTAGCCACCTTAAACGGCCCTCCTTTCCCCACCATCCCGCTTTCGGCTTCCGAGCCGTCAGCGGGATGGTTTTTTTTTGCTTTTTCGGTATTCATTCCCCGGAAAATACGGGCAATTGCCGGTGCGGTTTACCCAATTTCTTTCCAATGAGGAGTTGGTACGGTGAATAAGCCAGTTGGTGTAATCTTTTTTCAAAAAGAAAAATCATTCATCACATTTGAATCAATACCAGATCAGAAAAGCCGCTCATTAAAAAAAGATCTACGTAGTTATTCAATTATACGCGGAAACGCTTGCCGGGGAAATTGTAAAATAAATTTTTCACTCATTTACCTAATTGGCCATGACTCAGCACAAAACAAATTACCTGGCAAGTATCGTCATCCCTACTTACAACAAAAGCGCACTGCTTACCTATACCCTCGATTCGCTCATGACGCAGAGTGTCGATTATCGGTTACTGGAAATCATTGTCGTGGATGATGGCTCTACCGATAGTACAACCCGAATTATTCGGGCGTATAAAAATAAAATGCACATCAAATATTTTTTTCAGGAAGACAAAGGATACCGCGTAGCTACCGCCCGAAACGTAGGCATTGAAAATGCCAGCAGTGACATTGTAATTCTGATGGACTCAGGCGTGATTTTGAATACTACCTGTATTGATGACTACATCCAATCCTACCGGTTTGATCAGGAGCCCGCCGCGATGATTGGTTATGTATACGGTCTGGATCAGGAAAATGAGACGGGAGGATACCGGCAGGATTACATTGAGGCCGGCAACCCGGAAGCCTGGATCAGTCGCCTGGAAGAAGAGTACGATTGGCAATACGAAGACGGGATGGATGAATTGCCGGCTCCCGGGGCTTTTTTCCGGACCTGCACCGGGTCGGTGAAAAAAGTCGCTTTGGATATCGCAGACCTTTTTGATGAACAGTTTTACCTGAATGGAAGAGTGGAAGAATTGGAACTTGAACTCTGATGGCAGCGCATTGATGCGAACGGGCATCCCGGTTAAATAAGCCGGTACAATAACCTGCCTGTGCGCGGGGAGAATTTGATAATCCGGCACCTCATTACGCTGTTAAGAAAGTTTCTTTCAATGCAAGGCTCACTCGCCCCTCGCTGGACAGGCAACCAACCCGCCTTGATGGTTAGATGCAGATTGAAAAGAATTTAATTAACACTGTACTGATGCGTGATGAAATAAGCGATATTTTTCACTAGCTGCTTTGTATTTGATATAGAAAAAAGCGGGTGTGATTCGTTATTTATTCTATGCTTTTTCATCGCGTTCTGATGGATTTATTAATGTGTTTTCGGTCTGGTAATGAAAATAAAATATGCTTCCATTTTTTTATTTCTAATATTATTTTGAATTTTTTCTTTGTTCCGTTTGGTGAATAATTTTATCAATCGGACGGTAGGATAATATGGACAAATGCGGACTTTTTGTATTGGGATAATTGATGGCGTTGCTGCTGAAAGAGAGGCTGATCTCTCTGTTTTAATTAATTTTATTAATATGCTTTAGCCAAAAAATGTAAAGTAATTTTATACCCTATTCTGAAAGATTATGAAATACAATAAATTTTTATGCAGCATCATTATTCCTACTTACAATCGAAGTGATCTGATATCGCTTACGTTGGATTCAATTACGAAGCAAGATGTCGATAAGCGTCTGATCGAAGTCATTGTGGTAGACGATGGCTCCAGTGACGATACGCGGGCAGTGGTAAAGTCATTTGAGGAAAAGCTCACCGTCCGGTATTTCTTTCAGGAAGATAAAGGCTACCGGGTGGCCACCGCCCGAAATATCGGCATCCGGGCGGCTCAGGGAGAAATATGCGTGTTGATCGACTCCGGAATCATTCTGGGATCGTGCTGCATCAGCGAACATTTGGATTCCCATCAGGTGCATCAGGCGACGGCCGTGATCGGGTACGTCTATGGGTTTTCCAATGACGTGGCCAATGCCTATTCTTTAAGAAAATTCATTGATCGCTTAGATACCGACGAAGTCATCGACTACTTCAAATCGACGCGTACGCACCTGGATTTACGGGAAAACTACTACGAAAGGTATAACGATAACCTCCCCGCACTACCTGCCCCCTGGGTATTCTTCTGGACATCCAATGTATCCATCCGAAGAAGGGACCTCATCGACATTGGTTTTTTCGACCCGCAATACAATACCAACTGGGGAATGGAAGACGTCGACCTGGGCTATCGTTTGCACCTGAATAACGTGAAAATCCGACTCAACCGGAACGCGGATTCCATTCACTTTCCGCACGATAAAGACAAAGAGGAAAATATGCGGCAGCACGAAATCAACCTGAGCTATTTCGTAGACAAACACAAGACCGCCGATGCCGAACTGTTTATGGAAGCCCGCCTGGAGCTCAATGAGGTCCTTTTGCAGGAAAAAATGGTTGTGCTCGAAAACTGCCGGGTGCAATCTGAATAAAGAACCGCTTGTCAGAGAAGCGGAATGGGTTTTTATAACAACTCCGCCTGGCGCTCCGGACAACAGGCAACTAAACGCCGGTCTGCCGCCAGGGAGCCTGATTGTTTTTGTTCATCCACCCCAGTAGGGACTACTCAATTCCAAAGCCATGGAAGTAACCAATGTGCCCGCGTTAGTGAGCCCCGGAACGTTATACACTTCCCGGAAAGAACACATTTTGGCCAACCTGAAGGGCATTGTGGCCAGGCTGTTTGAAATGGAAGACCACGAAATGCAGGGAGATCCCACATTTTTTGAGATGGGCCTCGACTCCATTTCCATTATCCAGGTACGCCAAATGATCCGGAACGAATACGACGTAGAGGTATCGGTAAAAATGCTGTTTGAAGAGGCCTCTACCCTCAACAACCTGGCGACCTTCGTGGACCAGCAATTGCCCGAACCCCCGCTGACAGAGGCCTTATTGCAGGAGCCCCCCTTGCTACCCGAAGTGCCGGAGTGGCCAACGGCCATTCGTCCGGTAGAAGATCCGCCCTCGCTGCCGGAAACGGAAGCCGCCGAAGAGGAGGGAAGCCAGGTAATACTTCCCGCGGCGGAGGGTGTTGCCGAAGGGGATTTTGACCTGGTGGAAAAAATCATCAGCACCCAGCTGCAGCTCATGGCTCAGCAACTGAAGTTATTCCGTCAGGCATCGGATAGCTCCGGAAGCCTGGCAAAAAATAGTCCCGGTGCCGAACCGGCAAGGGCTGAGCGTCCGGAAAAGTCACCAGCCAGCACCAGCCCGGCCGTGTCAACGATACCAGCCCGCACGGATGCACCCCAGCCATCTACCCGGCCTGCGCCGGCGGTAGCGGCCCATTCGTCCGGCTCTCTACCGGCCGAAGCACCGGATCTGATCTACCAGCAGAACTTACGGAATTTCATTTCCCGGCTGAACCAGAAGACGGCCAAATCGAAAGCCTTCTCCCGGAAATACCGGAAGCACTTTGCCTCGAACCGCTATACGGCCGGTTACAGCAAACCCTTAAAAGAACTCATGTACCCCATCGTGGCCGAACGCGCGAAAGGTGCCCGGATCTGGGATGTGGACGGGAATGAGTACGTCGACGTGTGTCAGGGCTTCGGGGCTTTTTTGTTGGGTTACAACCACCCGGCCATTGAAGCGGCCATTCTGAAACAAGCGCAAAAAGGAATCTTTTTAGGTGCTTTTTCCACGCTGCCCGGCGAAGTGGCGGAGCTGATCTGCGACATGACGGGCGTGGAGCGGGTGGCTTTTTATAATTCGGGTACGGAAGCCATTATGGTTACGCTGCGGCTGGCCCGGGCTTACACGGGAAAAAACAAAGTAGTGATTTTTGCCGGCTCTTATCACGGTACCTTCGACGGCGTGCTGGTGCAGAAAGACATGTTTTCCAAGGACTTTACACCGGCACCCAAGGCTTCGGGAATCCCCCAGAAGTTCATCGATGACGTACTGCTGCTTGACTACGGCACCGAAGAGTCGCTGGCTGTCATCCGGCAGCACGCGCACGAACTGGCCGCGGTACTGGTAGAGCCGATTCAAAGCCGGCGGCCGGAACTGCAGCCCAAGGCCTACCTGCTTGAACTAAGAAAGATAACGGAAGAACTGAGCGTTCCCCTGATCTTTGATGAAATCATTACCGGCTTCCGCATCCATCCGGCCGGGGCCCAGCACTGGTTTGGGATCAGGGCCGACCTGGTAACCTACGGTAAGATTGTGGGCGGCGGTTTGCCCCTGGGCGTGGTGGCCGGTAAAGCGGAGTTTATGCTCGGCATTGACGGCGGCGACTGGAACTACGGGGACGATTCGCAGCCTCGTTTCGACCACCGGAAAACCTTTGTGGCGGGGACTTTCTGTCACCACCCTTTGGCCATGGCCGCGGCAAAAGCCATTCTGCTGCACCTGAAGGACGAAGGACCGGAACTGCAGGCCCGGCTCAACGAACGGACCAGCCGGTTTGCGGCCGAACTGAACGCGTTTTTTACCGAAGAAAAACTGCCCGTCAGCATCGTTCATTTTGGCTCTCTATTCCAGGTGCGGTCCTTTCTTGACTTATCCCTGTTTTATTATCACCTGATCAGCAAGGGGATTTACGTCTGGGAGGGGATGACTTTTTTCATTTCCACCGCCCATACCGACGACGACATTGCCTTTTTTGTAAAGGCCATCCGGGAAACCATCGGAGACCTGCGCCGGGAAGGCTTTTTGCCCCCGGTAGGGAATACAGTGGAAACCAAAGCCGGAAGCTGAATCACTTCGGAAAAGTCCCGCCCGTCCGCTTGATAAGACAATGAGCTGAAACCCCCTCTAATCCTATGAATATCTTTCAGGTACTTCAAAAAAAATCCAAACTGTTCTACGTATTCCTGGTACTGCTTGGTGCGGTGAACAGTTTGTTGTACAGCGCCATTCTGGTCTTTGTGAACAACACCATCACTCAGACCCCTTTGCCTTTTTTCCCGCAGTTCGACTGGGCCCTTTTCATTGGCCTGCTGGTCTTGTCACTGATTATTACCCGGATCTTCCAGACCTATATGGTCAAACTGACCAATGGTATCGTATTCGACTTTGAGCTGAACCTGATTCAGAAGATCCGGTTTGCCACTTACGAAGGCTTCGATAAAATAGGTATCGGCAGGGTGTACACGGCCATGAACGACACCAAAGCACTGGGCCAGATTCCCGCCTCCTTTGTCAATGGCATCAACTACGCCGTGGTCATCAGTTGCGGTCTGGTGTACCTGTTCTGGATTTCTCCCGTTGGCAGCGGTGCCGTGTTGCTGCTCATGGCGGGCTTATTGATTTTTTACCTGGTCCGAAACAAATCCATTGAAAAGAGCCTGAACGAACTGAGGGACCTGCAGAATGAATACCACCAGAACCTGCGGGACTTGCTGCACGGATTCAAGGAAATTAAAATGAGTCAGGTACGCAATGAGAACATGTTTCATAAGTATCTGAAGCGGAATCTGGTAACCGGACGGGATTTGGGCATCGGAACCGCCGTAAAATACCTCGACAACGAACTGACCGGCAGCTACAGCTGGTACATCGTACTGGGCTTGATCCTGTTTGGACTACCCCGGCTGTTTAGCCTGGAGATGGCCCAGACGACCACCTTTGTCGTGACCATTCTGTACCTGATGGGGCCGGTGTACGGTTTTATCCAGTTGGTGCCTTTTTATACCCGCGTCAAAATTGCCATTGAAAGGTTGCAGGGTTTTGAAAAGGACATCAATAACCAGGTAAAGACCGAAATCGGACACGGCGATATGACACCCTTCAACCAGGTGTTCCACCACCTGGAGTTGAAGGAGGTTACGTTCGAATATTTCGACAAAAAGAAACAAACCTCCTTCCGGCTGGGACCGATCAATCTGGAGATCAGAAGGGGCGAGATGGTCTTCATCACCGGCGGCAACGGAAGCGGAAAAAGCACCCTGGTCAATCTACTGACGGGCCTTTGCCAACCTACGAGCGGCCATATTTACCTGAATGGCCATAAAATCACGGAGAGCAACTGCGCTTACTACCGGAATCAGATCTCGGCCATCTTTACGAACAACCACGTCTTTGCCGAAAACTACGACGACTTCGACCTCTGCACGGGCAATGACACGCTGATGAACTACGTCGGTATGATGCGGTTATCGCAGGTACTGAAGATTGACGACGACAAAAAGAACATTGACAACCGGCTTTCCAAAGGTCAGCACAAACGGCTGGCGATGATCTACGCCCTGCTGGAAGGCCGCCAGCTGGTCGTGCTGGACGAATGGGCGGCCGAACAGGATCCGGAGTTCCGGGCTTATTTCTACAAAACGATCTTACCGGAATTGAAAAACCTGGGTAAGACCGTCATTGCCGTTACCCACGACGATGCCTATTACGGCTGTGCCAACCGGATTGTGAAGCTTGACTACGGGCAGGTGCTGACCGATAGTCCGGTACTGACGGAACTGGTAGCCGAACCGGAAGAACTGAATTGAGTTGTCAGTAGAGAGTAATCAGGTTGGTGTGACTGCCTTTGGTTGAAACATCCCTGCTGAATGTTACTACCGACAAAGGTCATTTTGTGATAAATGGGGTGCATCGCTTATCGGCAGCGAATGAAAAGCTGACTGCTGATGGCTGACCACTGATAGCTTACTTACTACACAGCGACATGGTGAATCTGTTTTGTTTTCCGTTTGCGGGGGGGAATAAGTATTCCTACCGGGAATTTGCCGATTACTGCCCGCCGGTTATTCAGCTCGTATCCGTAGAGTTACCCGGCCGGGGAGCCCGGTTTCGCGAACCCCTGCTGACGGAGCTGCCTGCCATCATCGACGACCTGTTTGGACAGGTAAAGGATCAGTTACACCAGCCTTACGCCTTTTACGGACACAGTATGGGGACCTGGGTGAGCTATCTGCTTACTAAAAAGATCTTACAGGAAAACCTGCCTCCACCCAGCTACCTGTTCTTGACCGGATGCGCCGCTCCCTCGGTCCCGATCCGGGAAGTGCCGCGGCATCAGTTGCCCAAAACGGAGTTTATAGAAAAGCTGCGCAGTTACGGCGGCAGCCCCGAAGAGGTTCTGAACGATAGCAGCCTCATGGACTTTTTCGAGCCCATTCTCCGGGCCGATTTCCAGGCCCTGGAAACCTATGAATACCAGGACACACCGCCGTTCCACATTCCGATGAGCCTCATCATCGGCACCGAAGACCGGGTCACGTACGAAGACGCCCTGGCCTGGCAGCGGGAGACAACCGAACCCGTGGAAATCAGGCAATTTCCCGGCGATCACTTCTTCATCTTCGGCTATAAAGCGGAAATCATGAAAATAATGGTAAGAAAATTAATGGCTTTAGCCTTATCGCCCTCCCTATGAAAGACGCAAAGCTTTACTTAAAACCCAACGTGGTCATCGAACCCTTGTTTGAGCGCTGGTACGCCTGGTCACATCTCATCTCACCGGCTACGGCGGCGATGAACATTACCGGTCGCCACCTCAAGATCATGAATTCCTACATTCAGGCACCGCAGATTCACGCGGCGGCCGTGAGAAATCCCAAAATGCTGGGCGGACCCTTCATGGACTTTAAAGGTAAACGGGTAGAGGAAGTGAAAAAGCTTCGCGATGCTACCTTGAAAGAGCAGCAGCACATGATTCGCTTTTCGGAGGCCGTAAAGGAGCTGGATCAGATGCTCAAGGCACACGCAAAAGGCTTCTCCATGGAGTCTTTGTACGAGAAAGTACCGGAAATTCTACAGGGATACGTTGAGCTGGTGTATGACCTCAACAACCATCCTTCGTTTCGTTTTTTTGAATCCCTGCTGTACAAAAGCCCTTATTATAACCAGGAAGCGCAAAGCATCGCCCTGTGGCTCACCAACAACGACGAAAGGCCCTTTTGCCTGAGTACGCCCAAGCTGGACAGCGAAGACGTGCTGCACCTGAGCATTCCCTTTCACCACCAGGCCATCGACGCTTTGAGCCGCATGAAACGTACGCCGGTTGAATACCAGACCATCAAAAACAGGTTGGGTATTCAACCCGAAGAGGAAGACCTGTTCCGTACGTTTTTTACGGAAGAAGCCCCGGCCCCTTACCAAAAGTATGAGGGCGATCACATCCGTATGCGCTACTTCGGCCACGCCTGCATCCTGGTGGAAACCAAAGACGTCAGCATCCTCATCGATCCACTGATCAGTTACTACGGCTACCAGTTCGACGTGTCCCGCTTTTCGGACGTAGACCTGCCCGACGTGATTGATTACGTGCTGATTACCCACAATCACCAGGACCATATTCTGCTGGAAACCCTGCTTCCTTTGCGGCATAAAATCAAAAAACTGGTGATTCCCCGCACCCGGGGCGGTTCGCTGCAAGACCCCAATCTCAAGCTGATGTTCAATCACTTGGGCTTCACCGATGTGGTGGAGATGGATGAAATGGAGTCCATTGTTTTCTCTGATTGTACCCTGACCGGCGTGCCTTTCATCGGCGAACACTGCGATTTGAATATCCAGGCCAAGCTGTGCTACCAAGTCGAATTTGAGGCGTTTAAGGTGCTGTTCCTGGCCGATTCCTGCAATATTGAGCCCCGCTTATACCAGCGCATCCACGAAATCATTGGCGACACCGACATCATGTTTCTGGGTATGGAATGCGACGGTGCTCCGCTTACCTGGCTGTACGGACCACTGCTGACGGAAGACCTGCCCCGTGACAAAGACTATTCCCGTCGGTTGGCCGGCTCCAACCACGAACGGGGCATGGCCCTGGTCAACGTGTTCAACCCCCGCGAAGTATACGTGTATGCAATGGGGCAGGAGCCCTGGCTGGAGTTTATCAGCAGCATCAAATACACCGATGAGTCCAATCCCATTGTGGCATCCAACAAGCTGATCAGCGACTGTGGCGCCAGGGGAATCACCGCCGAACGGCTTTTTGGTGAAAAAGAACTGCTGTACCAGAAAACGGATGTCGCCGTCGCCCTGGCCCACTAAGCGTGACAAATGCCCGAACGGGAAGGGAACCCGGCTATCGAAGTGAAAGAAAAATTCGGGAATCGTTTTTAGCCAAAGCGATCCGAAAAGCGGGGTCCGCCATTTAAACCCAACAGCCTGATGCAGTTTGACAATCCAATAAAAGAAGAAGCACCTCCCGGTGTTTTCACAAAAGCGGAAACAATGCTGGTTCCGGCAATAGAACCCGGCATTGCCGATACCCTGGGCTTCTTCCTGGATGACTGGCAACCCCAAACCTTTACCGCACCTGCTCATCAGGAGGCGGACGTTCCGGCTACCGTCGCCTACACCGTCACGGTTGATGCCGCTGACATCATCACGAAGATACCCGGAGCCGCCTTTGCCCACAATGCCAATACCTGGATGACTACCATGGTCGACCAGCCGCTGCTGATGGAGCACATTAAGCAACTGCGCCCCCACCTCATCCGCTTTCCGGGTGGCAGCAGCAGCGATGTATATTTCTGGAACGCCCAAACCGACGAAATTCCGGCGGATGCTCCGCCGAAACTGATGGACAAGGACGGCAACCTGAAAGCGCCGGGCTACGGTTTTGGCCGTACCAACGAAGCGTGGCGGGCTTCCCTGGACGATTATTACCGGATGCTGGAGCTGACCGGCAACCGGGGCATTCTGACCGTCAATTACGGCTATGCCCGGTACGGTACCAGTGCCGACCCGGTAGCCAAGGCCGCCCAACTGGCTGCCGACTGGGTGCGATACGACAATGGCCGCACCCAATACTGGGAAATCGGCAATGAAAATTATGCCGACTGGGAATGCGGCTACCGCATTGATGTAGCTGAAAATAAGGATGCACAACCCGAATACATCACCGGACAACTGTACGCCCGGCACTTCAAAGTATTTGCGAATGCCATGCGGAAGGCAGCGAAAGAAATTGGGAAGACCATTTATATCGGTGCCGTGATGCAGGAATCGGAGCCCGAGCCCTGGCGGGTTGATTCCATAAAAACCTGGAATGCAATGCTGCCTGAGTTGGACAACCAGGCCGATTTTTATATCGCCCATCACTATTTTACTCCATACAACAGCGACTCTGCCGCAGCCGAAGTGCTGAATGCGGCGATCACCGTGCCGGCCAACATGATGAATTACCTCCGGCAGACGCTGCAAGCGGCCGGAGCGGCCATCAAACCCATTGCCATGACGGAGTGGAATATGTGGGCCAGTACCCGCAAGCAGCAGGTATCTAACGTCAGCGGGGTTTTTGCTCTGATGGTGGTGGCCGAAGCCATCAAGCACCAGTACGGACTGGCCGCCCGCTGGGACCTGTTGAACAGCTGGGACGAAGGCAATGACCACGGCATGTTCAGCGCGGGCGACGAACCGGGCGTGGACAAGTGGACGCCCCGGCCTTCCTTTCACTACCTCTATTATTTCCGCAAAATGCTGGGCGACCGACTGGTGTCTACCCTTGATCCGCGCGGTTCCAGCCTGAAATCGTATGCCTCTACCTATTCTTCCGGGCAAACAAGCATCCACATCGTGAACATGGGCGCTGTCGCTGAGTCGGTAGAAGTCCGAATCCGGAATTTCCGGATGGGCAGCCGCTTTTACTGGTATTGTCTGGAAGGCAGCCACGACAACGGTAATTTTTCCAGAAAAGTATTGGTCAACGGCAAGGGTCCCGCCGGTATCGCCGGTGGTCCGGCCGATTACGCTACCCTCAAAGCCCATTCGGCTACAACGGCCGGGGGGCTAAAGGTAACGGTTCCTCCGCTGGGTGCCGTTTGCCTGGTGGTCGATACCGACTCATCGGGTACATAAGCCATGGGCCGGACTTCCAAGGCTATACACTCCCGGCTTTTCTACATTTTCCAATCAACCTCATCTCATTCTTACCCGCTATGCCTACCTTTCGCTCCTTACCCTTTTGTGTACTTGCTTGTCTGATTGCCGGAAATGTACACGCCCAGCACCTCTTCAGTGATACGCCCCAGGTGACCCGGGTTACCAATGTGCCGGCGGTGGAGATACCAAAGACAGAAACCACTGCACTGCCGATCATTCCCGCCGATGGCGTGTGGTCGTTGCAAGCGTGCGTGGATTACGCCCTGGTGTACAACATAGCGATCAAGCAGAGCCAATTAAACGTGGTTTCCAGTCAGGCCTACCTAAACCAATCCAAAGCGGGAATCCTGCCCAGCCTCAATGCTTCCGCCTCTTATCAGTACAGCGCCGGCCGGTCGTTGAATCCCTACACCAACGTGTACGAAGACCAGGTAATCAGGTCGAACCCCCTGAGCCTGAACGCCAGCATGAACTTATTCAGCGGCTTTCAGCAAATCAACACCATTCGCCAGTATCTGCTGGCCCGTCAGGCCAACCAGCTGACGGTGGAGCAGAATAAAAACATCACTTCGCTCAGCGTGGCGCTGGGCTACCTGCAGACGCTGCAAAACCAGGAATTGGTCGAGGTAGCCCAGCTTCAGGTGGTGGGTACGCAGGGGCAGGTAGAACGTACCGAAAAATTGGTGAGTGCCGGGTCGCTTCCGCAGAATAGCTTACTGGACTTAAAGGCCCAGTTGGCGAACGATCAGTTGGCCCTTGTCACGGCGCAGAACAACCTGCAGCTGGCGCGTCTGAACCTGATGCAAACAATGAATCTGCCCGCCAATCAGGCTTTCGAGATAGAAGGCATTCGACTGGACGCGCCGGCAATTGCTTCCTACGACATTTCTTCGCAGGACATCTACGAAATAGCGCAGCACAGCCAGCCCAATATTCTGAGTGCCGACCTGACCGTGCAGAGCAGCCGACGGGCGGTATCGGTGGCCAAAGGAGGTTTATTCCCCTCACTGAGCCTGGGCGCTTTTTACGGAGGCAACTATTCTACCTCTTTCGTTCAATTCGTTCCCGATGGCACCTCCACTACGGAAGTGGGCCGGTACAGTGACATTGTCGATCCCAACACTTCGGTTTACGTCAATGCGGACGGTACCCAGTTGCCGGTGATGGTAGCTAAAACCACCCAAAACGGGAAAAAAGTAATCACGCCCTACTTCGATCAGCTCAGAAACACGCAGAACAAAGGTTTTCGGCTCACGTTGAGCATTCCTGTTTTCGGTGGTTTGTTCAGGCGCACGCAGGTAGCGACGGCCGTCATCGGGCAGAAAAGCGCTGAATACGCCGCGCAAAATGCCCGGATCCAGCTCCGGCAGACCATTGAGCAGGCCTATACCAATAGGTCGCTGGCGGCGCAGCAATACCAGGCGTTCTCCAACCAGGTAGAAGCGCTGGAGTTGTCTTTCAAATCGGCAGAAGTACGCTTCAACGTCGGTGCGCTCAACTCCCTGGATTTTGCGTTGGCCAAGAACAACCTGAATCGGGCACAAGCCAATCTGGTACAGGCTAAGTATAATTATGTGTTCCGAACCAAGGTGCTGGATTTTTATCAGAACAAACCATTCACCTTCCAGTGAGGTCATTTTCTACTTCCTTCACATTCCAAGCGGTGCCGCCTGGAGTGTTGTAGAGGGATGGGTTTTCTCCCAATCGGGTGCTTCACACGATTACTACCAGCAATCGCCAGCATTTCTCACCGGCCTTGGTCTGCCTGCCCTGTTAGTGCAAATGCACAACGGCAACGGATAAAAAGACTAACTGTCAGAAGCATTAATTAGCCATTTTTTTATAGATCGAGAATACAGTCTCCAATGGAATTAACTTCCGGCCTTTTGCTTTCCTGATTCCACAAACCAGCACAGTTTGGCGAATTTGAGTAAAGTCCCAATCGGATTTGTGCACCTGCTCTTTCACTTTAGGTAAAGCGGAAAGTATTTGTCTGATGAGCCCGCTTCCGGGAAAGCACTCACATTAAAGATGTAAAATTAAATTGAATAAAACCCGGCACCACATTCACCCTGCTCCAGCGGAATTGTGAAGTGAAAATTCGCTCCTGCAACTTCAACTCAAATTTAATCTTTAAGCAGGAGCCGATTACTACCTTCAGGGACCCTGTATGATATGGAATCGTTGGCGGAGTGAACCACCCGATCGAGCGAATGACTTTCTGCAACATCTACCAGACGCCAGGAGTTGCCACCAATATCATGGTCACGCCGGAAGGAGGAATCGGGATTGATCAAATGCTGAAAATGCGGTGAGGCGGAATTACCTCAGGCTCACCAAGTATGTTTTAATGCGTTTTGGCTCAAAGCGTATTTTTCTCAAACATTTTATGAAAGCGGTGGTTAGAGAAGGGTAATCAACCTAAAACTACTCCAAGATGAAAAATGCCATTTTGTTGTTGGCCGTTTTGTTCTCCGCCTTCACCAGCTTTGCCCAAAGCAAAGACGTAGTGGACGTGGCCATGGGCTCTAAGGACCACACCACGTTGGTGACAGCTGTCAAAGCAGCCGACCTGGTTACTACCCTGAAGGGCAAGGGACCCTTTACCGTATTTGCTCCTACCAACGCTGCCTTCGATAAACTGCCCAAGGGCACTGTCGAGGGGCTGCTCAAGCCGGAGGCCAAGACCAAGCTGGCTAGTCTGCTGACCTACCACGTGGTGGCGGGCAATCTGGATGCAGCTGCGGTTTTAGCCGCCATCAAGAGCGGTCAGGGCAAAGCCGTCCTGACGACGGTAAATGGTGAGAAGCTGACGGCCACCCTTCAAGGCACCCAAGTACTGCTCACCGATGCCAAGGGCGGCCAGGCCACCGTTACGGCCACCGACCTGAAGGCCAGCAATGGGGTGGTGCACGTGGTGAATGCTGTACTGATGCCTTAAGGGGCAAGCCAGCAACCCGTTGAAGTACAATATAAAGCAGCCCGTCCTCTCCCAGCTATTGGGGATTCTGCGGTGACAGGGGAGAGCCTATTCAAAATGGTTTACCTCACCTACTTCACGATTCAGGCAGCCGAAAAAAGAAACGCTTCGATGACCGAGGCGTTTCTTTTTTGGTTATTACTCAAACCAAACACGCGCTTAGGGTATAAAATCCCATCGGTTTTTGAACGAGAATACGACCTTAAACAAGTGGGGCCATTGTAAACCTAAACCCGACCACCTCACAAAAATGATTTTAAAGAAATGCTACTTTTGCCCCTTATACCATTATGGAAGAATTCATAAAATTCATCAGAGGAATCGTCTGGATCGATGAGCTGGATTTACAGCTGGTGCTTTCCAGATGCAATGAAAGGCAAATTCCCAAAGGCAAACTGCTTTTAAGAAAAGGACAAATTGCCAATCAGTATTTTTTCATTGTATCAGGGGGTGTCCGGTTTTTTTATGAAGCCCATGACCAGGAAACCACTACCTGGGTGATGTTCAATAATGAGTTTTTTACGGAGATTTCAAGTCTCTACCCCCAGAAGCCCTCCCGGTTTAATATTGAAGCCATCGAAGAAACGAAGCTGATCGTGATTGATAAAAAGGACATGGACTTCTTATATGGCCAGGTGGCTGTCTGGGAAGCGTTTGGCCGGAAAATATGGGAAGCGATGACCGCCAGGATGATCGACCAAATCCTGAATTTCCAGACGTTATCGGCCCAGGAAAGGTATCTGGCCTTCATGCGCAATTCTGAACTGATACAAAAAGTGCCGGTTAAGCAGGTAGCCGCCGTGCTGGGTATCACCCCCAATGCCCTGAGCCGAATCAGGAAAAAAATTCGGTAAGCGGCATTCTCTACCTTTTGGTAGTTTTTTCCCTCCATAACCAGGGTACTTTTGAGTCACTAAAAAAAGAAGCGATGACTCAACCCAACGAGAACCCAATGGTGCCTCAGAACCCGTATGCTGACGAGGCTTTACTCAACCATTTTCCTGGCTTTACCAATCAGTATGCAACCGTGAATGGCGTGCGGTTGCATTACGTAGAAGGCGGTACCGGCGTGCCTTTGCTTTGTTTGCCCGGCTGGCCGCAAACCTGGTATTCGTATCAGCCTGTTGCGGTAGAACTCGCCAAAAGCTACCGGGTACTTATTGTGGACATCAGAGGGATGGGTAGCTCGGAGAAACCTCGATCCGGCTACGATAAGAAAACAATGGCCGCCGATATAGTGGCCTTGTTGCAGCAATTAGGATTGACCAAAGTGCATATCATGGGGCACGACATCGGCGGGATGGTAGCCATGAGTTTTGCGTTTAATTATCCACAATTCACCGATAAGCTGATTGTCCTGGACGGCTCGCATCCCAGCGAAGGAATACTGCAGATGAGCCTGATTCCCCCGGCCGGTACGTTTACGGAGAAAATGAATGCTCATAGGCCTTACGCCTGGTGGATGGGATTTAACCAGGTAAAAGGATTGCCGGAAAAGCTACTGGCTGGACGTTTCCAGCACCTGCTGGACTGGCTTTTTAACTACGTCATGATTGACGATAGCAAGATGTCTTCCTTTGAGCGAGCAGTGTATGCTTCTTCTTACAATGATCCCGAGAGCATCCGGGCGGCTAATGCCTGGTATCAAACGTTTCTACAGGATATAGAAGATGCGAAAGCCTACCCACCCCTGGCGATGCCGGTGTTAGGAATTGGAAGCTACATCAGTTACAACTACATGAAAATGGGTTTACCTTACGTGGCCAAAGACCTACAACTGGTTGGGATTATGGATAGTGGTCATTATCTGTTCGAAGAGCAACCTACCCAGGTACTCGATGCAGTTTTGAGTTTCCTGGCCTGATCAATACCTAAACCATTTAAATAAAGTACACCAATGAAAAAAAAAATAATTGTGTTCGGTGCTACCGGTAATTTGGGAAACCGGATTGTGGGTGAACTGCTAAAAAGAGGGGCGGCCGTACGCGCTGTTGTTCGAACGTCGACCGATCCTGAAAAAATGAAAGTCCTGCAACACCAGGGGGCTACCGTTCAGGAAGTAGATTTGGACAGCGTTAATGCCATCGCCGAAGCGAGTACGGGAGCTGTTTGCGTTGTGTCGGCGCTGGCCGGTTTGGGCGATGTGATTGTTGATCTGCAGAATCGAATTTTAGCGGGTGCCCTGCAGGCCGGTGTGCCTCGGTTTATTCCCTCCGACTTTTGCACCGATTACACCGATCTGGTGCCGGGCGAGAACCGTAATTTTGACCTGCGAAGAGCCTTTAGAAACGATCTCGACCGTACATCCATACAAGCTACTTCGGTTTTCAACGGTGCTTTTGCCGACATCCTAACCTACAACACACCGCTTCTGAACCTGAAAGAGAAGAGCATCAGTTACTGGGGCGACAAGGCCGACTGGAAACTGGATTTCACCACGATGGATGATACGGCTGCCTTCACGGCCGAAGTGGCGTTGGATGAGCAGGCACCCCGAAATCTACAGATCACCAGTTTTCAGGTTAGCCCTACAGCGCTCTGGCAAGACGTGAAACAGGCAACTGGTCAGGAATTCAGGGTTTATCAGCTGTCGAGTCTCGACGAATTTGCCCGGTTTATCCAAAAACAAAGGGCCCAGTACCCAGCCGGAGAAAACGAGTTATATGCGAAATGGCAGCAGGGACAGTACATGTATTCGATGTTCACAACCCACCACACTCAATTGGCCAACGAACGCTATAAAAACCTTACCTGGACGACGAGCTTAGATTTTATCAAGTCCTTCATTCAATAAACGGATGACTTTGATGTTCGATTGGTTCAACCGTTTCATAACTTAAATTGGGTGATTCGTTCGCCAGAGCTCGCTCGTAAAGCTCAGAAACGGTAGGGATGCAAACAGGGCTTTCACCGAGTGATAATTGGGTTAATTTGTTCTCGGAGGGACTCAACCTGTACTTATTTCTGGTGAAAGCCCTAGATGGTGTCTGTACGACGTCAAACGAAATGAGAGTTAATGGAAGAGGTAAATCAGGAAGTGGTAATTCGTTGTTGAATATAATTAGATCTTCTTTTGGTAAGGGTGAATCGTTTGGTTTTTTCTCGTTGCCTTAATTTTTCCTCTTGTCGATGGTTGAACACATCGGCTGGCGTGCAATTGTCCAGTAACTCGTGGTAGCGCTGGTGATTGTAGTAGTCTACCCACTCTCCAATTCGCTGTTCTAATTGGTCGGGCAGTTAGCGGTCCGCCGCTGCGGTAGTGTTCCAATAGGAGCAGGTTTTTCATCGACTAGGCCGGTCCGCCGTAGCGGTCCCCGACCGATGATAGCGTTCAATCTTGCCGGCTCCGGCCGCCCGGTTGCGTCATGGGATGAAAAGGCGCACACTTGACGTGCTTAATTTCTTGCCTATCGAAGTACTCTCTTAAATACTTCGACACAAAAGCTGAACCGTTGTCAGTCAGCACCCTGGGTCGTTGTCCTGGAGATAAACCAGCGGCTTGCATGGCTTGTTGGAGGGTGGCTTCCGCGTCGACTGCCTGCATGGTAGGACACAATTGCCAAGACAAAATATAACGGGAATAGTCGTCCATCACCGTAGCCAGATAATACCAGCCCCAGCCTTGAATCTTAAAATAGCCGGGCCGCCGGAGCGGTAAAATCAATTTGCCATAACTGATTTATTCCAGTAGTAGGATTACTGAAATGGTCGGCGGCCTCCATTAACCGATAAGCCGGTGTGGTAATCAGATGGCGGCTTTTTAGTACCCGGTATACCCCGGGCCGCCGGTGCGGTTGATTCTGACACAAACCAACCCTCCTGATCGGTAATGTGCCAAGCTAGTTCAAGGCTGGAAAGGTCAGGTCTTTCCAAGGCCAATTCCACAATCCGCTTGCGTTCCATAGTTGGCAACTGATTCCAGTAATTCCGTCTGGGAGGCTGCTTATCAGCGAGTCCATCGTAGCCCGCTTCTACATATCGTTTGTACCAACGATAGAAGCTAGCGCTAGCAATGCCCAGCGTACGCAGGGTCGCCTTCACACTCAGATTCGATTGTTCCACTAACCGAATAATTTCCATTCGTTCCGCTTGATCCATCCGCTTGCTAGTTTGAGTTACTGCTCGGCTTTCAAACTTTTTTTAAGCAAGCGGTTCTCCAGGCTCAACCGCCCGGCGGCCCGGTCGGCCACTAGTTGCTTGAGGGCTTCATTCTCGGTCTTCATCGACTGCACTTCCGGGGCAGTGGCTTCTCGAATGGAATCACCCATCAGGCGTTTCTTGCCCGCTTCCAGGAACTCCTTGCTGCTCGGCGGTCCGATCCAGCGGTAGTACACATTCGGATTCATCCCTTCTCGGCGGCAGATTTCGGTGGGGCCGCCTAGGCTATGGAAGCTTCTCCTCGCAGGCCTTCCAGGACGATGCGGATCTTCTCTTCGACGGAGTACTGGCGCTTGGTCTGGCCCGCGCCGGCGGACCGGTTGAATGTCTTTGATGACGGACAGAACCGGTTTAGCTGCTTCTTTAGCCGAATCAGTAGCAGACTTAGGAGTGGGTTTGCTAGACATAATGATAGGGTTCAAAGGTGAATGAAGTTAATAATTCCTCTCTTCCTTTTCTACCTTCGGTGTCTCATTTCATTTGACGTCGTACACTAAGAACTTTACGCGTGAGTCGCGCCTTCCAGGTACCCAAGCCGGAATAGCCAACGTCCAAACCAATGGGAACAACCAGAAAGCAACCGCCTTTATTGGTCTGCTCCGCACCCAGGGAAAAATCTATCGGGAAATTGCCCAACAGCTTAATTAACTTTTGATAAATCCTGCTTATCAAAAGTTAATTATTTACCTTATTTTTGTTCTCAAGCATCCGAAGTACCCCACTATTAATTTCTATAAGATAATGAAAGAGATCCAGCCCAGCCTGCCCAACGAATTGCCGGCCGGTACTCAATCGGCTATTTTATTAACCGAACTCAACCAGCGGGTGGAAGAGTACGTTCGCCTGGGACTGGAAGGAGCGCCCAATTCGCAACGGGCTTACACGGCCGATCTGAAGAATTACACCACCTGGTGTGAAGGGCACGGACAGCAAGCCTTGCCCGCTTCGGCCTCCACGCTGGCCGCCTACGCCGCCCACCTGGCCAAGACCTGTAAGTGGGCCACGCTCACCAGGCGAATTGCGACCGTTTCCAAACTCCACCAATTGAAGGGTTTCGAGACGCCCACCACCGATAAGCAGTTTCGCGTGGTGATGGAAGGGGTGAAACGCTCGATTGGCATCCGGCAAAAACAGGCCAAGGCATTTACCATGCCGGCCTTAAAAACCATACTGAAAGGCATAGATTGTATGGCTCCAATTGGCTTACGCAATAAGGCCCTGCTCTTGCTGGGATTCACCGGTGCGTTTAGACGCTCGGAGCTGGTGGCCCTCAACGTGGAAGACCTGGATTTTTCTTCGGAAGGACTCATTGTGTCGATGGGCAAGAGCAAAACCAACCAGTACGGAGCCAGTGAAGAAAAGGCCATCTACTACAGCCCGGACGCCGGCATTTGTCCGATCCGAACCCTACAAAGTTGGCTGACCGAGTTAGGCAGGTCCACTGGCCCGCTGTTCGTGCGGATTCGCCGGGGCAGTACCCTTACCGAGCAGCGGCTGACCGATCAGACGGTGTACGACGTGGTAAAGAAGTATTTGGGTAGTCAATTCAGTGCCCACTCCCTGAGGGCTTCTTTTGTGACCATTGCCAAAATGAACGGAGCGGATGATTCGGAGGTGATGCGGCAGACCAAGCACCGGAAGTCAGATATGATCCAGCGGTACACCCGCATTGAGGACATTCGATTTCACAACGCAGCAATGAAATTGGGTTTGTAACCGGAGCTCCTATAGCAAATGGACCTAATTCTACTCTAAGAGCATAACATACTTTTAATCAGATAGAATTAGTGTTTGTCTGATGCGGTTCCTAGCCCTGTTAAGCTTTGTGCAACAGAATAATAGATTGTTAATTGTTCAAAATAATTGTAATTTCATCAATTTATTTGGCTTTTGTCTATTCAAATCGTTTAGGGTAGAATTAGGTCTATTTGCTAAAGAAACCTTAATACGCGCAACGGGGCTTAATTCGGAATGATGGAGATTATTTCAAAAACGTCAAGTACAACAATAATTAGTGCTATAACCCCCATTGACACTAACAATCTTGGGATAACTTGTAGTTGAATTCTCGGATAGGTCAAAATGTCACTCGGATTGTTAGGGTTGTAAATTACAGACAGTTTTTTTCCTACTGACCTTGGAGGATTAAATCCAATATTCAATTGTTTGGTGATGAGCTCATCTTTGTCAGTCATAAATTGAATAACAGGATAGTACGCTCCGGACTCATCATCCTCAATACCAAGTTTATTTTGGATTAGCGTAAGCACATTGGGGCAAAAAATATTTTTCACAATGGTTGCTTCGGACAATTTGCCTCTGGCCAGAATTCGTCTTCCCTCTATCCAGAGTATCAATCCAATAATTATTACAACCAAAGAAATAAACACTATCTGCCTCGTTATCATTCCTGTTAGTATTTCATCAAGTTTGATATATGCGGTGAAGCAAGGGCTAATTAATTGAGCTACTTTTAAATTCTACATTTTCTTCCTTGGAGTATTGTCTATTATTGTAATTGAATAGATCCACATTTTCACATTCCATGCTATAAAGAATGTCATTGAAAATCTCCAAGTTAATCGCACTGCTATTACCTATGGCATTTTTGTATGTTAAGTCATACAAAATATTATTTACAACAAAGACATACGAAATTGCCTCATACTTGATCTCTTTTTCAGTTTGAACCTTCGCTCGGAATAGCTCAATTCCCTCAAAATAGAATTTCTTAACTTCAATCGATTTCAATGACTCTTCAGTTTTGGTTTTCCATAATTCGTTATATTGGTAAAGATAACCATAAATTGATCCATTTACCTCAGTAAGATTATATCTCAACAAAACCAAATACGTGTTATCATCATTGTCCTCAATGTCAGCTTGAAATAATATAGGTAGCTCTACATTATTGATTGGCTTAAAATAATCTGGAAAATTAAATTTTACACCCTTATCACTGATGACACGCCAGGTTGTAATCAAAGAGTCGTCATTCATTTTATAAATCCATTTACCTATTTTATATCCATCCTCATAATTACCACTTTGAGATACACCGTTAATACCCCTATCATAGGTCCAAAATCCATTTTCTAAAGTATCTCCCTCGGCAGTTAAAACAAACTGATTTTGGATCGTTTGTGCTTTCTCTTTGTTGTTCTTTAATCCCTCACAGGATGAAAAAATAAGTATTCCAACAAATAGTATGAATGTTGTTTTAATCATTTGCTCTGCTATTTTCTTTAGTTCCTACTGATACACTACCTCCCCATTTAATAAAATATCCAGTTGGAACTGTATATTTTTGTTCAGTTCGTACTCCAGCTGCGATACCCTTTGTTCCCGATTCTACAAAAGCTCCGGTTTGATCCTTTCCAACTGTTATCGTTGTGGTGTTATTAACTGCACCTGTTGAGTTGTCCATACTTGTCACATTTTTAGTATGAACATCAACGCCTTCTACAACCATTTTCCCGCTAACCGTGACTTTCGTTTCATTTGTCGTCTTAATACTAAATTTTAAAGGAAATGATGCTACTGGTGCATTTTCATTACTTTTTTTTGTAAAAAAATCTTTTGCAGTCGTACTAAGAGTTAATGTCGTTCTTGTTTCGTTTGATATGTTTCCTTTTAGATTACCTGATTTTCCTTCTTTCTCACCTCCGTAGGAAAAGAAGGCTTGAACTTTTGCGTTTGTCCTATCAATTGCAGCACCCGCTGCTTGAAACATTTGTCCAAACCCTTTCGCCACATAATGCATTGGGTTTCCACCACCAGGAGGGCATCTAGGACATTCCCCGTCTGGATCGCTATAACGAAGGGGATTATTTAAACTATATTGATAAGTAGTTTGGCTTTCCTGGCTTTCTACATCGGGCTTAGGGTCAACAGATTGAAAGCGTCCAAGCTGTGGATCGTAATTTCGAGCCTGCAAATCAATCCAATTCAAGTTAAATTCACTTTGTTTCTCCCGACTAATATACTGAAACTTATGATCTGGCTGACCCTGCTTCTCAATTCCCGCGAGATTCATTCCCCAGGGGTTGTAATGATTCTCCTGCACCACCATCGCCTCGGTATAAGCAATCTCCAGGTTGTCGAAGCGCACTTCCTCGTTGCTTTCGTTGGCCACGTAGATCTGCACGTAGCCATCCTTGTCTAAAGGTGCCACACCCGCGTTTCCCGTTCCCAGCTCCAATTTAAGTAATTCCCAGGTATCTCCCTGGGCGGCGATGGTGACGGGTTTGGTTTCACTGCGTAAGTAATTGTAGCTCTCATCAAAATATTCATAGCGCAAGTAGGCTTTTGGCAGGGTATTGCTGGTCCGATTGGGTACCGGCTGAATACTTACACCCAGTTGCAGCAGGGGAATGTTCTTGCCACTTTCACTGCCTCCCGTCACGTTGTTGGCATTACCCACGTAAGTGGCCAGTGAGACGCCATTGGTAAAGGTGCCCGAAGTAGGCAGGGCATAGTTGGCGTAGACCTGGGCGACAATCTTGTCCCCGGCCTTCACTTTGAGGGTCTTGAAAGGTCCCAGGGTTTTGTCATTGCTGGATGCGCTCTTAAGAGCCGAGGCCGAGGAACCGACGTAGGTTTTACCGCTGCTCACCCGGGTGGTGGACAGGTTGGCAAACTGTACATCTTCTATAACGGCGTCATTCAGCTCCATCGTAGCCCTAAAGTAAGCCGTGGGCTTGGGGTCGCGGAAGGAGAGCCGCAGGTTGCCCAGGTGGTCCTTGTAATGGTATTCGTAGGTGTAGGGGGTACCCACCGGATTAGAGGCAAAATAGGTGTTCAAAGCCCGTCCCTCTTCGGTGGGAAAGAATTGCAGCACGTTTTTTTCGTAAACAAAGCCCCCGGTGTAATCCGTCCAGGAAGTGGGATTCAAAGGGTCGTTCTCATTTTCGAATACCTCTTTCTTCAACTTGATTCCACTGGCGGTATAGGTGAACTTGATCTTTTTTATACCATCCGCATCGAACCAGATCTGAGTAGGCAGGTTGAGATGGTTATACTTGATGGAATAAATTCCCTTGTTGTCATCGGAGACTACATTTCCGTTCGCATCGTATTTGTATTCATTGGCCTGTTTCACCTTTTCCTGGAAGTCGCCGGCTAGGGTGGGCGTGGTCACGGCGTCATCCACGCGGGTGAGCCGGTTGCCGTCGTAAGAATAGGTCAGGTCGTCTACCAGCCCGTAAGTAGCCGTCAGGCTGCCAGTGGTAGCGGTTGGATTGAGGTTTTTGGAGTAGCTTTTCAAGCCATTCTGCTGAAGGCCTTTGATGTTGCCGTTGCGGTCGTAAGTAACCAGTCCCATCGTAAAATCTTCGGGAACGGACTGCCCTGACCGGCTGAAGGTGGCCCCGGTAATGCGGTTGGCCGGATCGTAGAGGTAAGCGTATTGTCGCGTTACGGGGCTTTCGTCTACCCGTGTCTTCCATTTCTGGGAAGCGATGTTGCCATTGTACTGGGGAGTAACCCCCGTCAGACTCTGCTCGTAGCTGAGTTCCATCCCGAACAGGTCATTGTCAGCGCCAGTTCCGGTAGCCGTCGAGAGGGCGGCATCGTTGATGTGGGTCATCCAGCCCCGGATGTTGTAGCGATAGTCGATGGTCTGCAGAAAGTTAGCGTTGGAGAGCTGATTGCCGATTTTCTTTTGTTTGACCTGTCCCAGTTCGTTGTAGGCGATTTGCACCACCTTCTCCAGATTGTCCGTGCCGTGTTGCTGAAACACCTTCAGCAGGCGTCCGGCGTGATCGTATTCAAGGCGTTTGTATACGTTGACTGAAGAAGCAGTGGGCGTCTTTACATTATGCCTCAATTCACTACGTTCCAGCCGGTTGGCAAAAGAATATTTGGAGAAAGTGATCTGCTGGCCCCCCTTATGGTTATCTTCCTGGGTCTGAACTACCCGGCCTTTGACATCGTAAAAGGTGACCTTTAGTAAAAAACCAGTGGTTCCCTCCTGATTTACCTTGCTGGCGACGGGCTTACCCAAGACCCGGTCCGAAGGAGCCTCTCCGGGTAGGTAAGTGATGGTGTAGGGTATTTTCACACCCGTACCGGCATTGCTGGGAATGGCAAGGTTATAATCGCTCACTCCATCGTTATTCAGGTCGTAATCGTCATAGTAGTTCACCGTAAGATCGAACTGCTGGTCAGAAGCAGGAAAGGCAACGTTGGTATAGTAATGTTGGGATGCCAGCGTGGAAGTGTGGGTTTCAAAGGGGGGACGATCATTCGTTGGATCGTTGTCCCCCCTGGTTTCGTAATTGGTAACGGCCTGCTGCATTGCCTGCCGGGTTCCCGTGGCCGTGTAAATCCCCGTTATCACGGTCCTTCCCAGCTCATCGTATTTGGTATAGCTCCACTTATTGGAAGTTCGCTGGACGGCGTCCTGAGAAAGAATAAGTTCATTTCTGCCGTTGTACACCATATACACGGGGCCGGCACCAGGCACGCGCTTTTCAATCATCCGCCCATCGGCATCGTAGTGATAGGTAAAGCAGTACTTGCCGATAAAGGCATCATCCAGGGTAACCGGCGGGTTGCTTGCGACTCCTTCGGGCTGGATGACCGTTCTCAACTGCCCCATATCATCGTAGATGTAGTACGTGAACAAACAGTCAGCGTCTGCCGGCGTGGAAGTCAGGCCAACGGCGGTGCCCTTAAATTGTATTCGCTTGAGCACTACTCTTCCTTCCTTGTCTTTGTACTCCACAACCTGAAAATTACGCTCATCGGCCGTGTGAGTCACCATCAGTTCCCCATTACCGTAGTATCCGAGGCTACTTACCGTACCGAAGAGCGATGGATCAGCATTGAATTCATACCGGAAGCGCAGAACCAGGTCCGCCGGAGAAGTGCCGGTACCCGTAAGCCGGTTGGTTCGCTGATGAAATTTAATGGTCTTGTTGGTAATGGGAGAAGCAATATCATTGATCTGCCAGCTGCTGCCAGAAGCCCCCTGCTCGAGCACCCGGTTTAAGGGTGAGGCCTCCAGCCGGGATTGGGCATAGGGATTGGGATCACTCGCCCGCACATCATTATCAGCAGTGATGCGAGGGCTCTGGTAGAAGGCCAGTTGCGGTCCTCCCGCCTTGCTGCCTCCCTTATCCAAGGCATCCAGCTTGGGCCCGCCGTCAGTACCGAAGGTATAGGGCAAATACTTGAACGTTTCCCGGCCGAATGCATCATATGCCGTTGGCTGCACCATATCTTTCAGAGAAGGACTTCCCTGCTTACTCACCGACTGCACGGGGCGGCCCAAGCCATCCAGATAGGTAGTGGCTTCGCTCATCTGAACCGCCGTCAGGGATGACAAATCGTTTACGGTCACCGGCGTCTCGTCCCCTTTCTTGTCCACCTGCAGGGTAAGAGTGCGTACGTAGTTTAGATCAGGAGTAACCCGAATGAGGAAGCTGTTGGGGCATCCGCCGGGCATGGTAGCAGTAACCGTGTAATCGGTAGCCGTGAGGGGATTGGCTAGTACCGTTGCCCCGCTGGTGGTGTTCAGGCCGGTGGCCGGACTCCAGCTGTAATTGGTACCCGTACCGCTGGCCGTCAGTTGGGTAGTAAAGCCCGTACCGGTCAGTTTGGATTCCACCTTCAGGGTGGGTTTGGGTTGTATGGTCACCACCAGGTTGGAAACCGGTCCCGGACAATCGCCGATGTAGGCGCTGATCGAATAGGTGACTTTGGCATTGGTCGTGCCCGTGTTGGTAATGGCATCATAGATGATTCCCGCACCATTGGCCGTATAACCGTTTGCCGATCCTTCGGACACCGTCGCCGTCCAGCGGAAAGTGGCTCCCGTCAATGAGGAGGTCGGCGTGTAGTTTACGCTCTCGCCCGAACAGACCGACTTAGTCAGCGCGCTGGTGACTGGAGCCAGGGGATTCACCGTTACGATCAGACTGGAAGGCACTCCGGCACAGGAGCCAATCTTGGGGGTGATCACGTAGGTAACAGTAGCCGGTGTGGTGCCGGACAGAACAAGGTTATTAACGATGTTCCCGGAGCCTGAGGTACTAAAGCCGGTTACTGAACTTGCTCCCGACGCCGACCACTCAAAGGTGGTGTTGGGCGTCCAGGAAGTGGGTTGGTAGGAAAAGGTCGCTCCCGAGCAGACTGATAGGGTGAGCGGAGAAGTCACCTGTGTTTTGGGATTCACCGTGACTACCAACTGGGAGATTCCCGTACAGCCATTGGACGTATTGGTGAAAGTATACGTTACCCGGGCCGGGAAAGCCCCGTTATTGGTGAGTACATGATTGGTAATACTCCCGGTGCCACTGGCCGGTAGGCCGGACACTGAACCCACAGTCTGACTGGCGGTCCAGCTGAAAGTGGTATTGGCCGTGGCGGAGGTGGGGGCATAGGAAAAGCCCTGGTCTGAACAAACCGTAGTTGTCAGGGGACTGCTGAGAAGGGGGGTGGGCTTTATTGTCACCACCACTTCGGTGGGGATGCCCTCGCAAGGAGACTGGCCGGGTACCGTCACCTTGGGGGTGATGGTGAAAATCACGACGGCTGGCGAGGCATTCGGATTCACCAGCGTCTGATTAATGGTTCCCGATCCCGAAGTGACCAATCCCGACACGGTACCTTGACTCACCCGCGCCGACCAAGTATAAACATCGGCCGTTGCGGAGGTCGGTGTATAGGTAAAAGGCGAATTAGAACAAACCGACGCCGAGGTAGTACTGCTGAGGGTCGCCTTTTTTATGACGGTGACGGTTACATCGGCAGAACTGGAAGTAGGCGCACAGGGGTAGGTTCCCAGATCGGGTCGGATGGTACAGGTAATTTTCGGAGTTCCGGTGGGTAGCGAGGTAGGGGTAAAGGTCCTACTGGCGCTGGCCTGCTGTTGGACATCATTTACGTACCAGTAATAATAGGTGGCAGGTCCTTGGGTAAGGGGATTGGGATTAGCCGTAAAAGTCATTGACTCTCCTTCGCAAAGCACCGGTCTGGGATAAGAAATGCTTACCGATACGGGCTGACCTGCGCTGATGCCGCTATAATTGCCGGTTACACTTCCACTGAATCCCGAGGTATTGGTAGCATAGACCGAGATTTGAATCCCTCCCGGGTAGCTCTGCTTCCATTTTAACTGGAGAGACTTATTATCCGCTTGAGGAATAATTTCATAATACGTGTTAGAAACTCCGTACACCTGCCAAGTGGCACCCGGTGCTGGTGTGGCCCCCTGTACAAAGAAAGTGTTAGACGAGCCCACACAAAAAGTACTTGTTCCCTGCATTTGAATGGTGGGCGTGGGAGGTTGCTGAGCTAGCGCCGGAAGGCAAAGTAGCCAGCCCGCAAGGAGCCAAAATAGAAGATGAAGAATGGTTGTCCCTTTGAAAAAGGAGGAGTCAATAGGAGTCCCGGGCAGTCTGAGCGTGTCCATCAGGTTAAATAAGGATAATGTCGTATGACCTTGAAAAGAAAGAGCGATCCACTGGAAGGCATCAGGGTTGGCCCTTATAGTGATAGATGTATTTGTTATTCAGACTTCGGTTCAAGTCCCTTACGTACTGTAGTCGCTGGAGGGGATCATATTCGTAATACGTGATCACGTTGGTGGCATCGGTCTGAGAAGTGGTGCCACCCAGTGGATCGTAAGTGAAGCTGATCATCCGGGCTTTGGAAGGGTACACCCGCAATTCATCAATGGGAGCCGTTCCACTTATTGTCAGGGTAGTGGTAGCCGTAAGCGTGAACTGTTTTTCGTACAGAACCCAGCCATTGGCGTCAGCGGCTGAAGTAGCCAGGTCCTTCACCGTCACCCCGGGCACGGACACGGTTAGCGTCCCGGATTTGGCCCAATAGGTGAGCCGATACGTATCCGCCAGAAGAGACTTCGTAATATTTCCACTGCTGAGGGTATAATGATTTGATCCCGTTTTGCCCGAACCATTGGTCGGTTGCCCAGAATAAGCCCACTCTCCTTCCCCGGTGCCGTACTCGAAACTGGTGAAGGCTACCCGGTCGGCCGTCGCGTTCACGATCTGGGCTACGGGAAACTGATTGTTGTACCCCCACAGGTAGGCCGTTGGAATGCCTCTGGCCGGCTGCTCTTCCATGATCCGGCGGGAAGAGGCTTTGTAGCGAATGGTATGCTTGCTGTCGTAGGCGCCATCAGCGGCGGCACCGCTGGGATTGGTGGCCGATACCGAGGAGGAAAAGCTGGCGGCCGGTTTGGGAGCGGCTAGTTTCAGGATCTGAAGCTGAAGGGGAAAAATATGATTTGCTCCGTCTACGTCTCCATAAGTGGTATAGCTGGCTCCTACCACGCTCTCGCTGGTTACGTTGTTAATGGTCCTTTGCACCTTTTCCACCGTTTCAATGACGGCGTTGTGAAGGTAGTTGTCTTTCATCTTTTTCAGGATTCCGGAGCTAACGGCGGTATAGTCCGCCGGATAAGTAAATTCTGAGATCAGCCGCGTTTGGGCATCACTGGTGGAGCGGGACACCCGCTTAACTTGGAAGTGTTGGGGATTGGTTTCGTTTTCGTAGGTAAAACTGGTAGTGGAAGAGGTAGATTTGGTTACATCTGCCATATCGTACACCGTTTCCGTGCTGGAGCGCAGGTATACCCAATTACTTTTGAGCGCCGGATAGATGTAATAGTGTTCGTTACATTCATAGGTAGCCGAGGGCACCATGATTTTTCTTCGCTCCACCCCGTAATACACCGACTGCTGGTTGGAGGTAGCAAAGTAATCGTTCTCGGTTTTCTTGACGATGTTGTAGTTATCCGGACTTTGGTAAGCATACTCGGCCTGCTCTTTCAGCAATCCGTTTTTTTCGTAGGCAACCGTGGACTGAGCGGGGGGGCGCAAGGGGACGAGCAAGTAATTAGCTGGCTGTTCTTCGCGCGCGTCCGGGGTAATATTATAGTTGGCTTCGTAGGTTAATACCTGATCGGGCTCATTATGATATTGGTAGACCGTCTTACCAAACTCGCCCTGGAGCCCATTCTTCACCGTTACCTGATCGTACCCCACCACACTGCCTCCGGCCGAACCGTTCAGCAAAACATTGCTGTCGGAAGAACGAACCAGGTACAGGTTGATGTCCCAACTCAAGGCCCCGAAGGTGGAATTGTTCTGATATTCACAATAGGAATACTGAGGTTGCGACATCAGCTTTCCGTAGGAGTATTTCTCCTTGATGAGATCCCCATTTTTATCCTCCTCGTAGTTATATTCAAAGACGCGCACCTTGTTATTGGCTTCATTGACATCATCCTTATCGATGATCTGAGCGATCCGTAGGCCACCTCCGTAGCCAAAGCGCGCATTGGAAGCATTTTTATCCGCCGTATAGGAGTAGGTAGCCGAAATATCTTCAAATCCCACTACATCCGAGGCGGCATACGCTCTCCAACGGTATTTTCCCGGGGCCAGCAGCAAAGTTTTCCGGTATTGGAAAACGGGGCTGTTGCTATAGGTAGAATTGTCACAGTATAAGCAAACTGACTCACTCGGAGAGGAACATCGGCTACTGTACATATCCACCCGATTGCCCACTGCGTCGACTATTTCAAAATACACGTTTGGATTGCCCAGTACGTTCTTGCAGGGTCCGGAGAAACGAAAAGCTGCTACCAATTCGACATACCCATATTTGCCGTCTTTATCGCGGAACTCATCGCTTAAATCCAGCACCTGTTCATCAACCGTTCCTTTTTTACTGTTTGGATAAAACAGAGTTTTACTGGCAGCAACCGGCACTGAGGTAGTAGGCGGCAGTGCGTAGTCGTGGGTTTCGTAGCGGAATTCCGTGCGTCCTCCGGTGGGATACTGCATTTCTTTCAGGCTATATACCTGGTTGTAGGTAGGATCGACATCCCGCTCCGGTCCCATAATTCCCATCACGGTAGCCAAATTATAGCTACCTCCGTTGATGGGTTTGAAGGAGGGAATCAGCGAGGTATTGCCTAATCGGCCATTGAAATAACCCCAGTGGTCCCGGGCCAGGGAGGTTTTTGCGGGCAAGTTGCCTTCCTCGTTGTAGAAGAACCGATAGGGAGGTTTGGCTAGGGTAACCCCTTGGACAGTGGCACTTTCGGTGAGTGATTCCAGCTTGAGACGTTTGATTGCGTAAGGGGAATCAAATCCGGCAGGAACCAGGTCCTGATCGGCTCTGCCGGTGAAATATCGCTGCCCTAAATTGAACTCTTTGATAATGGTATAGGTATTGTCCGCATTTTTGCGGGATACCTTGATGGCCATCAGCCGTACCTCATTCTCCACATCTTCTCGCTTATCCGTTCCCGTGAGAGAGGAATGAGTGAATTCTACCTTGCCGCTGGAAAAGGTGATGTCTTTCAGATATACCAGCGAATGCGTAACGGGTGAAGGGGCTTCAGCAGTGTAGGAAGGACCCCCCATGTTAGCGGGCGGGGGAAAATCGGCTGAGGTACGGCTTGAACCGGGACGGTTGTTGGCTGTAGCCATCATCAGGTTCACTTCGTATTTTCTTTCCGAATACCCACCGATGGTTTTCGTGCTGTAGCTGGTGTTTCTGGTGTAATTGAAAGTGACCACCTCCCCACTGATGGAGGTAATAGTCTTTAGGTGCCAGGCTGTAATATGGCCGGTGTTCTGGTAAGGGGTGCTGGTTTCGGTTTCATTGAACAGATAAACCGTTCCATCTGCCGTGGTAACGGTACAAAAATTGCCCGATGGATCGACCACGATCCTGATCTTTTCCTGTTTAGCCAGCACCGCTTCCTTATTGCGTTTCAAAATGAATTTTCCCGAATAGTTTAAGAAGTTGTAAGAGAACTGATCGGGTTCAAAATCATAGCCATTACTAATATCCCGGATCAGATTCACGTTGGCTTGGCCCAACAGACTGATGTCACAACCGTGCTGTACCCAGCTACTGGGCTGACGCTGAAATCCCAGTGGCAGCTCATGGGTCAAGAAGTAGGAAAAGGAAGTAGCAAAGTCATTTTGTCCCATAACACTCCGGCTGATGGAGCCGCCGGCCATTAGGGCCCATCCAAGTCCTACGCGGCTAGATTCTTCGGCTACCTTAATGCCGGAAGCGTGATAACTCAAAGAGATGGGAATGGAGATGTCACCCGCCTGAATTTCGTAGAGAGGAATGGAAATGCTGGGAATCCCATTGTAGAATCCTACCGGAGCGTCCCCGTATTTTCCCAGGGCGGCTACGTTGGGAGAAGGAGGAACCACCTTGGGCAGGTCCTTGATCTTGGATGCCTGTCCCCGTACCAGCACTGGCCCGATAGTAATCAGAAACGTGAGAAGAATCCAGCGGTAGAGAATACGATTCATAAATGAAGCTATAAATAGGATTGCGAAATTAAAATGAAGGTTTCACCAGCGTACCACCCAGCTGAATCCGCAGCAGGTCGCGGGCCTGTTGGGAGAGGTGATCAGGCTGGAAAGAAAAGGTTTCCAGCTTTTTGAGCTTGCCCAGCTCGGCCGGCACGGAGGAAATGGGATTATCCCAGGCATCCAGTCGGATCAGATTTTCCAGCTGGCTCAGCTCCTCGGGTAAGGAAGAGAGCTTGTTTCCGTAAAGGCCCAGGTTCTTGAGATTCTTCAATTCTCCGATTTCCGGTGCCAGCGCCGTCAGCTGATTGCCGGTCAGATCCAGGTTCTCCAGGCTGGCCAGTTTCCCGATCTGGGCTGGCAAACCAGTTAGTTGGTTGCTGTGCAGGTTTAGCTTTTTCAAGGCAGCGAGCTCCTGGATGTCCGATGGCAAGTTTGCCAGTTGGTTGCTTTGCAGGTCCAGGCTTTCCAATCGCGCGAGTCCTTTCAGGGAAGGCAGCTGGGTGAGCTGGTTGTTATACAGGCTGAGCCGCTTGAGTTGTCCCAGCTTACCCAATTCTTCGGGCAGCGACGTCAGTTGATTACTGCCTGCCATCAGGCTCTCCAGACCAATGAGCTGTCCCAGTTCCCGGGGCAGAGTCCTTAACTGGTTTTCCATCAGCATCAACTCCTTCAAACTGCCTAATCGACCCAGGCTGGCTGGCAAGGAAGTAAGCGCGTTACTGGTCAGGCTCAGCCGCGACAAGGACTGCAGTTGACCGATCTCCTCGGGCAAGCTTTCAAGGTGATTCAATCCCAGGTGCAGTTCCCGGAGGTTGTTCAACTGGCCGATCTCCCTGGGCAGCTGGGTGAGTTGGTTGTTTAAGAGTTGCAGGTTTTGGAGCTTTCTTAAGTGGCCAATCTCCGCCGGCAGGGAAGAAAGACCGTTGTTATTAAGCACCAGCTCCTGCAGGTTGGGGAAGGCCGCCAGCCCTTGCGGCCATTCGGCTAAGCCGGACAACCGCAGACGGTAAGCCTTTTCCGGGGCCCGGAGCGCCTCTTCCAGATTCGTGTGCACGGGGCAGAGAGCAAGCTCCTGGAGGCTTAGCAGGAGATCGGGCACCGGATTACCGCGAACCAGTAACTCAGTCAGCGTCGGCGATTGCGTCAGAGACGCGGGTATCAACTTTAGTTGATTATCAATCAGGTGCAGGGTCCTCAAGGCGGGCATGGCTGCCAGTCCTTCCGGCAGGGAAGCCAATTGGTTGCCCGTGAGAATGAGCGTGTGCAGGCGGGGAAGTTTTAAAACCACGAGCGGAAACGCTTCGAATTGATTGCCCGTCAGATTCAATACTTCCAGTTGCTGTAAGCGCAACACCTCATTGGGCAAATCGCTTAGTTGGCTTCCTGACAGGTCCAGTTCTTTCAGGTGGGTCAATTTTCCAATGGTGGCTGGCAGGGCCTTCAGGTCCTTCAATGCCAGGCGCTCCACCTGGGCGGGCTTCTGCAAGGCACTTTTCAAAGCCGTAAATACGGGTTTTGGGGGCTTTTGGGGAAAAGCCGAAGGCAACTCCTGGGCAACAGTGGTACTTATACCCAGGCCCAAACACAGCAGTGCCAGTAAGGTTCTGATCATAGAAAAACCCGTTATTAAAGTTAATAGAGACGAATGACTGCATACTACCTGCCAAAAAAGTATCTCGTCAGGAGATAGGCAGGAACGGACTTAACTCTCCTGCCCGTGCGACCCGGGGTGAAAGAAAGGCGTGTAATAATTATTATACAATGTTAATGTATAAATGTTTACAAAGCAAAGATTTTGTGCATTATGTGTTAAAAATTATAATATTTATAATAATGCATTGGTGGTTGCACTTAAATGAACGTGCGTTTAGACAGAGAAGATGGTGTAAGGAATGTTTCCGATAAGTATGGGAATCCCAGGAGAATGAAAATCAGATTGCATTTCTATCCAGATGGGGATTATTGATGAATAGAATGGTTAGTTAGCCTATACCAACCTATTCATAATTCTTTGTATTAGGGGTAAGCTGCTTCAACTCAGTTTGCCTAATGTTACAGTATGGGATAAATATTAAGCAGCAATATTACGTTTGCGGTTGGACCTAATTCACAAAGTCGTACCTTTTTGAACCCGCCCAAAATCAACCATCCTCCTGACTTTCCAATAAACAATCGGGGTTCAGAAAGTAGGTTCAAAACTTTAACTACCTTACATTCCTGAACCCTACTTTCTGACCCTTTTCCACTCATATGAACAAAGTTTTCGGGTATGCCCGCGTTTCCACGGCCGATCAGAACCTGGACACCCAAATCGACGCGCTGACCAAAGCGGGTTGCGAGCAGATCTTTCAAGAAAAGATTACCGGCATCTCAACCTCCCGGCCGGCCCTGGATGAAATGCTCTCCCTACTTCGACCGGGTGACACGGTCATCGTAGCTAGGTTTTTTCGATTGGGTAGAAATCGGGACCATTTGATTACCTTGGTGAGTGCACTTACCCAGCAAGGAGTTATTTTCAAGGCACTGGACTTAGGAATTGATACCGGCTCTATTTCCGGAAAGCTGGTTATCAATTTATTCGCTGCCTTGGCTGAATACGACCGGGAAAGCATTCTGGAAAAAACCAGAGCGGGTCAACTCTTGGCTCGCCAGAAAGGCAAGCATTGTGGTAGACCGGCGGGTATCAATGAAGAAAATTTTAAGAAAGTGAAAATGGCCTATGAAAAAGGCTTCTCAGTGGCCGAGACAGTAGAGCTGACTAAAATAAGTGAGTCAACGGTCAAACGGTATCGAAAGCTTATTCAATAGATAGCCTAACCACTTGTTAAATGATGCATCGAAAAAAGCAGTTTAACATTTCTCAAGCATATACTGTCACATCCTTATCTGAAATTGCAACTTGGCCAACTGCTGAAAAGCTTCACCGAAGTAGAAAGCAGTAAGAACAGCCGGCGTGCCCAGATCGCCCCGGCCATCGAATTCGCCAACTGGTAAGGAGCGAACCTTTTGATCGCCAAGTAAATGGTGCTACCAGTTGAGACTGTCTGCTCATTATGGGCAGACAGTCTCAACTGCAGTAAGAGAAAGCGCCTAAAAAGCGGCCAATTTGAAAGCAACAAAAGCGATGATTAGAAATAATTAAGCGAACAGAGCGATTCCTTTTATTATTGAGAGCCCAAGAACGGTATCAACTCGGTCGAAGCGGAGTTCTTCTATTCCTATTGATTTCCTAAGGTGAAGCTCTTAACTGGTTGAAAAGGAGAATTTTTAACTAATTGATTTATCCAGAAGGAAGGATTAACTGTTTTTTGGATGTTTGGCCAAAAGTGCGTTACTTCCGGAAAGAAGCCTCATTTTTATGCCTGCTGCTACCTATATCTGTTTTTTACCAAATATTTTAACACCTCCGATAACTTATAACTATAATGAAAATAGTCTCAACTACTAGAGATAGTTAAGACAATCTGAATGTTGAGCTGGGATTGAAGAGATAATAAATTGAAGACCAGATGATTAAATCAAGAAGAGAGCAGGGGCAAAGTATGTTTTTTGTACTTCGCGAGCTGATAAGCGTGCTTGAGCAGCGGAGCGAAGTTACAAAAAAACATTGACAAAACTGCATCAATACCCATATTGATGACAATTTTGTCAATGTTTTGCACCGGCCAACTTTAACTACAGCTGATAGTGATTGATTAAAAGGATCAAACAACCCCAGCCAACACCAAACCCTGCGCCAACCGTTGCCCAGCCGCGCAAGGCTTCACCCGGTGCAAACGGTCTGCGAGGGTTATTGCTCCGTTATGCCCTATTGAAGAAAAACAATGACTTACGCGATGTATTTTGAAAGAGCTAATAGAGAACACATCGAATTAGCTGAATGGTTAAAAGTCATTGCTGTAATGCCAGAATTGCAGTTGGCAAGTATTACTAATGACGACTATAATTCTTGGATCGGGTACATCAAATATTCTGATTCTCCAGGACAGTTTCATCAAAGGGAGGATAGAAGATATGATGCCGAGTTATTCTTTGGCAAAGAAGCCAAATGGAAACGAGTATATTTTTGGAGTTTTGCGAAAAGTAAAAAGTGGGGTGTGATTACTTTTCAAGCTGAAGACAACCCTGCAAGTCCAGTAAATATGATAGCCAATAGAATAGCAGAATTATTGGGAGCGAGAATAAGAGGTGAAGACCATACTTGGTACGAGGATTAAAAATGATAAAAGAATAAACAACAAGGGCATAACACCATCTACTAACGACCAGCGGCCCGCCCCACCGCAATGTCATAGCTTGAGGGCACGCCGGCGTGTAGCTTCGGTCCAATGGTTGCTATGGAGCAACCATCGATGGGGTGGCAGGCGCTTCGTCTGCCGACAATTGCTGCCGCCGCTGGCCTCACCTCAGGGCCCTAGCACGACAAAGCACAGCAACCATCACTGTGGAGAGCGCCGATGTCGCGCCCTCCCTTCCCCTGGCGACAGGGCTTAGTTTAGGGGGGAGCTACCGCCCCAACGAAAGCGGTAGCCATCACCGGCGGGCGCGGCCACCGCGCCTGCCACCCCATCGTTAGCAGGCATAAGGAATGAGAATAAATGAGTTAAAGAATGACTTTAGAGTATATTACCTTCCTTGGATAAAGTACTGGGGAATAGGAATGGTACTGGTTTATATTGGAAGAGGATGTGATAAAATTCTAGACAAAGATGACAGAGATATGTCTTTGCTAGGTTTTCTTCCTGCATTAGGAATATTGTTTCTAATCGTAATGTTTATTGCTAGCATCTACTATTGGCATTACAAGTATTATGCACCCAAACGGAAAAGATCAATTTTGGATGGTCGTAATTTAGAGCAACTGAAAGACTTAGGATTGGATAAAAAGGAGGACTTTTATTATGGAAGCTACAAAGGTTATGATTTACTGGTAGTGGCAAGTACCGATCCAAAAGAAGGAGAATGGATAGAAATATCAACGATGGTGGTGAATGAATTTGACCCAAAAGGGACGATAAAAGATTTACGAAAAGACTATGAGCTTTTAGACTTAGACGAAGTTTGGCAGGTAAAGGCCAAAGTAGGAATTGTTTTTGGCAGAGTACCCGAGTATGAGGTAATCAAAGCTACAATTGATGAGCTAATTGGAAAGTTGGTTACACAAAGATTTACTCCCCAGACTGAAGTAGAATAAACCAGAAAACGCCTGCTAACACTACCTACTCCAATCACCAAGCCGCTTCATCGCATTGCTCAGCAGGAGGCCACGGCGCTGGGTAGCATTGACCCAATGGTTGCTATGGAGCAACCATCGATGGGGTGGCAGGCGCTTCGTCTGCCGACAATTGCTGCCGCCGCTGGCCTCACCTCAGGGCCCTAGCACGACAAAGCACAGCAACCATCACTGTGGAAAGCGCCGATGTCGCGCCTTCCCATTCCCCTGGCAACAGGGCTTAGTTTAGGGGAAAGCTACCGCCCCAACGAAAGCGGTAGCCATCACCGGCGGGCGCGGCCACCGCGCCTGCCACCCCATCGTTGTAGCCTATTGAAAAACAAATGCATTGGAACGAAAAAATAGATTTGCTTAAAAAGTACTACCCTGCCCAAGAATTCTCTGTCCCGCACATTGACAGAAAGGGAATACTTCGGCAGATTGAAACTCAATTTATTAGTCGGCCGGAGGAATACTACTATTCAAATGATTTTAACGGGACCTTTTGCAATTGGTGGGAAAATAGTCAATCAACATTAGACCTTACCATTGAGTCCAATCCCTATCAATTCTTAAACGCGGTAATTGACCCAAATAAACCATTCTGGATTGCTTGTGAATTCACAGGTTGGATACCGATTTATAAAGCGAAAGTGAAAGCCATTCTCGACCTGATTGCAATCGGTCAAACTTGGACGGGCACCTTTCATATTATCCAATTGAAATGTGAATACATGATCAGCTTGCGACTGGAAGAAGCGGGGACAAGAATTAAGGTAACGGGAAGTAAAAAAATAGAAGATAAAATAAAACAGGCTACAACACCCCGCTGAAAACGACAACCACCCCTGCCTCATCGCAGGGCCTCACCGCAACGGGGATGGTATGCGTCAGCAGTTGGTCCATTAGAGGGCATCAAAAGACAAATAAATGAAAATAGTCTCAGTCTTGTTTCTTGCGATAGCTACTGTGAATCAAATAGATTCCATCCCTAAAGAAGAGTATTATAGAACTAGAAAAGGATATGAATATGAAATTTTAAAGCTATATGAGAATGATAAATACTCTTACAAATATTGGATGCATCTGGGGTATTACGTCAGGGATACAGGTAACTACATAAGGAATAATGATATTTTAATATTAAATTCTATTTCCAGTGAGAGGGGAAATACTAGAAAGAACGGTAAAAACAAAGTTGATAGTACTGTGAGACACTTCGCTCAAGACACCTTACTAGTTCAAGAAGATAAAATCATACTGTTGAGTAAGGGTGAGAACGAAACAAAGCTAATTCGTAGACTATTACATAAAAAAGAGTAAAGAACGCCCTCTAACACTCCATTCGCCGTTAACCGACCTTGCCTCACCGCAATGCTCTACCACAATAGGAACGGTTTACGGGAATGGTTGAACCATTGGCAGTAATTCAATGAAAAGCATTCTAATAAGCTTAGTCTTGTTTGTACAAGCGAACTCTGAGGCGTTATCTCAAGAGATTGATACCATTATAGCTGAACAAAGGCATCACGGGGATTACTTTCTGAAGTCTATTAAATTTGGGCAAGGCCAAGCAAAACTGGAAAAAGGGGAGCTTGTCAAGCTGGAACATGTAGCAAAATTTCTTAACCAATATCCGGAATTGGATATTCATATTCTCTCCGGGATAGATTCCCTGGAATGGATTCGGGATGGAATCACATTGGCAGAAAAAAGAAGTCAAGTAATTAAATATAAGTTAACAGAATTAGGGGTGAAGGCCAGTCGCATTGGCCTTAGAGCAAGGAAAGAAAGTCCAATTGGAGCACCACCGGGGTGGGATGAATTCCTGCGTCAATCTGATTTAAGTTTAACCGAAAGAAGAAAAAAATAACTGCTGCCAACATCGGCTACAACCGGCCATTGGCTCGCTCTAACGCATTGCCGTAGCTGGAGAGCACAACGGCGGGTAGCGATGGCCCATTGGCAGTAATCGGAAGAAATGAAAACATACTTGGTCATTCTAGCAGTCGTGGGAATTACTTCGGCCGGGCTCTGTCAAAGCAGGTATGACATTGGAAGGCGAAAAGTGAAGCTATTGCCGATTGATACCCTGGAAAGCTTTATTTACCAAACTAAGCAAGCTCGCATTTATTTCAGCCAGTATGATATTGAGGAGTTGATTATAGGAGAAGCCAAGCAAGATAGTGCCTTCTTAAGGCATCACTTTCTACTGGATACCTTAAGACAAAATACCACTCAGATCTTAGTCAGAGAGGATACAGTTTATAAGCCGTTATACCATAGTATGACTGCTCAGTACAATGGCAGTCAAATCCCCCCAAGGGGAGATAAACGGGATTACTTAAGTGAGGCCTTCATGTTTTTGGCTGCTGATTTGATGATTGAAGGCAAGTGTTTGCCCTATTCGAAAGCCGACAAAAAGTTTTATACTAAAAGCATGATCATTAAAAGGCAAAAAGGATTGATGGGAAGTAAGTATCTAACTTTCCTCTTTCCCAATAAAAAGCGATTCTATAGCATCGTTACCACTTTCGGTGAATAATAAGAACAGTGAAATTAGGAAGGACTACTGCCAACACTACATAAATCCCAACCGGCCTTGCCCTATCGCAGAGCCTGACCGCAACAGGACCGGTATGTGGTTATGTTTGGTCCAATGGTTGCTATGGAGCAACCATCGATGGGGTGGCAGGCGCTTCGTCTGCCGACAATTGCTGCCGCCGCTGGCCTCACCTCAGGGCCCTAGCACGACAAAGCACAGCAACCATCACTGTGGAGAGCGCCGATGTCGCGCCCTCCCTTCCCCTGGCGACAGGGCTTAGCTTAGGGGGGAGCTACCGCCCCAACGAAAGCGGTAGCCATCACCGGCGGGCGCGGCCACCGCGCCTGCCACCCCATCGTTGGTGGCAAGCAAAAAAAACAAAATGGAGCTTACAGAGATAAAGTTTTATAGCGTTCAATCTGCTTATGGAGAATTTTCCAATTTTGCTCTGTATCCTATCAAGCTAAAAGGCAAGACCTGGCCGACTTCAGAGCATTATTTTCAGGCGCAGAAGTTTGCTGGTACAGCTTATGAGGAAGAAATCCGGAAAGCAAAAAGCCCTATGAAGGCAGCCGAATTAGGTAGAAGCCGTAAAGTAAGACTACGAGCCGACTGGGATAGAGTAAAAGACAATATTATGTATGAGGCAGTCAAAGCTAAGTTTACTCAACACGAAGAATTAAAAGAGTTACTATTAAGTACCCAAACAGCTAACTTAATTGAGCATACGGAAAATGATGATTACTGGGGAGATGGAGGAGATGGAAGTGGGAAGAATAAGTTAGGGAAAGCCTTGATGCAGCTCAGAGACGAACTCCAAAGGAAAAAATGAAAGCCTGCCACCAACACCATACAATCCGTTAACCGGGCTTTCCTCGCCGCATTGCCTAAGCGCAATCGCCCCGGTTTCTGGTTGTACTTGATACGTTAGGGGCAACCAAAATTAAAATGACCAAACTCTACCTTGTTTTACTAATGCTGCTGCTTTTCGTGGCACAAGGTTATGCTTGTAGTTGCGATTCGGAACGTTCAGTAAAGGAAGAATTTAATGAACAGGAGTTTATTGTTTCAGGCACGATCTTAAGCAAAGAGACTATTACTGCAATAGACTCGGTTGAACAAGAAAAGTTTCTAAAACGAGGTGTACAGGCAAGGAAGGTAGATAAACGATTCACTGAATATAGCTATTCAAAATATAAGCTTGTTGTAACCTATGTTTACAAAGGAACAATTGATGTAGATACCCTAGAAATGCCCTAACCCCTTAATAGTAGGAATAAGATTCTACAAGTGGGTTTAAATTTTTGATTTTGTTTGCAGCTTTTGCTGATGGTTGAAAGTTCTTAATTTCTGTGGGTGTTGTTTGCTTTCCAGGAATT
>Ga0209902_100098_pt1 | contig 169822 bp, 162 predicted proteins | sample FECB27metaG_FD_188304 | JGI IMG/M metagenome (GOLD analysis project Ga0209902, IMG submission 188304) | Cyanobacterial communities from the Joint Genome Institute, California, USA - FECB-27 (SPAdes) (version 2) | ecosystem: Environmental > Aquatic > Thermal springs > Hot (42-90C) > Microbial...
GAAGGTCGCGGGCACGATCGCGGAGATTTCGGCGGCGGCGGGCGAACAGGCCGGCGGCATCGACGAGATGAGCCAGGCCGTCGCCCATCTCGACGAGATGACGCAGCAGAACGCGGCGCTGGCCGAGGAAAGCGCGGCGAGCGCGGCCTCCCTCACCGGCAAGATCGGCCAGCTCAACGACCTCGTCGCCGCGTTCAGGACGGGCCATGACAGCGCGGGGCATGCGGCCAGCGCCGCCGAGCCGGCCCGCCCGGCGGCACCCTACGCTCCGCCCAAACTCCGCGCGACCGACCATGCGGCTGCGGCCTCCGGCAACGCCGCCGAGCCGGCCCGCCTGCAAAAGCTCGCCGAGGCCGCCTTCGCCCAGAGCCGGGCCGCGCCTGCGCCCATCCGCGCGCCGGCCAAGAAGGTCGCCAACTCCCGCGCCGGCGACGCCGGATGGGAAGAGTTCTGAAAGTGCGCGGGATGACCGGATCGGTCAGCCCATCGCGAGGCCCTCTTCGACTTCGCTCGCGGCAAAGGTATAGCGCCGCGAGCAGAATTCGCAGGTGACGCCGAGCGTGCCGTCATCGGCCAGCATCGCCTGGCGGTCCTCACCCGAGAATCCGCGCAGCATGCCGAGCACGCGCTCGCGCGAACAGCGACAGGCCTCATGCACCAGCACCGGCTCGAACACCCGCGCGCCGCGCTCGTGGAACAGCCGGTAAAGCAGCCGCTCGCTCTCCAGCAGCGGGTCGAGCAGCTCGTGGTCCTCGACCGTCTCGACCAGCGAGCGCGCCTCGGCCCATGAATCGTCGTCGATGCCGTCGGGATCGGGATTGGCCATGATCGTGTGGCCCTCCGGCGCATCGCCGGGATGGATGTCGGCGGCGCGCAGGCGATCGACCGAATGCGGCATGAACTGGACCAGCAACCCGCCGGCCCGCCAGCGCCGGCCCTCGCCGGTGACGATCGAGCCAACGCCGAGCCTGATCCGGCTCGGGATCTGCTCCGACTGGCGGAAATACTGATGCGCCGCCTCTTCCAGGCTTTGCCGGGTCAGCGCCACCACGCCCTGATAGCGCGTCGTCGCCGAGCCCTGATCGACCGTCATGGCGAGATGGCCCTCGCCGAGCAGGTCGCCGGTGCTCAGCGTCCCGGCCGCGACGGCATCGGCCAGCTTGGCCTCGTCGATATGGGCGACGGCGCGGTAGCTGTCGGGCGCGTTGAAATCGACCACCATCATCGAGATCGCCCCGTCGCTCTTGGTCTGGAGCTGGAATCGGCCCTCGAACTTCAGCGTCGTGCCGAGCAGCACCGTCAGCGCCGCAGCCTCGCCGAGCACGCGCGAGACCGCCTCCGGATAGTCATGACGCTCCAGGATGGTATCGAGCGAAGGTCCCAGCCGCACCACGCGGCCTCGCACGTCAAGATCGGGCACTGTGAAGGGCACGACGCGATCGTCGAGCGCGGCCGGGTCCTCTGGCAAGCGTCCGCCGGCAATCTCCAGATCGGCCATCAGGCGGCGACCCCGCCGAAGCACCAGGCCAGGATGCCCTTCTGGGCGTGCAGGCGGTTCTCGGCCTCGTCGAACACGGCCGATTGCGGCCCGTCCATCACGGCGTCCGTCACTTCTTCCCCACGCGATGCCGGCAGGCAATGCATGAAGATCGCGTCCCTTTCGGCGCGGCCGAGCAGCCGCTCGTCGACCTGGTAGGGCCGCAGCAGATTGTGGCGCGTCCCTTCCTCGTCGCCCATCGAGACCCAGCAATCGGTGATCACGCAGTCGGCCCCTTCCACGGCGGCTTCCGGCCGCGAGGTCAGCGTCAGCTTCGCGCCCTGCTTGCGGGCCCAGTCGAGCAAAGCCGGCGGGGGCGCAAGCTCGTCGGGCGTTGCGATCGCCAGCTCGAAATCGAGCCGGCCGGCGGCATGGATCCAGGAGGTCAGGACGTTGTTGGTGTCGCCGGTCCAGGCGATGCGCTTGCCTTTGATCGAGCCCTTGCGCTCCTCGAAGGTCATCACATCGGCCATGACCTGGCAGGGATGCTGGCGCTTGGTCAGGCCGTTGATCACCGGCACGGTGGCGTATTTCGCCATCTCGACCACGGAATCATGGTCGAGCATGCGGATCATGATCGCATCGACATAGCGCGAGAGCACGCGCGCCGTATCGGCGATGGTCTCGCGCTCGCCGAGTTCGATCTCGCGGCCGGTGACCATCATCGGGGAGCCGCCGAGTTCGCGGATGCCGACGTCGAAGGAGACACGGGTCCGCAAGCTCGGCTTCTCGAAAACCATGGCGACGACCTTGCCCTCGAGCAGGCGGTCGCCCGCCGCATCGGGGGTGCGGCGGCGCGCCTTGATCTCGTCGCCCTTGCGCAGGATAGCGCGCAGTTCCAACGCGGAGAAATCGGAAAGGTCGAGGAAATGGCGCGTCACGGGCGCGTCCTTCGTCATCGGGAGATCGGTTGGAATGCGTTACTCGGCGGCGGGCCGCTTCAGCGTGGCTTCGATGGCGCGCGCCGTGCGGTCGAGCCGCGCCACTGCCTCGCCGGCCTCCTCGTCGCTGATGATCAGCGGCGGCAGCAGGCGCACGACATTGTCGCCGGCCGCGACCACGAGCAGGCCGTTCGCGCGCGCCTCGGCGACGAAGTCGGTGTTCAGCGTATGCAGTTTCAGGCCGATCATCAGGCCCTCGCCGCGGATCTCCTCGATCACGTCGGGATGCTGGTCCTTGAGCTGCGCCAGCGACTGCCGCAGCCGCAGCCCCATCTGCGCGACGCGCGCGATGAAGCCCTCCTCCAGCACCACATCGAGCACGGCGTTGCCGACCGCCATGGCGAGCGGGTTGCCCCCAAAAGTGGTGCCATGGGTGCCCAGCGTCATGCCGGATGCGGCCTCTTCGGTCGCGAGGCACGCGCCCATGGGGAAACCGCCGCCAATGCCCTTGGCGATCGACATGATGTCGGGCGTCACGCCGTAATGCTCATGGGCGAAGAACTTGCCGGTGCGGCCGACGCCGGTCTGGATCTCGTCGAAGATCAGCATCAGGCCGTGCTCGTCGCACAGTTCGCGCAATCCCCGCAGGCATTGCGGCGGCACCGAGCGCAGGCCGCCTTCGCCCTGGATCGGCTCGATCATGATGCCCGCCGTCTCCGGCCCGATGGCCGCTTTCAGCGCCTCATGGTCGCCGAAAGGCACTTGGTCGAAGCCGTCGACCTTGGGGCCGAAGCCGTCGATGTATTTCTGCTGGCCGCCAGCGGCGATCGTCGCCAGCGTGCGGCCGTGGAAAGCGCCCTCGAAGGTGATGATCCGGAAGCGTTCGGGGGCGCCCTTCGCGGCATGGTATTTCCGCGCCATCTTGATGGCGGCCTCGTTGGCCTCGGCGCCCGAATTGGTAAAGAAGACGCGTTCCGCGAAGGTCGCCTCGCAAAGCCGGCGCGCCAGCTTCTCGCCTTCGGGCATCGTGTAGAGGTTGGAGGTGTGCCAGATCTTGCCGGCCTGCTCGGTCAGCGCCTTGACCAGATGCGGATGGGCGTGGCCGAGCGCATTGACGGCGATGCCGGCGCCGAAGTCGAGATAACGCGTGCCGTCCGCCGTGATCGACCACGGTCCCTCGCCGCGCTCGAAGGCGACGGGCGCGCGGGCATAGGTCGGCAGCAGGACAGATGCGGCGGCGGACGAAGAAACAGCGGAAGTCATTGTGGACACGGAAGTCATGGGAGGCGATCCTCGTGACGAAAGGGCGATGCGGAGCTGGACTGGTCGAGTCAGGCAGGCGGGCATGGACGGCATCGTGCCGATCGCATGCGACCTGCCGGCGACATCATCGTCGCAGCCGTGTCCGGACCTCTCGTCGCATCGTCAGCCGCATGGCCCAAATCCCGAAAGACTGAAGGGTTCGACACCTTCAAAACATAAGCGCCGCCCGAACGGGGCGGCAGCCATGCGGGAACTATGCTGAACGCCCCCGGCGCTGTCAATTCCGGGCCCGCCGAGCGACGATCGCCGGACCGTCACAACCGGCTATCAACTGACTCTGGGTCAGCGTTGCCGAAAAGATTCACCTTGACCGATCCTGCCGCTTTGCCTGGGGAAAAGCCGAAATACGATTCGCGGACTCTTGTCGCCGAGTCCGGCCATCTTGTATGGTCTGCCCTGTCAGATACGATATCTCGTGCGGCGTCCCCAGTTACCGTCAGTTTCGGCTGTCACGGCTCCCGTTTCCAGCGGGCGTCGCCGGTATCGGATTCCGCCACGATCCGCCCGTAAAGCCGGCCCGCGAGGCGCTGGCCTCGACAACAGCAGGTGAAGCCGATGAACGAAGCCGGAGCATGGACCGAAGATCGCGTCGAGCTTCTCAAGAAGCTCTGGAGCGACGGGCTGAGCGCCAGCCAGATCGCGGGCGAACTCGGCAGCGTCACGCGCAACGCCGTGATTGGCAAGGTCCACCGTCTCGGCCTCTCGGGCCGCGCCAAGAGCACGGCTACGCCGGGCACGCCCCGCGCCACGCCGGCCCGCAAGCCGGCGATGCGCCCGCCCAGTCATCCGATGGGTGGCGGCATTGGCGCCGGCATGACGCGCGGCGCCAATGCGCTCGCTCCGCAGTTCCAGTCTGACGCGGAGGTCGATCCCCAGGTCGCGCCAGTCCCGGCCCTGTCCGAGGATGTGGTGGTGCCGTTCTCCGAGCGCGTCACCATCATGGATCTGCGCGAATATATGTGCCGCTGGCCGATGGGCGATCCGACGACGCCGGAGTTCCGCTTCTGCGGCGGCCGCTCGCAGACCGGCATGCCCTATTGCAGCCACCATGCCCGCATCGCCTACCAGCCCGCCGCCGACCGCCGCCGCGACCGCAGCCGCACCGTCGCGCGCGTCTGACGCTTCATTTCGTCCACCATGCGGAAAGCCGGCCCTCGCGGGCCGGCTTTTTCATTGGCGGGGAGAGCGCGGCATCAGGCTGCCTGCGATTGCCGCGCGCCCTGCAGATAGGCGGCCTCGAACCGGCTCATCACGGCGGCGACCATGTCGCGCGCGACATGGAGCTGGTCCTCCTCGAAGGCGAGCCCGCGCGGCGAGTTCAGCACCAGCTCGTAGCTCGGGAAGTAGTCGACGAAGTCGAAGCGCCGGAACAGCTCCTCGGCGACGGCGCGCAGCACCGCTTTCGAGGCGCTGTTGGCGACGATCACGTCGGCGTCCTTGAAGGTCGCGCCGAGCGGCACCGGCGAGACGGTGACGATGAAGCGCATCTCCGGGTGGCAATGCGTCCGCACCAGTTCGACGATCTCCAGCATGTCCGACAAGGTCGCGTCATAGCCGTAATCGACGAAGCGGAAGCGCTCCGGCATCCGCGCCAGCCAGGCCGGGCCGGGATGGGCGTTCATGGCGAGCCCGGTCTCGGAGTCGAGCCAGGTCTCGGTCAGCCCCAACGTCAGGAAGCAGATCCGCGCCTTTCTGATTTGCGCGGTCGCGGCCCAGAGCCGTTTCCGGTTGGCGAAGGCTGCCTCGCGGTCGAGCAGTCTGAGTCCGCTTGCATGGGGGTCGAACCATTGCCCGGGCGCAAGTTCGATCAGGCCCTCGTCGGGGTAGATCTCGCCGAGCAGGACGCGCTTCAGCTCATGGGTCATCGAGCGCACCGAGTATTTGTTCAGCGCGCCCCGGCTGAGTTCGCCGGCGGCCGCGCCGCCGCCGCGTCCGCTGGCGGCGCTCCAGCTCTCGAAATGCTCGGCCGGCGCGCCATGGCCGTCGAGCAGCAGCGGCAGTCCGCGCGAGATCAGCACGTTCTCGACGCCGCGTGCAAAGCAGGAGCCCATGGTGAAGATCGGCCAGGACGGGTCGATCGCGAATTTCGGCTTGTGGTCGAGGCTGAGGAACTGGCCGGTGGTGAGCCGGTCCTTGGCCATCTGGCCGGGCTTTCCGGAGGTCCAGCCGCGCACGGGGTTGGCCCGCATCAGCGCGAGCGCCGTACCTGCGTCATATTCGATCCTCATGGCTTTAGCTCCTGCCGTTTGGCCGCCGACGCTCGAACGATAGGAAGCCGGTTCCGGCTCCCGAGCCGCGGACCCCCTCGTCTAGAACAGATGGCGGAAGCTCTCGGGCAGCCGCATCGCCTCGCCCGCCGCGATGTCGAGCGGCGAGACATACATCGTGCCGACCTCGCCGCCGCGTTCCGACGGCGTGACGCGGCCGAGATACTGGTCGCAATAGGCGTCGATCGCAGCGTCCTCCCAGTCGCGCCGGTCGAGCTTGGCGAAAGAGCGGTAGACGTTCATCAGATCGAGATCGTTGGAGCGCTGGTGGTGGCCCTGATCGACCTGGGCGAAGTCGAGCCCGCGCGTCAGCGCCTGCCGGCGCATGCGCTCGGCCAGATCGGCGTATTTCAGGTGGAAGAGGTAGGCGCCGTGGAAGCGCGGCGGCCGGTTGGCGTGATGGAAGCCGCCGCCCCAGCGGATCGGCTTGCGCACGATCAGCGTCTTGCACATCGGCGAGACGAAGCGGACATGGCGGCGCTGCGCCAGCACCTCGCCCTCGAGCAGGACGGCGTTTTCCTCCTCCAGCATCGTCATCACATTGAAGCCGACGCAGGTCGAGTAGTCGAAATCGGTGGCGTCGAGCCAGTCCGAGAAGCTGCCAAAGCGGCGGGGGTCGTGGCTGACGAATTCGTCGCAATCGGTGTAGATCACCGTCTCGTAGAGTTCGAGCAGCGCGCCGACGAATTTCGAGACGAAGCGGGCGCGCTCCTGGTCGTCCAGCGCCGAGCGCGGATAGCGCACCGTGCTGACGCCCTCCAGCATGGCGCGGACCTCGTCGTCGCTGTCATGGTCGACGACATAGAGGTTCTCGCGCCCGACGAGCCCGGCGTAATAGGCGATCCAGCGTGAGACGTAGAACGCCTCGTTGTACTGCATGGTGACGACGGCAATCTTCTTCATCGCGAGCGATTTCGTCCTTCACATCCGGTGGGGGGCGCCGTTGCGGTCGAGGAAACCGCGCATGCGGTCGTAGGAGCCGGCATAGGATTTCGCCAAGGCGGACAGCGCTGCTTCCTTGTAGACCTCGCGCCAGCCGCCCTCGGCGAGCGCCGCCTCCGGCACGACGGGGATCTTCAGCGTCTCGGCGAGCTCCTGGCTGCGCGTGTCATAAGCGACGAGCACGCCGGGCACGCCATGGGCCACCGCCGGCAGCACGCCATGCACGCGGTAGCCGACGGCGAGATCCTGCCCCTTGGCGAATTCGTCGTAGCGCGCCACGTCGAAGAAGCTGAAGAGCTGCTTCTCGTAGATTCGGCGCATCGCGGCGTCGTTTTGCCCGTCCCACCAGCCGGTGCGGACGAATTCGGCGACCGCCTTCTCCATCCCCGCCTCGTCGCGCAGGAAGAAGGCCTTCTCCTCCTGCTCGCCATGGGAGGACATCACCATCTCGCTCTGCCGGTCGACCTTGAGCAGGGCGGCGCGTTGATTGCGCAGATAGGCCTCCGGGTCGGCGGTATAGCTCCGGTCGGCCTCGCGCCTGAGGCTGAAGGCCACTTTGCGAATCTCGCGCTGGTCTGGGACCCTGATCGCGAGATCGCGGTTGCGGGTCCGGAAGATCGATGGGCAGCCGACGACATCGACATTGCGGATGCCGTTCTCACGCAGGGTCTGGGCGCTGAAGGCGCCACGCACGCCGATCGAGGCGCAGCGATCGGCGACCAGCGACCAGAACCGCTTCGAGCTCTCGGGCAGCGCGATCGCCCGCGCCTGGCTTGCCTGCGCGCCGACGCCGATGGCGTAGACCGGCAGCTTCACCTTCCCCAATACCTCGACGGCGCGGTACCACTCCATCGATTCATGGATGAAGTTCGAGCCGCGCACGAAGACATAGTCGAACTCGCTGGCATAGCGCTCGATGTCGGCCTCGCTCGGATTCATGATCTTCATCGGCTCGAGCTCTGCATAGCGCAACAGCTTCAGCGTCGAATCGAAGACGATCATGTCGCCGATGTTGAAATAGTCGCTGAGGAGCTTCTCCAGCGGCGCGCGATACCAGCGCACCTTGTCGTGCTCGTAGACCTCGCCGGCGGGATAGATCACCAGCGCGCGCAGGCTCGTCCCGGTTGCGATCGGGCGCAGGCCCGAGCCGGCGGCGAACGCGCCGGTCGCGGCGTCGCGCACCGAGACCTGGCGCGGCCCGCCCTGCGCCAGTCGCGGCAGCGGGATCGTCAGTTCGGCGACCTGCGCATCGCGGGCGATCACCGCGCCGGGGTTGATCGTGGCGTAGTCCTGCCCGTCGAGCCGGAGCGTCAGCGGCGGCCAGCCGCCATCGGGCGCTCGCGCCACCGAGACCACGACCTCGTCGACGGTGGCGCGCAGGATCTTGGTGGCGAGCGCTGTCGAACCGGCGAGGTCGGGCTGCTGCACGGGCGCGTTCATGGCGTGTCCCTCACGATGCGGATCTTGAGTCGAACGAGGTCGCGCTCTGGGCCGACCTTGCAGTCGGAGACCTTCATCCTCGTCATGAACAGGAAGGGCTCGTCGCCGGTCGTCTCGAAATTGCGCGAGGTTGAGGCCGGGTCGGCGAGCGCGCCATAGGCGTAGCGCAAAGCATCGCCGCAGTTCCTGCTCCATAGCGTCGGATGGATCATCAGCGTCCGAAGCGGCGACCAGCGCCGGAGATCGTCCGACCAGCTATAGGCGACGCGCCCGCCCGCGATGTTCTGGGCGGCGTCAGGGCCGAGATGAAAGATCGCGAGCCAGCGCCTGCTCGCCTCGTGCCGCGTCAGCGAGCCGACCGTGGTCGGCAGCACCTTGAGCGGCTGGCAGGGTTTCGCGTCGCTGACATCCTCGCGATAGGGATCGAGTGCCCGGACGGTGAAATCCTGCCCGTCGAAGGCGCGCCACGAAGTAGGGTCCTCGATCGCCGTCGAGCGGAACAGGCAGACGCCGCCCTTCTGGCCCTCGCCGCCGGTCGTCGCGATCAGCGCATACCAGCCGTCGTCGTGCCGGACGATGTTGGACGGGTTGAAGAAGCCGCGATGCCGGCCCTGACCGACATCCTGCCGGAAGGCCGGCGCGGCCACGAGCGTGCGCGGCTGATCGACGGTGAAGCTGCTCCCGCCATCGCGCGAGCGTGCGGCCGTGACGACATTGTACCAGCAGGCCATGCCCTCCTTGAAGCGGCAGGCCCCGGCATGGCGGTCGGCATGATACTCATCATGCATCAGCGCGAAGACGTCGCGGCCATTGCCGGTCCAGGTCGCGGCGATCCAGCTCATATCGCTGAATTCGCTCGGATCGGCGCTGTTCTTCGCCTCGAACGAAACCGAGCAGGAGGTGGCGATCGCGTCGAGCCCCGGGCCCAGCAGCGCCCGGTTGCGGTGGTGGCTGGCGAAGGCGACGACCTCGTTCCTGTCGTTGCGGAAGGCCCGCAGCGGCGCGTCGGGAATATGCCATTCCTCGCAACGCTCGCGCGACCAGGCGTAGACGGTCTCCTCGCGCGCATCGGGCGCGACCTCGAGCCGCCAGCCGGGAGCCTGCGCCGCCGAAGGTCCGGCCAGCGCCAGCAGGAGGCCTGCTGCCAGCAAGCTCGAACGCTGTGTCCGAAGGCCGCTCATGCGACCTTCCTTTCCGGCTCGGCCTGCTCCTGCGCCGCCGCCGGGCCGGCCATCTTGTGATCGACCTTGTTCTCGCTGAGGAAGGCGCTCATCGCGCGGTAGACTTGGGCGTAGGCCGCGTTGAAGCGGTCGAAGCGAGCCTGCTCCCAATACTCTTCCAGCCGGAAATCCCGGCCCGAGAAGACGTCGACGCTGGGAATCTGGAAAGTCTCGGCGAACTCGACGGTGCGGCTGTCATAGGTGAAGTAGATCGACGGCGTGCCGTTGGCGAGCGCCATCAGATTGCCGTGCAGCCGGTAGCCGAGCACGAGGTCGAGCCCGCGCACCAGCTTCTCATACTCCGCGACGACGTCGGAGTAGAACATCTTCGAGCGGTAGAGGCCCTCCATGGCCTCGTCGAGATACCATGTCGTCGCCCATTCGTTCTGGCGCAGCGCGGCCATGGCCTCGTCCTTCTGCGCCGGCGTTCCGAGCGCGAGCTTCTTCTCCTCGATCTCGCCCTGCGCCATCAGCGTGACGTCGAATCGCACCGCCATCGCCTTCACCAGATCGCGGTGGAAGGTGAGGTAGCGTTTGATGTCCTGGGCATAGGTCTTCGAGACCTCGCGCCGCAGCGTCACGCCGACGCGGCTGACCTTGTCGAGCGTCGGCAGGCGGATGGCGAGGTCTGGCCTGTTCGCGCGAAACGCCGTCGGGCACCCGATGATGCGGACGTTCTTGATGCCGAGATCGTTCAGCACCTGCGCGGAGTAAGCTCCGCGCACGCCCAGCGAGGCGGTCGAATCCGCGATCAGCCGCAGCACAGTCTTCGTTTCGTCGCTGAGTTCGAGCGTGCCGCTGACCGGCGCCTGCGCGCCGATGCCGAAGGCGATCACCGGAATCCTGAGCCGGCGCAAGACATCGGCCGTGCGGCTCCAGTTCATCTGGGCGTGGACGTAGTTCGAGCCGCGCAGGAAGACGTAGTCGTATTCCGCGTTGATCCTGTCGATCGCGGCGGGGTCGACATGGGCGATCGGCAGCTCCGACAGCGTCTCGAAGTTCAGGAGCTTCAGCGAGGAATCGAAGACGAAGGCGTCGCCGATATTGTGGTAGTGGTTGATGTGGTTCTCGATCTGGGCGTGCTTGTACCAGCGCACATTGTCGTGGTCGTAGACCTCCCCGGAGGGGCTGATGACGAGAATGCGGGTCATGATTGTCTCTCCCTTGTTCTTTCGGCCCGTGAGCGTCAGGCGATCATCGGCGTCGCCATGCGGCTCGCAGGTTCCGGCATGCCGCGCGCGCCGATGAGCCGGCGGTAGAGCGAAAGATGCACGTCGGCGCAGTCGATATGGTTGAGCGGTTTGGTGATGCCCTTGCGCAGCCTTGCCCAGAGATCGGGCTCGCTCAGGGCGCGCGTCATGCAGTCGACCAGGTCTTCCGGGCTGCCGGAGCGGAAATGCAGCCCGTTGACCTCGTCGGAAATCTTCTCGGCCATGCCGCCGATATTGCTGGAGAGGATCGGCCGGCCGTGATGGAAGCATTCCTGGATCACGATCGGCGAGTTTTCCCACCAGATCGAGGGCATCACGACCCAGTCGACCGAGCGCATCAGGTTCGGCAGCTCGTGGTTCTGGAACGCGCCGCAGAAGCGCACGCGCCGGCCAGCGGCTGCGACCAGTTCGGCGAACTTGTCCTGATAGGCTTGCGGCTGGCGCTCCAGATTGCCGCCATAGACCAGCAGGATCGCATCCTCGCCCCAGACCGAATCCGGAATGCGCGTCACCGCATCGATCAGGACGTCGGCGCCCTTGTAAGGCGTGAGCTGGCCGAAATAGGCGAAGCGCGAGCGCCGGGCGCTCGGCTCCGGCAGCGGGCGCGGCGGCGCGGGCTCAGCCACGTCGAGCCCGTTCTCGATCACGGAAAAACGCTCTGCGTCGAGCCCCCAGGCCTGGTAGCGCTCGGCCAGAAAGCGGCTCGGCGAAATGAAGTGGTCGGCCAGCCCCAGCATCGCCTTGACGAAGGTCTCGCGCGCCAGGAAGCGCGCCGGCGAGATCTCGGGGAAGCAGGCATTGCAATCGGTCGGCGAGGCCCGGTAGCAGAGCTTGAACGCGCCGGTCTTCACCATCTGGCCGTGGTGGTGGCAGATCGAGAGATATTCGTGGAACGTCACCACGATCGTGGCGTCGGGCAGCGTGTCGCGCACCGCGAAGAGGCATTCGAGCCCAAGCCCGATGACATGATGGAAATGCACCACGTCGGGCTTGAGGTCGCGCAGCACGCGGGAGAAGTCGCGCTCGATCTCGTCAGTCGCCCGGTTCGAGAGCAGAAAATGGTCGTAATCCTCGGCGTAGTAGAGCAGTTCGCCGCCGCGCTGGCGCAGGCTCATCAGCGCCGTGCCGGCATGGCGCGGCGTCGGCGCGCCAATCCTGGCGAGGTAGTGCGCATCGACGCCGTCGCTCGCCTGCAAGCCCTTGTGGAGGTTGTAGGAGGCGATCTCCGCGCCGCCGAGCGACAGGCTGGGATGGGCATGGGACACCACGAGAACCCGCATCGTCACCCTCTCATGTTCGAGACGGCCAGCGCCCAGCGCCGGTCGAAGCTGGTGCGGTCGGCCAGCGCCGCCAGCGCGCCGAGATGCGGCCGCGCCAGTTCGCCATCGTCGACAACGTAGATCTCGACCTCCGGAACCCAGACCGAAGGCGCGCCGCCCATGCGCAGCCGAAGGCCGAGATCGAGCCCCTTCTCACCGGTGGTGAAATAGCCGCGCGCAAAACCGCCGGCCTCGATGAAGGCGGCGCGTGCGAGCACGCAGCATTCCATCGCGCCGGCCGCGACCTCGACGGGCCCCAGACTGCCGATTGCGTCGAGCGGATAGCCGACGAAGCGGTTGCAGATGCGCCGCTCCGCGCCCTCGCCTTCGAGCCAGGCCCCGGCCCAGCGGATCGAGTTGTCCTCGAACAGAAGCGTCGGGCTCGCGATGCACTGGCCGTTGCGGGCGCGGAAGGCGCGCTCCAGCCGACCAAGCCAGCCCGGCGCGCGAATCTGCGCCGCGCCGGACAAAAGCGCGACGGTCTCGAACCGGCAGGCACGGACGCCGGCCTCCAGCGCGTCGCACGCATCCTCAACGCCATCGACCAGCGCGAGCCGGAGCGAGAGCCCGTAAAAGCGCGCCAGCCGGCGCGCCTCCGCGCCGATGCGGTCGAAACTCTCAGCGGGTGCGGCGAGCACGATCGGCAGCGGGCGGACCTCGGCGTCGATCGCCAGCATGGCGAAGAGCGAGGAGAGTTCGCGCGGCCTATGGTCGAGCCCGATGACGAGGCCGAGCGACGCTTCCGCCGCGAATGCGCCGAGGTCGATCGTCTCGACGACGCGGGGCGGCGCGATCTCGGCCCCTTGCATGGCCGGCGCTATCTGGCGCTCGACCACGGCGGCCGCCGTCGAGGAACGCGGATCGAGCAGGCCGAAGATGCGCTCCAGCGTGCGCCGTGCCGGGCCACGACCCGGTTCGAGCGGCAGGAAGGCGGGGCCGGAGCCCTCGATCTCGAATTCGAGATAGATCGGCTGGCCGGGCTCGGAGGCCATTTTGGGTGCGAACACGATGAAGCCATGGCTGTTGCGCCGGCCCGCCAGCGCCGCGCCATAGCGCGGATCCTCGGCGAAGGCGGCCGAGACGTCGGGCCGGGAAACCCGGGTCCAGAGCCGGTCGATGGCGCAGGCCTGCGCGCCGCCGCGCAACGTCACGGCGCTGACCTTGCGATCGGGGTCGAACAGCCAGCCGATGATCAGCACGCCGCTGCCGTCGAGGATGGTGGCGTCGTCGATGCCGGCCCGGACGGGTGCGTCCAGCAGGGCGACGGTGTCGCGCCCGTCGAAGCGCTGCGACAGGCGCTTGAGCCTGTCGAGCGTGGCTTGCGGGGCCGCGCCGCGCTTCAGCCCGTCGCGCAGATGGCCGGGCACCGTGACCGGCTCCAGCAGGACGTAGCGCTCATAGACCTCGAGCGCGCGCCAGCCGTCATTGCCGCGGAAGAACAGCCGCTCGATCTCGCCGGGATGGCGGATCGGAGCGCCCTCAAGCATGCCGAAGAAGCCGCGCGCGCCCTCTCCGAGATCGTCCCGGTCGAAGACGCCGGCCTCCAGCGTCGCCGGCGAGAGGCCGCCATGGGCAATCAGAAGCCGAGTCTGGCCTGCCGCAAAATTGGCGCTCCAGCCTTGCAGGAAGACGCCGTCGTCGAGCGGTCCCATCACCTCGACGAAGCCGCCGGGCTTGGCCACGGATTGCAGCAGCATGCCGACCGCGCGCAACCGGCGCGGATTGGCCTTGCCGGCAAGCAGAACCTCCAGCAGACCGTCGACCACGGTCGGAAACGCCTGCCCGGCCTCATCGGCGAGCGCCGCCAGAAAGCCCTGCAGGGGCAGCGGCTTCGGCGACAGGATCAGCCTGAGCGGCCGGCCTGGCCGGCCGAGCAGCAAAGCGCCCGAGCCGGCACGGTCTGGGGCAGGAGCTGGCGCGAGGCACAGGAAGCCGACCGCCGCGCCGACGTCAGCCTGCGGCCTGCGCCAGCTCAGCACCATGGTGTCGGCGCGGTTGCGCGGATTGCCGTCGACCGCGACCGGGACCTTGCCGGGAATCGCGTCGCAGGCGCTCATGATCAGGATCGCGTTCTCGCCGAGCGGCGTCCAGGCCACGGTGGGGGCCAGCGCAAGGCGGGTCTGGTCCGGGATCACGATCTCGTTCATCGGTCCACCAGCGTGATCGCGAGGGTGACGAAGGAGAGCAGCGCCGCCAGCCCCGCGAGAAAGCCGAGGATCACCGTGACCTGCCGCAGCGGCGCCTTTGCCTCCTGACGGATCGTGGTCAGGCGCTCGTCGATGCCGCGCAAGGTCGCGTCGAAGCGGAGCTGGAAGACGTCGAGTTCGGCCAGCCGCTGGCCGATCGCCTCGGCCTGATCCGCCGTCGCCTCGCCGTCGCTTGCCACCGCGCCATGCCGCTCGTCGAGGCGCAGGGAAAGCGCGTCGAGCCTGTCGTTGATCTCCTTCTGGGCGAGTTGCGTGCGCCGGTTCAGCGCGATCAGCGCCTCGACGCGGTCGAAGAAGCGCGCCAGCGGCACGGCGATCGCCGCCTCCGCCGCAAGCTCGGCCGGCGGCGGCAGCCGAAGTTCCAGCTCCGCTCCCGTGCCGGGCGAAACCCCGATGACGGTCAACGCGCCGCGCGCCGCCACGGTCGCCTCGTCGAGCTCCATCGCAAACGCGTGCCGCCCGTCGCCGATGCCGTTGCGGCGCAGATCGATGCGGCCCTGATCGGCGACAGCCTCCTGCACGCAGACGCCCTCGCGCAGCAGCCTGACGACCAGGCGCTCCCCGGGGCGCGTCTCGTCCCAGATCCAGCCATGCAGGCGGCTGCCGTCGAGCGCATCGACGCGGCCGTTGAGTTTTGCGGGGGCGGGCGGGGCCATGGCGATCGTGTCGGCTGTCGTCATGCCGCCACCGCGAATTTCAGGCGGTCGAACAGGGCCAGATGCGCCTTGGCGCAATCGTCGAGCGAGGGCTGTGGCGCGATGCCGTCGACGAGGCGCTGCCAGAGCCCGTCCTCGGTCATCGCGCGCTGCATGACCCGCGCGAGCGCGGCGGGGTCGCCGGGCCTTGCATGCAGCCCGTCCTGCCCGTCGCGCACCATCTCGGCCATGCCGCCGATGCCGCTGGCGATGACCGGGCGGCGATGCTGGAACGCCTCCTGGATGACAAGCGGCGCGTTCTCCCACCAGATCGAGGGCGTCACCACCCAGTCGACCTGCTCCATCAACTCCGGCACCTCGTCGAGGCGATAGGGGCCGCAATGGCTGACCTGACCTCCTGCCCCCGCCAGCGCCTTCTCAAGCGCGGTGGTGAAAGCCTCGCTCTGGAACGGCGCGCCGCCATGGATGCGCAGCTCGAAATCGCTCCCGCCGATCGTTTTGAGATGCTGAGCCGCCGCCAGCAGGTCGAGTACGCCCTTCCATGGGTTGAGGTTGCCGAAATAGCCGAAGCTGGCGCGGCGTCCCGCGCTCGGCCGGTGCGGCGCGGGCATTCGTGCCGGCCGCGCATTGGCGATCACCTCGATGCGCTCGGCCGCCAGTCCCCAGGCGATGTAGCGCTGGCGCAGGAAGCGGCTCGGCGAGACGAAGCGGTCGACGACGTTCAGATGCGTCTTGATGAAGCGCTCGCGCAGCAGGAAGCGGTCGGCCGGGATTTCCGGGAAGCAGCCATGGCAGGCCGATGGCGACGCGCCCTGGCAGCGCGCCTTGTCGGTCGGGCGCAGCATCAGCCCGTCATGGTGGCAGATCGGGTAGTAGTCGTGCAGCGTCATCACGATACGCACGCCAGGCAGGATGCGCCGCGCCAGCGTCAGGAACTCCGCGCCGATCAGGACGAGATGATGAATGTGGATGACGTCCGGCCGGAACTCCTTCAGCAGCGTCGCGCAATCCTGCAGCGCGCCGTAATGGTCGATCTGGCTGAGATGGAAGCGGTCGAAATGGCCGCTCCAGAGCAGCACGTCGCCGTCGGCACCGGTGGCCTGCAACGTCGTGCCGGGATGGGCCTGCCGGTGGATGCGGTTGGTCGCGCCCAGAAACATCACCTCGCAGCCCTGCTCGCGATAGCTCGCGGCAAGGTCGTGGGCGAAGATCTCGGTGCCGCCGGGATGGAGGTCGGGGTGGTTATGCGCGACGACGAGGATGCGGCGGCTCATCGGGCGCGCTCCGGCTGCGTCGCGATCAGCAGATCCTGGTAGTGCGCCGAGTTGACGCCGCGCCAATGGCCGCGCCGCAGGCTCTCGACAGTGAGCCCGGTCTTCTGCGTCTCCTCGCGCAGGTAGCCGGCGTCGATGCCGGCCGCCGCCAGCGGCGCTTCCTCGATCGCATACCAGCCGGGCCCTTCGCCCCAGCGCCGGAAGGAGAGCCGCTCATGCCCGGTGGGCTGCCCCTCGATCGCGAATGCCGTCAGGAACAGCCGCCCGCCCGGCGCGAGCAGCCTTGCGGCCTCCGCGAGATAGACGGTGAGTTCGTCGGGCGGCAGATGCGTCGCGACTGAGACCATGGCTATGAAGTCGAAGCTGTGTTCGGCAAAGCCGAAGCGGACCTCGGTCCCCGGCAGCGACCCTTGCGGGTTATAGAGCGGGTGGGCGATGTCGAGGCGCTGGAAGCGGAAGCGCGGATAGGCCGGGGTGATCGTGCGGGCGCACCACATGATGCCCTCCATCACCGGGTCGACGCCGTCATAGCTGCCCTGCTCGTCGAGATACTGCGTCAGCGGCACCGCCATGCGCCCGATGCCGCAGCCGATGTCGAGCACGCGTTCGCTCGGCTTGAGGCGACCCAGCCTGACGAAATGCCCGAGGAATTCGGCTCCGATCGCGCGGTAGTCGCCATCGCCGACATAGATGCTCTCGGGCGGCGGATGCGGCAGAAAGCGATTCGACTGGGTGTTTGCCAGCAGCCAGTCGAGTTCCGGCCCGGCCAGCGCCGGGACGTCCTCGACCAATGCGACCGGTTTCAGCGCGAGCGTTGCCGTCATGCCGCCGTGGCCCTCCTGAGCATGGGACGCGTCGGCCGCTCGGGTTCGGCCATGCGTGCGGGGGATGAATCGATCCGCTCCATCAGATTGGCGATCGCTAAGTCCCAGCGTTGCGTCTGCAGCCAGGCATTGTGCTGCGAGGCCGCGCCGCGCATGTAGTCCTGGCTGCGCGCGATCGACTGCCGTTCGAGATGGTAGAGCGCGACCGACGGGACATAGGCGATCTCGAAGCCGGCCCGCCGCACCTTCAGGCACAGGTCGCTGTCCTCGTAGTCGCCGATCACGTAGGCGTCGTCGAAGCCGCCGAGTTCGGCGAACAGCGCCCGCGGCATCACCATGCAGGCCCCGGTCACGCCCGGCACGCGGCGCTCGCGATTGGCCGGCCCGTAATTGCCCGGCATGCCCTTGAAGTAATGATGGTTGAACCAGCAGCCTTTTTCGTCGCGCTGGAAGTAGAGGCCCGCATGCTGCAGCGAGCCGTCATGGTAGAGCAGCTTTGGGCCGACCATGCCGATCTTGGCACGTCGGTCGAGCTTGCGGGCGAGGCCTGTCAGCCAGCCATCGCCGGTGGGGATCACGTCGGAATTGACCAGCGCCAGCGTCTCGGCCCGTGCCTGGCGCGCGCCGGCATTGCAGGCTGATGAGAAACCGCCATTGCGGCCCATCGTCACCAGCGTCATCGGCAACCCATAGACGCGATAAAGCCCGCCGAGCTGATGCGCGACCTCGCCCTCATGCTCGGGACAGTCGAGCACAAAGATCAGCTCGACCTCGGCAAAGGACGGATCGCCGGCGAAGGCGGCGACCTGCACGCGCAGAAACTCATAGGCCTTGTAGAGCGGGATCACGACCGAGACGGCGGGCCGCACTGGCGGCTGGCCGAACTGTGTCAGGCCCGGCTCGGGGATGCTGTCCCGCAGATCGGACTGGCAGGCGGCGAGCACCGGCGCGAGCGTCCGCGCGATCATGGCTTGAGTCAGATGCTGCGGCGGGATCGCGGCCAACGCCCGCGCGCGGATGGTCGTCGCATCCGCCGGCTGAACCGCCGGCCGCAGGAACAGCGAGGTTCCCGATTTCAGGCGAAGTTCGCAGCGCGGCTGCAGCACCGGCGCGCCGCCGGCATAACCCGGGATCAGCCCGGCGAACCCCGTCGCAGACCGGCGTTCGCCCTCGCCCGAACCCGGCAGCAGCGCCGGGAAGCGGTCGAGCCGGTCGAGGATCGGCACAGGCTCGCCCACGCCGCGATGCAGCAGGATCTGGTCCAGCAGCCCATCGGGATCGCGATACCAGCCGCCGAGCAGAAGCCCGGCTTCGTTGCAGAGTGCGAGATCGAGTTCCGCCGAGGGCAGGTCGTCTTGCCGGCGCACGCTCTGCACGGCGAGCGGCAGCCGGCGTTGCATCTCGACGGCGAGTAGCCGCCCGCTGTCCGACAGGTCGGAGAGCTGTTCGACGAGCCAGCTCCGCAAGCCATCGCGGCTGCTGCCCTTGCCGGCCCACCAGCGCCCGAGCGTCGGCGTCGCCGTCCGCGCCGGCAGCGCGCGGAGCGCGATGCCGCTCGCGCCCTGCAGCACCAGCAACGCGTTGGACCGCGCCGGCGTCTCATCAAGCACGAGATGCAGCGCCTGTTTACCGCTGCGGTCGACGCGGCCGAGTCGGGGCTGGCCGCGCAGCGCCGTCAACCCGGCAGCGTCGAGCCGCCAGGCGGCCGCGATCGGACCGAAGCGCAGGGGAACCCAGCTTTCGACGAGGATCTTACCCTCGATCAGCGCCGCGACCGGAACTGCGGGAGCCGGCGTCGTGGAGAGCGCCAGCAGGAATTGGCGTAAGAATGCGAGATAGCTCGCCGATTCCAGCAGGTTGAACAAAGCCGGCCACGGTCCGACCAGCGCCTTGGCCAGCGCAAGCCGCGAGGCCGGCGTCAACTCGCGCGCGATCTCGACCGCGTCGACGAGGTCGTGGCTGAAGGCAGGCTCGATCCGGGCGCTCGTTCTCGAAACCGGGTCGAGGCCCGTCAGCGTGGCGGTGAGTCCGTCCTGTCCGCTGTCGCGAAACGCCACCGCAATGCGCATCCGGCCATCGGCGAGCCTGAGCGTGACGGAGGCGCAGGCCATGCGGCGGCCATCCGCAGCCAGCGCCACCACCGGCTTGCCCGCGGGAGCTTTGCCCGAGAGCGGAGCCGGAAAGGTCCAGCACAACAGAAAGACCGAGCCGCCGAGCCGCGACAGCGTTCGTTGCTGGCTGGATTCATCGACAGTCTGGATCGGCGCGAGCGTGAGCATGGGGGCGTCCGGCGCATCGGGTCGGGAAGGTGCGACGCCGGCCGGGGAGTGGCCGGCGTCGCGGGGGCATGGAGCCGGGCGGCGGGCGCGCCGTCTGGCTCCATGCTCCTGTCGTCAGACTCGTCAGGCGACCGAGAAGTAGCTGTTGGGATCGCTCTGGATGTCCTCGGCGGTGACGCCGACCAGCGTCAGCGTGTCGCCATTGCCGAGATCGACCACGGCGTTGCCGCCGACCGTCGTGGCGCGCGCCGCGACGTCCTCGGCCGAGGCGACGCCCGTGCCGTTGATGTCCGAGGCGATCTGCATCAGGTCGGAGCCGGCCTCGAAATCGAGCACGACGTCGTTGCCGCCGCCGCCCTCGAAGAAGAAGACGTCGCTGCCGCTTCCGCCCGACAGGATGTCGTCGCCGGCCCCGCCGAAGAGCAGGTCGTCGCCAGCTCCGCCCTGCAGGATGTCGCCGCCATTGCCGCCCTGCAGCACGTCGTCGCCATCGCCGCCCTGCAGCAGGTCCGCGCCAGCGCCACCCTGGAGGATGTCGTTGCCCGTACCGCCCTGGAGGATGTCGTTGCCGGCCCCGCCCTGGAGCACGTCGTCGTCGGCGTTGCCGCGCAGGATGTCGTTGCCGGCCCCGCCGCTGAGGACATCGAAGCCCTCGCCGCCGAAGAGCGAATCATTGCCGGCGTCGCCGGAAATCAGATCGTCCCCGAGGCCGCCGAAAAGCGCATCGTCGCCCTCGCCGCCCGAGACGAAATCATTGCCGCCATCGCCATAGATCAGGTCGTCGCCCTCTTCGCCGAAGAGCGAATCGACCTGGTCGCCGCCCTTGACGATGTCGTCTCCGGCCCCGGCGAGAATCACGTCGCTGAACCGGCTTCCAATCAGAAAATCGTCGAATGCACTTCCTTCGATCGTGGCCATTCGTCACCTCCTCGGCGATCTCAAAGGCGCCCCCGGGTGACGGCGCTTCGCGCCGTGCCGCGTCCCGAATCCGGCGCCGTTCCGATGAATCCCGCGAAGGGGTTCATCGCTCGACGACGGAAAGACTAGCCAATATGTGCATCGCAGCAAGAGTTTTATTGTGACTTTTTTGCGATGCAGCAAGATTTATACTTTGTATGTCTTGATTAAATCTCGGAACAATATCGACTATGATTTGATATTTGAAGCGATTGGCGATCGAATATTGTTTCACATTTGCATCGAATGCGCTCGACCGCCGCTCACGGCGCTGATGCGGTTGAGGAAATCAGTCTTCGCGGAAGGCGCGGTTGAAGCTCTCGGCGAAGGGCGCGAGCAGGTAGTCGATGGCGCGGCGCGAACCGTTGACGATCAGCACCTCGGCGGCCATGCCGGCATGGAGCGTGATTTTATTTTCGGCCAGGCTCTCGGGCGTGATCTCGGCGCGGACCAGAAAATAGGGAATGCCGGTTTTTTCATCGACGAGCTGATCGGCTGCAACATAACTGACCTTGGCCAGAAGCGGCGGCAAGGTGCGGGCGTTGAAGGCGGTCAGCCTGATGCGTGTCTCGGCCCCGACCCGCACCGAATCGACGTCGCGCGGATCGACCTTGGCCTCGACGATCAGGGGTTCGCGCTCTGGCACGATGTCGAGGATGGCCTCGCCCGCCGCGATGACGCTGCCTGCGGTGCGCATCCTGATATTGGCGACGATGCCCTCCTGCGGCGAGGCGACGACGAGCCGGCGCAGCACGTCCTCGGCCTGCACGATGCGCTCGACGACCTCCGACAGGGAAAGCTGCGCGTCCTGAAGCTCGCGCGCGATCTCGCTCTGGCGCTCCAGCCCGATCGAGAGGATTTCGAGATTGGCCCCGGCCACCGCCTGCTCGGCCTTGGCCTTGCGCGCGGCGATCTCGCCGCCCCGGCCGGTGAGCTCGCTTTGCTTGGTCTGGAGATCGACGAGCTGGCTTCGCTTGGCGTAGCGCTTCTCGTAGAGCTCGGCGACCATCCGCACCTCCTCGTCGATCAGCGTGCGCTGGTTGCGGGTGGCGTCGATCTGCGCCTGCAGCGCCTCGGCCTCGGCCTGGTGCTGCTCGATGACGCGCTGCTGGATGCGGACCTTGCCGTCATGGACCTGGGAGCGGGCGCGAAACAGCGTCCGCTCGGCGGTGACGACCTCGCGCGCGATCGGCGAGCGGGCATTGTCGATGTCGTCGGGAAAATCGATTTCGGTAGCGCCGGTCTGCTCGGCCCTCAGCCGGGCGAGCTTCGCTTCCAGGCCGACGCGCTTGCCCTGCAGATGCTGCAGTTCGGCGCGCTGGCGGGCGTCCTCCAGCCGCAGCAGCGGCTCGTCGCGGGCGACGCGCTCGCCCTCGGCCTTGAGCAGCGTCTTCAGGATGCCGCCCTCGAGATGGCTGATCGTCTTGCGCCGGCTGTCGACGATGACGGTGCCGGTCGCGACTGCGGCATTGTCGAGCCGTGCCGTAACGGCCCAGGCCCCGAAGCCGCCAAAGCCTATCGCGATCGCGCTGACGCCAGCCAGCACGAGGTTGCGCAGGCTGGGTTGCCGCTCCTCGTCGGCCCCGGTCTCGGCGGGATGCATCGCTGGCGCGGTCGTGCGCCGGAGCACGGGCAGCTTCATGCGCTCACCTCGCGGAAAGCTGCGGACCTGGCGGCGGGCGTGCTGGCCGGTTCGATCTCGACCAACCCGCCGGGGGTGATCATGCCGGCGATGGCCGAGCGCGGCCCGAACTGGCTGATCCGGCCCTCGCGCAGCACCAGGATCTTGTCGACGACCTGCATCACCGAGGGCCGGTGCGCGATCAGGACGATGATCGCGCCGTCCGCGCGCGCGGCGTTGACGGCGCGGATCAGGCTCTGCTCGCCCTCGGCGTCGAGATTGGCGTTGGGCTCGTCGAGCACGATCAGCCGCGGCGAGCCGTAGAGCGCGCGCGCCAGCCCGATGCGCTGGCGCTGCCCGCCGGAGAGCTTGAAGTCGCCATCGTTGACAAGCGTGTCGTAGCCGAGCGGCAGCCGGCCGATCAGCTCGTGCACGCCGGCGAGCCGGGCCGCATGCAGCAAGGCCTGCGGGTCGGGCGTGGCCATCCGGGCGATATTTTCGGCAATGGTGCCGTTCAGCAGCGAGACCGACTGCGGCAGGTAGCCGACCATGGCCCCGAACGAGCCGCGCTCCCAGAGATAGGCGTTGTGGCCGTCGAGATAGACGCCGCCGGCATTGGGCCGCAGCACGCCGACGAGCAGCCGCGCCAGCGTCGATTTGCCGGCGCCCGACGGGCCGACGACGCCGAGCGCCTCGCCCGGCTCGAGCGAGAACGAGATGCCCTTGATCACGGTCTGCTCTGCGCCTTGCGGCGCATAGATCAGCCGGTCGATCGCCAGCGTCCCTTGCGTCGGCGGCGTCGGCAGGGTTTCACGCTGCGATGCGCGCGCGCTCAAAAGCTCGCGCACCCGTTTCCAGGCCCCGGCCGCCAGCACCCATTGCCGCCAATCGGCGATCATCGAATCGAACGGCGCGAGCAGCCGGCCGAGCAGGATGCTGGCGGCCATCAGCGTGCCGACCGAGACCTCGTTGCGGATGATCAGCACCGCGCCGGTGGCGTAGACCGCGAGCTGCATCACCATGCGCGAGGTCCGCGTCAGCGCCGCGATCAGCTTGCCCCGCCGCGTGCCGAGGTCGAGATGCTCGATCATGGCCATCTGCTGGGTCCGCCAGCGCCTGGCCAGCGCCGGCAACATGCCCATGGCCTCGATCGTCTCGGCATGGCGCAGGCTCGCCCCGACATCGTTGATCGCCGCGACGCCCTCCTCGTTGGCCTGCTTCAGCACGCGCCGCGTCAGCACGTCCGAGAGCACGCCCAGAACCAGCAGAATCAGCAGCGAGACGACGCCCACAAGCCCGTAGACCGGATGAAAGGCGAACAGCACCGCGAGGAAGATCGGCGACCAGGCCGCCTCCAGCGGCGTCGCGATCGCCGAACTGGCGATGAAGTAGCGGATGTCGTTGAGGTCGCGGATCGCCTGCGTCGCCTGCGCCGAGCCCTGCTCCAGCGCCGCCGTCACCGCCGCTTGCAGCGCCGGCAGGTTGAGCTTGCGCGCGAAGATGCTCGCCATGGTCTGAAAGGTCAGCGAGCGGATGAACTCGATCACGCCGTAAAGCGCCAGCCCGCCGACCGCGATGACCAGCAGCATGGTGAGCGTGTCGTAGCTGCGGCTGACGATGACGCGGTCCTGCACCTGCAGCATGAACAGCGGCACGGTCAGCAGCAGGATATTGACGCAAAGGCTCAGAAACGCGGCATAGCCGAGCCCGCTCGCGAAGGCGCGCTGCATGGACCGGATCAGCCCATCGGAGGCCGCATTGGCAGGCTTCATTCAGGTCTCCGGCAGCGGGTGGAGGAAACGGATAATCCGGCCCTTGGGGACGACAGACGGTGGCGAGAATCCCGATGTCATAGCCAGCGTGTTTCAAATGATCGACGCAATATGGTGATCGTATGACAGTCTATGTTGTCAATAGTTCATATGAATACGATCAATTGAGTCCAAAATATGCATTGTTTCGAATTTTGAACCAAATTATACTTAAAATGCTTCTGGAGAAAATTTCAATTGTCGCGATATGGGGTGGCATGTGCTTTGCGTCTGGGTTATTCGGGGATCGGGGCGTATCGGGGATGGGCTGCGCGGACTGAAAACCAGGCGGAGCAAGGCATGCATTCGAAACCGCAGGAGACCGTCCGGTTCATGGGGCGGGCGGTGAACGGCGATCATCCCGATGCCGGGCGGCGGGGGGAGGCGGAACGGGACGCATCACGCGGCGGCGTCGCCCAGCTCGAACTTGCGCGGCTGGTCGAGCGGGTCAGCCGGCGCTTCCTCGACTATCTGCGTCTGGAGTTGACCAAGCTCGGGGTCGACGACATTTCGCCCTCGCAGGTCATGGTGCTGCTGACGATCGGGGCGGGCGAGATCGCGGTGCGCGACCTGCTCGATCGCGGGCACTATGTCGGCTCGAACGCCTCCTACAACCTCAAGCAGCTGGTCGAGAGCGGCTATCTCGATCGCGGCGCCTCGCCGCGCGATCGCAGGCTCGCCCGCATCTCGCTGTCGCCCAAGGGGCAACTCCTCTGCGAGAGGCTCAAGCTTCTCGACGAGGGCAGCCCTTTCGGCGGCAGCCAGGAGCCCGGCTTCGAGGTCGATCTGCAGACCACTTACGACACGCTGCGCCGGCTGGAGCAGTGGTGGAACGATTCGCTGCGCTATGGAGGAGTGCTGCTCGCCTCATGCACGTCCTATTCGTTCATCGTTCAGGATCTGGTCAATTCGCTCACCTGATCGCGCGGCTGCTCGGCGACGGGCACGAGGTCACGCTCGTCACCGAGAGCCTGGCGCCAGCGCGGCCGGGCCTCAGGCAATTGAGCTATACGCCGGGCGCAGCCGCTGCGGCGAGCCCGTTGCTGCAGGCGACGGACTATCATGCCCGCACCGGCGAGGCGGTGGCGGCTGTGCTGTCGGGCCTGCCCAGGCATGACCGCCCCGACATCATCGTCGGCCATACCGGCTGGGGCGGACTGCTCTTCGCAAAGGACGTGCTGCCGCGCGTGCCGGTGCTCGGCTATTGCGAGTATTTCCACAATGCCGACGGAGCCGACCTCGATTTCGACCCGCAGGCCCCGCCGTCGCCGCCCGAGCGCCGTCGCATCCGCCTGCGAAACGCAGCCCAGTTGCTGACGCTGGAGGCGATCGATTCGGCCTACGCGCCGACACGCTGGCAGCAGCGGCAATATCCGGCCGCCTATCGCGGCAAGATCGCAATCTGTCATGACGGCATCGACACGCAGGTCTGCAGGCCCAACCCGGACGCGCGGTTTGTCCTGCCCGACGGACGAACCTTGCGTCCCGGCGATCCGGTCGTGACTTTCGTCGCGCGCGATCTGGATCCCTATCGCGGCTATCCGCAGTTCATGCGCGCGGCGGCCGAGGTCGCGCGCCGGCGGCCGGACGCCATCATCGTCGCGGTCGGCGGCGATGGGCCGGGCTATGGCCGCCCGCGCGGCGACGGCCGGCTCTGGCGCGACATCATGCTGACGGAAACCGGGCTCGGCGACCGCATCATCCACATCCCCTGGCTCGCGCCCGACGCGCTGGTCGCGCTGTTCCAGGTCTCTGCCGCCCATGTCTATCTGAGCGTGCCCTTCGTCTTGTCATGGTCGGCTCTGGAGGCCATGGCCTGCGGCGCGCTCGTCATTGGCTCGGCGACGCCGCCGGTGCAGGAGGTGCTGAGCGACGGCGTCAACGGGCTGCTCGCGCCCTTCTTCGACAGGGATGCGCTGGCGGAGACGATCCTCGCGGCGCTCGCGCGGGGCCCGGGGCTGTCGGGCCTGCGCCGAGCGGCGCGCGCCACGGTGCTGGGCCGTTACGAGCGCGAGGCCTGCGTCGATCGCCAGCTCGGTTTCGTCGAGGGGCTGGCGCTACAGAACGACGAGGCCTTCGCCTGAGGCGCTACTGCAGCGGCCCGTCGCCCGCGCGACGAAACGTCATCGCCTGGGTGATCAGCTTCCCCCGGCTGAGCGGCTGCAAGCCAGCCTCCTCCCAGCCATTGGCCGCCATCAGCCGCGAGACCATGCCGTGGACACGCTGGAGATGTGCTTCGCGATCGTCGTCGAGCCAGGGTCCCCACCACTCCTCGATCAACCCGACCAAAGGCTCGATCGGGGGATGGCCGCTTTCGGCTGCGTATTGCAGTGCAGCATATCCGGCCGGAGATGATATGATCTCCCAGATCTGGAGAGGCTCGGTTCCTCTCATCATGGCGTCAGGACCTTCTGTCTTGAGGTGTTGCCGCATCCCCACGCCGCATACATGGCGAATACATCGCAACTCCGCAATCGGATGCAGCCCACGACCAAAAGTCATGATGACGCATCCGTTGACGCGATCCGCGACAACCCGGCGGCGCAACCTGCGCGAGAGGGTCTCCGAACGTCAGCCGCCGAAGACGGTATTGAGCTGGCTGCCGACCATGATGAAGGTTGTGCGCTTTGGCATTTCCTTGAGCCGCACCGCGCCGATATAGGTCATCGCCGAGCGCACGCCGCCCATCAGCTCCAGCATCGTGCCCTCGACCGGGCCGCGATAGGGCACCTCGACCGTCTTGCCTTCCGAGGCGCGGTAGCGCGCGACGCCGCCGGCATAGCGCTTCATCGCGGTGTCCGACGACATGCCGTAGAAGGTCATGCCGACCGCAATCCTTTCGCCGTCGCGCTCCTCGTAGCGGATGTCGCCCTCGCATTCGTCATGGCCCGCCAGCATGCCGCCCAGCATCATGAAATCGGCGCCGGCGCCATAGCCCTTGGCGAGATCGCCCGGCACGGTCACGCCGCCATCGCCGCAGACCAGTCCTTTCAGGCCATGGGCGGCGTCGGCGCATTCGATGATCGCCGAGAGCTGCGGATAGCCGACGCCGGTCATCTTGCGCGTCGTGCAGACCGAGCCCGGCCCGATGCCGGCCTTGACGATGTCGGCCCCGGCCAGAATCAGCGCCTCGGTCATGTCGCCGGTGACGACGTTGCCCGCCATGATCGCGGCATCGGGAAAGGCATCGCGCGTCGCCTTCACCGTCTCGACGAATTTTTCTGTGTAGCCGTTTGCCACGTCGAGGCAGATCTTCGTGATCGGCGATTGCGCATGCACCGCCTTGAGCTTGTCGTGGTCGGCGTCGGTGGTGCCCAGCGAATAGAAGGCGTTGGCGGCCTCCGGCTCGCGGAAGAAGGCGATCAGTTCGTCGACGTCGTAATGCTTGTGCAGCGCCACCATCGCGCCGTGCTTCAGCAGCGCGCGGGCCATCGCCATCGTGCCGACCACGTCCATGTTCGCCGCGATCAGCGGAAACCCCGTCCAGTCGCTGGCCGTATGCGCGAAGCGGAAGGTCCGGTTGACGTCGACCTGCGCCCGGCTGCTCAGCGTCGAGCGCTTGGGCCGGATCAGGACATCGCGAAAGTCGAGCTTCGGGTCGTTCTCGATGCGCATGGCGGCCTCGGGGCAAGTCGCACGCAAGGCATCGCGTGCGCCGATTCATAGCCGCTCGGGACGAGGTGATGCAATCGCGTCATCTCCCGCGCCGTCATCCCGGACGCAGCGCAGCGGAGCTCCGGGATCCATCCTAGAGCGCCGTCCTGCCCTATGATGGATCCCGGAGCTGCGTCGCTGTGCGACTTGTCCGGGATGACGGCGTGGTTGGGACACTCCGAAGAGCTATGCCACCACGCTCTTGGCCAGCATGCAATGCACGCCCTTCGAACCATTGACGGTCTGCGTGATGCGCAGATCGGCTGCAAGCGAGCACAGCATATAGGCCTGCTCCCGCGTCAGGGCCGTCCGCTCGCAGATCAGGCCGATCATCTCGCGCAACGCGTCCCTGGCGCAGATGTCGAGGTCGGGATGCATCGCCATGGTGATGTGATGGGTCGGCGTCTCGGCGCGCGGCGTGGTGAAGGACAGGTCCTCGCGCAGGACGATCTCGAAGGTGCCCTCCAGCGCGGTCTCGATCGCCGTGACGCAGACCTCGCCGTCGCCTTGGGCGGCATGGCCGTCTCCGCACGAGAACAGCCCGCCCTCGGTGAAGACGGGCAAGTAAAGCGTCGCGCCCGCGCCGAGTTCCTTGTTGTCGAGATTGCCGCCGAAGGCGCGCGGCACCAGCGAGGTCTGCCGGCCCCAATGCGGCGGCGGGGCGGTGCCCATCACGCCGAAGAAGGGCGCAAGCGGCAGCTCCATCCCCCAGGGCAGCGTGCCGATGTTGCGCTCTGCATCGAGCCCGATATGGATCAGCGCGTGCCGGTCGAACTCCTCGGGCAGCGTGCCGGCGAGCGGCTTGATCATGGTGTAGCCCCAGTCGGTCCGGAGCTTCACCTCCCTGATCCGCACCTCCAGCACCTGTCCGGGTCGGGCCCCCTTCACCGCGACGGGCCCAGTCAGGATATGGCCCGGCACCATGCGTTCGGCCCTGGCGTGAATCTCGTGGATCTCGGGCAGCACATGAAAGCCGCCTTTGGGCTGGTGCTCGGCTCCGCCGGTGACGGTGCGGATGGTGACGCTGTCGCCGCTCTCGATGGTCAGGACCGGCTTCAGCGCCGCTTCGAAATAGCCCCAATGGCAGGTGGAGAGGCCGGCCTCGATCAGGTGATGGCTCATGGCGGTCGAAATCCTGATTTCAGGGCGGGGACGGGTTTGGCGGAACAGGCGTCGGGGGCCTGGCCCGGGCATTCTTGCGGATGGTGTAGAGCGTGGCGACGATGACGATGGCTGCGCCGATCCAGGTGGTCAGCGCCGGAATTTCGGCGAAGAAAACGAAGCCGGTCAAGCTCGCCAGGATCAACCGGCTGAAATCGAGCGGGGCGAGCGCGGCCGCCTCGCCGACCTGATAGGCCCGCGTGATCAGCCATTGCCCGGCCGTGCCGAACAGGCTGAGCACCGCAAGCCAGAACCATTGCTCCGGCGTCGGCGAAACCCACCAGAGCCAGGCCGGCAGCGCGAGCGCCACGATCAGGATGAAGCCCTGCCAGAGCAGGATCGTTTCGGTGCGCTCGGTCGCCGCCATCATCCGCACGCTGACGGTGATGCCGGCGCTGAACAGGGCTCCGCCCACCGCCATCATGGCGTTCAGGTCGAGCCCGTCAGTCGAAGGGTCGAGCATGATCAGCACGCCGGCGAAGCCGATGATGGTGGCGGCCCAGCGCCTTGCATCGACCTGCTCCTTCAGAACCAGAACGGCGGCGATGGTGACGAACAGGACCTGGCTGAAGCCGATCGCGGTGGCCTGCGCCAGCGGGATGCGGATCATCGCGGTGAAGCCCAGCAGCATCGCGATCAGGGTGACGATGCCGCGAACGATTTGCAGTCCGGGTCGCGCCGTCCGGATCAGGACCGGCAGCGCGACGCCCGCGAACGCGGCGATGATCAGGCTCATCACCACCTGCCGGACGAGCAGGATCTGCACCAGCGGGATCGCGGTGGCGACATGCTTGATCGCGCCGACCATCACCGCATAGACCAGCAGCGCCGCCATCATGTAGACCGAGCCGCGCAGATTGGGGCTGGCCCCGCGCCACCAGATGGCGGCGCGCAGGCGGCGCGCGGCGATCCAGCCCGGCGGCGCGGCCGGTACGATCGGCGGCGTCTCCGGCGGCTCGCCTGCCGGCGCGCGGAAGCCGTCCTCCTGGCCAGGTCCGTCCTCGCTGGCCGCGCGGCCCTGCCGCCCGGTGTCCCGGTCTTCGCTCATCGCCCCAACCATCGGCCGGCGCAGCGCGCATCGGACCAGTCTGAAATCCCTGCCGGCAGCATCGGCGATGCCCGGCAGGCTGGCCATGGGCCGTGGGGCATGGCGGCCCTGCATGCGCCGTCACGACCCTCGCACAGGGACGCCATTCGCACTTCGGGCTGTCGGCTGGATCGAAGGGCGTGTAGGAGCCGCCGAGGGGTTGCACGCCGTTGCGCGCCCGGCACGGAGACCCAGCGACGCCATGAGGGAGCTTCTGAGCGATTTCGTTGACGGCCTGCGCTCGCTCTCGCCCCGGCTGTTCCCCTATCGCCGCTTCGCCTTCGCGCTGCTGCTCGGCGGGCTCGGCGGCTGGCTCTTCCTGCAGGCGCGCCTGCCGCTGCCCTGGATGCTGGGCTCGATGGTGGTCTGCACGGCGGCTGCGCTGCTGCGGTTGCCCGTCGCCGCCCCGCCGGTGATCCGCCCGCCGATGACGGCGGTGATCGGCGTTATGCTGGGGGCCGGCTTCAAGCCCGACATCGTCCAGCAATTGCCGAACTGGATCCCGACCCTTCTCGGCCTCGTCCTGTTCATGGCGGCCTGCGCGCTCTGCTGCGTCACCTATTTCCGCCGTGTCGCGGGGTTCGATCCGGTCACGGCCTTCTTCGCCGGCATGCCGGGCGGGCTCGTCGAGATGGTCACGGTCGGCGAGGAGAAGGGCGGCGACGCGCGCATCATCGCGCTGATCCATTCCGCCCGCATCCTGCTCGTGGTGATGACGCTGCCCTTCATCGTGCAGTGGATCGAGGGCGTCTCGCTCGGGACCACGAGCGCGGCCGGTCCATCTCTGGCGCAGACGCCGCTTGTCGCCGGGCTCGCCTTGATCGGCTGCGGCGTCGCCGGCGTCGTGGCCGGGCACTGGCTCAGGCTTCCGGCGAAACACCTGCTCGGCCCGATGGTCGTCAGCGCCATCGTGCATCTGCTCGGCTGGAGCGATTCGGTTCCGCCCTTCGAGATCGTCAATGCGGCGCAGCTCGTGCTGGGCGTCACCATCGGCTGCCGCTTCATCGGCACGCCGCCTTCCGTGATCCTGCGCGTGCTGATGCTCTCGGTCGGCTCGACCATCATCCTGCTGGCGCTGACGCTGGTCTTCGCCTGGGCGGTGGCGCAGGTCTCGGTCCACCGTCACGTCCCGTTGATCCTGGCCTATTCGCCCGGCGGCCTCGCCGAAATGAGCCTGATCGCGCTGGCCTTGCACACCGAGGTCGCCTTCGTGGCCGCCCACCACATCATCCGGGTCTTTCTGGTGATGGTGAGCGCCGGCCCGATCTTCGGGCTGATGGGGCGCAAGGCTGGCGTGAAGCCGCCGGAATAGGTCAGGCGGTCGCGGCCTCAAGCCCTCGCGCCAGTCCCGCCGCCAGCGCCGCCTGCTGGCGTGCCAGAAAGGCCGCCCCGTCGCGGCGCTGCGGATCGCCGGCCCGGATTTCCGCGAGCCGTCGCATCAGGGCGTCGGCAAAGGTCTGCGGCGTGTCGGCGAGCGTGAAATTGTCGGGAATCTCGGTGAAGCCGCGGCAGGACAGGGCCGTGCTCACCGCCGGCAGGCCGAGCTGCATCGCCTGCACCGTCTTGAGCTGCACACCGGTCCCGGCCCGGCTCGACAGGGCGACGAGCCGGCAGGAGCGCAAAAAATCGTCGGCATCGGGCACGCGGCCCAGCAGCCTGACCTGCGGCGACGGCGCCTCGAGGCCGGGCGGGAGCCGACCGGCGACCGCGACCGTGACATCGCAAGGCAGCAGCGGACACACCTCGCGCAGGAACCAGTCGAGGCCGATGAAGTTCGGGGCCCAGCTCCAGGTTCCGATCAGGCCGATGTCATGGGCAGGTTCGGGCTGGGACCCCGATATGGGAAGAGCCGCGCCCGAGACCAGCGGCAGCACGGCGGCCTTGTGCTCGTAAGCGGGCCCGAGCGCGGCCTTGTCCTCCTCGGCCAGCGTCCAGACGAAGCGCGCCTTCTCCCAGAGCCGGCGCTCGATCGTCTCCAGCAGCCTCGCCTCGCGGTCGTAGAGCCAGCGCACCACCGGGTTGCCGGCATGGGCTGAGCTCTGGCGCGCCGAGACATGCTCGATGTTGTGCTCGACGAGCACGCAAGGTCCAAGCTCCAGCAGCTCCGGAAATGCGCCCGGCAAAATCACCGAATTCAGGATCAGCGCGTCGAACGGCCCCTGCGCCCGCACCGCATCGACCAGCCTGCCTTCGCCGGCAAGCCGGAGCTTGGCGCAGGCGACCGGCAGGCCGGAGGCAAGCGCCTTGGCCAACCATGTCAGCTTGGCCAGGCCGCCGACCTCCGCGTTCTCGATCGCGACATGGTCGATCACCACGCTTCCCGCTGGATCGGCCGGCGTTTCGCCCGGCCGCAGGAAACCGAACGACGTCACCTCGTGCCCGGCCGCCCGTAGCGCCGAGAGGATGGCGGCGTTGGCGATTTCGAAGCCGGTATCCGGCTTTTCGACCGGGATCAGGGCGGTGAGGAAGGCGAGGCGCACAGGGCTGTCCGGTTCCGGGGTGGTTCGGCGAGGAAGGCCGCGTTTGCGCGCGCCGGTCAAGAGCGGCCGCGCGCCATGCTGAAGGCCTCGTCTCCGTGCAAGCGCCCGATTCGGCCGTCGCGCTCACCGAACCTTAAGCGGCCCGGCTTAGGCTCCCCATCATGGCGCCGACCTCACAGATCCCAACGGACGATCCCGTGGCCGCCCTCGCGCCGGCCTTGAGGGGCATGGACGGGCCGGAGACCTTCGCCATCGTGGCGCAGTCGTCGCCGGACGCGCTTGCCGGCGTCGAATATGTCGTATGCGTCCCGACCTTCAGGCGGCCCGACATGCTGGAGGAGACGCTGCGCTCGCTGGCCGCCCAGCAAGGCGGGCATGACTTTGCGGTCATCGTCGTCGAAAACGAGGGCGTGGCGCGCGAAGGGGCGGCCCGCGCGAGCACCCTGCTCGACGCCGGCCTGTTCAAGGGCTTCGTCATCGTCGAGCCGCGTCAGGGCAACTGCAAGGCCTACAATGCCGCCTGGCGCTGCGCGTTGACGCGGCTGCCGGCGCTGCAAAACCTGTTGGGCATCGACGATGACGAGCAGGCCGAGCCCGGCTGGCTCGATGCGTTCCTCACGGCGGCAAAGACCGCTCCGGCCGAGCTCTTCGGCGGCGCGGTCATTCCGCGCTTCGAGGACGCGTCGCGGAGCTGGCTCGCCGCCCATCCAGTCTTCCGCTCGCATTACGATGCATCCGGCCCCGCGCCGATCCTCTATTCCAGCGCCAATTATCTGATCCGGCGCGAGGTTCTGGAGCGCCTCGGCTTCCCCTTCCTCGACGAGCGCTTCGATTTCACCGGCGGCGGCGACAGCGACTTCTTCACCCGCGCCAAGGCGGCTGGCTTCCGTTTCTGGTGGGTTCAGGAGGCGCTCCAGCGCGAAACCATGCCGGCGCGGCGCACGCAATCCGACTGGATTTCGGCCCGCGCCCGCCGCAACGGCGCGATCTCGGCCGCGATCGAGCGCCGCAGATGCCCCGGATTGGCGGGGCGGCTGCGCGTTCTGGCGAAATCGCTCGCTTTGCTCGGAGCATCGCTGCCGCGCGGGCTTGTCCTCGGACTGAAAACCGGCTCGGGGCTGATCGGGCTCTATCACGCCCAGGTCGCGCTTGGGCGGCTGGCTTCGGAGTTCGGCGTCGAGGCCGAGCAGTACCGCAAGCCCGAGGCGAACTGAGCGATCAGGCCGTGATCGCGTCGATCTCGGCCAGATCCTGCGCCGTGAGCGCCCATTCCGCCGCCTTGACGTTGGCCGCGATCTGCTCCGGCTTCGTCGCACCCGCGATCACGCTGGAGACGACGGGCTGCGCCGCGAGCCATGAAAAGGCGAGTTCGACCAGCGTCTTGCCGCGCGCTTGCGCAAAATCCGTCAGCGCCTCGATCTTGACCCAGTTGCCGTCGGAAAAAATCTTCCCGGCGCGCTCGGGCAGCTTGGTCAGGCGCGCCCCCTCCGGCATCGGCGCGTTGCGACGGTATTTGCCGGTCAGCGCGCCGTTGGCGAGCGGGAAATAGGGCAGCAGGCCCATGCCGTAATGCCGGGCTGCGGGGATCAGATCCTTCTCCGCCCCGCGCACCAAGAGGCTGTACTCGTCCTGAGCCGAGACGAAGCCCGGGATGCCGAGATCGCGCGCCGTCCAGGCCGCATCCGCCACCTGCCAGGCGACGACGTTCGAGCAGCCGATATAGCGGACTTTACCCTGGGTCACGAGATCGTCCATCGCGCGCAGGGTCTCGTCGATCGGCGTCAGCGGGTCGGGCCGGTGGAGCTGATAGAGATCGAGCCAGTCGGTCTTGAGGCGGCGCAGCGAATCCTCGACGGCCTGCATGATGTAGCGGCGCGAGCCGCCCGTCTTCACGCCCTCCGAATCCATCTCCATGCCGAATTTGGAAGCCAGCACGATCTGCTTGCGGCGCGCGCCGAGCACCTCGCCGAGCGCGGTCTCCGAGCCGCCGCGCTCGCCATAGATGTCGGCGGTGTCGAACAGGGTGATGCCATGCGCGATTGCCGCGTCGACGACCTTGCGGGTCGCGTCGAGATCGATAACGCCGCCGAAATTGTTGCAGCCGAGCCCGACGAGCGAAACGCGCAGGCCGGAGCGGCCGAGATTGCGGGTGAGCATGGGATCGTCCTCCAAAGAATGGCGTCGGAAATGACCAGAGCCGGCGGGACGGCGCAATGGGGCGGCGCGCAGGGGTGTCCGGCAATTTCAACCGCGCGACTTGAATACCGCTCTTTGACATCCATATACCATCCATACGGATGGTATATGGATGTCAGATGAAAACGCCTGATAGCGAAAAGCTCACCGTCAATCTCGGCTTCGTCGATCTCGGACGTGTCGATCTCCTTGTCAGGGACGGCTTCTACTCGAACCGCTCGGACTTCATCCGCACCGCCATCCGCAACCAGCTTTCGACACATGCCGATGTTGCAGCTCAGGCCACGACCCGGCTCGCACTCGAACTGGGTCTGCGGACCTACACGAGGCGTGATCTCGAGGCGGTCAGGGCCGCCGGCGAGCGTCTGGAGATCCGGGTTCTCGGCCTCGCCATCATCGACGCGGACGTATCTCCGGAGCTGGCCCGCGAGACGATCGCCTCCATCACGGTGCTCGGCGCGCTCCATGCCGCGCCCGAAATCAAGGCCGCGCTGGCCGACCGGCTGGCGTGAGACAAAGGATTTCAATCATGAACACGCATCTCCGCGCCGCGATCGGCGAAGCCATGACCCGTTTGCGGACAAGCGATGTGGCGGGCGCGACCGCCGCCATCCAGCGCGCGCTCGGCGGCCAGTCAGCATCCGCGCCAGAACAGCCGGTGGGCGGCAAGCCGGGGGAGGCCGGATTGAGGACGCCACTGCCGCGACGCCTCGGCGAGGTCCTGCACGCGCTGCGCGCTGGCAAGGCGCAATTCGCGTCCAGCCAGCGCGAGGCGGAGCGGCCGCCTGCGCCAGACGACTCCGATGGTCGCTTCCGCTTCCGCAGCTTTCGCAATGCGGCGGGGTCGTCGAGCTACAAGCTCTATGTGCCGGCCGACTACGCCGAGCGCACCCTGTCTCTGGTCGTGATGCTGCATGGCTGCACGCAGGATCCAGACGACTTTGCCCGGGGAACCCGGATGAACGCGCTGGCCGACGAAGTCGGCCTGATCGTCGCCTATCCGCACCAGCCGCGCTCGGCCAATGCGCAGGGCTGCTGGAACTGGTTCGATCCGCGTCATCAGGGTCGCGGTGTGGGCGAGCCTGCGGTCCTGGCGGGGCTGGCTCAGGACGTCGCCGCCGAATTCGGGATCGACCGCAAGCGCGTCTTCGTCGCCGGGCTGTCGGCGGGCGGCGCCATGGCGGACGTGCTGGCCTCGACCTATCCCGACGTGTTCTGCGCAGCCGGCATCCATTCCGGTCTCCCGCATGGCTCGGCGCGCGATGTCGTCTCGGCCTTCGCCGCCATGAAGGGCAACGCCAGGTCTGCCTCGCCGAACCGCGAGACGAGCTGTCGGAGAATCATCATCCACGGCGCGGCCGACGCAACGGTTCACCCCTCGAATGGTAAGTCACTGTTTGGCCGGGCGCGGTCTCAAGGTGCTGCGGCACAGGAGCTGACGACCGAGACCATGGTCAACGGCAGGCGTGTCACCCGCACGCTGCTCACCCCTGACGCAGGCCCTACGATCGCCGAGTATTGGGTCGTCCAGGGTGGCGGCCACGCCTGGTCGGGCGGCGACGACAAGGGCAGCTTCACCGACGCATCGGGGCCGGATGCATCCCGCGAGATGATCCGGTTCTTCCTCGAGCGCTGACACGCGGACTTCGTGGCCGGGCTGCCCGATGACAGGCCAGCCTCCGCGATGCTAGGTAACGACGCCCTCGTTCCGGAGCCGCCGCACCTTGTCCGCCTCCCGCTCCATCCTGCTGATCATCGGCGGCGGCATCGCCGCCTATAAATGCCTGGAGCTGATCCGGCGGCTGAAGGATCGCGGCATTTCCTCCCGCGTGATCCTGACCAAGGCCGGCGAGCAATTCGTGACGCCGCTCTCGGTCTCGGCGCTGGCGGGCGAGCGCTGCTTCACCGACCTGTTCTCGCTGACCGACGAGGCGGATATCGGCCATATCGCCCTGTCGCGTTCGTCCGATTTGCTGGTCGTCGCGCCGGCCACCGCCGACCTCATCGCCAAGATGGCGACGGGGATGGCGGGCGATCTTGCCACCACCGCGCTGCTCGCCACCGACAAGCGCGTGCTGATCGCGCCCGCGATGAACCCGAGGATGTGGGAGCATCCCGCCACCCGCCGCAACATGGCGCAGCTTGAACGGGACGGCGTGCTCGTCGTCGGGCCCAATAGCGGCGCGATGGCCGAGCGTGGCGAGAGCGGGCCGGGCCGCATGGCGGAGCCCATGGAAATTCTCGCCGCGATCGAGCAGGCGCTGTCGTCGCCGGCCGCCCCGCGCGCCATCGGCTTTCTCGGGCGGCTGCCCGGCGGGGCGGCCGCCGCAAAGCCGCTCGCGGGCAAGCATGTGCTGATCACCTCGGGCCCGACGCATGAGCCGATCGACCCGGTGCGCTACATCGCCAACCGCTCCTCGGGCAAACAGGGCCACGCCATCGCCGCCGCCGCCGCCGCCGCCGGGGCGCGGGTAACGCTGGTCAGCGGGCCGGTCACCCTTCCCGACCCGGCCGGCGTGACCGCGATCCATGTCGAATCCGCCCGCGACATGCTGGAGGCCGTGACCGGCGCGCTTCCGGCCGATATCGCGATCTTCGCCGCCGCTGTCGCCGACTGGCGCGTCGCGGACGCCGCGCCTGAAAAGATGAAGAAGGATGGCGGCGCGCTGCCTTCGCTCGTCCTCGTCGAGAACCCCGACATCCTCGCCACGGTCGCCGCGCTGAAGACCGGCCGGCCGGCTCTTGTCGTTGGCTTCGCAGCCGAAACCGAGAATGTCGTCGCTCATGCCCAGGCCAAGCTCGGCCGCAAGGGCTGCGACCTGATCGTCGCCAACGATGTCGGCGGCACCGGCGTGATGGGCGGCGAGAGCAACACCGTCCATCTGGTGTCCCGCGACGGCGTCGAGACCTGGCCGACCTTGCCCAAGACCGAGGTTGCGAGCCGCCTCGTGGCGCATCTCGCCGGGCTGGCGACCTGGTGAGCGCAAGCGTCACCATAGCCTTCGTCCGTTTGGACCATGCAGAAGGCCTGCCGCTGCCCGCCTATGAGAGCGAAGGCGCGGCCGGCATGGATTTGCGCGCGGCACTGGCTGATGGCGAGGCGCTGACGCTGGCTCCCGGCGCGACCGCGCTGGTCCCGACCGGCCTGAGCCTGCAGATTCCGCCTGACTTCGAGGGGCAGGTCCGCCCGCGCTCCGGCCTCGCGGCGAAACATGGCGTCACGGTTCTGAACGCGCCCGGCACGATCGACAGCGATTATCGCGGCGAGGTGAAGATCATCCTGATCAACCATGGCCCCGCACCCTTCGTGATCATGCGTGGCGACCGCATTGCCCAGTTGGTGATCGCAGCCGTGACCCGGGCCGCGTTGGCCGAGGCGGAGACGCTGGGCGACACCGCGCGCGGGGCCGGAGGCTTCGGCTCGACCGGCGTCACGGGCGGCAAGGCGTTACAGCCATGATGCTGCTCTCGCGCCGCACCCTGCTCGCCATCGCGGCCGTCGTCGATGTCGCGCTGCATGCGCGCCCGGCCCCGGTCGCGGCCAAGCTGCTGGCCGCGCGCCACGATCTGCCCCCGCGTCATCTCGAAACCCTGCTTCAGGCGCTGGTCAGGGCCGGCATCCTCAAGGGCGTGCGCGGCCCGCGCGGCGGCTACGAACTCGCCCGCGAGCGCCGGCGGATCACGGCCGGTGAGATCGCCCGCGCCGCCATGCTCACTGAGGTCGACGAGGCGCTCGGGCCGCTGCCGCGTTCGCTTCTGGTCGAAAACGTCATTGCCCCGCAGGTCGAGCAGGCTTCGCAGGCCTTTCTCGCGGTCCTCGACGGCGTCACGGTCGCCGAACTCTGCCGGCAGGCGGAAGAGACGAGGTCGGTCGATGGCGACAGCAAGACCAATGATTTCACGATATAGAACTGTATATTACTAGTTTTATCGACACCATCTGTGAATTGCGCTAGCTTCGCCTTAAATCAGAAACTCATCCCACAGGAGGATTCCGATGTCCGAGGCCGTCCGCAAGCTCCACCCCGCCCCAACCAAGACGCCCGGCCGCGGCCGCGTCTATGATTCGATCACCGACACGATCGGCGACACGCCTCTGGTCAGGCTGAACCGCTTGCCGGCCGAGCGCGGCGTCAAGGCGACGATCCTGGCCAAGCTCGAATTCTTCAACCCGATCTCCAGCGTCAAGGACCGCATCGGCGTCAATATGATCGACGCGCTTGAGGCGTCCGGTGCGTTGAAGCCGGGCGGCACGCTGATCGAGCCGACCTCGGGCAACACCGGCATTGCGCTGGCCTTCGTGGCGGCCGCGCGCGGCTATCGCCTGATCCTGGTGATGCCGGAGACGATGTCGCTGGAGCGCCGCAAGATGCTGGCCCTGCTGGGCGCAGAGCTCGTGCTGACGCCCGGTCCCGGCGGCATGCGCGGCGCTGTCGCCAGGGCCGAGGAGCTCAAGGCCGAGATTCCGGGCTCGATCATCCCGCAGCAATTCGAAAACCCGTCCAATCCCGAGATCCACCGTCGGACCACGGCCGAGGAAATCTGGAACGATACGGACGGCAAGGTCGATATCTTCATCTCCGGCGTCGGCACCGGCGGCACCATCACGGGTGTCGGACAGGTGCTGAAGGCCAAGAAGCCGGGCGTGAAGATCATTGCGGTTGAGCCGGAGGATTCGCCGGTGCTGTCGGGCGGCGCGCCCGGTCCGCACAAGATCCAGGGCATCGGCGCGGGCTTCGTGCCCGGCATCCTCGACCGCTCGGTCATCGACGAGGTCGTCACCGTCGGCAACCAGACCTCCTTCGAGACCTCTCGCGCGCTGGCGAAATCCGAAGGCATCCCGGCCGGCATCTCGTCGGGAGCAGCCGTCGCGGCGGCGCTCGAAGTCGGCGCGCGGCCGGAAAACGCCGGCAAGACGATCGTGGTGATCATCCCCTCCTTCGCCGAGCGCTACATTTCGAGCGCGCTATTCGAGGGGCTTTGAGCGGCACGGCCGTCCAGATCGTCCGGCTCGTCGAGAGCCTGCCGGATGACTTCCACTCCCTGCTTCGGGAGGCCGCGAGCGAGGGCTATGCCTTCCTTGACCGCCTCTCGACGGAGTTTGCGAACGGTGACTATGTTGGCGGCGATGTGCCGGTTCTCTTCGCCGCTTTTGCTGAAGGCAGGCTGGCAGCCATCGGCGGTCTGACGGCGGACCCTTACGATCCTGCGCCCGATCTCGTGCGCTTGCGTCATGTCTATGTCAGGCCGGGCGATCGACGCAGCGGCGTCGGGCGCGTGCTCGCCGTCGCGCTGATCCAGCAGGGGCTGGCGCTCGCGCCGCGTCTTTCGCTCCGGGCCGCCGATGCGCGCGCCGCCGGGTTCTGGGACGGGCTCGGCTTTGGGCGAACCTCCGACGACGAGACCCGCACCCATCTCCTGACCCGCTGAGATCAGGCTTTCAGCACGAGCCGGTTGCCCCAAGGGTCGGCAATCGTCGGCCCGTCCGGCCCAACCTCGCCGCCGGCCGCGATGATCCGCCCGCGCATCGCCGCGAACTCAGCCGCATCACGCGCTGCCAGCTCGAAGCTCTCCAACCCGACCTCTCCCGGCTGACGCGGCCCCGCCCCGCGGCTGTTCCAGATATTGCCGGCGATGTGGTGGTGGTAGCCGCCGCTGGAGAGAAAACTCGCGCCGGGATAGCGCACCATCACGTCGAAGCCGAGCTTGCCCTGATAGAACGCGTCGGCCTCTCCCGTGTCGCCGACGCGCAGATGGATGTGGCCCATGCGCGTTCCCGTCGGCACGCCGGCATAGTCCCCGCTTTTCGCCTCGCGCAGCAGCGCGTCGAGATCGAGCCGGTCCGTCGCCATTTTGATCGCGCCGTCGCGGCGCGGCCAGTCGGCGCGAGGCCGGTCACGATAGATCTCGATGCCATTGCCTTCGGGGTCGGAGAGATACAGCGCTTCGCTCACGAGATGGTCGGACGCGCCTTCGAGCGCGATGCGCATCCGCGCCGCATGGCCGACCCAGTCGGCGAGCGCGGCGCGTGAGGGCAGCAGGAGGGCGAGGTGGAACAGCCCGGCCGGAGAGGTCGGACGCGCTCCGTCCTCGACCAGCCTGACCAGCGCGACGCCATCGACGCCGAGCGTGGCGGTTCCGGCTTCCCGCGCGATGATGCCAAGGCCGATCGCATCGCGATAGAACGTCGTCAGCCCTGCGAGATGGTTCACCCGCAGCGTTACCGCGCCGATATGAAACGGCGCGTCATGGGCATCAAGCGCGATGGGCGAGTGAGTCTGGACCGCGAGCATGGCAGCCTCCGAATGAGGGCGCGGCCCGGCGGCCGCTTGCCTGAAGAGATGGCGGGTCCGTCGTCCGATGTCGCCCCCGCTGCCGGCAAGTTCGAAATTGCAGCGCTGCAATCGCGAGGGTCAGGGCCGCGTCGGATCGGGCCTGTCGATGGCGAAATGGGAAAACCAGTCGCGTTGCTCGCCGTGGATCAGCGCCCCGATCAGGCGCGAGGCGAGGAAGCTGAAGGTGATGCCGTTGCCGCCATAGCCATAGGCCGCGAGCAGTCGCGGATGGCCCGGCACCCGGCCGATCAGCGGCAGCCCGTCGCTGGTCTGGCCGAAGGCTCCCGACCAGCTATGCCCGAGCGTGAGGTCCGCGCGCGGCAAAAGTGCGCCGAGCTTTTTCAGCAGTGCCTGCGCCTTCTCCGGCTGAAGGGCCTCCCGGCGCTCGGGATCGTCGTCCTCCTCGTCCTCGCCGCCGATGACGATGCGGCCGTCGCGCGTGGTGCGGCAGTAGACGTAGTCGTCCGAGGCTTCCCAGACCAGGGCCGGTCCCGGCCAGAGCGCTTGCGGGGCCTGCGGCAAGGTCGCGATCGCCCATGAGGAGGCGACTCGGTGCAGCGCGGTCTGCACGCAATCGGGCATGACATAGCCCGTCGCCAGCACGGCATGGCCGGCCTCGATCGTGCGCCCGCCCGCGAGCTGGATCAGCGCCGCCTTGCCCTCGCCCGAGAACGCGACCGCCTCGTCGCGGACCAGCTTCGCGCCACGTTTCATCGCGACCGACAGCAGATTGTGGCACAGGCTGAGCGGATCGGCCTCGGCCGAGCCGGGCGAGACGATCGCGCCCTCGCGGTCGAGCCCGAGATGGCCCAAAAGGCCGGCATGGTCGAGCACGGTTCCGGGCAGGCCGGCCTTGTCGCGCAAGGCGGATTCCGCCCGGAGTTGCGCCAGATCGACGTCGCCTGCGGCGAGATAGACGCTGTCGCGCGGCAGGAAACCGGCGCCGATTCCAAGTTCGGCGGCCAGCTCGCGCAGGCCCTCCACCGCGCGGAAGCTGCGGCGATAGACATCGGCTGCTTTCTCGAAGCCGTAGAACTCCGTCAGCTTCGCCAGCGGCTTGTCGATCTCCCATTGCAGCATGGCGGTCGATGCCGCCGTGCTGCCGAAACCCTCGCGCTCGCGGTCGACCAGCGCGACCTCGCGTCCAAGCCCGGTCAGGTGCTCCGCCATCAGCGCGCCGGTGATGCCGCCGCCGATGATGACGACATCGCAGCGCAGATCGGCATCGACGCTCTCGCCCGTGGGGCGCGGCGGACCTGCAAGCCAGGGGCTGCGCCCGCTGCGCAGGTCGTTCTGGCGGGTGATCTCCGGATCGAGCATCAGTCCTTGTCCGCAACCGGGGGGCCGATGGTGTCGGCCATGGTCGCGCCACGCAGTCCCATCGGCTTGGGCTCGCCGAGCGTCGTGTCGCGCGCAGTCTGGTGCTCCAGATCGGCGTTGAGCTCCGCACCGGCGAGCACGATCATCGCCGAGAGCCAGAGCCAGGTCATGAACACGACGACCGTGGCGAGCGAGCCATAGGTCGCCGTGTAGTTGCCGAGCGTCCCGACATAAAACGAGAACGCCCAGGACGCCGCGGCCCAGAAGATCGCGGCGGCGATCGCGCCGGGCATCACCCAGATGAAGCGCGCCGGGTGTCGGCTCGGGCCGATCCAGTAGAGACAGGCGATCGAGAGCGTCGCGACCACGAAGAAGCTCGGCCAGCGCACCAGCCGCAGCAGCCGCTCAAGCTCGAAGGCGGCGGGAAACAGCGCGGTGATGACCGGGACACTGGCGATGATGATGAGCGCGGTGGTCAGAAGCACCACACCGCTGATCGTCATCATCAGCGAGATCGCGTTGAGCTTCAGGAAGCTGCGCTTCTCGCGTTCGCGATAGATGATGTTGAGCGCATCGAAGATCGCCTTCACGGCGGCGTTCGCGCTCCATGTCGCAACCAGGAAACTGATCAGGAACGTCATCGAGAGCGTCGACATGTCCTGCGTCGCGAGCCTGACCGCCTGCTCGCGGATCAAATCCCGCGCCGCATCGGGGAAGAACAGCGTCAGGCTGTCGAGCTGGACGGCGATCGTCAGCGGGTCGGTGAAATAGCGGTAAATCGTGACGAAGAGCGAGAGCGCAGGGACCAGCGACAACAGCGTGAAGAACGCGACCGCGCCGGCCAGCGACATCAGCCGGTTGTCCATGATGTTGTCGGCGAAGCGCAGCAGCACGTCCTTCCAGCCGAGCCAGGTCATCTGCCAGGGCGCACCGGCGGTGCGTCCGCGCTCCTGCTCGCGCCGGCTGCGCGACAGGCGGCGCGAGACCGCGTCATAAGCATAGCCCAGCGCCACGGCCGCGCCGGCCATGCCCGTGATCCGCTTCAGGAACGCCATATGCCGAGAATCCCTTAACGCCGCGCCTAGCCCGTTTGCGTCGCGGTCAGGTCAGCCTGCCGCAAACACGCCATCATCGGAAATGTTCCGGGCCCGGCACAGCATGCGCGACGTTAGACGATTTATTAACCTTAACACTTTCATATGGCGGTCAGACCGACGCGTTTGACGGGCGCGCGGGAGGGCTCGGATGGCCTGCGACCGGAACGCCGAGAGGCGCTGCGGACAGGCGAGCCTCCGATTTCGTCTAAGAGTAGAGACCGCGATGACCTCACATCTCAGAGCCGCTCTGGCGAGCCTCCTGATCCTTGGCAGCAGCGCCGCCGGCGCGGCCGATCTGCCCTCCGCGAAATATCTTCCCCGCGCTCCGGCCCTGCCGAGCCTCTACAACTGGACCGGCTTCTATGTCGGCGCCCAGGCCGGCTATAGCTGGGGCAGCGACAAGACCAAGGAACTCTTCACCGCGGGCCGCGTCCCGGTCGGCGTCGAGTTCACCTACAGCACCGATTCGGCCGTCGGTGGCCTCCATGCCGGCTTCAACTACCAGATGGCCTCGCTGGTCATCGGCGCCGAAGCCGACATCGAAGGCACAAACGGCCGCGGCGGCTTCAACGATCCCGGCGGACGCAACGCCTTCGATCCCGGCGGCGTCGTCCGCGTCCGCCGCGACTGGCAGGGCTCGGTGCGCGGGCGCATCGGCTGGGCCTTCGACCGCTTCATGATCTACGGCACCGGTGGCGTCAGCTTCGCGGAGTTCGACTACAGCTACTACAACCCGGTGGCGCGCGCCGGCGAGGGCGGCAGCTTCGACCGCACCGGCTGGACCGCCGGCGGCGGCGTGAACTACGCCATGACCAACAACATCATCCTCGGCCTCGACTACCGCTACACCGATTACGGCAAGTTCGACTATGTCGCGCGCTCGGCCTTCCTCGGCCTGACCGCCGAGCAGAACCCGACCATGCACACGGTCCGCGCCAGCGTCGCCTACAAGTTCTGAGACCACGACTCACGGATATCGGAGGCCGCGCCCGGCAGGGCGCGGCCGTTCCCGTTTCTAGAACCCCGTGCGCTGGCGGATGGCGGCGGCCAGCGTGCCGTCGTCGAGATAGTCGAGTTCGCCGCCGACCGGCACGCCATGGGCCAGCCGCGTCACCTTGAGCGGCAGATGCGCCAGCATCTCGGTGACGACATGGGCCGTGGTCTGGCCGTCGACCGTGGCGCTGAGCGCCAGCACGATCTCGCGCATCGCAGGCGCGCTGGCCCGCGCGACCAGCGAATCGAGCGAGAGATGCTCGGGACGGACCCCGTCCAGCGCCGAGAGCACGCCGCCCAGCACATGATAGCGTCCCGAGACGGCGCCGGAGCGCTCCAGCGCCCAGAGATCGCCGATATCGGCGACGACGACGAGCTGCGCCTCGTCGCGGCGCGTGTCGCGGCACAGCGAGCAGGGATCGCTGGTGTCGATATTGCCGCAGGCCGAACAGACGACCACGCGCTCGCGGGCTATCGCCATGGCTTCGGCCAGCGGGCCGAGCAGCTGCTCGCGCTTCTTGACGAGGTGAAGTGCGGCGCGCCGCGCCGAACGGGGCCCGAGTCCGGGCAGTTTCGCCAGAAGCTGGATCAGCCGCTCGATCTCGGGGCCGGCAATGGCGCGGGTCATGGAATGGCCCTTCGCTATCGCGCGGCTAGACCCTCACCGTCATCCCGGGCAAGCGAAGCGCAGACCCGGGATCCATCCTAGAGCACTGTCGGGCCCTGTGATGGATCCCGGAGCTCCGCTTCGCTCCGTCCGGGATGACGGTGAGGGTGTGAGCGAGGTTCAAAACAACTTCATGCCGGGCGGGATCGGCAGGCCCTTGGTGATCTCGGCCATGCGCTCCTGCATCACGCGCTCGGCGCGGGTGCGGGCGTCCGCGCAGGCGGCGACGATCAGGTCTTCGACGATCTCGCGTTCGTCGGGGATCATCAGCGACGGGTCAATCTTCACCGCCTTGAGCGCGCCCTTGGCCGTCATCGTCACGCTGACCATGCCGCCGCCGGCCGCGCCCTCGACCTCGATCGTATCGAGCTCGGCCTGCATCGCAGCCATCTTCTGCTGCATGTCCTGCGCCTGCTTCATCAGGCCCATCATGTCGCGCATCGTTCGGCTCCCTTGTCTTTAGAAATCGACGCCGTCGTAGTCGGGCTCGCTGTCGTCGAAAAGCGGCTCGGCGTCGGGCAGATAGTCGGTCACGGGGATGGCATCCGGCGCGGCCTCGGGCTCGGCCACGCGCGGGTCGCGCACATCGACGATGCGCGCGCCGGGAAAGCGCTCCAGCACGGCCCGCACGGTGGGGTGGGAGGCGGCGTCGCTTTCGCGGCGGCCGCGCGCGGCTTCCTCCTGCTCGCGCAGGGTCGCGCCGCCCTCCGCATTGACGAGCGCGACCATCCAGGTCTGGCCGGTCCATTCGCGCAGCTTGCGCGAGAGGTCGATCGCAAGCGTCCGCGAACTGCCCTCGGCAAGCGAAAACTCGATGCGGCCCTGCTCGAAGCGCACGGGCCTGACATCGCGTTCGAGCGCCAACTTCAGCGTGATGTCGCGATGCTGCGAGGCCAGCGCCACGACATCCTCGAGCGAGGCGAGCATGACCTGCGGCTGTGCGACGGCCTGCGTCACAGGCGCGGTCATCGGCATCGCATTGGCGCTGGCGAGCACGGGCCGCGCCGCCAGAGCCGTATTGCCGCCGCCCATGGGCGGGCGGGGTCCGGAGGACGGCGATGCGCTGCCGGCCGGCATCGCGCCCGAGCCGTCACGCATCATTTTCAAGGCTTCATCAGGCGTCGGCAGGTCGGCCGCGTGGGTCAGGCGCACCAGCGCCATCTCGGCGGCCATGATCGGCCGGTCGGCCTGTTTCACCTCGCCGATGCCGCGCAGCAGCATCTGCCAGGCGCGCGCCAGAATCCGGATCGACAGCCGCTGCGCGAAATCGCCGCCGCGCACGCGCTCGGCCTGGGCGAGGCCGTTATCCTTCGCGGCGTCCGGCACCAGCTTCAGCCGCGTCACCAGATGGGTGAATTCGGCAAGGTCCGTCAGCACCACGACAGGGTCGGCGCCGGCGTCGTATTGCGCGCGCAATTCGCTCAAGCCCGCCGCGATGTCGCCCTTCATCACCATCTCGAACAGGTCGATGATGCGGGCGCGGTCGGCCAGCCCCAGCATGGAACGGACATCGTCGAGCGTGATCGCGCCGGCCGCATGAGCGATCGCCTGGTCGAGAATGGAGAGCGAGTCGCGCACCGAGCCTTCGGCGGCGCGCGCAATGGCCGCCAGCGCCTCCTCCTCGGCCTCGACGCCCTCGCGGGCGCAGATGCCGGCGAGATGCCCCACGAGAAGCGTCGACTCGACGCGGCGCAGGTCGAAACGCTGGCAGCGCGACAGAACGGTGATCGGCACCTTGCCGATTTCTGTGGTGGCGAAGATGAATTTTGCATGCGGCGGCGGCTCTTCCAGCGTCTTCAGCAGCGCGTTGAAGGCCGGCGTCGACATCATGTGGACTTCGTCGATGATGTAGACCTTGTAGCGCGCCGAGACCGGGGCATAGCGCACCGCGTCGTTGATCTGGCGAACATTGTCGACGCCGTTATTGGAGGCGGCGTCGATCTCCATCACGTCGATATGGCGGCCCTCGACGATGTCCTTGCAGTGGATGCCGAAGCTGGCGAGCTCGGTCGTTGGCGCGCCCTTGCCGTCCTGCGTCTGGTAGTTGAGGGCGCGGGCCAGGATGCGCGCCGTCGTCGTCTTGCCGACGCCGCGCACGCCCGTCAGCATCCAGGCCTGCGGGATGCGGCCGGCCGCAAAGGCGTTGGTCAGCGTGCGCACCATCGCGTCCTGGCCGATCAGGTCGCCGAAATGGGCGGGACGGTACTTGCGCGCCAAGACGCGATAGGCGGCGGGCGCCACAGACGGCGCAGGCGACGGCACGGTGTCGAAGCCGGCAAAACCCGGCTCGTCCAGCAATGGGCCTGAAAGAGTGTCGTCGCTCATCGGTCTGGTTTGGCGGTTCGCCGCGCGGGGGTCAACGCCCGTTTCGCGGCTCAAGATCACTAAAAGTGAGAGCATCGCTTCTGCGAAAAACCGGTTCCCACTTTTTCGCGCGATGCTCTTGCCGCAACGCACTGACAGCGCCCGGCAGCAACGGGTGGGAGGCTGGACGAAGACCCGTTCGGTCTCGTTAGGGCTGCTTCCTTCCGGACCTGACCCGGTTGGCGAGTGAGACGTCCCTCGCCAACCTCCCGGCCGCTATATCGGGGGTTTGGCGGCGCAGCGCAAGCCTGTGATGGAGGCGCTCCTTGTTGCCGCGGCGCGCGCGTTTCGGATTGACTTGGAACCGCCCATCCGTCATAAGCCCGCGACTTGCGCAGGCTCCAGGCCTACGCAGAGCTTTTGCATGACAGGCTCGGCCGGCCGCGCTTCCTTCAGGAAGCCTGAGACCGCCGCGCCGACAAGGCCCCGGAGACGGATCGTGAAAAGAACCTATCAACCCAGCAAGCTGGTCCGCAAGCGCCGCCACGGCTACCGCGCCCGCATGGCGACTGTCGGCGGCCGCAAGGTCATTGCCGCCCGTCGCGCGCATGGCCGCAAGAAGCTGTCGGCCTGAGCCGCGGGCGCGTGAACCTCACGCGCTTCGTCCGGAAGACTGGCCAATCGCCATGCGCCTCGCCCGTCTGACGCAACGCAAGGAATTTCTGGCGGCGGCCGAGCACGGCCGCCGTTTTCGTTCGTCTGCGCTGTCCGTACAGGTTCTCGACCGATCGGCGGATGACGAGGCCGGCCTGCGGCTGGGGCTGACCGCCTCGCGAAAGGTCGGTAACGCGGTCAAGCGCAACCGCATCCGCCGCCGCCTGCGGGCCGCCGCCCAACTCGCGCTGGCCGACAAGGCGATGCGAGCCTGCGACCTCGTGGTCGTCGCCCGGCCCGAGACTTTGACAGCTGCCTTCGAGACGCTCGTCGCCGAACTCTCGCTCGGGTTCGACCGCGCACGGCCGCACAAGCCCGGCCGCCACTTTGCCTCCAAGAGCGCGGTCTCCAAGAACTCGACGTCCAAGAACCCGGCGTCCAAGAACCCGGCGTCCAAGAACCCGGCCTCCAAGAACCCGGCCTCCAAGAACCCGGCCTCCAAGACCAGCTCTGATTCCAAGACCCGCCGCGCCGCGGACCCGGCCGTCGCGCGCCAGCCATCATAAAGCCTTCGGGCGCCAGCGAGACCTGTTTGCGATCATGATGATGAAAGAAGACAACCGCAATCTGCTGCTGGCGATCACGCTGTCGGTCGTCGTGCTGCTCGGCTGGCAGTACTTCTACGGCGTGCCGCAGATGGAAAAGCAGAAGCAGATCGCGCAGCAGAACCAGCAGACGCAGGTGCCTGCGGTGACGCCCGGCGCGACCTCCGTTCCCGCCCCCAACGTCTCGGGCCAGCCTGGCGTACCGGCCACCCCCGGCGCGGTTCCGGCGACGCCGGCGGTCGAGACCCGAGCGCAGGCGCTGGCCCGCAGCCCGCGCGTGCAGGTCGAAACGCCCAAGATTTCCGGCTCGATCGCCCTGACCGGCGCGCGCCTCGACGACGTCTCGCTCAAGGCCTATCGCGAGACCGTCGATCCCAACAGCCCCAACATCATCCTGCTCTCGCCGCTGGGCGGCCCCAATGCCTATTACTCCGACTTTGGCTGGGTCGCCGCGCCTGGCACCAATGTCCCTCTGCCCAACGCCACGACGCTCTGGAGCGCCGATGCGCAGACATTGCGCCCCGGCGCGCCGCTCAATCTGAGCTGGGACAACGGCCAGGGCCTGCTGTTCAAGCGCGCGATCACGGTCGACGACAATGCGATGTTCACGATCCGCGACGAGGTCGAGAACAAGGGGGCCGCGCCCGTCACGCTGTTCCCCTATGGCCAGATCGTGCGCCACGGCAAGCCGGCGGTGCTCGGCTTCTACGTTCTGCATGAGGGCCTGATCGGCAATCTCGGCGAGCAGGGCCTGCAGGAATACGGCTACGACGCGGTCGACAAGGAGCCGCTGCTGAGCGCCGGCACCAATGGCAAGGTCTGGAAGGACGTCGTCGGCGGCTTCGTCGGCATCACCGACAAATACTGGGCGGCCGCCGTCGTCCCCGACCAGGCCCGCAAATATGAGGGGCGCTATTCCTCGGTGCAGACCGGCTCGGCCCGCACCTACCAGGCCGACTTCCTCGGCGAGGCCGTCACGGTCGCGGCCGGCGCAAGCTCGGCCAATCAGGCGCGCCTCTTCGCCGGGGCCAAGGAAACCGCCGCGATCGACGGCTACGAGAAGAATCTCGGCATCAAGCGCTTCGAACTGCTGATCGACTGGGGCTGGTTCTACTTCATCACCAAGCCGATGTTCTATGTGATGGACTGGATCTACAAGCATGTCGGCAATTTCGGCATCGCCATCCTGCTCGTCACCGTGCTGCTGAAGGGCCTGTTCTTCCCGCTGGCGAGCAAATCCTACGCCTCGATGGCGAAAATGAAGGCCGTCCAGCCCGAGATGCTGGCGATCCGCGAGCGCTTCGCCGACGACAAGATGAAGCAGCAGCAGGCCTTGATGGAGCTGTACAAGACCCAGAAAATCAACCCGCTCGCCGGCTGCTGGCCGGTGCTGGTCCAGATTCCGGTCTTCTTCGCGCTCTACAAGATCCTGTTCGTGACCATCGAGATGCGGCATGCGCCGTTCTTCGGCTGGATCCGCGATCTCGCCGCGCCCGACCCGACCAACATCTTCTTCTTCCTGCCGGCGGCGCTGACGGCGTATGCCCATATCGGCATCTGGCCGATCATCATGGGCATCACGATGTTCGTCCAGATGAAGATGAACCCGGAGCCGCCGGACCCGGTTCAGAAGATGATGTTCACCTGGATGCCAGTGTTCTTCACCTTCCTACTCGGCTCTTTCCCGGCCGGTCTGGTGATCTACTGGAGCTGGAACAACCTGCTTTCGGTGATGCAGCAGGGCTACATCATGCGCAAGTTCGGCGTGAAGATCGAACTCTTCGACAACATCAAGGCGATGTTTGGGAAGAAGCCTGATGCGCCGAAACCCGGACCGTCGCCGGCGAACGACACGACCAAATCCGCGAGCGCCAAATCGCCGGCAAAGGCGTCTGCGGCAAAGTCGGCGAGCACCAAGAAGTCGCCGCCCGTGGCCGAGACGCCTTCGCCGGACAAGCCCGCCAACAGCAACGAGAAGTGAGGCAGTCGGTCGTGGGCAGTCGGCAATAGTGCGAACGGTAATTCGACGGCCTACTGCCTACTGCCCCCATTGCCGACCGCCCGGCGAAGCCCATGCCCCTTCCCGATCCCCTCACCCGCCATCCGATTCCCGGCTGGAAGGGCACGGCCTTTCTCAGGGCGATCGTCGACGACCCGCTGATCGAGGTCGGCGACTACAGCTACTATGACGACTCGCGCGGGCCGGAGCATTTCGTCGCGCGCTGCGTGCGCTATCATTTCGACTTCATCGGCGACCGGCTGATCATCGGCAAGTTCGTCGCGATCGCCCAGGGCGCGCAGTTCGTGATGAATGGGGCCAACCACCCGATGGGCGGCTTCTCGACCTACCCGTTCGGCATGTTCGGGATCGAGGGCGCGCCCGACTACAAGACCACGAAGGCCGGCTTTCGCGGCGACATGCGCATCGGCAACGATGTCTGGATCGGCCGCGAGGCGGTGATCATGCCCGGCGTCACGATCGGCGACGGGGCGATCATCGGCACGCGGGCTCAGGTCGCCAGGGACGTGCCGCCCTATGCCGTCGTCGTCGGCAATCCAGGACGCGTCGTGAAGATGCGCTTTCCGCCGGATATCGTTGCCGCGCTGCGCGAGATCGCCTGGTGGGACTGGGATGCCGACAGGATCGCGCGCAACATCGCCGCGATCACCTCGGCCGACATCGACGCGCTGCGCAGGGCCGTGTAGGCAGGGGCGATGACCAGCAGCCTGACCAAGCCATACACCGACGACGAGATCGAATCCGCCCGCAAGCTCTTCGAGGGTCCGTGGGACTTCGTCTGGGCCTCGACCCATATCGACGATCTGCCGCCCATGGTCGGCCAGGAGATCGCTTTTGCGGGCCGCTCCAATGTCGGCAAGTCGAGCCTGATCAACGCCGTCACGCGTCGCAACGCGCTGGCGCGGACCTCGCATACGCCGGGCCGCACGCAGCAGCTCAATTTCTTCCGCCAGGTCGGCGCCGACGAGCGCCTGACCATCGTCGACATGCCGGGCTATGGCTATGCGGCGGTCGGGCGGGCCAAGGTCGCCTCCTGGACGAACCTGATCCACAACTACCTGCGCGGCCGGCCCAATCTGATGCGGGTCTACCTGCTGATCGACGCCCGCCACGGCCTCAAGGACGTCGACAGCGCCGTGCTGGAGACGCTCGACAAGGCGGCGATGTCCTACCAGGTCGTGCTGACCAAGGGCGACGCGATCAAGAAGGCCGACCAGAAGTTCATGGTCGAGGCGACCTATGACGAGATCAAGCGCCGCCCGGCGGCGTTTCCCGAGGTGCTGCTGACCTCCAGCGAAAGCGGGCTGGGCATTCCGGAGCTGCGCGCGGCGGTCGGACGGGTGCTGGCGGAGCGGGGCGAGGCGTGACCGCCACCCGCATCCATCTGACGCTGGCAGCCCTGATGGGGCTCGCCGGTGTCGCGCTGCTTGCGGCCGCGGCCCATGTCACGGGGACGACGAACGTCCAGACCGCAGGCCAGATGCTGCTGTTCCATGCGCCGACCGTGATGGGCGCGACAGTGGCGCGAAAAGCCGGATTCCTGCACGATGTTCTGGGACGCATCGCCATCTCCGTCGTGATCCTCGGCGTCGCGCTCTTCGCAGCCGATCTGTCGCGCCGGGGCTTTGCCAGCGAGGCGCTGTTTCCGCGCGCGGCCCCGATCGGCGGCTTCCTGATGCTAGGCGGCTGGCTGGGGCTGACGCTGGCGGCGCTGTTGGCAAAGCGCGCCTGACCCGCACGGTAATTCTTCCGCATGCCGCGTTTGTCCGCTAGAAGGCGCACCGGCGCGGTTGCCTTGCGCGCCTGCGGAGCCTGCCGATGATCAATCCTGCCTTGCTGACGCCCTCGCAAGTCGCCGAGCTGCTGGTCGTGGCCCTGCCGCATATGCAGCGCTACGACCAGGAGGTGATCGTGATCAAATATGGCGGCAACGCCATGGGCGACGCGGCCACCGCCGAGGATTTCGCCGAGGACATCGTGCTCCTGGAGCAATCGGGCCTGAAGCCCGTGGTCTGTCATGGCGGCGGGCCGCAGATCGCGCGCATGCTGACCAAGCTCGGCATCGCATCCGAGTTCAAACAGGGCCTGCGCGTCACCGACGCGGCCACCGTCGACGTCGTCGAGATGGTCCTGGCCGGCTCGGTCAACAAGGAGATCGTCGGCTACATCTCGCGGGAGGGCGGCAAGGCGATCGGGCTTTGCGGCAAGGACGGCAACATGGTCACCGCCCGCAAGGTGACGCGCACCATCGTCGATCCCGACAGCAAGATCGAAGAGGTGCTCGATCTCGGTTTCGTCGGCGAACCCGACAAGGTCGACACCTCCGTGCTCGACGCGATCCTGAAGGCGGAGCTCATCCCGGTGCTGGCGCCGGTCTGTGCGGCGGCCGACGGCCAGACCTACAACGTCAACGCCGACACCTTCGCCGGCGCGATCGCGGGTGCGCTCAACGCCAAGCGCCTGCTCCTTCTGACCGATGTGCCCGGTGTGCTGAACAAGGACAAGGAGCTGATCCCGGAGCTGACGATCGAGCAGTGCCGCAGGCTGATCGCCGACGGCACCATCTCGGGCGGCATGATCCCGAAGATCGAGACCTGCATCTACGCGCTGGAAAAGGGTGTCGAGGCGGTCGTCATCCTCGACGGCAAGGTGCCGCATGCGGCGCTGATCGAGCTCTTCACCGATACAGGGTCGGGCACGATCATCCGGCGCTGAGGTTTGGCAGCCGCCTGATGCTCGTGATCGCGCCGAAGCTCCTGGCGCGGATGCGGTCGCGGGCTTCGCGCAGCGGCTCGGCCATCACGCGCATCGTCCAGGCGGTGGCGTGCAGCAGCGTGTCGGGGTCGGTCAGGATGCCGACATGGCCCTTCCAGAAGACGAGGTCGCCGCGCTTCAGCCCGGCGAGGCTCTCTTCGAAGGGCACGCTCTCGCCCAGCGCCGCCTCCAGCATGTCGGAATCGCGCGGAGAGGGGATGCCTGCCGCCGCCAGCGCCAGTTGCGTCAGTCCCGAGCAGTCGAGCCCGAGGCTGGTCTTGCCGCCCCAGAGATAGGGGATGTGCAGAAAGCGCTCGGCCACTGCGACGAAGTCGGGCTCGAACCGGCCTTGCGGCACAAGATGGCCGGCGAAGACATGGCCGCCGTCGGACAGGACGAGAAAGTCGCCCGTCTCGCCCGCGACGCCGACCTGCGCACCCAGCGACAGCGCTTCCAGCGGCGGCAGCTTCATCGACGGGCCGGGATAGACGAAGGTCCTGAGCGCGCAGACGCGGTGGCTCGGCTCGGGTGCATCCTGCCGCAGCGCGTCGTCGGGCAGGTAGCCGACATAGCCGTCGCCCGCGAGCTGGACCCAGGCCCAGCCCTCATGGCGCTCATAGACATCGACGCGCTCTCCCATCAGCGCCTCGGTGTCGAGGGGCGCATCCGGGCGCGGCTCGCGGCGCAAGGGGGCGCTGGCGGCGACGAGGCGCGCAGGCTCGGGATCGACGAAGACGCGCGCCTCGACCTGGCCGATCAGGCGGCTTGCGGCGAGGTCGGGGCGGAAGGGTGTGATGCGGCGGTCGAGAATCATCGCGGCAATCTAGCGGGCGGCGGTTAACGGCGCGAGAGCCCCGATCACGCCCCGCCCAGATCGCGCGCACGCTCGGTCACCAGATCGGCGAGCTTTTCGACCGCGAGCGCGCCCGCCACGGTGCGCTGGATCACGACGTTGCGGCGGTCGAAATCGTCGCGCTTGCGGCTGACGAGTCCGAGCTTGCCCATGGTGTCGAGCGCGCGCGTGATCACCGGTTTGGTGACGCCGAGTTGATGCGCCAGCCCGCGCACCGTGTGCGGCGGCAGTTCGAGATAGATCGTCAGCAGGATCGCGGTCTGGCGGGCCGAGAGATCGGCCTGGCCGTCGCGAACCAGATCGAGATGGACCTGCCGCCACAGCCTTAGCGCCTGCGAAGGCCTGATCTCGAGTGGCATGAAGGATCCCGATCGTTACGGGTCCGTATCATTATTCCAGTTGCGGCGCGATGCAACGAATGCCGCGCAAAAGCCTTAACCGCGCGGGTAGAGCTGTTTCACCAGCGCATAGCTCAGCCGCGCCGCCTGGCATTCGCCGCCCTCGGTGCGCCCCGGCCTGGCCGAGGGCGTCCAGGCATAGATGTCGAAATGGGCGTAGGAGGCGGTTTTCTCGACGAAGCGGTTGAGGAAGAGCGCCGCCGTGATCGAGCCGGCCATGCCACCCGTCGAGACATGGTTCACATCGGCGACGCGGGAGTCGAGCATGGCGTCGTAAGCCGGCCAGAGCGGCATCCGCCAGACCGGATCGTTGACCGCCATGCCGAGCCGCGAAATCTCGGCCGCCAGTCCCTCGTCATGCGTATAGAAGGTCGGCAGCTCCGGCCCGAGCGCGGTGCGCGCAGCCCCCGTCAGCGTGGCGTAGTCGAGCAGCAGTTCGGGCGCTTCCTCATCGGCCAGCGCCAGCGCGTCGGCCAGGATCAGCCGGCCCTCCGCGTCGGTGTTGCCGATCTCGACGGAGAGACCCTTCCGGCTCGCCAGCACGTCGCCGGGGCGGAAGGCGGAGCCGGAGACCGAATTCTCGACCGCGGGCACCAGCAGCCGCAGCCGCACCGGCAGCCCGGCCAGCATGATCATGCGGGCGGCCGCGATCGCGGCCGCAGCCCCGCCCATATCCTTCTTCATCAGCAGCATCGAGGCGTCGGGCTTGAGGTTGAGCCCGCCCGTGTCGAAGGCGACGCCCTTGCCGACCAGCGTCACCTTCGGATGAGCGGGATCGCCCCAGGTGAGGTCGACGAGGCGGGGCGCACGCGGCGAGGCGCGGCCGACCGCATGCACCATCGGAAAATTGGCGGGCAGCAACTCGTCGCCGACGATGCTGGCGACGCTCGCGCCCGTCTCCTGCGCCAGTGCGCGGATAGCCGCTTCAATTTCGGCCGGGCCGAGATCGTTGGCGGGCGTGTTGACGAGGTCGCGCGCCAGCCAGACCGATTGGGCGATCAGGCTGATATCCTCCCCATCCACGCCATCGGGCAGGACGAGGCGCGAGGCGACCGGGGCAGGCTTGCGATAGCGGTCGAAGCGGTAGGCCTGCAGCAGCCAGGCGAGCACGGCCAGGTCGACATCGTCGATTTCGCCGCAAAGCGCGTAGTCGCCGGCCGGCAGGAGCGCTGCGAGACGGCCCGGCCCGAAGGGGTCGCGCCGGCGGGCGTCCCCCGGCTCCACGCCCAGCAGCACGCTGGCGATCGCGCCCTGCGCATCCGGCAGCAGCAGGAACTGGCCGGGCCGGGCTGCAAAACCCTGCGCCTGCGCGAAGCGCCGCCCTTCCTCCGGGAGGCTTTCGATCAAAGCGGGCCAGCCCGGTTTCGAGACGATGTGGACAGGGATGGCGGCAGGCGAAGACGCGACGAGGAGGCTATGCACGATGGGGTCCGGATCCGAACGGGAGCGGCGCGAGGCGGCTGGTTAAGGATGCATTAGGGTTAACGCTTTATCACCGGATCAACCAGATTTTCCATTGAGGCAAGGCGATCCGGCCCATGTTTACCAGTTCGAGCCCGCATTCGACCCGGTTTCCCGTGTATCGCCGCGCGTCCCTGCGCGCTTTGCTCTGCGTCGCGGCTCTCGGCCTCGCCGGCTGCCAGAGCCGTGGACCCGGCGACGTCACGGGCTCGATCGGTTCCAGCGGGCCGGCGCGGTCGCAGCCCGACTGGCAGTCCGAGAGCCGGAGCTGGGGCCAGCGCTACGAGACCAATCCCAAGGACCGCAACGCCGCCTTCAACTATGCCCGCGCTTTGCGCGCGCTCGACCAGAACGCCCAGGCGCTGGCGGTGCTGCAGGGCGCGGTGCTGGTCCATGCCAACGACCGCGAGATGCTGGGGGCCTATGGCCGTTCGCTCTCCGACAATGGCCGGCTCAAGGAGGCCGACGAGGTGCTGTCCCGGGCGCACTCTCCGGAGCGGCCGGACTGGCGCATCCTCTCGGCGCAGGGCGTCGTCGCCGACCAGCTCGGCGAGCATCCCCGCGCCCAGCAGCTTTACCAGGCCGCTCTCAGAATCGCGCCGGGCGAGGCCACCGTGATGTCCAATCTCGGCCTGTCGCTGGCCCTGTCGCGGCAGTTGCCGGAGGCCGAGCGCGTGCTGCGCGAGGCTGCGGCGTCCGGCCGCGGTGACGCCCGTGTGCGCCAGAACCTCGTCCTTGTGCTGGGCCTCCAGGGTCGTTTCGCCGAGGCAGAGACGCTGGCCCGGCAGGACCAGAGCCCGGCCGAGGCCGCCCAGACCATCGCCTATCTCAAGCGCAGCGTCAGCCAGCAGAACAGCTGGGATCTGCTCAAGGCCGGCAAGGGCAAGGGAAAGCCGCCCGTCGCCCGTCGCGCGGCGGAGCCGCAGGACGAGACGACGTAAAGCCTTCGACTCCGGCCGGGGACGACACGACAAGGGCAAGGAAAAACCTTCTGGCGGCTTCCTAAATTCCGGAGCCGCCAGAAGGTTTTTGCATGGAGCCTTGGACGAGACGGCGCGGGTCTTCGGTCGGACCCGGCGGCCCTTCAGCCGCCCCTCACTTCCACTTGAAGACCTGGATGATCGCCGGCGTCATGATGACGATGAAGAGCACCGGCAGGAAGAACAGGATCATCGGAACCGTCAGCTTCGGCGGCAGGGCGGCGGCCTTCTTCTCGGCCTCCATCATGCGCTGGTCACGGCTTTCCTGCGCCAGCGTCCGCAGCGCGGAGCCCAGCGGCGTGCCGTAGCGCTCGGCCTGGATCAGCGCGGTCGAGACCGATTTGACGCCCTCCAGCCCGGTGCGGGCGGCGATGTTCTCATAAGCCTGCCGGCGTTCGGCCAGATAGGACAGCTCGGCCGTGCAGAGCGCGAACTCCTCGGCCAGCGGCACGGACTGGCTGCCGATCTCGGTCGAGACCTTGCGGAAGGCGAGTTCGATCGACATGCCCGATTCGACGCAGATGAGCAGCAGGTCGAGTGCGTCGGGAAAGGCCGTCTTCATCGAGGCCTGGCGCTTGGCGATCTGGTTGGAGAGGAAGACCTCCGGCGCCTTGATGCCGATATAGGCGGCGCTGATCGCGATCCCGATCCGGATCATCACCGTCTGTCCGAAATCCTTGATCACGAAAACATAGAACAGCGTGAACAGGAACAGGGCGATCGGCGCAACCAGCCGGAAGAACAGGAACGCGACCTCGGCCTGCTGGCCGCGATAGCCGGCCATGGCGAGCTGCTTCTTGGCGGTCTCGGTGCCGAGCCAGTCGCCGAGCTTGAACTGCTCGACGATACGCCGCATGAACTCCTTCGGCTCCTGACGCAGCGAAACCTTGTCCTTGCCGCGCGCCAGCCGCTCGCGTTCGCGCATGCGCAGTTTCTCGCGCTCGCTGGCGACGCTCTTCATGCGCTTGTCGAGGGTGTTGCCCTCCGTCAGCGGGATCGCCAGCGTCAGCACCGTGGCGGCGGCGGCGATGGCGACGAGCATGCTCAGCAGGAACTGCCCGCTCACCACCATGTCTGCGATTTTGCCGAGCATGTGCGCCTCAGATGGTGAAGTTGATCATCTTGCGCATCACCAGGACGCCGACGAGCATCCAGACGGCGCTGACGACGAGAGCGAACTTGCCCGCCTGCGTGATCCAGAGCAGCTCGATGTATTTTGGGCTGCTGAGATAGACCAGGATGGCGACGACCGGCGGCAGCGAGCCGATGATCGCAGCCGATGCCTTGGCTTCCATCGAGACGGCCTGGATCTTGTCGCGCATCTTGCGGCGCTCGCGGATGACCTTGGAGAGGTTGCCGAGCGTCTCGGAGAGGTTGCCGCCGGTCTTCTGCTGGATCGCGAGCACGATGCCGAAGAAGTTCGACTCGGCGCAGGGCATCCGCTCGAACAGCTTGTCGGCGGCCTCGGTCAGCGGCAGTCCCAGCTGCTGGCTCTCGATGATCAGGCGGAACTCGGTCGCGACCGGCTCGGCCGCCTCGGTCGCGACGATGCGCAGGCAGTCGTTCAGCGGCAGGCCGGACTTGATGCCGCGGGTGATGACGTCGAGCGCGTTGGGGAATTCGTTGCCGAATTTCTTCAGCCGCTTGGTCCGGCAGCGCTTGACGAACCAGGCCGGCAGGCCGAAGCCGCCGATGAACAGGCCGACAAGGCCCAGGATCGCGTTGCCGCTGGCCATCAGGAGCGCCAGGCCGGTGACGCAGGCCATGATCACGCTGACGACGTAGTATTTCTTGCGCTTCCAGCCGAGGCCCGACTGCAGCAGCCGCACCTCCAGGGAGACGGAATTACGCGCGTTCTCGCGAGTCTCGATGTCCTTGAGGCTCTGGGCGATCTGGCCGCGCTTGACGCGAGTCTGCGCCTCGCGGTCGACGCCGCGCGCCGCGACCGGGCTGGCGAATTCCTTGCGGCGTTTTTCGGCGCGGGCCTGGCCGCTGAGCGCTGGGTAAAACAGCGCATAGATCACGCCGCCCACCGCGAGCGCGGCCAGCGCCATGACGGCGAGAAAGCTGGGGGTCATGGCGAAACGCTCCGCTCACGCCGCATTAGCTTCACCATGCGCCTCGAGCATGTCGATCGCCGCGGCCAGGCGCTGTTCCTCGCCATAGTAGCGGGCGCGGTCCCAGAAGCGCGGTCGGCCGATGCCGGAGGATCTGTGCCGGCCGATCAGCTTTCCGGCAGCGTCCTCGCCGAGAACCTCGTAGGTCATCAGGTCCTGCGTGATGATGACGTCGCCTTCCATGCCCATCACCTCGGTGATGTGGGTGATGCGTCGCGAGCCGTCGCGCATGCGCTGGGCCTGGATGATGACGTCGATCGACGAGCAGATCATCTCGCGCAGGGTCTTCGAGGGCAGGCTGAAGCCGCCCATCGTGATCATCGATTCGATACGGCTCAGGCACTCGCGCGGCGTGTTGGCGTGGAGCGTGCCCATCGAGCCGTCATGGCCGGTGTTCATCGCCTGCAGCAGGTCGAAGGCCTCGGGTCCGCGCACCTCGCCGACGATGATGCGTTCGGGCCGCATGCGCAGGCAGTTCTTGACGAGGTCGCGCATCGTCACCGCGCCGGTGCCCTCCAGATTGGGCGGGCGGGTTTCGAGACGCACGACATGGGGCTGCTGGAGCTGCAGTTCGGCTGCGTCCTCGCAGGTGATCACCCGCTCGTCATGCTCGATATAGTTCGTCAGGCAGTTCAGCAGCGTCGTCTTGCCCGAGCCCGTGCCGCCGGAGATGACGAGGTTGCACCGGACCTTGCCGATGATCTTGAGGATTTCCGCGCCCGGAGGCGCGATCGCGCCGAAGCGGACGAGCTGGTCGAGCGTCAGCTTGTCCTTCTTGAACTTGCGGATGGTTAGCGCGGGGCCGTCGATCGCCAATGGCGGTGCGATGACGTTGACGCGGGAGCCGTCGGCGAGGCGCGCATCGCAGATCGGCGAGCTTTCATCGACGCGGCGGCCGACCTGGCTGACGATGCGCTGGCAGATGTTCATCAGCTGCGCGTTGTCGCGGAAACGGATGTTCGTCAGCGTGATCTTGCCGGCGACTTCGATGAAGGTGCGCGTCGCGCCGTTGACCATGATGTCGGCGATGTCGTCGCGCGCCAGCAGCGGCTCGAGGGGACCGTAGCCGAGGACGTCGTTGCAGATGTCGTCGAGCAGTTCCTCCTGCTCGGAGATCGAGAGCACGACGTTCTTCAGCGAGATGATCTCGTTGATGATGTCGCGGATTTCCTCGCGCGCCGATTCGCCGTCGAGCTTGGCGAGCTGGGAGAGATCGATGGCCTCGATGAGAGCGCCGAAGATCATGCTCTTCATCTGATAGTATTCGTCGGATCTCGGCGCTTCCGCAGCCGGCGCGGGAACCGCCTTGCGCGAATCGTTGGAGGCCATCGCCAGCGTCGGCTCGCCTGGACGCGGGGCCGCCGCTGCCGGTGCCGAGGAGGGCGCCTTCAGGGTCGGGGCAGGGGCCGGGGCCGCGCCGGAAGACCGCTTTCCGAACATGTCAATCCTCTTTGCCGGCGGCCATGGTGGCGCGCCGTTCGATCAGCCTGTGCCCGGCAAGGCTTGCCTGTCGCTGGTCCATGCGTCAGGCCTTGCGCCGCTTGAGCCTGGCGACGATCGGCTCGAACAGGCTGCGCTTGCCGCGCTTGGCCTCGCCGCGTCCGGTCAGGGCGCTGGCGATCTGGACGAAGGCCTCGTTGACCTTGCCAGTCGCCTGGACCTCCGCGATCATCTGGCCGTTGTTGGCTGCCGTGCCGAAAAGCTGCGCGTCGAAGGGGATCGAGGTCAGAACCTCGACGCCGAGCGCCTTGGCGAATTCGGCGGCGTCGATCTCCGGGCGCTTGGGCAGGCCGACCTGGTTGAGCACGAGGCGCGCGCCGGCGTCGTTGGGACGGCTGGCGCGGGCAAGGTCGATCAGGTTCTTGGCGTTGCGCAGCGAGGCGAGTTCGGGGGCCGCGACGACGACGACCTCGTCGGCGCCGATCAGCGCGCGCTTGACCCAGGCGTTCCAGCTATGGGGCACGTCGAGCACGACGCAGGGCACGCTCGAGCGCAGCAGGTCAAAGAGCTGGTCGAAGGCGTCCTCCGGCAGGTCGATGGTGCGGTCGAGCATCGCCGGCGCCGCCAGCAGAGCAAGGTTGTCGCTGCAGCGCGAGAGCAGCCGGTCGAGCATGTTGGCGTCGAGACGCTCCGGCGCGAACACGGCTTCCGCCACGCCCTGCGGCGGGTCCTGGTTGAAATCGAGGCCCGCCGTGCCGAAGGGGATGTCGAGATCGACGATCACGGTCTGGGCGTCGAGATTGCGCGCGATCGCCCAGGCGACGTTGTGGGCGACCGTGGAGGCGCCGACGCCGCCCTTGGCCCCCATCACCGCGATGATGCGGCCGAGATTGCGGGCGCTCGCCGAGACGTAGAGCTCCGACAGCGTGCGCAGCACGTCGAGCGTGCCCAGCGGCGCGATCAGGTATTCGCTGACGCCGCGCCGGATCAGGTCGCGATAGAGCTGGACGTCGTTGACATGGCCGATGACGACGACCTTCGTTCCGGCGTCGCAGCTCTCCGACAGCGCGTCGAGGTGGCCGATCAGCGCGGCCGGGTCGGACACGGTTTCCAGCACGATGATGTTGGGCGTCGGCGCGGCGCGGAATGCCTCCACGGCGGCCGCGGGTCCACCCATCTGGATGCGGGCATGGGCCTTGTCCATGCGTCGGTCGGCGATCGCCGCCTGCATCGTTGCGGCCACGCCGGGCGTCTCGCAGAAGGCCTGCAGCGTGATGCGCGGCAAAGGCGTGATGACGTCCTCGCCCGAGACCATGGCCTGATGACGCGGCGGCGTAGCCATTTCGGCGTCCATCAGCGGCCTCCGACCGTGGAATTGATCTGGGGCGTCTCCTGCCGGTACTGGGTCGAGGGATCCTTGCCCTCGCGCAGCTTGCCGATGGCGCCGAGCCGCTTGACCATGTCGACGCGGCCTTCGGTGCGAGCCCTGACGAGGTCGATCGGATCGGCGACCTGGGCGGCGAGCGTCGCCTGGGTGGCGCAGCCGAAATTCCAGTAGGGCTCGTTGGAGGTCGACTTTTTGAAGTTGGAAACGCCGAGATCCTCGGTCCACTGGCCGCAGGAATGCGGCAATTGCGCCTGGAGCGAGCCGAAGGTCAGCCGGATCGGCGAGGCGAGGCCGGGGTCGCTGACCGGATAGGTCGTGACCGAGAGATAGGCCGCCGGCACGCCGCCGCGCGCCAGCGCCGCGCGGATGCCCGACAGCGCGTCATGCGCGGCGATGTCGCGGCGCGTGCCGCTGGGAACCTGTGCGACCAGCCCGCCGCGTCCGCTGCGGCGATACTCCTGGGCGAATTCCATCACGTCCTCGGCCTGGCGCGGGTCGAGGGCTGCGCCGGCGCGTCCGACGAAGACGTCGAGCGAGCGTGGCGCGTCGCGCAGAACGATCGGGTGACGCTCGCGCAGGTCGCTCGGCGTGATCGAGGCGGTCAGGTCGCCCCTCTCGGCGCAGGCGCCGAGCAGCATCCCCGCCGCGACCGTCGTCGCCAGGCCGAGCCCGGAGCGCCGGCTAACCTGCTGTGATCGAACCATCATGATCTCGCCATCCCTCATGCCGCGCCTCTTGCCGCGCATCGGCCCCGTCAGTCCGCGATGAAGCCGACGCGGCCCTTGTAGGCCTGCGGCAGCGGGCCGCCGCTGGTGCCGTAGATCTTGTTCAGACGCCCGAGCAGCACGGCCTGCGCGTCATGCGATTCGACGAAGCCGTCATCGGGCCGCTGGACCTGGTTGGGCTCCATCGGCTTGGCGATATAGGGCGTCGCGGTGATCATCAGCTCGGTCTCTTCGCGCTGGTAGTCGCGCGAGCGGAACAGCACGCCGATGATCGGCAGGTTCATCAGCCCGGGCAGTCCGTTGAGCGAGGATTTCGAGACGCGCTGGATCAGGCCGGCGGTGGCGAGCGTGCCGCCCGAGGGCAATTCGACCGTGGTGTCGGACTTGCGGACGCGGAAGGCCGGTGCGTTGATCGACGACTGATTGTTGTCGCTGAGCCGGATCTGGTTTTCGAAATCGAGTTCCGTCACCTCGGTAGCGATGCGCATGCTGATCTTGTTGTCCGACAAGACGATCGGCGTGAAGTTCAGCGCCACGCCGATCGGCCGGTAGACGATGCCGAGCGTGCAGCGATTATTGGTGTCGCAGGTGTAGCCGCTGGGCACGGGAACTTCGCCGCCGGCGGTGAACTTGGCGCTCTCGCCGGAGATCGCGGTCACGGTCGGCTCGGCCAGCACGCGGGAGAGACCGGCCCGCTCCAGCGCGCGGAGCGTGAAGTTGGTCGAGTTGCCGATGCCGGCGGTGATCGCCGTCGCAGACAATGCCTGCGGCGAAAGCGGCAGCGGATTGTCGATCGACGGCATGACCGAGAAATTGCCGAGCTTCCACTCGCCGGTCGAGTTGATGCCGAGCTGCTTGATCGCCTTGCGCGACACCTCCGAGACGACGACCTTGACCATGACCTGGTCGCGGCCGCGAATGGCGAGCGAATTGATCACCGCGCCCTTGGCGGAGGAGAACAGCCCGCCGGTGGTGCCGACGAAGGCGTTGGCGATGTCGACGGCCTGCGTCGCCTCCGAGGCGTTGGCGACGGTGCCGACGAGCAGGATCGAGGTGCCCGCCGCCTTGATCTCGATCTGGGCCTTCGGCATCGCCGCGCGCAGGGTCTGGCGCAGCACGTTGAGATCGCGCCCGACCTCGATCTCCAGCGCCGAGATCTGGCGGCCTTCCGCGTCGATGACGAACATCGAGGTCGAGCCGTCGGCGATGCCGATAATGAAGAGCTTGCGGGCGGAGCGGACGACGGCGTTGGCGACCCTCGGATTGGCGACGAAGACCTCCTTGGCGTCGCGCGGCAGCTCGACGACCAGCGAGCGGCCGATCGAAAGATCGAGCTTGCGGGCGATGGCGTGTTCGCTCGCGCCGACGTTCAGGACAGGCGCCGGCCCAGTCGTCTGGGCCAGCGCGGAGCCGGAGAGCAGCAGCGCGAGAGCGGCAGCGGTCAGGATGCGTTCGACGGTCATGGCTTTACGCTTTTGCTGGTGACGCCGTAGCGCACGAGGGTCAGGGCGCCGTCATCGGCCGGCTGTTCGGGCTCCCCGGCGTCCTTGAGGCTGCGCAGCGCAAGGGAGAGCGTGCCGTTGCGCTGGCTCTGGGCGACGATCTCGACCTGGCGCGGAGCGACTTCGAGCGTCGCGGTCTCGCCGATGACGACCTTCTCGCCATTGCGCTCCTGGATGTTCTGGCCGATCGCCAGCACCCGGACATTGGTCAGGATAGTCTGGCTCAGGAAGGTCTCGGTCTGGCCCGGGCCGTCTTCCTTGTAGGTGCGGATCACATCGACGCGGTCATTGGGCAGGATGAAGCCGCCGGCCGTGTTTGCGCCGCGGCTGTCGGTCGAGATCGCGATGGCGCGCTTGCCCGTAGGCAGAACGGCGGAGAGAAAGCCTGTGCCGTCCGTCTTGATCAGCTTTTCGCGGCGGATCGGCTCGGCCCCGAGAATGGCGTAGCGCGCGACCTGGCCGATGAGCTCGGTCTCGGCCTGCGGGCTTTCATCCTTGCGCACGACTCCGGTCGGCACGCCGGCCAATGGCCAGTCGAGCCAGCGCAGATCGGCGGCGGAGACAGTGTTTCCCAGCGGAATCTCGGCGGCTGCGACCAGTACGGGCACGGTCGGCGCGGCCTCGATGCGGGCGGCCGGGGCCGGGGCCTGCGTCGGCCGCTGGATCAGCATGGCCGCGCCGACGCCGGCGATCAGGGCCACGACCAGAATGATGATGCGGGCGGGACTCATTGCGACAGACCCTCAGCCAAACCCAGTTGGCGCTCGTCGAGGATGCTGCGGTCGAAATCGTCAACTTATGGTTAATCGGACGTATCTTTTTTTCGCGACCGGCGGCCGGTGCGGTGGGCGACGCAGCCCCGCGTCAGACGCCGATCGCGGCCTTCCAGAGCGCCGTGTGCGGCAGGATGAACAGCGCCGAAAAGCCGAGCGCGATCCCGTAGGGCACGCCGTGATTGGCGGCGTGCAGGCGGCGCGCCCAGGACCAGCGCTCGGCCATGGCCGGCAGCGGGGCCGACCTCAGCTTCATCAGCAGCACCGTCAGCACGCCGCCGAGGATCGCCGCGAGCAGGAAATACGGCAGGAGCTGGCCAAAGCCGAACCACAGGGCGGTCGCCGCCGCGAGCTTGGCATCGCCCCCGCCGATCCAGCCGGCGGCGAAGAAGCCGAAGCAAATGACTAGGATCAGGCCGCCGGCGCCGAGATGGCCGCCGATCTGCTGCCAGGACAGTCCGAGCAGGGCGGCGACGACGGCAAAGCCCAGCAGCAAGGCCAGACAGAGCTTGTTGGAGATCGTCATCGAGACGAGGTCGCTGGCCGCGGCGAAGGCCATGGCGGCCGGGAAAGCGACGAGCAGGGCGATCAGCGACAGCGACATCGGGAAATCCTCGGCTGGATGGCGCTGATGATGCACGCCGCCGCTGACCAAAGCCTTACCGCCGGTGCGGAAATCCGTCCCATCGGGACATGCTGGCCAGGCAAACAGGGGTCTCGACCGGAAACAGCCGCCACAAACGGAAAACGCCCCGGCGAGGCCGGGGCGTTCCGATCCTGGCGATCGACGGGGTCGATCAGACGCCGGCGTTGGTCAGGCCGGCCGAGACGCGGCCGAACAGCGCGACGAGGTCGGTGCCGACGGTGGTCAGGGCGGTGATGCAGACGACGGCGATGAGGGCCGCGATCAGGCCGTATTCGATGGCGGTCGCGCCGGACTCGTCCTTGACGAAACGAGCGAAGAGATTGGTCATGGGAGAACTCCTTTTACACCACGGTTTGACTGCTGCCTTCGCTCTGCATGGCTTCGGTCAGCGACAATTGGACATTACCCCGCGCCCCTTGCCGATCGGTTAAACGAATCGAAGAATTCGCCCGATTCCGGAAACATGCATTCGATGGTTAATGCAGAATTTATAAGGTTCTCTGAAATCAAGATTGTCATTTCGAGGAAATATGTCTGATGAAGAGCAATACTATTCGTTCGCAGCAAAGTTGAAAGCCTGCCCTCCCTTGTGAGAAGGGCCTCCGCAGAGAGGCATGTGACTGAAACGGCCTGTCGAATCGATCCCGATGCGCTGCCGGCAAAGCCCTCGGCCGGGCTGCGTTAGGGATTGATTCATCATTCTGCGCTTTGCTGCATGGGTCGCAAATCTTGAGGCGCTGCCCATGTCCGCTGTCACGCCTGTCTCCGGCTCGCATCGCGCCGGCTTTCGCGTCGCCGTGGTCCTGCTCGCATCCGGGCTTGTCCTAGGCTGCGGCGCATCCCGGGCCGCCGCCGCGCCGCAGGGCGCGGCCCCCGATACCGTGGTGGTGATGGTCGATCACGCCAAGGTCGTGCGCCTTCCGGAGAAGGCGCAGACGGTGATCGTCGGCAATCCCGGCATCGCCGACGTCTCGGTCCAGAAGAACGGCGTGATGGTGGTGACCGGCAAGAGCTTCGGCGTCACCAATCTGATCGCGCTCGATGCGAATGGCGCGCTGCTGGCGGAATCGCTCGTGCGCGTGGGCGCGGCTTCCGACTCCGTCGTGACGGTTCAGCGCGGGCTCGACCGCGAAAGCTATTCCTGCACGCCATCCTGCCAGCCGACGGCAAGGCTTGGCGACGCGCAGCGCTTCTTCACCGAAGCCAACGGCCAGGCAACGAGCCGCAGCACCGCGGCGGCCGCCGCGGCCAGCGCGGGCGCCGCGCGCTGAACGGCCGCCAGGGCCCGCCTGCGAGGGTGAACGCTTCGCTAACATCTTCAAAAGCTGACGCTGTGAGGCCCTAACGGATCGGCAAGTGTTTTCCGCTAGCGTCCAGTCTCGAACCTGAGACAGGCCGGCGTTCGCCCGGCCGCGAACCGGACGCCAGACGCCCATGACGGACCTGCCGGCTCCATTGCAGACACAGCCCGCCCCGCAACGGCGGCGCGGGCTGATCCGCCGCTTCCGGCGCGACCAGGACGGCGCGACCGCCGTCGAATTCGCGCTGGTGATCACGCCTTTCCTGGCGCTGCTGCTCGCCATCATCGAAACCGCGCTGATGTTCTGGACCAACCAGATCCTTGAGGATGCGGTGACGCAGGCCTCGCGCACGCTCCTGACCGGCCAGTCGCGGAACCTCTATCCTGCGAGCAACGATAGCACCACGAACACGGACGCCTTCCGCACCGCGGTCTGCGCCAATGCGCCGGCGCTGGTCACGTGCGACGCGCACAAGTTGAAGATCGACGTGCGCAGCTACGCCTCGTTTTCGGGCGCGCAGGCGGGAACCTCCAGTTCCAACCCGGTCGGCGGCGGCGCGCTGAACACTGCCGGATTCGGCTACAACCAGACCGGGCCGAGCCAGATCGTCGTGGTCAGGGCGGTACTCGAATACGATCTGCTCTTCACGCAATGGAGCACGGCGCTCGCCAATATCGGAGCGGGAAAGCGCGCGCTCGTCGCCTCCACCACCTTCAGATCCGAACCCTTCGTGTGACGCCCGCGCCATGACGATGAGCCAGTTCCGCCGCGCCTTCTCACCCCGTCGCAACCGCGCCGCTCTGCGCCGTCTGGTCAGGACCGTCGTCTCCGACCGGCGCGGCGTCGCCGCCGTCGAATTCGCGATGATCCTGCCGGCGCTGCTGGCGATCTATTTCGGCATCGTCGAGGTGGCTCAGGGCGTCATGGCCGACCGCAAGGTGACGCAGCTCAACCGCGCGCTCGCCGACCTGACCGCGCAATCGGCAACGCTCGGGACGACCGACGTCACCAACATCTTCGACGCCGCATTGTCGGTAATGACGCCCTATTCGCCGTCCAGGGCGCGCATGATGATCGCCAGCGTCGTGATCGACGCGGGCGGCATCGCGAGGGTCTGCTGGAGCGACCAGCGCAACTCCACCGCGCTGTCGCGAGGCGCCACCGTGACCTTGCCGGCCGACCTGCGGGTTCCCAACAGCTCACTCATCATGGCGCGGGCGTCCTATGATTTCGAGCCCGTGGTCGGCTATCTGATCACCGGCACCATCCGGATCGGCGACACGCCGATCTATATGCGTCCGCGCGCCGGCAAGACCGGCGGCACGGGCAATGTCGAGCAGGTCGAGAAGACCGGCAGCGCGATGTGCCCCGGCTTCTGAAGACGATCCGGTTTCGCCCCGACAGGTCCGATCAGCCCAAAGGACCGATCAGATCGTCTGGTTGTAGGCGCCGACCTCCGGATGCGCGCGCAGCATCGCGTCGATCGCGGCGAACATCTCGCGCATGCGCGCCTCGGAGACCGGGCTCTCGCAGACCACGACCAGCTCCGGCTTGTTCGACGAGGCGCGCACCAGCGCCCAGCTTCCATCCTGCGTGGTCACGCGCACGCCGTTGACGGTGACGACCGAGCGGATCGGCTGGCCGGCGAAGCTGTCGCCCTTCGCCTGCATCGCCTCGACGGCTTTCGTGACCCTGTCCGAGACCTGGTACTTGATCTCGTCGGCGCATTTGGCCGCCATGGTCGGCGTGCCCCAGGTCTTGGGCACGGCGGCGTAGAGTTCGGCCATCGACTTGCCCGGGTTGCGGTCGAGCATGTCGATGATCGCGATCGCGGTGACGACGCCGTCGTCATAGCCGCGGCCGACCGGCGCGTTGAAGAAGAAGTGGCCGGATTTCTCGAAACCGGCGAGCGCGTTCAGGTCGCGCACGCGGCGCTTGATGTAGGAGTGGCCGGTCTTCCAGTAGTCGGTCTTGACGCCGAGGCGCTGCAGTTCGGGGTCGGTGTCGAACAGTCCGGTCGACTTGACGTCGACGACGAATTGCGCGCCCGGATGCAGTTTGCCGAGGTCGCGCGCCAGCATGACGCCGATCTTGTCGGCGAAGATCTCCTCGCCATGGTTGTCGACGACGCCGCAGCGGTCGCCGTCGCCGTCGAAACCGAGCGCGATATCGGCACCCTGCTCCTTCACCGCGTCGGACATGGCTTGCAGCATCTTCATGTCTTCGGGGTTCGGATTATAGCGCGGGAAAGAATGGTCGAGCTCGGCATCCATCGGGATGACCTCGCAGCCGAGCGCCTCCAGAATCTTTGGCGCAAACGCGCCGGCGGTGCCGTTGCCGCAGGCGGCGATGACGCGCAGCTTGCGGGTGATCTTCGGACGGCTGGTCAAATCCTTGAAATAGACCGCCGGGAAGTCCGGCACGAAATGATAGGAGCCGCCGCCGGGCAGGTCGAAATCGCCGGCCAGCACGATGTCGCGGAGCTGGCCCATCTCGTCGGGGCCGAAGGTGACGGGGCGCTGCGCGCCCATCTTGATGCCGGTCCAGCCATTGTCGTTATGCGAGGCGGTGACCATGGCGACGCAGGGGACATCGAGCGCGAACTGGGCGAAATACGCCATCGGCGACATGCACAGGCCGATGTCGTGGACCTTGCAGCCGGCTGCCATCAGGCCCGTGACCAGCGCCATCTTGATCGAGGAGGAATAGCTGCGGAAATCATGCCCCGTGACGATCTCCGGCTTCACGCCCATGCGCCGGATCAGCGTGCCCAGCCCCATGCCGACGGCCTGCACGCCCATCAGGTTGAGTTCCTTGCCGAAGAACCAGCGCGCATCGTATTCGCGGAAGCCGGTCGGCTTCACCATCGGCAGCGACTCGTAATCGAACGTATTCGGGAAGAGCTCGGGCAGCGGCTTGGGAAACATCGGGCCATCCATCGGCGGTCTTGCGTGGCGGGATCTTGCGTGGCGGGGCGGCCGTCCTGCGCGAGCATCGCGGCCTCGTTGCGACGCTGACGCGGCGACGCACTTCTCGCTTACCCGATCACGCAGGTCTTGGGAACGGTAGCTGTTGGGAACCGTAGCTCTTGGGAACTGTAGCTACGGGAACGGTGGCCGTGCGGAAACGGTTGTTCCCGGTAACCCTTCGCGCCGTCAGCCGCGCAGCACCATGCGCCCGGTCTGGACCTCGTAGCCCTGCAGCTTGCCGAGGAAGGAGGTGCCGAGCAGGCTCATCGAGAGCGCGCCGGCCGGCAGCACCACGGCCTCGACATTGCGCACCAGGATGTCGCCGAGCCGGACCTCGCGCAGATTGACGCGCGCGCCCCTGACCGCGCCATTGGCGGTGTTGAGCGTCATCTTGTAGTCGCCGGGTGAAAGCTGGATGCCGAGCGCGCGCGCATCGGCCGCCGTCAGCGCCACGACGCTGGCGCCGGTATCGACCAGCATCTTGATGCGGAAATTGTCGATCGAGGGATGGACGACATAGTGGCCGCGATAATCGGCCGCGACGGTCAGCGTCGGCCGGCCCGCCGGGCGGGCGGAGGCCTGTGCGGGGGCGGTCGAGGGCGCGCTCGCCGTGGCGAGGTTCGGCGCATCGTCGCCGGCAAGCCTGGCGAGCCTGTCGCCGTGGAAGGTCGCGCCGAGCCCGACTGCAGCGGCCACGCCAAGGGCCCAACGTAACGGACTTTGTGCCATCTGAGCCTTCCAGCCTGCGCAGGGATGCTCTCGACGATGGCGGCGCAGGTGCTGACGAAGGGTGAAGGCGATCGGCGCGATTGCGGGCATTGCCGCGATTTCTGGCGCGTTCGCGCCAGAAGCCTTAACGGGCCGTGTCGAAATGCCCGGCCGTCTCAGATGAACGCCGCCCCGACCAGCGCCTCGATCGCCGCGCGGCGCGGCACGCTGGGCTGCGCACCGGGGATGGTGCAGGCGAGCGAGCCGGCCGCCAGCCCGCGCTGCAGGGCGCCCGAAAAGCCGTAGCCCGCCGCCAGCGCCGCCGCGAACGCCCCGCAAAAGCTGTCGCCGGCCGCGACCGTATCGACGACCGCGACCTGCGGCGCGTCCAGCCGCCGGCGCACGCCGCCATGCCAACCGACGACGCCCTCCGCGCCGAGCGTGACGATGCAGGCGAGCTTGCGCTCGGCGTCGATCCGCCTCGCGAAATCGTCCGGCTCCAGCGCCGGCCAGCCGAGCGCCTCGCCCAGCACCAGCGCCTCGTGCTCGTTGACGATCAGCATGTCGAGGCAGGCGAGAAGCTCGGGCGAGGCTGCGCCCGCCGGAGCGAGATTAAGGATGACGCGGCCACCGGCCTGCTTCATCGCGCGGGCGGCCAGCAGGCACTGGTCTTCGGGAACCTCGCGCTGGAGCAGCAGGATGTCGCTTGTGCCGAGCGACAGCTCCGACAGCGTCGAGGCGCTGGCCTGCGCATTCGCGCCGGCTGCGACAACGATCTGGTTTTCGCCGTTCTCATCGACCGCGATGAAGGCAGCCCCCGTCGGGGCGTCTAGGCGGGCGACATGGGAAAGATCGACGCCGTCCTGCGCCAGCAACGACAGGGCGACATCGGCAAAGCCGTCACGCCCGACCGCGCCGACGAGCATGACGTCAGCGCCGGCACGACGGGCCGCAAGCGCCTGGTTTGCGCCCTTGCCGCCGGGATGCAGCGCGTAATCGGGTCCCATCACGGTCTCGCCGGCCTTCGGCAGTCTTGGGACGGCCGTGACCAGATCGACATTGAGCGAGCCGAAGACGACGATCATCGCGCGAGCCCGCCGGCCAGACGGCTGATTCCGGCGATGAAGGCCGCTTCCGGGCTCGTGATCTCAAAAGCGAGGCCGGCGGCCGTCAGCGCCGCGCCATAGCTCTGAGCCATCACGCCGTCCGCGACGAGCTGAACGCGGGTCGGCCGCCCGAACAGGGCCGTTGCCCCGGCGATCTCCTGCCCAACCAGCAGCGCCGAGAGATAGGGGCCGATGCAGCCGGGAGCCATGCGCCCGGCCAGCACCTCGGTGCGGGCGGCAAAGGCCGCATTGAGCAGGCCCCCGGCTCGCCCGGCCGCCGCGAAGCCGAGCCGCGCGCCCTCGCTCGCATCGTCGCCGGCCGGCTCGGCCGCCAGCCGCGCCAGGATCGAGTTCTGGCGCAGCAGGCCATAGACCTCCCCGGTCATGAAGCTGGCGAAGCGGGCGATGCGCCCACTTTCGATGACCGCCCATTTGGAATGCGTGCCCGGCAGGCAGACGAGGCCGTCGTCAAGGCTCAGGCCCACGATCAGCGTCTCCTCGCCGCGCATCACGTCGAAGGCGCCCTCGTCGCAGGAGAGGCCGGGCAGGATCAGCGCCTGTCCGCCGTCCGCCAGCGTGACCGTCATGGCGGCCCCGGCGATCGCGTCCGGCGTCGCCGGGCAGGCGACATAGGGCGCCTCGACCCAGCCATTGCGGCTGCCGACCATGCCGGCGAGCACGATCCCCGCATCGGGCTGTGCGCGGCGAAACTCCCCGGCGATGGCCTCGAACGCGGCGGGAAAGCCACCTTCGGGGACGGACTGGATGCCCTGGTCGGCGCTGCGCCGGTCGATGACCGCGCCGTCCGCGCCGATCAGGAAGGCGCGGGCCCGCGTGGTGCCCCAGTCGAGTGCGATCAGGGGTCTGGGCATGGCGAGGCTCCGGCGTGTCTGTCCCCGACGATCTAGCGTTCCCGCGCCATCATGGCGAGTGGCTGCTACGCCTCGAAGAAGACCGTCTCGCCGTCGCCCTGCAGGCGGATGTCGAGCCGGAAGACGCCGTCCGGGCCGCGTCTGGCGATCAGCGTATCGCGGCGCTCGGGCGGAACCAGCGCCAGCACCGGGTCGGAGGCGTTGGCGGGCTCGTCGGAGAAGTAGATCCGCGTCATCAGCCGCACCAATACGCCGCGCGCGAAGACCGAGACGGTGAGATGGGGCGCCTGCGTCGCGACGGCGGGCCCAGGCAATGCGCCCGGCCGCACCGTCTCGAAAAAGTAGACGCCCTCGGCGCTCGTCTCGCAGCGGCCGAGGCCGGTGAAGCCGGCATTGCCGGCGGCGTTGAAGCGGCCTTGGCCGTCGGCCTGCCAGATCTCGATCATCGCGTCGCCGACGGCCGCGCCGTCGCCATCATAGACCACGCCCTCGACGCGGATGCGCTCGCCTTCCATGCCCTCGGCCGCGACCTGCTCGGTGAAGAGTTCGTGCCCGCCATAGGCGCGCGGCGTCAGGCCGTAGGCGAAGAAGGGGCCGATCGTCTGCGAGGGGGTGAGTCCCGGCTTGGTCTCAGTGCTCGTCTCAGTGCTCATGGGGCTCCTCCACCGGCGTCGCGTCGCGGCCGCGCAGGACGATGTCGAACCGGTAGGCCAGCGCCCAGTGATCCTCGGTGGTGTCGATGTCGAAGCGCGAGACCAGTCGCTCGCGCACCTTCGCATCCGTGATCGACTGGAAGATCGGGTCGTATTGGAACAGCGGGTCACCCGGAAAATACATCTGGGTGATGACGCGGGAGAGGAAGCTCGGCCCAAACAGCGAGAAGTGGATATGGGCCGGCCGCCAGGCGTTGTAGTGGTTGCGCCACGGATAGGCGCCGGGCTTGATCGTGACGAAGCGGTAGCGCCCGTCCGCATCGGTCAGCGCGCGTCCAGCGCCAGTGAAATTCGGATCGAGCGGGGCCGGGTGCTGGTCGCGGACATGGACATAGCGGCCGGTCGAATTGGCCTGCCAGATCTCGACCAGGGTCTGCGGCACCGGCCGGCCGTCCTCGTCGAGCACGCGGCCAGTGACGATGATGCGCTCGCCGATCGGCTCGCCTGCATGCTGGCGCGTCAGATCCATGTCGGTCTCGGCGACCGCGACATGGCCGAAGACCGGCCCTGTGGTCTCCGACAGCGTATGCGGCAGCAGGATCGGCGGCTGCGACGGCGCGCGCTTCAGCGTCGACTTGTACTCGGGCGAGGCATTGGCGGGATGGGCCTTTAGGCCGTCCAACGGATAGATCAGGCTCATGCCGCCACTCCATGGGCTTGGCGCGTGCGCGCGTGCAGATCGCGCAGGACGCTCAGTTCCTGCTCGGTCGCGGCCGGAGTCTCGGCCACCGACCCGGCAAAGCGCAAGGGCCAGCCGCAACAGGCCTCGATCTGCGCGCGGGTAACGCCCGGGTGCAGCGACGTGACCGTCAACTCGGCCGTCTCCTGATCGGGCTCCATCACGCAGAGATCGGTCATCACCTTGGTCGGCCCCTTCGTCGTGAGGCCGAGCCGCTCGCGGTCGCCCTTCCCCGTCCCGTGGCCGAAGGAGGTGATGAAGGGCAGCCTGTCGACGAAGGCGCGCGCGCCCATCGCCATGGTGATGAAGATCTGCTGGCAGTTGCTGGCGATCTCCGGCGCGCCGCCGCCGCCCGGAAGCCTGACCTTGGGCGCGTCATAGGGGCCGACTACGGTGGTGTTGAGATTGGCGAAGCGGTCGATCTGCGCGCCGCCCAGAAATCCGATGGTGATGCGCCCGCCCTGCAGCCAGTAGCGGAACATCTCGGGCACCGAGACGGTGGTCAGCGCAGTGTCGCAAAGCTCGCCATCGCCGATCGAAAGCGGCAGCACCGAAGGCCGCGTCGAGAGCGTGCCGGATTCGTCGATCAGCGTGATCTTCGGCGCATGCGTCAGCCGGGCGAGGTTGCAGGCAGCCGAGGGCGCGCCGATGCCGACGAAGCAGACGTCGCTGTTGGTCAGCAGCCGCGCGGCGGCGATGGTCATCATCTCGGTCGGGGTCGCGGTCATCACGCCGCCTCCCGCTTGGCATTGGCATGGCGGGCAAAGGCGTCGGGCCCCTTCTCCAGCACGTGCTCCTTCATCCAGGCCAGAAACGTCTCGCGATCCCGCGAAATCTTGTCCCAGGCGATGTAGAAGTCGTTGGCGCGCTTGGTGTAGCCTTGCGCATAGGAGGGGAAGGCCCCGCCCGGCACATGGGCGATGGCTGTCACCGTCCAGGCCGGCAGGATCACCGCATTGGCGTTGCGCGGGCCGAAATCCTCGACGATCTCCTCGACCGTGACGAGCGAGCGCTTGGCCGCCAGCACCGCCTCTTTTTGGACGCCGACGATGCCCTCCAGCATGACATTGCCCTCGCGGTCGGCCTTGAGCGCGTGGATGATCGCAGCGTCGGGCCGGATCGCCGGCACGGTCGCCAGAACCTCAGCCGTATAGGGGCAGGTCACCGACTTGATCCGGTCGTTGACGCTTGGGAGATCGACGCCCTTGTAGCCGCGGAAGACGGCAAAGGGCAGGTTCGCCGCGCCGGCCTCGTAGGCATTGGCCATGGCGGCGTGGCTGTGCTCCTCGATCTCCAGCTTGTGGGGCCAGCCATTCTCGACCGCGTCGCGAAACCGATGCAGCGAGCCGAAGCCGGGATTGCCGCCCCACGAAAACACCAGCTTTTCGGCGCAGCCCATGCCGATCATCTGGTCGTAAACGAGATCGGGCGTCATCCGGATCAGTGTCAGGCGCTTCTTCGCCTGGCGGATCGCCTCATGGCCGGCGGCATGCGGGATCAGATGGGTGAAACCCTCCATCGCGACGGAGCAGCCATTGCTCAGGACCGCCTCGACGCCCTCGCTGAGAGAGACGAACTCCGCCACCTTGACATCTCCTCGAAATGTGCGTTTATCGCACAACGTTTTGATTATCGCACTTTATGACGCGTGGAGACTGGGGTCAAGCATGCCGGCCGGGACGCCAGACCGCGACCATATGGCTGCCCTCGAAAAGGGGCTGGCGGTGATCGAATGTTTCGATGCCGCCCATGACCGGTTGACGATCGCCGACGTCGCCCGCGCCACCGACCTGTCGCGCGCCGCCGCAAGGCGCTGCCTGCTGACGCTCGCGAAGATCGGCTATGCCGAATTCGACGGCAAGTTCTTCCGGCTGACGCCGCGCGTGCTCCGGCTCGGCTATGGCTGGCTCGCCTCGACCGCCCTGCCGCAACTCGTGCAACCGTTTCTCGAACGGCTTTCGGAGGAGGCGCATGAATCCTCCTCCGCCTCGCTGCTCGACGGGCATGAGATCGTCTATATCGCCCGCTCGGCCCAGCGCCGCATCATGTCGGTGGGCTTGTCGGTCGGCTCGCGGCTGCCGGCCTTCTGTTCCTCGATGGGGCGCGTGCTGCTGGCGGCGCTGGAGCCGCAGGCGGCTCAGGCGCTGATCGCCGCCGGCAAGCCGCGCGCGCTGACGCCGCACACCGTCACCGATCCCGCCCGGCTGATGGCGCTGCTGGACGAGGTCCGCGCGCAGGGCTGGTGCCTGATCGACCAGGAGCTCGAACTGGGACTGGCCTCGCTCGCCATGCCGCTGCTCAGCCATCGCGGCGCGGTCGTCGGCGCCTTCAACCTGTCGGTGCAGGTGCAGCGCGTGCCGGCCCAAGTCATGGTGGAGCGCTTCCTGCCGCGCATGCAGGCGATGCAGACGCAGCTCCAGCCGCTGATCAAGTAGAGGGCGAATACCGATGATCACCCTGACCGCCGGCGCGCTCAGCGCCCGCATCGTGCCGGAAGCCGGCGGCATCGTCGCCGGGCTCGACTGGCGGCGGCCGGATGGGCGCAGCCACAAGCTGCTGCATTCTCCCGACGGCGCAGTCCCCTCGACAGCCGCGCCCAACATGTTCGGCAGTTGGGCGATGGTCCCTTTCGCAAACCGGGCCTTCGGCGGTGTGGTGGACGATGGCGAGCGCCGCTTCACGGTGCCCGACAACAACGCGCATGGAGGTGGCAACATCCACGGCTTCGGCTGGCAGTCCGCCTGGGACATGCTCGGTCATACCGTCAGCCATGCCGCGCTGGAACACCGCAGGACGAGCGGGTCTGACCCCTATCGCTACCGGGCAACCCAGAGAGTCAGCCTGGATCGCGCCGGTATGACCGTCGAACTCGCCGTCACCAACGAGGCTGACCAGGCCCTACCCTATGGTCTCGGCCATCACCCGTGGTTCGCCTGCGCAGCGGACACGAAACTCGGTATGACCGCGCGCGCCGCGCTCGTCTTCGGCGAGGCCTTCCGCGCGACGGGCTCGCAAAACCTGCCCGATGGCGGCCCCTATGCCGCCAACCCGGTCTTCGCCACCGGCCGCGAGACCGCGTGGAGTTTTCTGGGCTGGGACGGGGTTGCGCGCATCGAGACGCCATCGACCGGTCTCGCGATCACGCTGACCGCCAGCGAAAGCCTGCGTTATCCGGTCGTCTGGGCGCCGGCGGGAGCCGATTTCCTCTGCGTCGAGCCGCAGAGCCACGCCATCGGTTCGCCAAGCGAGAAGGCTGCGCGGGCTGTCGCGCCGCTGACGAGGCTGGAACCGGGCGAGACGCTGTCGGGCTGGCTGCGGATCTCTCCGGAGCCTCTCTGACGCCGACAGACACTCGCGCGGCAATTCCGCATGGCGACCTCTCGCGCTCCGCGCTAACCTGCGTCGTCCGGTCGCAGATTCGCGGCCGAAACGGCTGGGGAGCCCCTCGATGAATTCACGCAAATACGCCGCCGAGGCGATCGGCACCTTCTGGCTCACCTTCGGCGGCTGCGGCAGCGCCGTCATCGCCGCAGGCTTCCCGCAGGTGGGCATCGGCCTGCTCGGCGTCTCGCTCGCCTTCGGCCTGACCGTCCTGACCATGGCCTATGCCATCGGCCACGTCTCGGGCTGCCATCTCAACCCGGCGGTGACGGTCGGCCTCGCGGCTGGCGGACGCTTCCCGAAAAGCGAAATCCTGCCCTATGTCGCGGCGCAGGTCGTCGGCGCCGTGGTGGGAGCCGGCATGCTCTATCTCATTGCAAAGGGCGCGCCGGGTTTCGACCTCGCCAAGGGCTTCGCCTCCAACGGCTACGGCGAGAACTCGCCGGGCAAGTACGGGTTGGCGTCGGCCCTGATCGTCGAGGTGCTGCTGACGATGATGTTTCTGTTCATCATCATGGGCTCGACCCATGGCAAGGCTCCGGCCGGCTTTGCCCCGATCGCGATCGGACTCGGCCTGACGCTGATCCATCTGATCAGCATCCCGATCACCAACACCTCCGTGAACCCCGCGCGCAGCACCGGGCCGGCGCTGTTCGTCGGCGGCTGGGCCCTGCAGCAGCTCTGGCTGTTCTGGGTCGCGCCGCTGCTCGGCGGTGCGCTCGGGGGCTTCATCTATCGTTGGCTGAGCGACGAGCCGTCGGCCGATGTCGTCGGAGGAACGAAACCCGGCTCATCCGGCTGAAAAACAGCCCGCCGTCAGCGCCAGCGCGGGCCTGTCTGGTAGTAGCGCTGCATGTCGTAGGGCTGGTAGCCGATCGCGCCGGCCGGCAGGGCCGGGCGCAGCAGGATCTGCCCGCGCGCCGCATCCCAGTTGGGGGCGGTCTGGCGCTTGGCGATGATGTCTGCGCGCTGCTTGGCTTTCGCCTTGGCGATCCTGGTCTTGGCCCCGCCCGGGGCCTTGGCGAATTGCGACAGATTGTCGGGCGCGGCCCCGTTCAGCGCGATCGTCGTCGCGCCAGAACCATGCTTCTTCACCAATGCGAAGAGCTTGGCGGCGTTGGCCGGGTGCAGGCGGATGCAGCCATGCGAGGCGGGGCGACCGAGCGCGCCGACCGCCGTAGTGCCATGGATGGCGTAGCCGCCGCGGAAGAACACCGAATGGGGCATCGCGCCGCCATATTTACGCGAGTACCAGCTGCGCTCTAATCGCGTCGGGCGGTAGACGCCATTGGGCGAGCGGAAGCCCTTGCGGCCCGACGAGATCGCCCATTGATGGACCTCGCCGTCGGTGGTCGTCACCGTCATGCGCTGGGACGCGATGTTGACGCGGACATCGACGCCGGCATGGGCCGGCATGAGACCGAAAAGCGACAGGCCGAGAAAGGCCAGGATGCCGAGAACGCGACGCATCACACACTCCGAGAGACGCAACTGCTGAAATCGATCGGCGTTGTCGGGCGCTGAGGCTCGCCGCCATTGGATTGAGGAAACCCCTGCTCGCCTGCGTTGTAAAGCACCGGCGCGAATCGTGGTTTCCGGCATCGCGGCAGCGGCATGCGTGGGCTGCGCTTTACCGCCACGGTGCGAGGGGTATAGCAGGATCGCAAGCCTCACCCGGACGCCCGGATTCCATGACGGACATGCTCCTGCCGGCCGGCGTTCCGCCCGCCATCGCGCTGCTGCTGATCGTCGTCAGTTTCCTGACATCAGCCTTCACGGCCGCCTTCGGCATCGGCGGCGGCGCGGTGATGCTGGGCGCGCTCGCGGGCACGGTCTCGCCCGCTGTCATCATCGCGGTCCATGGCCTCGTCCAGCTCGGCTCGAATGTCGGGCGCGCCTTCGTCCAGCGCATCCATGCGCAATGGGCCATGGTTGCGCGCTTCGCGCTTGGCTCGCTGGTTGGCGTCGCGATCGGCGGTTACATCGTCGTCGGGTTGCCGGAGCGGGTGCTGCTGGGCGTGCTCGGCGGCTTCATCCTCATCCTCGCCTGGATACCCAAACCACGGATTCCAGGCCTCGCCTCCAGCGGGCTCATCGTCGGCGGCGGCATCTCGACGGTCGTGACCATGTTCGTCGGCGCGACCGGCCCCTTCGTGCAGGCGCTGCTGCTGCCGCTCGGCCTGCAGAAGCGCGAACTGATCGCCACGCACGCCGCCTGCATGATGGTCCAGCATCTGCTCAAGGTCTTCGCCTTCGCGGCGCTGGGCTTCGCCTTCGCCGGCTGGCTTCCGCTGATCGCGGCGATGATCGTCTCGGGCTTCCTCGGCACCATCGCGGGCACGAAGCTGCTCGACAGGCTGCCCGAGCGCTGGTTCGTCGCGATCATCAAGACGGTGCTGACCGTGATCGGCCTCGACCTGCTGCGACGCGCGGCTGGATTCTAGCACCTCACAGCATCGGCAGCGAACGCGGCTTTTGCCCACGAGGGAAGGCTGAGTCGATCCGGGCGATTTCCGCTTCGCTGAGCTTCAGGCCCAGCGCGCCGGCATTGTCCTCGACATGGGCGATCCGCGCCGCCTTGGGAATCGCGAACACCGAATGCCGCCGCGTGAGGAAGGCGAGCGCGACCTGACGCGGGCTCGCGGCATGCGCCTGCGCAATGGCGGCCAGCACCTTGCCGCCGGGACTGCCGGGATCGGGGAAGTTATCCTGTCCGAATGGGCTGTAGGCCGTGACGGCGACGCCATGGCGCTCGCACCACGGGATGACGGCATGCTCGACGGCGCGCTCGCGCAGATGGTACAGCACCTGGTTGCAGGCGATGGCGCCCGGGCTGGCGACCGCCAGCGCCTCCTCCAGATCCTCGCCGTCGAAATTGCTGACGCCCCAGGACAGGATCTTCCCCTGCTTCCGTAGCGTCTCGAAGGCGGCGAAGGTCTCGGCCAGCGGATGTGAGCCGCGCCAGTGCAGCAGCAAGCAATCGAGCCGGTCGGTCCCCAGCCGCCGGAGCGAGGCCTCGCAGGCCTTGATCGTTCCGCCGCGTGAGGCATTGTGCGGCAGCACCTTCGAGACGAGAAAAACCGCGTCACGCCGGCCCGCGATCACCTCGCCGACGATCTCCTCGGAGCGGCCCGAGCCATACATCTCGGCGGTGTCGATATGGCTCAAGCCGAGATCGAGCCCGCGCCGCAGCGCCGCGACCGCCTCAAGCCTGTCGGACAGTTCGATGTTCCAGGTGCCCTGGCCGATGGGTGGGACGGCCGGGTCTCCTTTGCCGAAAGGCTGCGAGGTCATGACATCCTCCCCTACTGCCTGCTCAAACCGGCGGCGTGCCGTTGGCGGATAACACCTCGCCCGCCAGATAAAGCGAGCCGCAGATCAGGATGCGCGGCGGGGCGGGCCATGGCCGCCCGGCGATCATGCGCAGGGCCTGCTCGACCGAGCCGGACGTCTCTGCCTGAAGCCCGGCCGCGCCAGCGAGGCTCGCGACCTCCGCTGCGGGGCGCGCCACCAGCGAGTTCTGAATCGGGACGGCCAAGAGCGTCTGCGCCAGCCCCTTGAAATGACCAAGTGTCGCGCGCGCATCCTTGGTCGAGAGCAGGCCGACGATCATCACCAGCGGGGCCGGGTTGCGGTCGGCGAGGTCGGCCATGGCCTGGGCCAGGACGCGCCCGCCATCGGGGTTGTGGCCGCCATCGAGCCAGAGTTCGGCGCGCGGCGGCAGCAGATCTACCAGATGTCCGCGCGAGAGGCGCTGCAGCCGCGCCGGCCAGTCGGCGCCCAGCATGCCCTGCTCGAAAGCGCGCGCCGGCAGCCCGCCATAACCGGCGGCGCGCAATCCGGCGATCGCGGTGCCGGCATTGGTGTGTTGGTGCCGGCCCGCGAGGCGCGGCAGGGGCAGGTCGAGCAGGCCGTCGCCATCCTCGTAGACCAGCCGGCCGCCATCCTCATGGACGTTGAAATCCTGCGCGCCGATCAGGATCTTGGAGGCCCCGACGCGCTCGGCGACCGATTCCAGCACGGCGGTCGGCTCGGGCTCCTGCGGCGCGATTACGGCCGGCGCGCCGCGTTTGAAGATGCCGGCCTTTTCGCCGGCGATCTTGGTCACCGTGTCGCCGAGATACTCGGCATGGTCGAGCGAGACCGGCGTGACCACCGCGCAAGCCGGATGGGCGATGACGTTGGTCGCGTCGAAACGCCCGCCGAGCCCGACTTCCAGCAGCACGACATCGGCCTCGTGCTCGGAGAAGAGCATGAGCCCCGCCGCCGTCGTCATCTCGAAGAATGTGGTCGGATCGCCCGCATTGGCGTGCTCGCAGCGCATCAGGGCGTCGACCAGCATGTCCTCGTCGACGAAGCGGCTGCCGCCCGCCGCGCCGATCCGGATGCGCTCATGGAAACGCACCAGATGCGGCGAGGTGTAGACATGCACGCGCAGGCCCGCCGCCTCCAGGATCGCCCGCATGAAGGCGATGGTCGAGCCCTTGCCGTTGGTGCCGGCGACATGGATCACCGGCGGCAGCTTGGTCTGCGGATCGCCCAGCCGCTCCAGCAGGCGCAGCATGCGCCCCAGCGACAGGTCGATCAGCTTGGGATGCAGCGCGAGGAACCGCGCCAGCAGCATGTCGGACGAGCCCATGACGCGTGTGTTCGCCCCCGCTTGCGCGCGCCGCTCAGACCGCCTCGGCGACCGGGAGCGGTGCGTCGGCCTTCGCCGGCTCCGGCTGACGGGTCAGCAGCCGGCCGAGGCGGGCCAGCGTCTCGGGGATCTCATGGCGGTGGACGACCATGTCGACCATGCCGTGATCCTTGAGATACTCCGCGCGCTGAAAGCCCTCGGGCAGCTTCTCGCGGATGGTCTGCTCGATCACGCGCGGACCGGCGAAGCCGATCAGAGCGCCGGGCTCGGCGATCTGGACGTCGCCCAGCATGGCGTAGGAGGCGGTGACGCCGCCCGTGGTCGGATTGGTCAGCACGACGAAATAGGGCAGGCCGGCGCGGCGCAGCATCCGGACAGCGACGGTGGTGCGCGGCAGTTGCATCAGCGACAGGATGCCCTCCTGCATGCGCGCGCCGCCTGACGCCGCGAACACCACGAAAGGCGTCTTCTTCTCCAGCGCGGTCTCCGCGCCCCTGATGAAGGCCTCGCCGGCCGCCATGCCGAGCGAGCCTCCCATGAAGTGGAAATCCTGCACGGCCAGCGTCATCGGCAGGCCCTTGACCCGGCCATAGCCGACCTTGAAGGCGTCCTGTGCGCCGGTCTTGGCGCGGGCGTCCTTGAGCCGGTCGATATAGCGCTTCTCGTCGCGGAACTTGAGGGGATCGACCGAGACCTCGGGCAAGGCGACGTCGAGCCATTTGCCCTCGTCGAACGTCATGCGCAGCCGGTCGGGCGCGGTGACCTTCATGTGATGGTCGGAGCCGGGAATGACGAAGCCATTCGCCTCGACGTCCTTGTGGAAGACCATCTGCCCGGAATCGGGGCATTTGATCCAGAGATTCTCCGGGCTCTCGCGCTTGAACAGCGTCTTGATGCGCGGCCGGACAACTTCGGAAATCCAGTTCATCGCTTCGATCCTGACGGTTCTGCCGTAGTCGCTCGGGCTTACGCCGCGGCCTTCGCCACCTGGCGGACGCCGGCCGCGAGTTCCGCGACCAGCGAGGTGACGGCTGAAACGGTCTTTTCCGTGGCCCTGCCGTCGCCATCGAGCGACAACCGCAGGCGCTCGACCAGCGCCGAGCCGACGACGACGCCGTCCGCGCCCTTGGCGATGGCGATCGCATCAGCCGCCGTCTTGACGCCGAAACCGACCGCGACGGGCAGATCGGTATGGCGCTTGATCCGCGCCACGGCCTCGCCGACCGCGTCGTAGTTGCCGACGGCGCCGCCGGTGACGCCGGTCACCGAGACGTAATAGACGAAGCCCGAGGTGTTCTGCAGCACCTTCGGCAGCCGCTTGTCATCGGTGGTCGGCGTGGCGAGGCGGATGAAATTGAGTCCTGCCGCGAGCGCGGGCAGGCACAGCTCGACATCCTCCTCGGGCGGGAGATCGACGACGATCAGCCCGTCGACGCCGGCCGTCTTCGCATCCTGCAGGAAGCGCTCGACGCCGTAGACATAGATCGGGTTGTAGTAGCCCATCAGCACGATCGGCGTGTCGCTGTCCTTGGCGCGAAACGCCTCGACCATGGCCAGCGTCTTCTTCAGCGTCTGGCCGGCTTTCAGCGCGCGCTGGCCGGCGAGCTGGACCGGGATGCCGTCGGCCATCGGGTCGGTGAAAGGCACGCCGAGCTCGATGATGTCGGCCCCGGCTGCCGGCAGTGCATGGAGAATGGCGCTTGAGGTGTTGAAATCCGGGTCGCCAGCCGTGACGAAGGTCACCAGCGCGGCGCGGCCTTCAGCAGCGCAGGCGGCGAAACGAGTCTGGATGCGGGTGGAGCCGGTCGTTGTCATGAGCGTGCGGTTAGCATGGCGGGGGCCGGCTTGGCGAGAGGGGCTGCGCTTCAGGCTATCGCCGCGCCCCGATCCGCCAGAAGCAGGCGCAGCACGGAGCGATGGCAGCGCGCCTCGTCCTCGCAATAGCAGCCGACCGAGAGATTTGCCCGATGCGACAGCGCGGCCAGCAGATCGAGCGTGCGGCTCGCCGGCGGCTGCGCCATCTCAGACCTGAAGGCGCGCACGAATCCGGCCCATTCCGTCTCCGTCTGCGCGGCCTGCGCGGTCGCGACCAGTTCCGCGCTCGGAGCCAGCTCCGGATACCAGACGTCGAACCAGTCCTCAGTCGCAAAACGCTCCTTGCGCACGCCGCGCGGCGGACGTCGGACGGTCCCGATGCGCGTGCCCTCGTCTGGGTGGCGGGCTGAGCCGAGGCGGACGATGCGGAGGGGCATGTGGTAAACACTAACTCCTCTGCGCCGGCCCCGGAAGCAGTTGGCCTTGCCGATGTAAGGCTGGTCCTATAAATGTAGTGATATCACTACATCAGGAGGTGGGCATGGTGACCACAGTGTCTGCGGCCCAAGCCAATCGCGAGTTTTCGAAGCTGATGAAGCTCGTCGAGAGCGGCGAGGAGGTTGTCGTGACCTCCCGCGGGAAGCCGAAGATCAAGCTCGTACCTGCGGGCGATATTGACGATGAGGCGGTGCGAAGACAGAGAGCGTTCGACGTGCTGACCCGCCGCCTGGAGCGTCAGACTGCGCAGAACCTGCCGCGCGCGACGCGCGAGGACATGTATGAATGACGCTGTTCGCGTTCGATTCCAACATACTCGTCTACGCCGAAGGCTTGAACGATCCGGTTCGGGAAATCGGAGCCAAGCAGCTTCGGACGGAGCTCGGACCTAACCGGATCGCGCTGCCGCTTCAGGCGGTCGGAGAATTCTACAATGTGCTGACGCGGAAATATCTGAAGCCGGCCCAGATGGTACAGGCGCTATGCGATGATTGGCTGAACAGCATTGAAGCGGTTGCAGCGACCGATCAAACCTTCCGGGATGCGATAGAACTCGCGGCGGCGACCGGCTTGCAAATCTGGGATGCGGTCATCCTATGCACCGCCGCCGACGCCGGCTGCATCGCCCTGCTGACCGAGGACATGCAGCACGGCTTCGTCCATCGTGGCGTGACGGTGATCAACCCGTTCACCGAGCCGATGCACCCGCTGCTGGCGGATGCGCTGGCGCATCAGCGCTGACCTTCACATCCCGCCCAGAATCTCCGCCACCTGCGGAATGTCCTTGTCGCCGCGGCCGCAGAGATTCATCACCATGAGATGGTCCTTCGGCAACTTCGGCGCGAGCTGCATCACCTTGGCCAGCGCATGGGCCGGCTCCAGCGCCGGGATGATGCCTTCGAGCTTGGAGCAGAGCTGGAACGCCTCCAGCGCCTCGTCATCGGTCGCCGAGATGTAGCTGACGCGGCCTGAATCGTGCAGCCAGGCGTGTTCCGGGCCGATGCCGGGATAGTCGAGCCCGGCCGAGATCGAATGCGCATCCTTGATCTGCCCGTCTTCGTCCATCAGCAGATAGGTGCGGTTGCCGTGCAGAACGCCGGGCGCGCCGCCGGTCAGGGAGGCTGCGTGCAGGCCCGATGAGAGGCCGTGTCCGGCCGCCTCGACGCCCCACATCTTCACGTCCGGATCGTCGAGGAAGGGGTGAAACAGGCCGATCGCGTTGGAGCCCCCGCCGATCGCGGCGATCAGCGAATCCGGCAGCCGACCCTCGGCTTCCTGCATCTGCTCGCGGGTCTCCTTGCCGATCACGGACTGGAAATCGCGCACCATCGCCGGGTAGGGATGGGGGCCCGCCGCCGTGCCGATGCAGTAGAAGGTCGTCGCGACATTGGTGACCCAGTCGCGCAGGGCCTCGTTCATCGCATCCTTCAGCGTCTTGGTGCCGGACTGCACCGGCACGACCTCTGCCCCCAGCATCTTCATGCGGAAGACGTTGGGCTTCTGTCGCTCGACATCGACCGCACCCATATAGACGATACATTCGAGCCCGAAGCGGGCGCAGAGCGTAGCGGTCGCGACGCCGTGCTGGCCGGCGCCCGTCTCGGCGATGATGCGCTTCTTGCCCATACGCCGCGCCAGCAGAATCTGGCCGAGCACATTGTTTACCTTGTGCGCGCCGGTGTGGTTCAGCTCGTCACGCTTGAAATAGATTTTCGCGCCGCCGAGATGGTCGGTCATCCGCTCGGCGAAATAGAGTGGCGAGGGCCGGCCGACATAGTGCTTGAGGAAGCTCGCCATGTCCTTCTGGAAAGCCGGATCGACCTTGGCCGCCTCATAGGCCTGCTCCAGCGAGAGCACGAGCGGCATCAGCGTCTCGGCGACGAAGCGGCCGCCAAACAGGCCGAAGCGGCCGTTCTCGTCTGGCCCCGAGCGATAGGTGTTGGGGTTCTGGGGCGCGTTCATGCCTGGCTAAGCCTTCTCGTTGTCTGCCCGGGCGGCCTTGCGCGCCGCCGCGATGAAATCCCCGATTCTGCCGATATCCTTGACGCCCGGCGCGCTTTCCACGCCAGACGAGACATCGACGCCGGCCGGGCTCGCAATGCGTATGGCGTCGGCGACGTTTCCCGGTTCGAGCCCGCCCGATAGCATGAAGCGAAAGCCGGGGTCGAGGCTCGCCAGCAGCGTCCAGTCGAAGGGCCGGCCGTGACCGCCGGGATAGGCTGCATCCTTCGGCGGTTTGGCGTCGAGCAGGATCAGGTCCGCGACGCTGCGATAGCCCTCGATTGCGGCGAGGTCGTCCGGGCCGGCGATGCCCAGCGCCTTCATCACGGGAAGACCGGTCGCAGCCTTGATGGCGGCGACATCGGCTGGCGTCTCGCGGCCATGGAGCTGCAGCCAGTCGGGTTTCAGCGTCTGGGCCAGTTCGACGGCCTGCCGCTCGCTCCAGTCCACGATCAGCGCGACGACCTGGGTCCGGCCACGCGCTTGCGCCGCCAGAGCGAGAGCCCGCTCATGCGTGACGAAGCGCGGGCTCTTGGGGTGGAAGTTGAGCCCGACCATGTCCGCGCCGGCGGCCAGCGCCGCCTCGAGCGGCTCGCCCGTGGACAGCCCGCAGATCTTCACCTCGATACCGGATGTCAACGTCATCATGGGCGGCCTATAGCATGATCGCGCGCGCCGCCGCACTTGCGACATGATGGCTGGTAAAGCCAGTCTGCAAGACTTGGCGCCATGAGACTTGGCGCCATGAGACCTGGCGCCATCAGACTTGACGCCATGAGCTATGGCGCGGCGCGCGCATGCGGGAAGCGGTTGGGGCATGGGGCGACGCGGTTTCACGATACTGGCGGGGCTGCTGGCGGTCTTCGGGATCACGGCGGCAGTGTTCTACTTCGTTAGCCAGCCTAAAACGCTGCGTCTGGCGGTCGGGCCGCTCGGCTCAGAGGATGCACGCATGGCGGCGGGCTTCGTGCAGGGCCTGAACCGGGAGAAATCCTCGGTCCGCCTGCGCCTCGTCCTGACCGAGGGCTCAGAGGAAAGCGCCAAACGCCTCGACGACGGCAAGGCCGAGCTCGCCATCCTGCGGCCCGACATCGCGCTGCCGGGCCAAGCCGACACGGCTCTGATCACGCGGCGGTCCTTCCCCTTCATCATCACGACGAAGGAAAGTGCGATCGGGCGCATCGCCGATCTGCGGGGTCGCCGGATCGGCGTTGTCCGCAATCCGGCCGGCAACTTCACACTGCTGAAGCGGGTGCTGGAGCAGTACGAGGTCGCGCCCGACGAGGTGACGGTCGTCGCGCTTGCGCCCGACGAGATCGTGCCGGCCACGAAAGAAGGACGCATCGACGCCTTTTTCTCGATCAACGCCGTGGGGGCGCTGACCAACAATGAGGGGCTGAACCGGCTTCGCGCGGCCTGGGGCGAGGACCCCGTGCTGATCCCGATCCGCGAGGCGCAGGCGATCAAGGCGCGCCATCGCGCGATCGAGACCGGCGAGATCGTGCGCGGCGCGCTCGGCGGCGACCCGCCGAGGCCGTCCGAAAACCTGCCGACGATCTCGGTGACATCCCGGCTGATGGCGGCCCAGAGCCTCGACGACAATGTCGTCGGCGAGGTGGTGAAGAGCCTGCTCGCGCTCAGGCTGACGCTTGCGGCCGAACTGCCGGCGATCCAGGGGCTGGAAGCCCCGTCTACCGACAAGGATGCGCCCCTCTCCGTGCATTCCGGCGCGGCCGCCTTCATCGACGGCGAGCAGGAAACCTTCTTCGAGCGCTATGGCGACTGGTTCTATCTCGGCGTGATGGGGCTGTCGCTGCTCGGCACCGGCACGGCCGGGCTGCTCGGCCGCGACAGCGCGCTCCGCCGGCGAAAGGCGATGACGGGGCTCGACGAACTGCTGGCGCTTCTGCCTGCGATCCGCGCCTGCGAGCGCCACGGCGACCTCGCCGGTTTTGCCAATCAGGCCGACACGATCCTGACCCGCGTGCTCAGCGACTATGCGAGGGGCGATCTCGACGGCTCGGGGCTGGCCGCCTACCGGCTGGTGATGGATCAGGTCGGACGGGCGGTGGCCGAGCGGCAGAGGCTGCTGGCGGAGGCATAGACCTTTCTCGCTGGCGCATGGCTGCCAAGGTTGCCCAAACGGCCTCCAGCGTTTATGTGCAGCGCAGCGAAATTCAGATTCCTCATGAACGGGCTGCGCCGGCCGGGTCTTCACCCCGCCGGCCTGTGGCCATGAACAAGGCCCTTTCCGCATGTCCATGCGCAACATCGCCATCATCGCCCACGTCGACCACGGCAAGACCACGCTCGTCGACAAGCTGCTGCAGCAGTCGGGCACCTATCGCGACAACCAGCGCATCATCGAGCGCGTGATGGATTCCAACGAGCTCGAAAAGGAGCGCGGCATCACCATCCTGGCCAAGGCGACCTCGGTCGTCTGGAAGGACACGCGCATCAACATCGTCGACACGCCGGGCCACGCCGATTTCGGCGGCGAGGTCGAGCGCATCCTGAACATGGTCGATTCGGCCATCGTGCTGGTCGATGCGGCCGAGGGCCCGATGCCGCAGACCAAGTTCGTGGTCTCCAAGGCGCTGAAGCTCGGCCTGCGTCCGATCGTTGCGATCAACAAGGTCGACAAGCCCGACGCCCGCGTCACCGAAGTCATCAACGAGGTCTTCGACCTGTTCGCCGCGCTCGACGCCAATGACGAGCAGCTCGACTTCCCGATCCTCTACGGCTCGGGCAAGCAGGGCTGGATGGCCCATGATCCGGCCGGCCCGCAGGACCAGGGCCTCGCCCCGATGTACGACCTGATCCTCAGCCATGTGCCCGAGCCGCGCATCGAGGAGGGTCCGTTCCGCATGCTCGGCACGCTGCTCGAGGCCAACCCCTATCTCGGCCGCATCATCACCGGCCGCGTCGTCTCGGGCTCGGCCAAGCCGAACCAGCAGATCAAGGTGCTGTCGGGTGACGGCACGCTGGTCGAGAGTGGCCGCATCACCAAGATCCTGGCCTTCCGCGGCCTCGAGCGCACACCGATCGAGGAAGCCATCCCCGGCGACATCGTCTCCATCGCCGGCCTCGTGAAGGGCTCCGTCGCCGATACCTTCTGCGATCCCGCCGTCGAGACCCCGATCAAGGCCCAGCCGATCGACCCGCCGACCGTCTCGATGACCTTCATGGTCAACGATTCGCCGCTGGCCGGCACCGAAGGCGACAAGGTCACCACCCGCGTCATCCGCGACCGCCTGTTCAAGGAGGCCGAGGGCAACGTCGCGCTGAAGATCGAGGAATCGACCGACAAGGACTCGTATGTCGTCTCCGGCCGTGGCGAATTGCAGCTCGCCATCCTGATCGAGCAGATGCGCCGCGAGGGCTTCGAGCTCGGCGTCTCGCGCCCCCGCGTCGTGCTGCGGCGCGACGAGAATGGCGGGCTTCTGGAGCCGATCGAGGAGGTCATCATCGACGTCGACGAGGAGCATTCCGGCGTCGTCGTGCAGAAGATGTCGGAGCGCAAGGCCGACATGCTGGAGATGCGCCCGTCCGGCGGCAATCGCCTGCGGCTGGTCTTCCATGCGCCGACGCGCGGCCTGATCGGCTATCAGGGCGAACTGCTCACCGACACGCGCGGCACCGCGATCATGAACCGCCTGTTCCATGCCTACATGCCCTACAAGGGCGAGATCGGCGGCCGCCGCAACGGCGTGCTGATCGCGATGGAGACCGGCGAGGCCGTGGCCTATGCGCTCTGGAACCTCGAGGATCGCGGCCCGATGATGATCGAGCCCGGCTGGAAGGTCTATCAGGGCATGATCGTCGGCGAGCACACCCGCGAGAACGATCTCGAAGTGAACGTGCTCAAGGGCAAGAAGCTCACCAACATCCGCACCACCTCGAAGGACGAGGCGGTGCGCCTGACCCCGCCGATCCGGATGACGCTGGAGCGCTCGCTCGCCTGGATCGACGATGACGAGCTGGTCGAGGTGACGCCGAAGTCGATCCGCCTGCGCAAGGGCGTGCTCGACCCCAACGAGCGCAAGCGCTCGTCGAAGATGAAGCAGGAAGTCGCGTAAGCGCGGCTATCCTCTGCCTCGGAAACACTTCCGTCATCCCGGACAAGCGGCGTAAGCCGCGCAGCTCCGGGATCCATCGTAAAGCGCCGTCGTGCCCTATGATGGATCCCGGAGCTTCGCTTCGCTGCGTCCGGGATGACGGCGTATGCGCACAGCAAACGCCAATTGCCTCACCTGAACGGCGGCTCGTCGAAGCTTCTGAGCTTGCGCGAGTGGATGGTCGAGCCCGCCTCCTTCAGCTTCTCCAGCGCGGCCAGCCCGATGCGCAGATGCTCGCTGACCGCTCGCTCGTAGAAGGCGTTGGCTGCCCCCGGCAGCTTGATCTCGCCATGCAGCGGTTTGTCGGAGACGCAGAGCAGCGTGCCGTAGGGCACGCGTAAGCGATAGCCTTGCGCCGCGATCGTGCCTGACTCCATATCGACTGCGATGGCGCGCGACAGGTTGATGCGGCGGCGCTCCTTGGTCCAGCGCAGTTCCCAGTTGCGGTCGTCCTGCGTCACCACGGTGCCGGTGCGCAGGCGGTTCTTCAGTGCGTCGCCCTTCTCGCCGGTGACTTGCGCCGCCGCCTCCTGCAGCGCGACCTGAACCTCGGCCAGCGCCGGCACCGGCACGTCGGGCGGGACGAGCTCGTCCAGAATGCCGTCCTGCCTGAGATAGGCATGGGCCAGCACATAGTCGCCGATGATCTGGGTCTGGCGCAGGCCACCGCAATGGCCGACCATCAGCCAGCAATTGGGCCGCAGCACCGCCAGATGATCGGTGATGTTCTTGGCGTTGGAGGGGCCGACGCCGATATTGACCAGCGTCACGCCCTCTCCGTTCTCGCGGATCAGGTGGTAGGCCGGCATCTGGAAGCGGTGCCACGGCGCCGACATCACCCGCTCGGCCGCGGAGACGTCGAGGCCCTGCCGATCGATCCTGATCCCGCCCGGCGTCACCAGCGCCAGCGCCGTGCCGGCCTCGATTTCGGCCAGCGCCAGCCGGACGAACTGATCGACATAGCGGTGGTAGTTGGTCAGCAGGATCCAGGGCTGCACGGCGCGCCAGTCGGTGCCGGTGTAATGCACCAGCCGGCGCAGCGAATAATCGACCCTGACCGCGTCGAACAGCGAGAGCGGGCGCGGCTGTCCGTCGACGAGGTCGAAGGTGCCGTCGGCGATCTCGTCCCCGACAAGCGAGAGCAGCGGCGTCGGGAAATGGCGCGCGAGTTCCGCGGCCGTGACCTTGCCGCGGCCGAGCTCGTCGCCCCCGTCGAGCGCGTAGGGGTAAGGGATTTCCTGGTCGCTGATCCCGGTCTCGATCGTTGCGCCATACTCCTCCACCAGCGGCCGGAGCTGGTCGAGCAGATAGGCGCGGAACTCGGCCGGTTGCGTCACCGTGGTCGAATACACGCCGGGTGCGGCGAATTTCGCATAGCCGCGCCGGGTCGCGGCAGGCAGCGCGGACGGCGCATAGGTCACGCGCAGCAGCGGGTAGCGGTAGCGAGCGCGCTCCTGCGCGTCCGGCGGCTGGGTCGTTTCGAAGAAGCGCTGCAGATCGGCGCGCAGGGCCGCCTTGGCCTGTCCATACAGCGCCTCCAGCCGGTCGATGGCGGCTTCGGGCGTCGCGGCGGTCTCGAATGTCATGGAGCGAACGGTCCTCTCGTTCGGGGAAGCTTCTAGCCGGGCTTGGACCGTCCTGACAACAACGAGCGAGGCCGCCGGCAATCATCCGGCAGCGCCGAAAGGCTGGTTGACAGGGGGGTGATCGTGCCATATGAAACCATTCAGTTAATTAACCATACGGTTTTATTCCGTGTCCAGCGACCCTCTCAGCCTGACCTTGTCGGCACTCGCCGATCCGACCCGACGGGCGATACTGGCGCGGCTGTCGCTGGGCGAGAGTTCGGTCAAGGAGCTGGCCCAGCCCTTCGCGATGAGCCTGCCCGCGGTGTCCAAGCACCTCAAGGTGCTGGAGCGCGCCGGGCTGATCACGCGCGGCAGGCAAGCCCAGTGGCGGCCCTGCCGGCTCGACGCCGGCCCGCTGCGCGAGGTCTCGGACTGGCTGGAGCATTATGCCCGTTTCTGGGACCAGAGCCTCGGCCGGCTGGAGGATCTGCTGGCGCAGATGAAGCAGGCCGGGCCGCGAGCGCCTGCACCTGACAAGCCCTGACCTCCCATTGGGTGAAGCTCTTCCAAAGGACACCTGCCATGCTCAAGACGATCCTGCTCACCATCGCTGCCCTGCTCGCCACCGGCATCGTCGCGGTGCTGGTCCTGGCCTCGCTGAAGCCCGACACCTTCCAGGTGCAGCGCTCGATTGCGATCAATGCGCCGCCGGAGCGGATCTATCCGCTGATCGCTGACTTCAGGGCATGGGAAGCCTGGTCGCCCTGGGAGAAGAAGGATCCGGCGATGAAGCGCAGCCTCAGTGGCGCCGACAGCGGCGTCGGCGCGCGCTACGCCTGGGACGGCGACAAGAATGTCGGCCAGGGCTCGATGGAGATCACGGAGGCGAACGCGCCCAGCCGGGTCGGCCTCAACCTCGACTTCCTCAAGCCGTTCGAGGCTCACAACAAGGTCGTTTTCGCGCTGCAGCCTCAGGGGCAGACCACGGCCGTGACCTGGACGATGACCGGGCCGGTGCCGTTCTTCGCCAAGATCATCCATGTCGTAATGAACATGGACAGGATGATCGGCGGCGATTTCGAGGCCGGCCTCAAGGCGATGAAGGCCCAGGCCGAGCGCTAGTTTGCTCGCCCCCCACCATTCACCAGCGGCCGCAGAGCCGCATCCACCCAAGGAAGGACAATTCGATGTTCGCCAAACCGCAGAAGGAACATGACTGGCTGCAGCAGCTCGTCGGAGACTGGGTCTCCGAGATGGACTGTTCGATGGGCCCCGACCAGCCGCGCCAGAAATCGAAGGGCAAGGAAAGCGTGCGCTCGCTCGGCGGGTTGTGGATGCTCGGCGAGGGCCAGGGCGAAATGCCTGACGGAAGCATCGGCCACACGTTGATCACGCTCGGCTTCGACCCGGCAAAAGGGCGCTTCGTCGGCAGCTTCGTCGGATCTATGATGACCCATCAATGGCTCTATGACGGATCGCTCGATGAGAGCGGCACGGTGCTGACGCTGGACAGCGCAGGGCCGTCCATGACCGGCGACGGCGCGATCATGCCCTATCGCGACGTCGTCACCATCGTGAGCCCCGATCACCGCACGCTTGCGTCCTACACCCCCGACGGCAATGGCGGCTGGACCGAGTTCATGACCGCCCATTACCGCCGCGCGGTTTGAGCGCCCCTCATCCAAGCCAAGGAGACGACCATGCAGATCGCATCCTATCTGATGTTCGAAGGCCGGTGCCGCGAGGCCTTCACCGCCTATGAGACGATTCTGGGCGGCAGGATCGAGGCGATGATGACATATGCCGAGATGCCGCCCGACGCCGGCCCCGCGCCGCAGCAGCCCGATCTCGTCATGCATGCCTGCCTCAAGCTGGGCGACCAGATGCTGATGGCGTCCGACGCGCCACCCGGACAGAGCGAGGGTCCGATGCGCAGCGTCTCGGTCTATGTCGGGGTGCAGGCGATCCCGGAGGCCGAACGCATCTTCGCCGCGCTGGCGGAGGGCGGCACTGTGCAGATGCCGATGGCCGAGACCTTCTGGGCGCCGCGTTTCGGCGTGCTGAGAGACCGCTTCGGCACCAGCTGGATGATCTCGGCCGAGCCCGAACAGACCTGCCTGCCGGAGGCCTGAAGCCGGTCACGAAACCAGCGTCCGGAGACGGTTAAGGCTTAGCAGAGGACTTGCATGTCACCCTGCCCTGAGCCATCTCCGGACGTCCATGAACACGCACGCCAATACGCTTGCCGCCATCCCCGTCGCCGCGCCGCCGCTTCGGCCGGAGGCGTTCGCGCATGTCGATCACTGGGTCTTCGACCTCGACAACACGCTCTACCCGCATGAGAGCCGGGTCTGGCCGCAGGTCAACGAGCGCATCACGCTGTTCCTGCAGGAGCTCTTCGGCCTTGATGGCCTGTCCTCCTATGCGCTGCGGCAGTATTACTACCATCGCTACGGCACGACCCTGAACGGTCTCATGACCGAGTACCGGATCGACCCCGACGTCTTCCTCGACTTCGCCCACGACATCGACCTGTCGCTGCTGGAGCCCGACCCGGCGCTGGGCGAGGCGATCGCCGCTTTGCCCGGCCGCAAGCTGATCCTGACCAACGGCTCGGTCGGGCATGCCCGCAACGTCGCCGGCAAGCTCGGCATCCTGCATCATTTCGAGGATATCTTCGACATCGTCCATGCCGGCTTCGTGCCGAAACCCGAGCGCGCGACCTATGAGAACTTCCTGGCCAAGCACGGCGTCGACCCCGGCCGGGCGGCGATGTTTGAGGATATCGAAAAGAACCTGATTGCGCCGAGCGCGCTCGGCATGAAGACGGTGCTGATCATCCCGAAGACGCCCGACCCGTTTCGCGAGGCCTGGGAGCAGGCCGCGATCGAGGCCGGCCATGTGCACTACGTCACCAACGATCTGGCGGGGTTCCTGACGCCGCTAGGGACCGAGCGACGGCAAAGTTGAGGTTCCTCTGAGAGGAAAACCGTTCGTCTTTACGAACGAATGCGAAACTGATAATCCCCGTATCCGTTATATCGAACGATCGGAATGGGTAATGTCGGTGTCGAAGGACGAGATGGCGCGGCTGCGCCCTGAGACGCGGCTTGTTCACGCCGGCACGCTGCGCTCGCAGTTCGGCGAGACCTCCGAGGCGCTGTTCCTGACGCAGGGCCATGTCTACGACAGCGCCGAGCAATGCGAAGCGCGCTTCCTCAACAAGGATCCGGGCTTCCAGTATGCCCGCTTCTCGAACCCGACCGTGGCCATGCTGGAGGCGCGCATGGCCGCCTTCGAAGGCGCAGAAGCCTGCCGCGCCACCGCGACCGGCATGGCGGCAGTCACCGCGGCGCTGATGGGCCTGACCCGGCTGGGCGACCATGTCGTGGCGGCCCAGGCCCTGTTCGGCTCGTGCCGCTATGTCGTCGAGGAGCATCTGCCGCGCTACGGCGTCGAGTCGACGCTGGTGAATGGGCCCGACATCGCGGCCTGGCGCGCGGCCGTGCGCCCGAACACGAAGGTGTTTTTCCTCGAGAGCCCGGCCAATCCGACGCTGGAGGTGATCGACATCGCAGCCGTCGCCGCCCTGGCGAAGGAGGTCGGCGCGACGCTGGTCGTCGATAATGTCTTCGCCACGCCGATGTTCCAGCGCCCGCTCGAACTCGGGGCCGATTGCGTGGTCTATTCGGCGACAAAGCACATCGACGGGCAGGGGCGATGTCTGGGCGGGCTGATCCTCGGCTCGGAGGAGTTCATCGCGACCCATATCCAGACCTATCTGCGCCAGACGGGGCCAGCGATGTCACCCTTCAATGCCTGGGTGATGTTGAAGGCGCTGGAGACGCTGCCGCTGCGGGTCGAGAGGCAGGCGCGCAGCGCAGCAATCGTCGCCGACTGGCTGGCCGGCCAGCCCGGCCTGCCGAAGGTCGTCTTTCCGGGCCGGGCCGACCATCCGCAAGCCGAGGTGATTGCCCGGCAGATGAGCGGACCGTCCACGCTGATCGCCTTCGAGGTCGCGGGCGGCAAGGACGCAGCCTTCCGCCTGCTAAACGCCTGCAGGCTGATCCGAATCTCGAACAATCTCGGCGACGCCAAGAGCCTGATCGTCCATCCCGCGACGACGACGCATCAGCGCTTTTCGGCTGAAGTGCGCGCCAGCATGGGCGTCACCGACGGGCTGATCCGCCTCTCGATCGGGCTGGAGCACCCCGACGATCTGATCGCGGATTTGAAGCAGGCGCTGGCGGCATAGCGCGTCATCCCGTGCGCGCTGCAGCGTGAAGCGCTGCCGCGCAGACACGGAACCGCATGACGATAAAGGCGCACAATCCAGGCGATGGCCCGCATCTGCGCCGCAGCACTACGTGCCGCAGCGCGTGCGGAATGACCCGCGCTTACGCCGCCAGCTTCAGCCCGACCTGACCCCAGATCGCCGTCAGCGCGCCGACCAGATGGTCGATGTCGGCCTCGGTGTGCAGCGGCGAGGGCGTGATGCGCAGGCGCTCCGTGCCACGCGGCACGGTCGGGTAGTTGATCGGCTGGACATAGACATCGAAGCGCTCGAGCAACTCGTCGCTGATGCGCTTGCACAGCACCGGATCGCCGACCATCACCGGCACGATATGGCTGGGATTGGGCAGATGCGGGATGCCGATGGCGTCGAGCCGCGCCCGCACGGCCGCCACGCGGGCCTGATGGCCGGCCCGCTCGGACTGGCTCGTCTTGAGATGGCGGATCGAGGCGAGCGCGCCCGCGGCCAGAGCCGGCGGCAGCGAGGTCGAGAAGATGAAGCCCGAGGCGAAGCTGCGGATGAAGTCGCAGGTCGCGGCCGAGGCCGCGATATAGCCGCCCATGATGCCGAAGCCCTTGGCCAGCGTGCCCTCGATCACGTTGAGGCGGTGGCTGAGCCCGTCGCGCTCGCTGACGCCGCCGCCGCGCGCACCATAGAGGCCGACCGCATGGACCTCATCGATATAGGTCATCGCGCTAAACTCGTCGGCCAGATCGCAGAACTCCGCGATCGGGGCGATGTCGCCATCCATCGAATAGACCGACTCGAACGCGATCAGCTTGGGCCGGCGCGGGTCGATCGCCTGCAGCTTGCGGCGCAGATCGTCGGGATCGTTATGGGCGAAGACGACCTTGTCGGCGCGCGAATGACGGATGCCCTCGATCATCGAGGCGTGGTTGAGCCCGTCGGTCAGCACGACGCAGCCGGGAATGCGGCTGGCGAAGGTCGAGAGCGAGGCCCAGTTCGACATGTAGCCGGAGTTGAACAGCAGGGCCGCTTCCTTGCCGTGCAGATCGGCGAGTTCCTGCTCCAGCAGCACATGGTAGTGATTGGTGCCGCCGATGTTGCGCGTGCCGCCGGCGCCTGCGCCGCAGCCGTCGAGCGCTGCATGCATCGCGGCGAGCACGTCGGGATGCTGGCCCATGCCGAGATAGTCGTTCGAGCACCAGACGGTGACCTCGCGCGGGCCGCTCTCGCCATGGAAGGTCGCGCGCGGGAACTGCCCGGCCTTGCGCTCGAGATCGGCGAAGACGCGATAGCGGCCTTCCTTATGCAGACCGTCGAGTTCCCGGCGGAAGAAGTTCTCAAAGTCCATCGGCAGCCTCCTTGCGGATCTCGTCAGTCCTACGCAACCAGGGACGAGGGGGAAATGGCACGCGGTGTCGCGGGTTCGGGTGCGATGCGGGCGGGCGGCAAGGCCGTCCGGGCTACGGATTTCGGAAGAGCGCGGTCATGCGAGCGCAGGCCCCATGACCAGAGATCGGCGACCGGCAGCGGCACGACAAGGAACCAGTGCTCGATGACGCCGAGCGCGGCCAGCGTCGCCACCAGCACGAAGCCCGTCGCCAGCGCCGGGTCGCCGAGCGCCGCCTTGTGGACGAGCCAGGCGGTCAGCAGCGTCGACAGCGTCGCCGAGAACGGAAAGAGCAGGTTCATCGGCTTCTGACGAAAATAGCTCTTCAGATAGCCAAGATGCGCGGGCAGGAACTCGACCGTGGTGTTGGGCACGCCGAGATAGATGTTGAGTTTGGTCGAGAGCCGCATCGCGAAGAGCAACGCGAAGGTCATCAGCCCGAAGGGATTGGCGCCGCCCCAGGTCAGCGCGGCGACGAGCAGCAGGCAGGCCAGCAGCGCCAGTTCATGGTGCAGGATCGCCCGCGTCGCGAAGGCAAAGCGAGCGAAGCCCGTGGCTTCGGGCGGACAGGGCTCGCGGCGCGGGCCGGTGAGATAGCCGAACAGGAAGGCCATCTCGTTCCAGCCCCAGAGCAGCACGGCGCAAAGCACGGCGAGATAGGCGCCTGCCGCGCCGGTCTGGTCGGCTGTGGCAGACAGTCCCCAGAGCGCCGCAATCGCGATCAGCGAGGCTGCGCTGAAGCTCCAGCGGAAGGTCCGACGCGGCAGACCGTCGAGATACAGGATCGCCCCGGTGGAGAACCACCAGGCGAACAAGGTCGCGACGATCGGCAGACCATAGGCGGTCAAGGCGCTGGTCCCTTTCAGTAGGCCGGCTGCAGCCGGCTGGTGGCGGGGAGGTCGTTCTTGATCGTCGGCAGCATGTAGAGCCGCAGCAGCGTCGCCCCGACCTGCGCCTGAAGGCTAAGCTTGCGGACGCGCTGGCCCTTCTCGGCCGCGTCGGCGATCTTGAGGCTCAGGATGCGCACCCGCTCCAGCCCGGCGCGGAACTTCGGGTTGTCGGTGTCGAGCACCACGGGGAAGCACTGCTTCGAGATTTCCGAGGTGATCCGGTAGACCTCGTAGTCGTATTCGGTCGGGTCGATCTCCAGCGCCTTGTGGAATTCCGGGCGGACATGGTCGCGCACATACATCGTCGCGTAGACCGCGAGCAGGAAGAAGCGCACCCAGAGCTTGTTGCCGCCGGTGAGCAGATGCGGATTGGCCCGCATCAGCAGCGAGAAGGCTTCGCCATGGCGGAACTCGTCGTTGCACCACTCGCGGAACCATTTGAAGATCGGATGGAAGCAGAGATCCGGGTTCCGCTCCAGATGGCGGTAGATCGTGATATAGCGAGCATAGCCGATCTTCTCGGAGAGATAGGTCGCGTAGAAGATGAATTTCGGCTTGAAGAAGGTGTATTTCTTGGCCTTGGTCAGGAAGCCGAGATCGACGCCGATGTGGAACTCCTTCAGCGCGTCGTTGATGAAGCCGGCATGGCGGGCCTCGTCGCGGCTCATATATTTGAACAGCTCGCAGATGTCGGGATTCTTGCCGCGCTTGCGCATCTCGGCATAGAGCACGCAGCCCGAGAACTCGGCCGTCAGCGACGAGATCAGGAAGTCGATGAACTCTTTGCGTAAGGGTTCGGGGATCTTCTCCAGTTCGAGCTTCCACTCGGCGTTGCGGGTGAAGTGGCCCTTGTTGGGGTCGCTCTTCATCTCGGCGATCAGCGCGTCCCATTCTTCGCGCACGGAGGAGACATCGACCTTGTCGAGTTCTACGAAATCGGTGGTGTAGAAGCGCGGCGTCAGGAGCGTGTCCTGCTGGGCGATCCGCGTCGACTCGTTGGGGGCGGCGCGCGGCGCGCCGACCTCCATGAGGGCGGCAGTCATAGCTTGGTCCTTTCCGAGAAGCTGAATTCGAGCAGCTCCATGAATTCGGCACGGCCGGAGATTTTCGTCCAGACCTGTTCGAGCCAGCTTGCGCGCGTCACGGTGGCGACGCGGCGGAAGCTCTGGACCTCGCCATAGGGAACCTTGATCGGCTCGCCATGGACGAGGACCTCGTCGCCGGGCCGGATCCTGACGTCGCCGTCGAGGGTGACATGGGCGTGCAGGCTGTCGAAGGTATGCGAGACCTCGATGGTGCAGGGAACGTCGAACTGCTTCGGCTCGGCCATTGCGTCGTCCGTCAACGAGAGATCGGTCATGGACGCGTCTCGCGGGCGGGCAGGAACCGCGCGAAGGCGGCGGAATTGCTCGGTCCGAAGGCGTCCAGCTCGATCCTGCCTCCAGTCGCCGGATCGCTCAAGCTCAACCGGCCATTTTCCCGGCGCTCCAGCCGGAAAGGCTGTTCCTGGCCGAGCCCGGCGATCTGCCGCTGCCGGGTCAGGCTTCGCATCGAACCGCGAATGAAGCCGTCGGTGCTGACGGCGAGCGTCGCCAGCAACGCGCCGGCCCCGTCGCGGATGATCACCGAGCCGTCCGGCCTGTCCTCGAAGCGCAGATCGACCTGGGCCACCGTCGGGCTCTCGGGAATACCGGTCGCCCCGATGCCGGTCTGGCGGGCGAGGCCGGCGACGCCGATCGTCGCGAGTACGAGCAGGGCCATACCGATCAGGCTCCAGCGCGGCGGCGAGCCGCTGCCGGCAGGGGCCTGCGTCTGGAGCGTCGCGTCGGTCATGGCTGGATCCTCCTCAACCTGCGGCGGCCATGCCGGCCGGCATGCGCTGGTCGTTGCTGGCCTGCTGATGCGTCACGCGGACAGGCGCGCCCGCATGGGCCGCGAGCGCGCGCCCCAGGATATCGGCGACGCCGGCCGCATCGGGAACCGCACGCAGCATCGGCTCGGGCTTTGAGAGCCGCCACGGCCGGACATGCGGCCAAAGGATGGCGTAGGACACTTTCTCGCCCGGCACGATCGCGACCGGGAGGTCGCCATGGCCGCTACGGGAAACCTTAAGCCCGGCGCCGGCCACGACGGCGAAGGGCAGGTTGATCGTCATCGGCAGGGCGACGCCGAAGCGCAGCACCAGCCGCCGGCTGGTGATGGTGTAGACCGTGCCGCGCGCGGAGAGCCAGCCAAGCAGGCAAAGCGCGCCGATGGCGACGGAGCCGGCCGCCCCGACCCAGAGCATCGGCTTGACCGAGCCGATCAGGGCAGAGCCGTCCATCAAAGCCAGCACCGGCTGGGCCGCGACCAGCGCCGCGAAGTAGAACGCCACCTCGCGGACATGGAAGGCGCGCCAGGCGAGGCCGCGCCAGTCGGGCGCGCCCTGCCAGAGGATGCGCTCGCCTTCGGGCGGCATCTCCGGCAGGCCCGGAACCGGCTCGAAGGCGAAATCGTCGTGGATCTCGTGCTGGCTCATAGCAGCGGCTCCGCGCGCAGCGGCGTCGCGTAGAGCGTGCCCGCGCCGTAATAGGCGCAGATCTTCTCTTCCTCGAGCCGGGTCACGGCGTCCGGCGTCCGTGTGCCGGGCACATCGGCGAACTGGTGTGCGAGCAACGCGTCGACGAAGACCCGGCCGACGGCGGGCTTCAAGCCCGCCGTGATGTCGCAGAAGGTGTTGGGCAGCAGGACGTTGCGGCCGCCGTCGAGCGCGACTTCGAAATAGCGCACGATGCATTCCGAGCGATCGACCCAGATATCGACGACCTTGCCCGCCACCTTGCGGTCTGCGCCGATCACGTCGAAGCCGCGCGGATCGGGGCCACTGGAAACGCCATAGCCCGTGGCGACGCGCACCGGCACGATCTTGAGATGATTGTCGTAGGTCATGTCGGGCATATCGACGCGTTCGGCCCAGGAGCCGGGCCCGATCGAGTCGAGCATCGGGTTCATGCCGGTGGGCGCGAGCGGCGCGCCGGGGAATTTCGCGGTCGGAATGGCGGCGAGCGGGCGGGAATCGGCTTTGCCGGTCGGGGCCTTGATCGTCGCGCCGTTGGAGAGCCGGAAGCTCTTGGGCGGCGGATAGAAGACCAGGCTCGGCGCCAGCATCTTGCCGGGATGGGTGTCGGATTCGAGCGGATAGCCCTCGCGCCGGTCCTCGCGGCGCAGATAGACGATCAGCCCGGCGAAGAAGAGCCAGAATAGCCAGATCGTGACCTGGGCAACGTCGATATATCCCATGATCTCACGCATTGGAGAGCCCTCCTGAAGGCTTTCAGCTCGGAAATTCCGCGAGGCCGAAGCGGGTTGACGGGGTGGCGCGCATCGCATCGGCGCTGCGGACGAGCGGGCCGATGGCGATGAGCGTGGCGAAGAGCAGCGCGATCTCGACATGGTAGACGACGCTGTAGGCGACGGACGGGTCGGCGAAGGCGGGGCCGAGCGAGCCCTTGGCGGCGAGCATGGCGACGAAATCGCGGAGCGCGCCCCCCGCCGCAATGGCGAGGCCGGCCGCGCTGGCCTGCACTGCGCCCCAGATGCCGACCGCCAGACCGTGCAGGCCGCCGCTCTCGATCGCCATGGCGGTGGTCAGCGTCGAGACGGCGAAGAGCCCGCCGCCGAAGCCGATCAGCACGACGCCGAAGCGGAACAGGTTGGCGGCGTCGGTCGCGCCGGCAAAGATCACGCAAGGGAAGGCGACGAGACCGGCGACGACGCCAAGCGCCGCCAGCCGGTAGGGGTCGACGCCAGCCGCGAGCGCGCGGGCGGCCAGCACGAAGGCCACCAGCGAGCCGGCCGCCAGCAGCGCGGTCAGGATCGTGGTGCCCGAGACGCTGAGATTCAGCACCTGCGCGCCGAAGGGCTCCAGGATGATGTCCTGCATGTTGAAGGCGGCGGTGCCGAGCCCGACCGCGACGAGGAAGCGAAGCCGCCGTCGGTCGGACGCGAAAGCCGACAGCGCCGTACGGAAGGCCGGCCGCACCACATCGGAGCGGGTCAGGGCCGGGTTGCGGGCCTCCTGCTTCCAGAGCGCGACCACGTTCAGGGCCATGGTGACCACGGCCGCGCCTTGCACGACCTGAATCAGGCGCAAGGGTGAGAAGTCGCTGAGCAGCGAGGCGAAGGCAAGGCCCGACAGCACCATCCCGACCAGCAGCGTCACATAGAGCAGCGCGACGACGCGGGCCCGCGTCGCCGGCGTGGCCAGGTCGGTGGCGAGCGCAAGCCCCGCAGTCTGTGTTGTGTGGAGGCCCGCGCCGACCAGGAGAAACGCGAGCGCAGCGCCGACCTGCCCGATCCAGATCGGCCCGACGCCGTCGCCCGACAGAACCAGCAGCGCGAAGGGCATGATGGCGAGCCCGCCGAACTGCATCAGCGAGCCGAACCAGATGTAAGGCACGCGCCGCCAGCCCAGCACCGAGCGATGCGTGTCCGATTTGTAGCCGACCAGCGCCCGGAAGGGCGCGAACAGGAAGGGCAGCGACACCATCAGCGCCACGACCCAGGCCGGGACGTTCAATTCGACGATCATCACCCGGTTGAGCGTGCCGACCAGCAGCACGGTCGCCATGCCGACCGATATCTGGAACAGCGACAGCCTGAGGATGCGTCCGAGCGGCAGTTCCGGCGACGCCGCATCGGCAAAGGGCAGCCAGCGCGGACCGATCCGCGTCAGACCCTTCACCAAGGCGGTCGAGACCGGGTTCATCTGGCGACCAGCTCCAGGGCCTGCGACTTGTAGAAGGCACTCGAAATCCGCCGCGTTCGCGCAGGCCGCCAGCCGGCGAGCGCGGGTTCGGCCGCGATGCCGCGTGCCAGCGCAATCTCGCTGACGGGCTCGATCGCGGGCGCGCGGTCCGAGCGCGGGAAGGCGCGGCCGACGATGTGCATCAGCGTCAGCGCCGGCGTGCGTGGGGCATGCGTGATCAGCAGCGAGGACGAGGTCCGCGCCGCCAGCCCCGAGAGCACGCGCACGATGTCGGCGGCCTGGTAGTGGATCAGCGAATCCATCGCCACGACATGGTCGAAACGGCCAAGGCCCGCATCGAGCATGTCGCCGGAGCGGAAGGAGATCGCGCCGCCCTGGAGGTCGCGGGGCGCGCGGTCCTGGGCGAGGGCGACCAGCGTCGGCGAGAGGTCGATCGCCACGACATGGGCGCCACGAAGCGCGCAGGCGACGGCGAGCGCGCCCGTGCCGCAGCCGGCGTCGAGAATCCGCGCGCCGCGAAGGTCGTCGGGGAGCCAGGACAGCAGGGTCTCGCGCATCGCGTCGCGCCCGGCCCTGACCGTAGCGCGGATACCGCTGACGGGCGCATCGGAGGTGAGCTTCGTCCAGGCTTCGACCGCGGTGCGGTCGAAATAGGTCTTCAGCTCACTTCTGCGCTGGGCGTAGGTCGCGTCCGACATCACTCGTACCCCAATCACTCGTAGCCAAGGAAATCGAAGATCTCGCGGTCCTTCATCGGCCGGGCCTCGAGCCCCGGCCCGCCGGCCCACATCTGCTCGGCGAGGTTCATGTATTCGCGCTGCACGGCGACGACTTCGGGCGCGTCGCCCATCTCGAACAGGGTCGCCTTCTTCAGCCGCGACCGGCGGATGGCGTCGAGATCGGGGAAATGGGCGAGGCGCTTCAGGCCGGTCGCGGCATTGAAACGGTCGATCTCGTCGGTGCCGGCCGAGCGGTTGGCGATGACGCCGCCGACGCGGACCTCGTAGTTTTTCGACTTCGCCTTGATCGCCGCGACGATGCGGTTCATCGCGAAGATCGAGTCGAAGTCGTTGGCGGTGACGATCACCGCCCGCTCGGCATGCTGGAGCGGGGCTGCGAATCCGCCGCAGACCACGTCGCCGAGCACGTCGAAGATCACCACGTCGGTGTCTTCCAGAAGATGATGCTCCTTCAGCAGCTTCACCGTCTGGCCGACGACATAGCCACCGCAGCCGGTGCCGGCCGGCGGCCCGCCGGCCTCGATGCACATCACGCCGCCATAGCCCTCGAAGCAGAAATCCTCGACGCGCAATTCCTCGGAATGGAAGTTCACCGTCTCCAGCACGTCGATGACCGTCGGCATCAACTTCTTGGTGAGCGTAAAGGTCGAATCGTGCTTGGGGTCGCAGCCGATCTGCAGGACGCGCTTGCCCATCCGCGAGAAGGCGACCGAGAGGTTCGACGAGGTCGTCGATTTGCCGATGCCGCCCTTGCCGTAGACGGCGAAGACTTTTGCGCTCTCGCAGGACATCAGTTGGTCCATCTGGACCTGGACCGAGCCATCGCCATCCTCGCCGGGAGGCGGCGGCGCCTTGGCGCGGTTATAATTCGGCAGGGTCGGGTGCTGGAAAAGGGTCGTCATGCTGCGGCCTCCACACCGATGCCTTCGAGCCGGTCTTCAAGTTCTTCGCCGGCCAGGCGGAGCGCGGCGAGGGTGGCCTCGTCGGGCTGCCAGTATTTGCGTTGTTGGGCTTCGATCAGCCGGTTCGCCAGCTTGGCGGACGCGGTCGGGTTCAGCGCAGCGAGCCGCTCGCGCATCACCGGATCGAGCAGAAAAGTCTGCGCCGTCTGCTGGAAGACCCAGGGCTGGACCGCGCCGGTGGTGGCCGACCAGCCCATGGTGTTGGCGACATGGTGCTCGATCTGGCGCACGCCCTCATAGCCGTGCTTGAGCATGCCCTCGTACCATTTCGGGTTGAGCATGCGGGTGCGCGTCTCCAGCGAGACCTGCTCGGAGAGCGTCCGCACCGTGCCCTCGCCGCGCGTCTGGTCGCCGATATAGACCGGGACAGACGAGCCGCCGGCGCGCTTCACGGCGCGCGAGATGCCGCCGAGCGTGTCGAAATACTGGTCAATCGTGGTGACGCCCAGCTCGACGGATTCGAGGTTCTGATAGGCCAGTTCGACGCCTGCGAAGATGGTGCCGAGAAGCTCCTTCTGCTGCACCGGCTTGCCCGAGACGCCATAGGCGAAGCTCTTGCGGCGCGAATAGGTCTCGGCCAGCTCGTCCTCGTCGTCCCAGCGGCTGTTCTCGATCAGGTGGTTGACATTGGCCCCGTAAGTGCCGTCGGCGTTGGAGAAGACGCGAAGCGCCGCGGTCTCCAGATCGCAGCCATGCTGGGCCTGATAGGCGAGCGCATTGCGGCGCAGATAGTTCTGCTCGATCGGCTCGTCGGCCTGCGCCGCCATCAGGGCGGCTTCGGCCAGAAGCCGCGTCTGCAGCGGCAGCAGGTCGCGAAAGATGCCCGACAGCGTCATCACCACGTCGATGCGCGGCCGGCCGAGTTCGGCGAGCGGGACGAGTTCCGCGCCGCAGAGCCGGCCATAGCCGTCGAAGCGGGGCTTTGCGCCCATCAGGGCGAGCGCCTGGGCGATCGGGCCGCCCTCGCTCTTCAGATTGTCGGTGCCCCACAGCACGATCGCGATCGAGGCCGGCAGCGGGTTGCCGCCCTCGACATGGCGCGCGAGCAGCCGGTCCGCCTGTTTCGCGCCATCGCTCATCGCGAAAGCGGAGGGGATGCGGAACGGGTCGAAGCCGTGCGAATTGCGTCCCGTCGGCAGGATCGCCGGCGTGCGCAGCAGGTCGCCGCCGGGTGCGGGCTTGACGAAACGGCCGTCCAGCGCGGTCAGCAAACCCTCGATCTCGCTGTCGAGGTCGATCATCTCGGCTGTGCGGGCCAGCTCGGCGAACATCGCCATATGGGCTGCATTGACCGGCAACTCGCCGGCGGCAAGCGCGTCTGCAGGCGTAGCGCCTGCCACGAGAGCGGCGACGGCGCGACGATCTGGCCGCGATGCATAGGACGCTTCGGCCACGCTGAGCAGCATGTCGATCGTCTCGGACGCCGTATGCTTGTTGCCGACGACATGCAGGCCGTGCGGGATCAGCGTGTATTCGAGTTCGAGGACGGCGTTGGTCAGGGCCGCGATCGTCTTATCTGCTTCATCGCCCCAAGCCGGCTCTGCTTGCGCCAGATCGAGAGCCGAAGCCTGGGCCTGGATCATGTCCGCCAGATCGGCGCTTTGGCCATCCGGCTGCCGCCAGCGGTCGAGCGAGGCCTTCAGCTCGACCAGACCGCGATAGAGTCCCGCGCTCGCCACTGGCGGCGTCATGTAGCTCACCAGGGTCGCGGCCGAGCGGCGTTTGGCGATGGTGCCTTCGGAGGGGTTGTTCGCCGCATAAAGATAAACGTTGGGCAGATCGCCGATCAGCCGGTCGGGCCAGCACTGGCCCGTAAGCCCGACCTGTTTGCCGGGCATGAATTCCAGCGCGCCGTGGGTGCCGAAATGGAGCACGGCGTTGGCCCCGAAATCCTCGCGGAGGTAGCGGTAAAAGGCGGAGAAGGCATGCGTCGGCGCAAAGCCCTTCTCGAAGAGCAGCCGCATCGGGTCGCCTTCGTAGCCGAAGCTGGGCTGGATTCCGACCAGCACATTGCCGAACTCGCGGCCGAGCACGAAAAGCGACGTGCCGTCGCTCTGCTGGCGGCCGGGCGCGGGGCCCCATTGCGCCTCGATCTCGGCCAGATGCCGCTCGCGCCGGACATGGTCGTTGACGTTGATGCGGGTGTGGACATTGGCGTCCGCGCCGAAACGGGCGGCGTTGCCATGCAGGATGGCGTCACGCAGCGCATCGACCGAGGCCGGAACCTCGACGCTGTAGCCGGCACGCTTCAGACCCTTGAGCGTATTGAACAGCGATTCGAACACGGCGAGAAACGCCGCCGTGCCTGTGTTGCCGGCATTGGGCGGGAAGTTGAACAGCACGATGGCGAGTTTCCGCTGGCCCCGCTCGGCGCGGCGAAGGGCGACCAACTTGGCTGTCCGCGAGGCGAGCACATTGGCGCGCTCGCTGCAGACATGCATGTCGCGGCCGTTCTCATTGGCCGGGAAGTGACAGTTGCGGGCGCAGCCCGTGCAGCTTCCGCCGGACTCGGTGCGGCCGCCGAAAACAATCGGCCCGGTCGCGCCGTCGAGCTCGGGGATTGCCACCATCATCGTCGCTTCGACCGGAAGCAGGCCGCGATCGGACGCTCCCCATTGGTCGAGCGTCTGGAACTCGATCGCCTGGGCGGCGAGATAGGGCACGTCGAGGCCACTCAGCATGGTGTCCGCCGCACTGGCGTCGTTATAGGCAGGGCCGCCGACCAGCGAGAATCCGGTCAGCGAGACCAGCGCATCGATGACGGGACGGCCGTCACGCTTGAAGAAGGCATCCACCGCAGGACGCGCATCGAGCCCGCCTGAAAAGGCCGGGATGACATTGAGGCCCTTGGCCTCCAGCGCGGCGATGACGCCGTCGTAATGGGCGGTGTTGCCCGCCAGAAGATAGGAACGCATCACCAGCAGGCCGACGGTGCCGGCAGCGCGCGGATTGCGCGGCAGGGCGTCGGCGCGCTCCGACATCCGGCCCGACAGGCGCGGGTGATAGACGCCGAGTTCGGGGTAATGCACGGGCTCGTCAGCCTTCACCGTTCCGCGCAGGACCCGCCGCGGGCCGTCGGCGTAACGATCGACCAGCAGTCGGACCATGTTGGCGACATTGGCCTCGGAGCCGGAGAGCCAGTATTGCAGGCCGAGGAAATAGGCCCGGACATCCTGCGCCTTGCCGGGGATGAAGCGCAGGATCTGAGGCAGGCGCTTGAGCATCGCGAGCTGCTGCGCGCCGGCATTGCCGCCTGGCTTCTTCGCGCCACGCAAGCGTTTCAGCAGCGCCATGATGCCGGTCTGTGGCGCATCCATGCGGAAGGGCCCGAGGCGGGTGAGCTTGACGACCTCGCCGGCCGACATCGCGCAATGGACGCCATCGCAATGCTCGCGCCGCGCCTTGATCGCCGGCAGGACCATCTGGATGTGGTCATCCATGAACAGCATGTTGGCGACGATGATGTCGGCGCGCTCGATATCGGCGCGGGCCTCGGCCAAAGCCGTAGGGTTCTCGCCCCATTCGGCTGCGGCGTGCAGCGATAGCGTCAGGCCCGGCAGTTCGGGGCGAAGCGTGGTCGCCGCGCGATCGACGGCGCTCGACAGATGCCTGTCGAGTGTGACGATCACGACCCGGATCGGGGTCGGGTTAGCGGCCGAAATGGGCTTTGGCATCGTAGAGCGTCTCCACCGTGATCGGGCTGATTCCACGTTCTCCTGCGTATTTCTCCGTGTTGCGCCGCGCCTTGCCGCGGACAAAGAAGGGGATTTTCTTGAGTTCGAGTTCGGCCTCGGCGGCCCAGGTGAGGAGGATGGGACGGTCTGCCACCAACACACCCTCATCCTGAGGAGCGGCCGAAGGCTGCGTCTCGAAGGATGCTCCAGCGCCCTCTGAATCATCCTTCGAGACGGCGCTTCGCGTCTCCTCAGGATGAGGGCTGTGGGTCGAACGCGGCTTGGCGCCATGTCCGAGATGCGACGATCCGGCTCCATCGTGGAACTCGAAATCATCGCGGAACATGCCGAGCAGATGCTCTTCCAGCCCCATCATCAGGGGGTGGACCCATGAGTCGAAAATGACGTTGGCGCCCTCGAAACCCATCTGCGGCGAGTAGCGCGCCGGGAAATCCTGGACATGGACCGGGGCCGAGATCACCGCGCAGGGGATGCCCAGGCGCTTGGCGATATGGCGCTCCATCTGCGTGCCGAGCACCAGTTCGGGCTGCAGCGCAGCGCAGGCCGCCTCGACATCGAGATAGTCGTCGGTGATCAGCGCCTCGAGGCCGAGTCGCTGGGCCGCCTCGCGGACGTCGCGGGCAAGCTCGCGGGAATAGGTGCCAAGACCGACGACCTTGAAGCCGAGCTCTTCGCTGGCGATGCGGGCGGCGGCGATGGCGTGCGTCGCGTCGCCGAAGATGAAGACGCGCTTTCCCGTCAGATAGGTCGAATCGACCGAGCGCGAATACCAGGGCAGCCGCGAGGTCTCGTCGGCGAGCACGGCGGTCGCATCGACGCCGGCAAGTCTCGCCACCTCGGTGATGAAATCGCGTGTCGCGCCGACGCCGATCGGCACGCTCGCCACGACCGGCTGGCCGAAAGAGCGCTTGAGCCATTGCGCGGCGAGGCCGGCGATCTCGGGATAGAGCACGACGTTGAAATCGGCCTGGCCGAGTCTGGCGATGTCGGCTGCGCTCGCCTGCCAGGGCGCGGTCACGTTGACGTCGATGCCGAGGCTGGCGAGCAGCTCCTTCACGGCGCGGACATCGTCGCGATGGCGGAAGCCTAGCGCGGTCGGGCCGAGGATATTGCAGCTCGGGCGTTTGCCGGGCTCGCGGGCGGGGCGCTGCGTCCCCGGCTTCGGCATATGCGGGCCGGCCAGCGTGCGCACGAGCTGGTAAAAGGTTTCGGCCGCGCCCCAGTTCTCCTTGCGTTGATAGGAGGGCAGTTCGAGCGGAATCACCGGAATCGGCAGGCCGAGCGCCCGTGCGAGCCCGGCCGGATCGTCCTGAATCAGTTCGCCGGTGCACGACGCGCCGACCAGCATGGCGGCGGGCTTGAAGCGCTCATAGGCGTCGTGGGCCGCGCGCTGGAACAGGTCGGCGGTGTCGCCGCCGAGATCGCGGGCCTGGAAGGTGGTGTAGGTCACGGGCGGGCGTTTGCCCCGCCGCTCGATCATGGTGAAGAGCAGGTCGGCATAGGTGTCGCCTTGGGGCGCATGCAGGACGTAGTGCACGTCGGTCATCGCGGTGGCGACGCGCATCGCGCCGACATGCGGGGGGCCTTCATAGGTCCAGACGGTGAGGTGCATCGCTACACCTCCAGCGCCGCGCGACGATTCAGCGGCCGTGCGAACAGCTCGGCGAGATCGCCGGCCTGCTCGAAACCCTGGATCGGCGTGAAGACGAGCTCGATCGCCCATTTCGTCGTCAGCCCGCGATCTTCCAGCGGGTTGGCGAGGCCCAAGCCACAGACCGTGATGTCGGGCGCGGCCGCCAGGCAGCGATCGATCTGGCGATCGACGTCCTGGCCCTCGCTGAGCTGCGTGCCGGCCGGCAGCATGGCAAGATCGGCGGCGAGATGGTCCTTGTGCAGATAGGGCGTGCCGACCTCGACCAGCTCCATGCCGAGTTCGCGATGCAGGAAGCGCGCGATCGGGATCTCTAGCTGGCTGTCGGGAAAGAAGAAGATGCGCCGGCCCTTGAGCGCGGCGCGGGAATGCTCCAGCGCCCGGTTCGCCCGTTCGCGCGGTGCGGCGATGGCGGCCTCGAAGACTGCGTCCGATACCCCGAAAGCGTCGGCCGCGGCCTTGAGCCAGCCGGTGGTGCCCTCCGCGCCGAGCGGAAAGGGGGCGGCCAGACGAGTCGCGCCCCGATTTTCCAGCGCGCGCGCCGTCTCGCCGAGAAAAGGCTGGACGAGGAGATAATCGGTATTCGGACCCACGGCGGGCATCTCGCCGGCGCGCCGGGCCGGCAGGAACGCGACGCGCTTGATCCCCATCGCGTTGAACAGGCGGCGGAACTGGTCCTCGACAGCGTCGGCCAGCACGCCGACGACGAGCAAGGATTTGTCCTCACCCGCAGGCGCGGCCGACAGCGCCGGCACGAGCGCCGTCAAGCAGGCGTCCTCGCCTTGGGTAAAGGTGGTCTCGATGCCGCTGCCGGAATAGTTCAGCACGCGGACCTGCGGGGCGAAGCGCTGGCCGAGCCGCAGCGCGGCGCGCGACAGGTCGAGCTTGATCACCTCCGAGGGGCAGGAGCCGACCAGGAAGAGCAGCTTGATGTCGGGCCGGCGCTCCAGCAGGCGGGTGACGACCGCGTCGAGTTCTTCGTTCGCGTCGGCCAGCCCCGCGAGGTCTTTCTCCTCGATGATCGCGGTGGCGAAGCGCGGCTCGGCGAAGATCATCACGCCGGCGGCCGACTGCATCAGATGGGCGCAGGTGCGTGAGCCCACGATCAGGAAGAAGGCGTCCTGGATCTTGCGGTGCAGCCACATGATGCCGGTCAGGCCGCAGAAGACCTCGCGCTGGCCGCGCTCGCGCAGGACGGGCGGTGAGTCGCAGCCCTGTGCGGGGACGGCCTGGGCGAGCAGCGGCGCGTTCACGACGCCAGCTCCAGCTCGCCGGACTGGCGTGAGGAAGCTGCGGCCTGCAGCCGGGCGGCGCGCAGCTTCAGCAGGAATTGCGCGGCGTTGACGACGTAGACGGCGTAGGCCGCCAGCGCGACGAGCATCTGCTCGCGGGGCGCAAGCGCGCCGGTCAGGATCGCGTAGAGATAATAAGTGTGGAGCGCGATCACCACGAAGGAGACCACGTCCTCCCAGAAGAAGGGCGCGGCGAAGAGATACTGGCCGAAGACGTCCCGCTCCCAAAGCGCGCCCGTGACCATGATCGTGTAGAGCACCAGCGTCTTGACGATGATGGAGAGCGTCGCGGCCTCATAGCCTGAGCCCGTCGCGAGGTAGCGCAGCACCAGCGCCAGGCTGACGAGAAAGACCAGGAACTGCAGTGGAGCTAGGATGCCCTGCACCAGCGTCCAGTGCGACGCATCGCGACGCCGGCGTTGGTCCGCCGTGTAGAGCGCCTGTCGCTTACGTCGTGCAGTCCGAATTGGCATCGGACGTCTCCGGTCCGCCACGCCGCCGCAGGAAGCGGCAGCGCTTATGGAGCCGAGATTGGCGTGGCCCCGCCTATGTGTCAACTCTGATTGACACTATTTTTCCCAGACATGTCATAAAGACTGGACACTAGATCGAATCAGAGTAGGCTCCCGATCCTGCGCCGCCGATGCGGACGCGGTACGCCACGCCCAATTTCGGGCGGCGCCTTCGTCTGGCCTGAGCCGACCGCCTTTTCACTCGACTGATCCGCACGATTGCAGGCAAGCGCCTGTACTCCGGCTAAAAAACATGAACCTCATGATTGCCGAGGGGCCTTTGGCATGCTTCACTCCCCAACACTAGGTCGAGAGGAACTGCCTTCCGGATCGTCGGTTGCTATCCTGCAATCGTCGTATGACAGGGCCGTCAGAGCCCCTGCGCTGGAAGGTCGCCCGCCTATGGGAGGTGGCCTTATGCCGGACTCAGGACGTGGGGTCTTCGGTGAGCGAAGCCTATCTCAAGACGACGCGGGCGGATTTCGCGGGCTGAACGGGCCGCTCTGGTGTCCGAGCGAGGATGTCGCGCCTCCGCCCGAACTGCGCGACGATCTGGCGCGCACGATCGAGGCCGAGATCATTCCGCGGCTCATGCTGGCCCACCGCGCCACGGTTGCGGCGCGACCCGCGCCGAAGACGCGTGAGCTGACGCCGATCATCGTCACCGACCAGGACGTCGCGCGCTTCGCCGAAATGATCGTCCATCAGCCGGTCAACGCCGCCCGCGTCCATCTCGACGCCCTGCGCGCCGGCGGCATGTCGGCGGAAGCCGTCATCACCGGCGTGCTCTCGGCGACGGCGCGCCATCTCGGGGTGATGTGGGAGCAGGATCGCTGCACCTTCGTCGATGTGACGCTTGGCCTCTCGCGGCTGCAGCAGCTGCTGCGAATTTACGGGCCGGCTTTCGAAGCCGAGCCGTCGCGGCAGGCAGCGGGCGGCAGGCTCCTGCTCGCGGTCGTGCCGGGCGAGCAGCACACCTTCGGGCTTGCCATCGTCGAGGAGTTCTTCCGCCGCGCCGGCTGGCATGTCCGGTCGGAGTTCCTGCCGTCCAAGGCGATCCTGCTCGAACAGGTCCGGACCGAATGGTTCGACGCGGTCGGGCTTTCGGCGAGCGGCGAGCGGCGAGGTCGCTTCGGCCAGCGTCGGCGCGGTCGTCAAGGCCGTTCGTGAGAATGCGCTGAACAGGGGCGTCAGGATCATGCTTGGCGGCAATCTGTTCGCCGGCGAACCGGAACTGGCCGCTTCGCTCGGCGCCGATTTTGGCGCGCGCGACGCAGCCGAGGCGGTCGATCGCATACAGGGCCTGCTGGACGGCAAAAAGATTTCTTGTTGAAGAGCTTGCACAGCCTTATCTGCCTATAGCCTCGCTATTGGGCCACCACAGTCAGGAACCGGGCCTCCGCCGCAATGAACGTCTTTCAACCCCAGATGACGACGCGCGGCTTTTCCGGTCAGTCCGGCTGGCTCGGCAGGCTTGCGCCCGATATCGCGGGCAGTCTGATCACGGCCGCCAGCGACATCGCCCTAGTTGTGGATGCGAGCGGCGTCATCTGCGACGTGTCTCTTTGCACCGACGAACTGCGCCGCGAGGGGCATCAGTCCTGGATCGGCCAGCGCTGGGTCGATGTCGTCACGGTCGAGACGCGCGCCAAGGTCGTGGATCTGTTGGCCAATGCCGGCAACGAGACCGCCGTCCAGTTCCGCGAGATCAACCACCCCTCCATCAACGGCCCCGACGTTCCGGTTCGCTATTCGGCGATGCAGGTCGGCGAGGACGGCACCGTGGTCGCGCTCGGCCGGGATCTGCGCAATTATTCCAACCTGCAGCAGCGCCTCGTCGAGGCGCAGCAGGCCATGGAGCGCGAATATGCAAGGCTGCGGCTGGCGGAGACGCGCTACCGCATGCTGTTCCATCTCGCCTCCGAGCCGGTGGTGATCGTCGATGCGGCCAGCCACAAGATCGTCGAGGCCAACCCTGCCGCCCAGCGCGAGCTCGCTCTGCCCAGTGACCGGCTGCAGGCGGCGACGCTTTCGTCCTGCCTGGCCCCCGAAAGCGCCGAGCCACTGCAGCTGATGCTGCGCGCCGCCCAGGCGACGGGCAAGGCGGACGAGACCGAGATCGGCCTGGCCGATGGCGGCCGTCGCTTCCGCGCCTCGGCCTCGGCCTTCCGGCAGGACAACGCCGGCTATCTGCTCGTCCGGCTGACCCCGCTGCAGTCGGAGGGCGGACCGTCCGGCGACAAGGTCGCCAGCCGCGTGCTGGGCGTCCTCGAGAAGTTCCCCGATGGTTTCGTCGTGATCGGCACGGATTTCAGGGTGCTTGAGGCCAACCGGGCTTTCCTCGACCTGACCCAGCAGACGACCAAGCAGCAGGCGCTCGGCCAGCCGCTCGAACGCTGGCTCGGGCGGCCCGGCATCGACCTGCCGCTGTTGATGGTGACGCTCACCGAGCACGGCGTCGTGCGCAATTTCTCCACGGTCATTCGCGGCGAGTTCGGCAGCGTCGAGGAGGTCGAGTTGTCCGCCGTGCCGGCGCTGAACGGCGAGACGCCGTCCTATGGTTTCGTCATCCGCAGCCTCGGCGTGCGTACCGCGCTGGAAGGCCATCGCGGCCGCTCGCTGCCCCGCTCGGTCGAACATCTCACCGAGCTGGTCGGACGAGTTTCGCTGAAGGATCTGGTGCGCGAGACCACCGACGTGATCGAGAAGCTCTGCATCGAGGCCGCGCTGGAGCTGAGCAAGGACAACCGCGCCTCGGCGGCGCAGATGCTGGGCCTGAGCCGGCAGAGCTTCTACGCCAAGCTGCGCCGCTACGGGCTCGGCGATCTCGACGATGATGATCCGGGCGAGTTGAATTGATCCCGTGACTGTCAGTCCAGGCTGACGTTTTTCTGCGCCGATGTGTCAATTTATATTGACGCTTTTGAAGGGTGCGCCTAGCCTCTCAGGCCATGACGCGCCTCATCATCCCCGCGCCGATCTCCAGCCGACCGCAGCCCGCGGCCGTGCTCGAAATGCTGAAGCCGATCACCTGGTTTGCCCCGATGTGGGCCTATGGCTGCGGCGTCGTCTCGTCGGGACAGCCGCTCGCCTCGCATCTGCCGCAGATCGCGCTCGGAATCCTGCTTGCCGGCCCCCTCGTCTGCGGCACGAGTCAGGCGGCCAACGACTGGTATGACCGCCATGTCGACGCGATCAACGAGCCCAACCGGCCGATCCCGTCAGGCCGGATTCCCGGCCGCTGGGGCCTCTATATCGCCATTGCGTGGACGATGGTGTCGCTTGGGGTCGCCGCCCTGCTCGGCGTCGCCGTCTTCGTCGCGGCCTGCGCCGGGCTGGCGCTGGCCTGGGTCTACAGCGCCCCGCCGCTGCGGCTGAAGCAGAATGGCTGGTTCGGCAACGCCGCCTGCGGGCTCTGCTATGAGAGCCTGCCCTGGTTCACGGGTGCCGCCGCGCTGCTCGGCGGCGTACCCGACGGCCGCACCCTCGGGATCGCCCTGCTCTACGGCATCGGCGCGCATGGCATCATGACGCTGAACGACTTCAAATCCGTCGAGGGCGACCGGGTGATGAAGCTGAAATCGCTGCCCGTGCAGCTCGGCGTCGATGGCGCCGCAAAGCTCGCCTGCTGGGTCATGGCGCTGCCGCAGCTTGTTGTCATCGCGCTGCTCTGGTCCTGGGACCAGCCGGTCCATGCGGCGATCGTCGCAGGCTTCCTCCTGGTCCAGCTCGGCCTGATGGCGCGGCTGCTCAAGGCTCCGCGCGAGCGCGCCGCCTGGTACAACGCCACCGGCACGACGCTTTACGTTCTGGGCATGCTGGCCGCCGCCTTCGCGCTGCGCGGGCTCGGAGGCGCGTGATGCAACCTGCGCTCGGCTGGCTCGGCATCGTCAGGCTCGGACTGGTGCAGACGGCGCTGGGCTCGATCGTCGTACTGACCACATCGACGATCAACCGTGTGATGGTGGTCGAGCTCGCCCTGCCGGCGATCCTGCCCGGACTGCTTGTCGCGCTACACTATGCCGTGCAGGTGCTGCGGCCGCGCTGGGGCCATGGTTCGGATGTCGGCGGACGGCTGACGCCGTGGGTCCTCGGGGGCATGGCCGTGCTCGCGCTGGGCGGCTTCGGGGCGGCGCTGAGCGTCGCGCTGATGGCAAGCCTGTTCTGGCCGGGCGTGGCGCTGGCGGCGCTGTCCTTCCTGATGATCGGCATGGGGGTGGGCGCCAGCGGCACCTGCCTGCTCGTGCTGCTCTCGCGCCGCGTCGCCGACGAACGCCGGCCTGCAGCGGCGACCGTCGTCTGGGTGATGATGATCGCCGGCTTCATCGTCACGGCCGCCACGGCAGGGCATTTCCTCGATCCGTTCTCGACGACGCGCCTCGTCGCGGTCACGGCTGCGGTCAGCGTCCTCGCCATGCTGGTGACGCTGCTCGCAGTCCATGGCGTCGAGGGTCGAGCCGACGCCGTGAAGGCTCCCCGTGAGGCCGAGCCGCAAATCTCCTTCAGGCTCGCGCTCGCCGAAGTCTGGGCAGAGCCGCAGGCCAGGCTCTTCGCCATCTTCGTCTTTGTCTCGATGATCGCCTACAGCGCGCAGGATCTGATCCTCGAGCCCTTCGCCGGCACGGTCTTCGGCTATACGCCGGGCGAGAGCACCAAGCTCGCCGGCGTGCAGAATGGCGGCGTGCTCGCCGGCATGGTTCTGGTCGCGCTGGTCACGACCTTCGCCGGCGCAAAGGCCGGTTCGCTGCGGCTCTGGGCGGTCGGCGGCTGCATCGCGTCCGCCGTCGCGCTTGCCGGCCTGTCGGTCTCGGCCTTCGTCGGCCCGGGCTTCCCGCTGCGTCCGGTCGTGTTCTGCCTTGGCGTCGCCAACGGCGCTTATGCGGTCGCTGCGATCGGCTCGATGATGCGCCTCGTTGGACAGGGCAAGCCCGGCCGGCAGGGCGTGCGGATGGGGCTGTGGGGCGCGGCCCAGGGCGTCGCCTTCGGTCTCGGCGGTCTGATCGGCGCGGGCGCGAGCGACATCGCCCGCCAGATCATGTCGTCGCCGGCATTTGCCTATGCCGCCGTCTTCACGGCCGAGGCCGTGCTCTTCCTCGTCTCGGCGGGCCTGGCCGTCGCGGTCTCGCGACAGGCTGTTGCCCGGGAACGACCTGCCCCACGCTCGACGCTCGACCTCAGCCCGACATCAGGATGATTCCGATGAACGCTCAGTCTCCAATCGAACCCGTCTGGGACGTTGTCGTCGTCGGCGGCGGGCCGTCGGGCGCGACTGCCGCGACCGATCTCGCCAAGGCCGGGCGCAAAGTCGCGATGATCGACCGCGCCGGGCGGATAAAGCCCTGCGGCGGTGCGATCCCGCCGCGCGCCATCCGTGATTTCGCGATCCCGCCCTCGCAGATCGTGGCGCGCATCACCAGCGCCCGCATGGTCGCGCCCTCTCGCATCGGCGTCGATATGCCGATCGACGACGGTTATGTCGGCATGGTCGATCGCGAGCATTTCGACGAATGGCTGCGCGAGCGCGCGGCAGAGACCGGGGTGACCCGGATCACCGGGACGTTCGAGGAGTTCAGCCGCGACGCCGACGGCATGGCGCGGCTGCATTACCGCGCCAAGGGCGAGGAGGCGCTGTCGAGCCTGCGGGCCCGCATGGTGATCGGCGCGGACGGCGCAATCTCCAATCTGGCGCGCGCCGCGATGCCGGGCTCGAAGCGGCCGCCCTTCGTCTTCGCCTATCACGAGATCGTCCGCGCCCCGGCGCAAGGCAACGCGCATTACGATTCGAGGCGCTGCGACGTGATCTATCAGGGCCGCGTCTCGCCGGATTTCTACGGCTGGGTCTTTCCACATGGCGAAACCGCCAGCATCGGAACGGGGAGCGCCCATAAGGGGTTTTCGCTCAAGGACGCTGTCGCGCGGCTGCGCAGCGATACGGGGCTCGAAGGCGCCGAAACCATCCGCCGCGAAGGCGCGCCGATTCCGATGAAGCCCCTGAAGAAATGGGATAACGGCCGCGATGTCATTCTCTCCGGCGATGCTGCGGGGGTCGTCGCGCCGGCCTCGGGAGAGGGCATCTACTACGCCATGCTGTGCGGCAGGCTCGCCGGCGAGGCGGTCGACAAGGCGCTCGCGAGCGGCGATGCGCGGGCGCTGGCCACGGCGCGCAAGCGCTTCATGGCTGACCATGGCCGGGTCTTCTGGGTGCTCGGGCTGCTGCAATGGATCTGGTATCGCAACGACAAGCGCCGCGAGCAGTTCGTGGCGATCTGCAAGGATCCCGACGTGCAGAAGCTGACCTGGGATTCCTACATGAACAAGGCGCTGGTGCGCGGCAAGTTCATGGCGCATGTCCGGGTGTTCTTCAACGATATCGGCCATCTGCTCGGCGTGGCGCGGACGTGAGCGCGCCGTGAGCCGCGCGGGACGATGATCGCGCCGGCGCTCGTGCTGCATGCCGTCGATCTGGCTATCGCCGTTCTCGTCGTCGAGGCTGCGGTGTTGTTGGCGCTGCGGGCGAGGCACGGCCTGCCGCGCCGCGACATTGCACTGATAGCGCTGGCGGGGCTTGGGCTTCTGGCGGCGTTGAGGACCGCGCTCGCGGGCGGCCCCGGCTTCGTCGTGCTCGCTGGCCTGGTGCTAGGCGGCCTGGCGCATGCGTTCGATCTCGCTTTGCGCTTGCGCCGGGCGCGAAGCGCGGCTCAGAAGCGGTAGGTCACGCCGGTGTGCAGCACCAGCGGATCGAGCGTCACAGTCGCCCTGATGGGCGCGAGTCCGAGATTGCCGGCCGTCTTTGCCCTCAGATAGACCTTCTTGGCGTCGAAGAAGACGCCCCAGCTCTCGTTAAACATGTAGTTGAAGCCGATCTGGCCGGCGACGCCGAGCGCGTGGTCGGTTTTCAGATCGGTCACCACGCCGTCCTGGTCCCGGAAGATGATCATCAGGCTGGGGCCGACGCCGACATAGGGCTGGAAATTGCCCATGCCGGTGAAATGATACTGCGCCGTCAGGGCGGTCGGGCCGCCGGCGACCTTGCCGAGCGTGCCCAGCCCGTTGATCGAACCCTTCGCCTCGACCTTGACCAGCGGCGGGAAGCCGCCGGCGAAGCCAACCGCGAAATTCGGCGTGAAGAAGTAGCCGGCCTCGATCGCGAAGGTCAGCGAGTCGGGAATACGGACATCGGCCCCGGGGATCGACGTTCCCGCCGCGCGCATCTTCGCGCCCTCGGAGTAGAGCAGCCCGGCCGGTCCGGCATGGATGTAGAAGCGCTTGAAGTCGAACTCCGCCGGCGGAAGCGGCTCATAATTCTTGCGGATGCCGAAATCGGCCGCGTTTGCGCTGGCCACGCCGGCGCAGGCGCACAGAAAACCGAGGATGGCCGATCGAAAGCTGATCATGTCGAACCCGAAGCACCGGAATCACGATGATTCCTAGTCTCAAGTTTCGCGGGTTAACCTTAAAAACTGATTAACAAGAGCAGGTTGGCCAGCGAATCCGCCGTGGAGTCAGCGGCCCGAATACTCCGTCAGCAGGCCAGAGACCTCGTCGGCGGGAACCGGCATGCTGAAGAGCCGGCCCTGGACCTCGTTGCAGCCATTGCTGCTCAAGAGATCGAACTGAGCCTGGGTTTCGACGCCTTCGGCGGTCGTCGTGATGCCGAAGCTCGCGCCCAGCCGCGCGATCGCATCGACGATCGCCTGGCTCTCCGTGCCATTGCCGAGGTCGCGGATGAAGGACTGGTCGATCTTGATCTTGTCGAAAGGAAAGCTGCGCAGATAACTGAGGCTCGAATAGCCGGTGCCGAAATCGTCCACCGCGATCCTCACGCCGAGATGGCGCAGGGCCTTCAGCGTGTCGAGGTTCTGCGCAGACCTGTCGAGCATCACCGATTCGGTGATCTCCAGTTCGAGCCGCTGCGGCGCGAGGCCGGACGCCGCCAGCGCGCTAACGACGACCGGCACGAGGTTTCCGCGCTGGAACTGGATCGGCGACAGGTTGACGGCGATCTTGATCCCGGCCGGCCATTTCACCGCCTCCACGCAGGCCTGACGCAGAGCCCATTCGCCCACGGCACGATCAGCCCGAGATCCTCGGCGACGGGAATGAAATCGGCCGGTGAGACATAGCCGCGCTCGGGATGCCGCCAACGCATCAGCGCCTCGAAGCCGGTGATGGCCTTGGTCTTCATGTCGATCAGAGGCTGATAGAACAGCGCCAGTTCGCCTTCGCTGAGCGCATTGCGCAAATCGAGTTCGAGCAGCCGGCGCGCCTGGGCGCAGGCATCCATGGCCGAGTCGAAAACGCGCCAGACGCCACGGCCTTCCGACTTGGCGCGATAGAGCGCCATGTCGGCGGCCTTCATCAACTCCTCGCCGGTCATGCCATCGACGCCTGCCACCGCCAGGCCGATGCTGGCGCCGACATGGACGAGGTTGCCCTCGATCGTTGCGGACTCGCTCAGCGCCTCGATCAGGCGTCCAGCCAGGCGCGAGGCCCGCTCGATCCCGCCCGTCCCAGTCGTAAGCACAGCAAATTCATCGCCGCCCAGCCGCACGACCTCGTCACGCGGCTCAGTCTCGCTGCGCAGACGCGTCGCCACCAGCTTGAGAACGGCGTCCCCCAGCGCATGGCCAAGCCCGTCATTGATGCTCTTGAAACCGTCGAGATCGATAAAGAGCACGCAAGTCGGCGCCCCGTCGCCAGCCGTCGAACCGCCCAGCGCTCGTTCCAGCCCCTCGCGCAGCATCAATCGGTTGCCGAGCCCCGTCAGAACGTCGTGGCGCGCCAGATAGGCGTTCCGTGCTTCGGTCTCATGGCGCTGGACGATCTCGTCCTGAAGCTGCTGGTTGGCTGCGAAGAGCCTGGCGGTGCGCTCGTTGACGCGGGCTTCCAGTTCCTCATTGAGCAGGCGCAGCCGCTCGGCGCCTTGGCGCACCTCGGTCTCGGCGCGCTTGCGCTCGATCTGGCTGGTGACGCGCGCCAGCGCGACGTCGAACTCGACAGGCTTGGTGACGTAGTCGTTCGCGCCAAGCGCCAGCGCCGCGACGATGTCCTCGCTCTGGCTCTTGGCGGTGACCATGATGACGGGCATGGCGCTGGCCGAATGCTGCTCGCGGATACGGCGCAGCACCTCGGTGCCGTCCATCTCCGGCATCATCACGTTGAGCAGGACGGTGTCGAAATGCCGCGTCGCGATGAGTTCCAGCGCCTCGCGTCCGCTCGAGGCCTCGACGATCTCGAAGCCGCGCCGCTGGAAGCGCCGCGCCAGGATCGTGCGGTTGTCGGCGATGTCGTCGACGATCAGCAGGCTCGGCAGCGCGGCCGGGTGCCGCGCCGGGGTCTCCTGACATAGCGGGGTGGCGGACGCGGTCTCGCCGGCGCTGCCCATGGGAGAAACCATGACGTGCCTCAAATGGTCGGAGCGAGGGAAAGGGAAGCGGGCGGCGTTTCCGGGGGCGCATCACCATGCGCCTCCGCCGGCGCAAGCTCGGCCAGAACGCGGACACTGAAGCAGGAGCCGCGGCCCGGATCGCTGGTGACGCTGATCCCGCCGCCCATCAGGGCGCAGAACTTCTGGCTGATCGAGAGGCCAAGCCCGGTGCCGCCATATTTGCCGGCGGTGCCGGCGGTGGCCTGGCCGAAATTCTGGAACAGGCGCTGGAGTTGCTCCTGCGTGATGCCGATGCCGGTGTCGCGGACCTGGATCTCGATCCAGTCGGCGGCGCCCTTGCGGTCGCGGCGCACGGTCAGGCCGATCGTGCCGCCTTCGGTGAACTTGGCTGCGTTGCTGATCAGGTTGAGCACGACCTGCCGCAGTTTGGTGGCGTCGGTCGAGACGGTCCCGAGCTGGCCGATGCAGTTCAGCGTCAGCGCATTGCCCTTTTCCGCCGCCAGGCGCTGCGTCGTGGTGACGACGTCGCGGGCGAACTCGGCCAGATCGAAGCTCTCGATCTTCAGCTCGATGCTGTTGGATTCGATCTTGGACAGGTCGAGCACATCGGCGACGAGCGCGAGCAGATGCTTGCCGGCGGCGTTGATGCGGCCGAGATCGACGCGCTTGTGCGCGTTGCGTTCGTCGGGCTCGAAGGTCTCCAGCAGGATTTCGCTGTAGCCGATCACGGCGTTGAGCGGCGTGCGCAGCTCATGGCTCATCTTGGCCAGGAAGATCGACTTGGAGCGGTTGGCCGCGTCGGCGAGTTCCTTGGCCTGCCGCAGCCGGATCGCGGTGGCGCGATGCCGCTCGGTCTCGCGTTCGATGTCGGAGCGCATCGATGTGATGTTGGCGTAGTAGATCGCCATCCAGGACATGTAGATCGTCGCCGAGAGAATCGAGATCCAGCCGACCGGCTCGAGCTGCGACAGCGGCACCAGCTGCGGGAAGCCGTAGACGACATAGGCGAGGTAGAAGCTGACGATGTTGAGCGCAAACAGCACGATCACCAGCAGCGGCTTGTCCGACAGATAAAAGAAGCCGAGCAGCAGGCTGACGATCAGCCAGGGCAGGAAGGGCGAGGAGACGCCGCCATAGTGGAACGCGCCGAACAGCGCGGTGAAGGCGAGCAGTTCGACCGAGATCAGGGCGCAGAGCTGCAGGTTGCGGGTATATTTCAGCAGGAACGGCAGCAGCCAGAACAGCCAGGTGCAGATGATGATCGTCCAGCAGGCGAAGCCCGGCGCCGGGTCGGTCAGATAGAGGAACAGCGAGATCGACTGCGACAGCAGCGGCCCGAACAGATGGGTGAAGACGAAATTCCGGCCGAGACTCAGGTCCGAACGCTCGAATTTCGACGCTTCGGGAACAAACCAGTCGATGATACGGATCAGCCAGTTCATTCACATGTCTCGTATGGGCGGCTCTTCAGTAGCGCCGCCGGTGCGAAGACTTGCACGACCCAAGTTAAAAATCGGTCTCCGCAGCTATAAGAGCAGAGGTTGGCAGCTATACGAGCGCAGGTCGCAGGAGCCCAGTGCCACGTTCCATTGCGAGATTCGTCGCCGAAATACGCGACCGACACATCCGCCCGCCCTTGTGCTGATGCTGCCCGCGAATTTACGCAGCCTTAACGCCGCGCCGTCATCATTCTCGCATCGCGTTCGTGACCGGACTTGCGCGATGCCGATGGAGTGTCGAACCCGGCTGCGATCGATTGCGACAGGACGGAATGGCGATCTCGCTCCCCACCTCCCAGGCGGCCCTGAACGACCTCGTCGACTGGTTCATCCCGGCCGACATCGCCGCCGATCGCGAGATGCGCAAGCAGGCGCGGATGTTCCTGATCAGCCATCTGTTCGGGCCGTTCATCGGCAATACGGTGCCGCTCGCCCTGTATATTCTCGATCCGAAGCCCGGCTATGCGATCTGGGTTCTGGCCGCCTGCATCACAGGCTTCTGGATCTTTCCCTTCGTGCTGCGCGCGATCGGGCACTACCATCTGCTGGCGCTGATCTCGATCCAGAACCTGATGTTCTGCATCCTGTGGAGCTGCTTCTTCTATGGCGGGGTCACCTCGCCGACCCTGCCCTGGGTCCTGACCATTCCGCTGCTGGCCTTCTTCTATATCGGCTCCGAGCCGAGGCTGCGGCTGATCGTCCTCGCGATGTTCGCCGCGAATTTCGCGGTTTTCTGGGCGTTTTCGCTCGGCGGCTTCGCCAAGGCGCCGGCGATGGATTTCGCCGCATTGCAGGGGCTCGGGCTGGTCTCGACGGTCGCAGCCTCGCTCTATGTCACGATGATGGCGCTGTTCTACGCCAAGGTTCTGGCCTCGCAGGGCGAGTTGGAAGGCGAGATGCGCGGCCATCTGGTCACCGCAGCCGAACTGCGCCACGCCACCGAGGAGGCAGAGCGCGCCGGCGCCGCCAAGGCGGATTTTCTCGCCAAGATGAGCCATGAGTTGCGCACGCCGCTCAATGCGGTCATCGGCTACAGCCAGCTTCTGCTCGAAGACGCCGCCGACGAGGACGACACCGAGACGGCCGCCGATCTGGAACGCATCCACAGCGCCGGGCACCATCTGCTCAGGCTGGTCAACGAGATCCTCGATCTGTCGAAGATCGAAGCCGGCAAGATGGAGCTCGATTCGGAGACGCTCGACATCGTGCCCCTGCTTGAGGAGGTCGTCGAGCAATACCGTGTCGCGGCGGAGCGCGGCGGCAACAGCCTGAGCATGAGCTTCGACCCGGGGCTGGGCAGCATCGTCTGCGACGGCGCCAAGCTGCGTCAGGCGTTGTCGCAGGTCCTCGACAATGCGGTGAAGTTCACCCATGGCGGCGCGATCAGGCTGATCGCGTCCCGGACGGGCTTTGGCCATGAGCAGAGGCTGAACCTGCGCGTGGAAGACACCGGGATCGGCATCGCCCGCGACCAGATCGCGCATCTGTTCGAGCAGTTCACCGTCGGCGACGATTCAAGCGCGAGCAAATATGGCGGCACGGGCTTAGGGTTGGCGCTCAGCCGCAAGCTCTGCCGGCTGATGCATGGCGACATTCTGGTCGAGAGCAGGGAAGGCGTCGGCAGCGCCTTCACCGTGATCGTGCCGGTGGCCCCGCCAAGCGACGACCGGTCGCTGCCGGCACTCGACGAGCCGGACATGCCGGCGGCCCCCATGGACCGCTTCGGCGCGCGCATGGCGGCCGTCATCCAGCGCAACACTCCCAAAACGGTAAACACGGTTGGCACACATGCCTAAGATCCTGCTCGTCGAAGACAATGAGATGAACCGCGACATGCTGACGAGGCGTCTGCAGCGGCAGGGCTTCACCGTCGCCTGCGCGCCTGACGGGCCGACCGGCGTCGCGATGGCGGCGCAGGAGAACCCGGACCTGATCCTGATGGATGTGGCGCTGGGCGACATGGATGGCTGGGAAGCGACGACCCTGATCAAGGCCTCGGCCCATACGGCCCCGATCCCGATCATCGCGCTGACGGCGCATGCCTTGTCGAGCGACCGGGCCAAGAGCGTCGAGGTCGGCTGCGCCGATTTCGACACCAAGCCGATCGACCTGCCGCGCCTGCTCGGCAAGATCAACGCTTGCCTCGGCGCGAAGGCGGCCTGACGGCTTCGCCGATCGACCTGTCAGGCGTCCTGGCGGGCAAGCTCCAGCACGGTTTCCAGCAGCACGCGGATCGCGACCCCGGCATCGGCCTCCGTCATGTTCTCCAGCGGCGAATGGCTGATGCCCTTCTCGTTGCGGACGAACAGCATGGCGGCGGGACAGAGCCGCGCCATGATCATCGCGTCGTGACCAGCGCCCGAAGGCAGGCGGCGCGCGCTCAGATTGGAGCCGGTCCGGGCAATGCCTGCGGCCAGGGCATCCTGCAAGGCCTCCGCCATCGGCGTCGCCTGATCATGCGAATAGGGCGTCATCGTCAGCCCGACGCCGCGTCGCGCCGCGATCGCGGCGAAACGCTCGCCGATCGCTGCGTCCATGCTGGCCAGCGTCTCGTTCTTCGGGGCGCGGAAGTCGATCGTGAAATCGAGCGCGCCGGGCACGACATTGGTCGCGCCGGGATCGGGCCGGAACACGCCGACAGTGCCGACCGCGTTCTCGTGGGCGGCGGCGATCGCCTCCAGCGCCAGCGCCATCTCGGCGCCGGCGGTAAGCGCGTCCTTGCGCAGCGCCATCGGCACGGTGCCGGCATGGCCGGCCTCGCCGGTGACCCGGACGCGGGCCCGCTTCTGGGCGTTGATTGCGGTGACGATGCCGACCGGCTCGTTCTGCGCCTCCAGCACCGGCCCCTGCTCGATATGGATCTCGAGATAGGCCTTGATCGAGCCGGGTTTTCGCGCAAGCGCCGGGATGCTGTTGGGGTCGCCGCCGAAGCCGACCAGCGCATCGCGCAGGATCACGCCCTCGGAATCGCGGGCCGAGAACCAGCCCTCATCATAGCGGCCGACCAGCGCGGCCGAGGTCGAGAACGAGGTCGGGAAGCGCACCGTCTCCTCGTCGCCGAAGGCGATCACCTCCAGCGCGAAGGGCAAGGCGATGCCGGCGTCGCGCAGCGCCTGCGCGACGAGGATGCCCGCGACGACGCCGAGATTGCCGTCGAAGCGGCCGCCATCCTTCACCGTGTCGATATGCGAGCCGATCATCACGCAGGGCCCGCCCGGAACCGGCCCCTCTCGGCGGCCCTGCACCGATCCGGCCGCGTCGATATGGGCGGAAAGCCCCGCAACCTCCATCGCGCCCAGCGTCCATTCCGCCGCCTGGCGGTGGGCCGGCGAGAGATAGAGCCTGGTCAGCTTGCCGGGCTCGTCGGTGAAGCGGTTGAGGCCCTCGAGGGCCGCAAAAGCGCGCGCGCCGAGCACGGCGGCGGAGGGAAGCGTCTGGGTCATGGTGTGGAGACTAGTAAGTCGCGCGGCCGCCCGAAAGGTCGAAAACGCCGCCGGTGGTGAAGCTGTTCTCGGCCGAGGCCAGGAAGGCGACCATCGAGGCGACCTCGTCGGGCTGCAGGAAGCGCCCGCGCGGAATCTTCGCCAGCATGTAGCCGATATGCTCCTCGCTCATCTGGTCGAAGATGCGGGTCCGGGCGGCGGCCGGCGTGATGCAATTGACCGCGATGTCCTGCGTCGCCAGTTCCTTGCCGAGCGACTTGGTCAGCGCGATCACCGCCGCCTTCGAGGCCGAGTAGGCAGAGGCGTTGGGATTGCCCTCCTTGCCCGCGATCGACGCCACCAGCACGAGCCGGCCGTAGTTGCGCTTCAGCATTCCGGGAATCACGGCCTGGCAGCAATGCAGCGTGCCATCGACATTGATGCGCATCACCCTTGCCCAGTCCTCCGCAGGATAATCCCAGGTCTTGTGGTTGGGGCCGGCGATGCCGGCGCTGGTGACGAGGATATCGACGCTGCCCAAGCGGGCTTCGAGCGCGTCTGCCGCTGCCTTCACAGCCGCAGCATCCGTTACGTCGATGGCGACGCCGGTGGCGCTGGGGCCGATCTCGGCGGCGGCTTCAGCCGCCAGCTTGCCGTCCATGTCCCAGAGTTCGACCTTGGCGCCGCTGGCGGCAAAGCGCGCCGCGACAGCCCGGCCAATGCCCTGCGCGCCACCGGTGACGATGGCGACACGTCCGTTTAAATCGATTTGATTCATGGTCAGGCCCGCTTTCGAGAATGCGGTATGACCCTAGATCAGGCGTGGCGGCCTGCAAAGCGCCCGGCGACGCGGACCGGGCAGTCGCTGCCGGCGCAACCGCGTTGTGCCGCGGGGCGGGACTACGTCAGACCGCATTGCGGTAGGAGCGCGCGCTCAGGACGGTGCGGGCGAGAATCGCCAGATCGAGCCAGAACGACCAGTTGTCGATGTACCAGTGGTCGAAGGCGATGCGCCGGGCCATCTTGTCCTGCGTATCGGTCTCGCCGCGCAGGCCGTTGACCTGCGCCCAGCCGGTGATGCCGGGCTTGACGTTGTGACGCCGCGCATAGCGCGCGATCTTGCGCTGGAACTCGTGGTCATGGGCGAGCGCATGCGGGCGCGGGCCGACCAGCGACATCTGCCCGGCGATGACGTTGAGGAGCTGCGGCAGCTCGTCGAGATTGTAGCGCCGCAGGAACCGGCCGATCCTCGTGATGCGCGGATCGTTCCGTGTCGCCTGGCGGATCACGTCGCCATCGTCGGTCGTCGTCATGGTGCGGAACTTGAAGATGCGGAAGGCCTGCTGGTTGAAGCCGTAGCGGCGCTGCAGGAACAGCACGGGGCCCGGCGAATCGAGCCGGATCAGGGCCGCGATCATCAGCAGCAGCGGCAGCGAGACCACGAGGATGGTGCTTGCCGCGACCACGTCGAAGATCCGCTTGGCGGCGATTTCGAGGGAGGACAGGGCCGGGCGCGTCAGGCGCAGGCTGGCGAGCGAGCCGATCCGCACGATATGGGGGTTGTCGAAGCGGTCCATGATCTTTTCGGGCGTCAGGTGGATCGCGACGGGGAGGTTCATGAAGGCGTCGACGCAGGTGTCGATCGTGTCCTGATCGGCCCAGGGCATGGCGATGAAGACGGCGTCCGGCTGCATCAGCCGGCAGCGCGCGACGGCCGTGGCGAGGTCGGCGGCCAGCGCTGCGGCGGGATCGTTGATCCGCCGGCTCTGGGCGTCGCGCAGGAAGGCGACGTCGATGATGACGAAGCCGATGTTCCAGGGCTGGTGGCGCGAGACGAAGGACATCACATCCTGCTCGCGGCCGATCAGGAAGACCCGCTCGGAGGTGATCAGCCCGGTCTTGCTCGCCATCGAAATGGTGCGCACGATGCCGGAACGCGCCAGCGAGATCAGGGGAATGCCGGTCAGATAGGTCGCGATCACCACCGCGCGCGAATAATGATCGACGATCTTGGCCATGAACACGATCGCGATGAAGGCGACCATGGTGATGTTCCAGACCGTGAAGGCCGAGGCGATCTGCCCCTTGGTGGAGAGATAGTTGGCGATCTGGTAGCGGGAGCGCAGCAGGTTGGTGAAGACGAAGATCGCCGCGATCATGCTCGCGAGTTCGAAGGTGACCTGATGGTTGCCGACATGGCCATAGGCCTGGAGATGATAGGCGACCGAGGCGAGCGTGACGATGCCGAAGACCACGCCGGCGTCGATCAGCGCGGTCACGAGGCCGATCCAGTGACGCCAGGAATTGGCGCGCTCCTCGGCTGCGCTGGCTGCGGCGTAGTTCAGATCGTTGACGCTCATCATCATGCCCGGCACTCCAGCGCTGCGGCGGCTCGGAACGGGACAGATCTCCGACCGCAACCGCATCGTGCCGGGCAGGCCGCAAGCGACATGCCGCCGGGCATTGCGCCAGAACGAGGCTGGATCTTTGAATTTCAATGCGTTTTCAATGCAATGAGATGACTCTCGCCAGACGCGGCAACCGCGCCCGGATCGATGTCGTGCCAAACTGGAACACTGAAACGGCGACGAAATCGGCCGTGACGACAGCCGCGCAGTCGCGGCCGAGGAGAAGACGGCGTTCACCCTCCGACAGGGTTGCGCTTGACCAGCCGCACGGTTGCGCCATGACATGGTCGTCGCGACGTCCGGACAAATTCCATCGTGCCCGCCAGCCTGACCCTTGACCCCTCGGTCGTCGCCTCCGCGCCGGCCATGACGAGCGTTGCGACGCGCGATGTCGGCGGCGTCGCGATCGCCGTGCTCGATCGTGAGGCGGCGCTGCGTCTGGTCGGCGACGCGCTCGCTGCGCGGCGCCATCTCAAGCTCGCCTTCTGCAATGCGCATCTGGTCAACCTCGCGGCGCAGGACGAGCCGCTGCGCCGCCGGCTGGCCGGCTTCCTCGTGCTGGCGGACGGCATCGGCGTCGATATCGGCGCAAGGCTGCTGCATGGCTCCGCCTTTCCGGCCAATCTGAACGGGACCGATTTCACGCCGGCGCTGCTGGCGGCCCAGGCGCAGCCGCTGCGCGTGGCGCTGTTCGGCGGCCGGCCGGGCGTCGCCGAGAAGGCGGCCGCGAGGCTGGCGCGGGAGTTTCCGCGACACCGTTTCCACGTCGCCGGCCATGGCTTCATTGGCGAGAGCGGCAAGGCCGCGATGCTGGACGCGCTCGCGGCCGATCCGCCGGATCTGCTGCTGGTCGCACTCGGCAATCCCCTTCAGGAGCATTTTATCGCGGAGCGGATCGAGGTCCGCCACGCCATCGTCGCGGCCGGCATCGGCGCACTGTTCGATTTCCTTGCCGGCGAGGTGGCGCGCGCGCCGCAACTCGTCCGGTCGCTGCGGCTGGAATGGGCGTATCGGCTCTGGCTCGAACCCGGCCGGCTCTGGCGGCGCTATGTGCTCGGCAACCCGGTCTTTCTGCTGCGCATGCTGCGGCTGAAGCTTTCCGCGCGACGGCCCGCGCCATGAGCCTGAGCTACGCCATCGCGACGCCGAGCTATGCCGGCGACATCGAGCGCTGCCGGCTGCTCTGCGCCAGCATCGACCGCTTCGTCAGCGGCCATGCGATGCATTACATTCTGGTCGAAGATGGCGACGTCGCATTGTTTGCGTCGCTGGAAGGCCCGCGCCGGACGGTGCTGCCGGAATCGGCGCTGCTGCCGTCCTGGCTCAAGGCGAGGCCCGATCCCTTCAGCCTCGGCAAGCGCCGGGTCTGGACCAGCCTGGGTGCGCTCGCGCGCGGCGTGCCGCCTTTGCGCGGCTGGCATGCCCAGCAATTGCGCAAATTCGCCCTGCCGCTGGTGAGCCGGGAGGATGTCCTGCTCTTCGCCGATTCCGACATGCTGTTCCTGCGGAGCTTCGCGCTGGACAGCCTGACGACGGACGGGGCCGTCAGGCTCTATGCGAAGCCAGACGGCATCACCGCCGACATGGCCGATCATGTCGGCTGGTGCGGCATGGCGGCCGACCTGCTTGGGCTGCCGGCGCCTGCGATACCGAGCCCGGACTACATCAACAATCTCGTGACCTGGCGGCGCGACAACGTGCTGGCTTTGCATCGCCATATCGAGGCTGTCGGCGGGCGCGACTGGATCGAGGCGATCGCACGCCAGCGCCAGTTCTCGGAATACATGATCTACGGCTACTTCGTCGAACGCGTGCTCGGGCTCGCCGCAGCCGGCCATGTCGCCGACAGCCACGAACTCTGCAAGAGCTACTGGGGGGGCGACGCCACCGGCATCGCCTCGCTGCGTTCCTTCGAGGAGGTGCTCGAGCGCGGTCAGGTCGCGGTCGGCGTGCAGTCCTTCATCGGACAGCCGATAGCGCAACTCAAGGCGCTGTTCGAGGCGCAGTAGCTTTCCGTCAGCGCGCCTGTCCGAGCAGCCGGTAGGTGACCGCCGCCGAGAGCAGGTAGACCAGCCCGAAGACGCCGTTGAGCCAGAGCGCCCAGTCGTCTCCGGCGGAAAATTGCAGCATGACCCAGGAGATCAGCGCGGCTTTCAGCCCCGTGATCGCGCAGAGCAGCGCGATGCGCGAGCCGGTGCGCTCGCGGGCATAGAGCAGTTCGGCATGGTATTCGACGAGGTTGCGGAAGGCCGGCACCGCAAGCATCGGCAAGAAAAGAAAGGCCGCTTCCGAGACGTTGCGGCCGAGCATGCCCGGGAAAGGCTTCAGCATCACGATCACGGCGCCAAGCCCGCCGATCGAGATCAGCGCGATAGCGGCTTCGACGACGGCGCGCCGGCTGAAGCCGCCGACGAGCCCGCGCTCCTTCATGATTTTCTGCACCAGCATCTGGTTGAAGCTGCGCACCGGCATGGCGGTCAGGTCGATGACGCGCATGGCGATGGCGTAGAGGCCCGCCGTCCGCTCGCCCGCCAGCGCCAGCACCAGCAGCTTGTCGAGCTCGGCCTGGATGTAGAACACGATGTCGGCGGCGGCGGCGAAGATGGCGTCCGGCATGCGCCGGGCATAGATGCGCCGGTCGAGCCGCCAGCGCAGCGCCGGCATGAAGAACAGGAACGCGATCAGCGCGGTCGCCAGCGTCGCGCCGAGATAAGCGAAGACCCAGATCGTCAGGCTCGCCTGCCCGAACAAATAGAAGGCGATGGCCGCCGCCGTGCGCAGCGACGAGCCGAGGATGACCAGCAGCGCCGCTTGCCGGAAACGCCTGAGGCCGTTGTTGACGATGGCGACGACCTCGACGAGACGCCAGCCGAGCACCTCCGCCGTCACGATCAAGGCGAAGGACAGCGCCGCCAGCCGCCCCTGAAACAGGGCGGCGTAGATGGCCGCAGCCGCGAGCACGATCACCGGGATCGACAGGGCGGCGAGCCCGGCAAAACCGGCGGCATAGGTTCCAAGCAAACGCGGCTTGACGGTCGCGACCCGGTAGACCGGCGAGACGAAGCCGAAGGCGAGCAGCCGCGACAGGATCAGTCCGGTGGCCGAGGCCGTCGCGAACAGACCGAATTCGCTGAGGGTCAACGTATTCGCAACGATGAGGAAGTAGACAAGAGAGATGACGAGCCGGCCAGCCGAGCCGCTCAGGATCGTGAGGTAGGCGGAAATGGCGGCGCGATCAGGCGACATGAGGTCCGTTCGGGCGGCGCTTCTGGCCCGGACCCTGCCTGAGCGGGACCGTCGAAGGCATTCTGTTTAGCCCGGAAGGCGTTGATCGACCCTAAACGAAACAGGCTGCGACATTTTGCGAAACATATTGACCCGGAACGACACATGACCGCGATGACGCGCAGAAAGGCTTTGATCTCGGGCGCGGCCACGCTGGCCGCAGCCGGCCTTGGCGCGCGTCCCGTCGCCGCCAGCCGTGGCCCGGTGCCGATCGGCTCGGCTGCGCAGATCGAGACGTTCCGCGCTGATTCACGCTATCGTGAAGCGCTCCGGCGTCATTGCGACGTGATCGTTCCGATGAACGATCTGAAATGGGAAGCCTTGCGTCACGACCGCGCACACTTCGATTTCTCCGGCGCGGACGAACTCGTCGGCTTTGCGCAGGCCAACCGACAGGCCCTGCGCGGTCATGCGCTGCTCTGGGGCGAGGCATTGCCGGCCTGGGCGAAGACCATGACGACGAAGGTCGAGGCCGAGCGCGAGCTGGTCCGGCACATCGAGACCGTGGTCGATCGCTACAAGGGCAGGATCGCAACCTGGGACGTGGTCAACGAAGCCATCCGCTTCGACCCGACCCCGGGCGAGCCCTATCGCGATACGATCTGGCAGCGCCTGCTCGGCCCCGAGCATATCGAGATCGCCTTCCGCACCGCAGCCCGCACCGACCCGTCGGCGCGGCTCGTGCTGAACGACTTCAACTTCGAGGAGCCGCTGCCGGGCGTGGCGCTGCGCCGCAAGATCGCGCTCGATATCTGCCGGAGGCTGAAGGACAAGGGCATCCCGATCCACGGCATCGGCATGCAGGCGCATCTCTACGCCGAAAATCCGATCGACACCCATGGCCTGCAGCAGTTCATGTACGACCTCGGAAAGCTCGACCTCGATGTCGAGATCACCGAACTCGACGTGATCGACTGGAAGCTGCCGGCCGATGCGCAGACGCGCGACCGCGCCGCAGCCAGCCTGGTTTCGACCTATCTCAACACCATCGTCTCGGTCCGCCAGCCCAGGGCGATCGTGACCTGGGGGCTCAGCGACCGCTACTCCTGGATCCACGAAACCTTCCCGCGCAAGGACGGCGCCAGCGCCCGCCCGCTGCCGCTGGACGCCGATTTCCGCCCGAAGCTGATGATGAAGGTGCTCGACCGCTACCGGCGCGGCGCGAGCTGATGACCATGTCATTGATGCGAAGAGAGCCTGAGGCGGCCGGGTTCGCCTGCCGCATGCGGGCTGAGGTTGCAGAGTGAAGCGTAGCGTCATGTTCAACACCGATACGGCCACGGGCGAGACGGATCAGCGGCGGGACCGCCGCAGCCGACCCGCGCCATTGCCGCAGGACCAGCCGCCGCTGCTGGCGCGGCTGACCGACCCGGCCTGGCTGGTGACGACGCTGTGGCGGCGCAAGGGCCTCGTGCTGCTGGCAGCCTTCATCGGCGTCGTGCTGGCGGGGCTTGCAAGCCTGTTCATCCCGCCGAAATACGTCTCGACCGCGCAGCTCTTCATCGACCCGCGCGACCTGCGCGTGCTGCAGAACGAAGTCTCGCCCAACGCCAGCGGCGGCGATCCGACCTCGACGACCGGCTATCTGGAAAGCCAGGCGCGCGTCATCGCGTCCGACAGCATCAAGTCGCGCGTCGTCCAGACCGAGGGGCTCGACAAGGACCCGGAGTTCGGCGGCGAGGCGACCAAGACCGGCCTGTCGCGCCTGCTGGCCGATCTGCTGCCGCGCGGCGGCGAACCGCCCCGCGACGGGCTTCTCTACGCTCTGGCGGCGCTCGACAAGCAGGTCGCCGTCCGGCGTGGCGAGCGCACCTTCGTCATCGACATCGCCGTGACCTCGCGCGAGGCGACCAAGGCCGCGCGCATCGCCAATGCGCTGGCCAACGCCTATCTCGACGATCAGGCCTCGGTGCGCGCCGACGCGGCCCAGCGCGCCACCGGGGCGCTGACCGGCCGGCTCGAGGAGTTGCGCAACCGGCTCCGCATCGCCGAGGAGAAGTCCGAGAAATACAAGGAAGCCAACAATATCGTCGGCGTCGGCGGCAAGTCGATCGGCGAGGAGCAGTTGGCGCTCAACAATGCCCAGCTCGTCGCGCTGCGCACCAAGGTGACCGAGGCCAAGGCGAAGTATGACCAGACGCTGGCCGCACGCGCCAGCTCGATCGAGGCCGGCGCCATCCCCGAAGCGGTCGCCTCCAACACCATGACGGCGCTGCGCTCGCAGCTCGGCGCGGCGCTGAGCAAGGAGGCCGACCTGCTCGCCTCGCTCGGTTCGCGCCATCCCGCGCTCGGCGCGGCGCAGGCACAGGTGCGCGATGCGCGCCGGCAGATCTCCGACGAGTTGTCGCGCATCGGCCGCGCCGCCAAGGTCGAATACGACCGGGCGGTCGAGTCCGAGAAGCAGATCGCCCAGCGCGTCGCCCAGCTCACCACCTCGCAATACGCAGCCGGCCGCGCCTCGGTCGAACTGCGCGAGCTCGAGCGCGAGGTCGAATCCTCCCGCGTCGTCTACGACGCCTTCCTGCGCCGGGCGCGCGAGACCGGCGAACTCGCCGGCATCGACACCACCAACGCCCGCATCATCAGCTACGCCATGCCGCCGCTGGAGAAATCCGGCATGAGCCGGCGGACGATCGCGATGCTCGGCGGCATCGGCGGCGGCGGCATCGGCGCGCTGCTGGTGTTGGGGCTGGCGCTGAGGGGACCAGGTGAGACCGGTCAGTCGCCACCCGCGCCCGCTCCGTCCCGAAAGGAGCCGCGCGGCTTCCGCTTCTGGAGCCGCCGCCAGCCCTCGTCGGAGGCGTTCACTGGCGCTGAACGAGCTGTGGCCGCCGATGCGACGCCGCCTGCGCCCTATCAGGGCACGGCCGTGGCGACCGCGCCGGGCGGCGCGCTGGTGCGGCGTTTCACCACGATAAAAGGCGGCCAGGCCGACAGGATCCCCGATGTGCTGCAGGCGGCGGCCGCGCCCTTGCTCGCCACGGTGCCCGCAGTGCGGCACAGGCGCTGGCGGCGCAATGAGGGCGAGGCCCGCTCGGTCTTCCAGCTCAAGGCCCATCTCGTCGACGTGCTCGACAAGCCCGATGCGAGCTTCGCCAGGGCGATCCGCAGCCTCGGCGCGACGCTCGTCGAAGATGGCCGGCCACGCCGCATCCTGGTGCTCGGCCTGCGTGGGCAGGCTGGCGCATCGACGGTTGCGCTCAACCTCGCGCTGGAGGCCGCGACCTCGGGCCGGCCGGCCTTGCTGATCGATTCAGGCCTCGGCGACACCAGTCTGACCCGCGTCTATGCGCCGGATGCCGAGCTGGGCCTCCACGAGATCGCCACGGGCTCGGCCGGGCTGGTGCGCGTCGCGCGTCAGGACGAGGGCTCCGGCCTGTTCTTCCTGCCGCGCGCGGGCCGCAGCGAGGCGGTCACGGCCGACCAGATCGCGCATGAGATCTTCGGCGCCGCGCGGCGTTTCGGGCCGATCATTATCGACGGCGCGCCGATCGGCAGCGACGACCTGACCGACGGCTTCTGTCAGGTCGTCGACGACATCGTGCTGGTGATCCGCGAGGGCGAGGTCGGCATGGTCGATCTCGAACGCGCCAACGCGGCGCTTGGACCGGCCGCCGCGCGCATTCGCGGCTTCGTCGTCAACCAGGCCTGACGGCGCGCAAGGCCGATGAGCGCGACCGGCACGACCGACACACACACAGGCGCGGCGGACCTTTCCGCCGACGCCGGCTATCATCTGCGCAGCATCGTCTTCGTCGCGGCGCTGCTGCTGGTCTGGGTTTCGACCGCGCCCTTCAAGGGCACCTACACCGTCGAAACCGAGAACACGAGCAACGTCGTCAACCAGATCGCCTTTTCGCTGATGGCGGTGCTGGGGCTGTTCTGCGCGGCAGGCTCCGGCGGGCGGGCGGCGCTGGCCTATCTCAGGCCGGCCTGGCTGGTGCTGATCGCCTGGATGGTCGTCGGCGTGGTCTATTCGGCCAATCCCGAGATCTCGATGCGGGCGCTGCGCTTCACGCTGGTGGTGTTGGTGATCGCCGGCACGCTGCCGCTGCTGCCGCGCGGCCAGCGCCATTTCGCGCTGCTGCTGGGCACGGCCGCGCTGATCGTGCTGCTGATCTGCTATGCCGGTCTCGTCGTCTTCCGCGACGTCGCGATCCATTCCGGCGGCGACGTGCTGGAGCCCGAGCATGCCGGCGCCTGGCGCGGCCTGTTCGACCACAAGAATATCGCCGGCGCGATGATGGTCATCCTGATGCTGATCGGCATCTTCGTTGCCGCCTCCTACTCGATGCGGTTCGGGCTGGTCATCCTCGGTCTGGCGGCGACGTTCCTGTTCATGACCGGCTCGAAGACCTCGATGGGGCTGGGCCCCTTCGTCGTGCTGGTCGGCTTCGCCTGCGCTCGGATCAGGAGCCTGTGGCTGCGGGCGCTGATCGCGCTGGGCCCGCTCGCTCTGCTGCTGACGGCGACGATCGGCTCGGTGCTCTACCCGTCGATCAACGAGATCGTGCAGTCGGTCAGTCCCGGCCAGACCTTCACCGGCCGCACCGAGATCTGGCGTTTCGCGCTCGACCGGCTCTGGGACCGCCCGCTCTTCGGCTATGGCTTCGAGGGCTTCTGGGGCAGCGATTTCGTGCTGTTCTCGGAGCCGAAGGAGTATGAGAGCGGCATCTCCAACGGCATGGTCCACGGCCATAACGGCTATGTCGACCTCGTCATCGGGCTCGGCATCCCCGGCCTCGTGCTGGCGATGATCGTGCTGATCCTGCTGCCCCTGCGCGACCACCACCGCGTGATCCCGACCTTCGAGAACAAGGCGCTGGCCGAACTGTTCTTCCGGATCTGGCTGTTTGCGATCTATTCGGCCTGCCTGGAGAGCTTTTTCTTTCGCCGTGCCGATCCGGTCTGGTTTGCGCTGCTGGTCTCGGTGATCGGGCTCAGGCTCACGGCGAAGTATCGCGTCTCGCCGTAGAGGCGGATGCAAAAAGGGGAGACCGTTTCCGGTCTCCCCTCGAGTGGCCGCATCTCCTGGGACTGGCTCGGGATCAGACCTTGGGCGGAGGCACGGCGATCTGCTGCCACATGGTCGGGTCGGCGGGCGCGAATTTGTGCTTGATCGCCCATTCGTACCAGTTGTCGACCGCCGTGCCCGTCAGCAGGATGCCGATGCCGCCGGTCAGCGTGCAGAGCACCGCGAACCACCAGGCCCAGCGATGGATCGACTCCATCGTGGCGTTGAAGCCCATCGTCCAGCGCCAGAACAGGGCGGCGCGCTCCGAGGCCGTGCCGCGATCGGTGATCTGCTCGATCTCGCGGTCGCCGCCATAGCGGGAGACGGCGAGGATGGTCGCGCCATGCATGGCGAAGAGCAGCGCCGAGCCGTAGAGGAAGGCGATCGAGAGCGCGTGGAACGGGTTGTAGAACAGGTTGCCGTAACGCAGCGAGAAGTTCTGCGTCCAGTCGAGATGCGGGAAGATGCCGAAGGGCACCGCCTCGCTCCATGTCCCCATCATCAGCGGCCGGATGAAGCCGAGCACGAGATAAAGGAAGATCGCCGAGGCGAAAGCCCAGGCCACATGCGTGCCCATGCCGAGCGCCCTGGCCCGGTTATAGGTGCGCACCCACCAGAGCAGGATCGAGGTGGTCAGGAAGAAGCCCGCGATCAGCCACCAGCCGCCCTCCTTGAGCGGCGGGAGGATCTTGAGGCCATGCTCGGGCAGCGGGGCTGCGAGCTGGAGCCAGAACAGTTCGCGCACGAAGCGGATCGGGTCCCAGTTCACCGAGGCCAGCATGTTGAGGCCGATGATCTCGAAAGCGATCAGGCCGCAGACCAGCGAGGTCACGCCGGTCCAGCCCAGATAGATCGGGCCGATCTGCGCGTCGCCGATCAGGCCGAACAGGTTGCTCGTCCGGGTCGCACTGCCGCGCCTGGTGCCGCGTCCCGGGATCGGAATGCCGAGATCGGGCGCGCCATGGATCTGAACCCGGGTGAAGATGTTCTGATAAGTTGCCATCGCCGTAATCCTTGCGCCTTGATCCTTGGACAGACGGATGCCGAATGGGGTGGCCGTGGCTCGTCCGAGCCTCAGCGCCAGATCGTGAAGTGCTTCGAGAGATCCCACCATTCGGCCCAGCCCTCGCTCCAGTAAGGACCGCTGATGATGATGCAGACCGCGCTCCAGAACACCGATTGCAGCGCCAGGAACAGGCCGAGCCGGTGGATGCCGAGCGTACCGATCGAATAGCCGATCGTGTCGCGGAAGAAGGTGTTCTCGTGCTCGGGCGTCTTCACCGGCTCGCCGCGATTGGGGTTGACCGCCGAGAGGATCAGGCCGCCATGCAGCGAAAGCGCCAGCGCCGTGGTGAAGAAGAAGCTTACCGCGATCATATGCGCGGGATTGTAGTGGAACTGGAGGTACTGGTAGCCGACGTTGGAGACCCATTCGAGATGGCTGAAGATGCCATAGGGAAAGCCGTAGCCCCAGGCGCCCATCAGGAAGGGCCGGAAGATCACCAGCGTCATATAGGCCAGGATGGCGAAGCCGAAGGCGAAGGGCACATGGTAGCCCATGCCGAGCTTGCGGCAGATCTCGACCTCACGCAGCGCCCAGGAGATGAAGGACCCCGTCGCGCAGATCGTGATGATCTGCCAAAGCCCGCCTTCCTTGAGCGGCGCGAGCCGCAGGCCGTAGCTGATATCGGGCGGCGCGATCGAGATCAGCCAGGGATTCCAGGTCGGACCGATGGCCGCGCCGTAGAAGATCAGGGCCGTGCCGAGCGCGGCGAAGAACGCCGTCGCGACGCCGAAGAAGCCGACATAGAACGGGCCGACCCAGAAATCGAAGAGGTCGCCCCCGATCAGGGTCCCGCCCCTGACGCGGTATTTACGTTCGAAATTGAGCAAGGCCATGGTCGCATCCTCCGCGAGCGCATGCCGTCAGGGCCGCGCCTCGTTTCAAACGGTTGATCTTTCGCGGTGTCGGGTCGGATCGGCGGACGGGGTCGCGCACTGGGCGCGGGCCTCGTCCGCCAGTTTCGTCGGCGGTGTCGTCAACCGATATGCCGGATCACCACATCCGAGACCGGAGCCTCGATCTGCAGCGCTGCGGCGGCCTTCCGCGGGCCTTCGATCCAGTTGAACCTGTTCGTCGAGAGCAGGATGAAGTGGATCAGGATGGCGAGCCCGAACAGGAAGGTGAAGAGCGCGATCAGCGTGCGACGCGGATCGAACAACAGCCAGATTTTGTACATGATTGTCCGCTCCTCTTCACGAAATCAGCGACACGGCGGTGGTCAGGGCCGTCTTCACGCCTTCTTCGAGAGACGCATACCCGTTTGGTCCCGGCAGCCAGGGGCGCCATGACCAGACCAGGAAATGCGCAATCACGGCGATGACCGTGAAGGCGATGAAGCTCGTGATGAAGAAGCCGTGGAATTCCTGGGCTTCCGCTTCGGTCAACCCTGACAGCGAGTCTCTCTCTGCCATGATCAGTCCTCTCTATGTGGCCTTTCGGCCGTTACCGCACGGATCCCGTGCAGCGGGGCGCCGGTCTTTGACCTCCGGCTATCCCCCCACCCGGCGAACCGGGCGGGAGCTGGTGTCCTTCAGTTCCGGGCGTCTCAGCCCATGAACATGAAGGGAATCGTGGCGTAGGCGCTGGCGCGCGCCTCCGCGTAAAGCGAGAGCCGCCGGCCGGCCGGCGCGGGCCGAACCACACGGCGGACTGCCGTGGCGACGAGGAAGACCGGCAGCGTCAGCGTCACCAGACGCCGGCACATGCGGCGGTCGGCCGCCGAGGATTTCGCGTGCTGCGAAGGGCTATGGTTGAACTGCATGGTCATGGGCGTTGCTCCCCGTATGGAAGGCGTTCCGAAATCCAGGCGGGCCGCGGCGCGCTCTGACCGAAAGGAAAGGCGAAGGCGCTCATGAGAAGGCCCCCTCGCGATGTCTGGCAGCGTCGAGATGTTGCGCCGTGACGCGCTCGTCGCCGTCTTGGCGGGCGCGGGATTCGGCGGCGTCGCGCATGCGCTTGGCCGCCGAGATGCGCACCAGCACCGGCTGCTTTTCGAGCACCGCGTCGAGCAGCGCCTTGGCCTCGTCCGACCACGGCAATTCGCGATGCAGCCGCGACGGCGTCGCCTCCACGGCGTCCATCTGGGTGCCGAGCGGCAGGATGTGGAAGAGCGCGTCGAAGAGCGCGTTGCAGACCTCCTGCACCAGGTAGGTCGCCCCGGAATAGCCCATGAAGGGGGTGCCGATGTGCCGGCGGATCACCGCGCCGGGGAACGAGGCGGGGATATAGACCCCTCTCCCGCCGGCCTCGGCCATGTACATGCGCTCGTTGAACGAGCCGAACAGCACCAGCGGCGGCTTGTCCTTCAGCGAGGCGCGGACCGCGTCGTTGTCGGATTTGGTGCCCGCGCAGCGCGAGACGGCGAGCGTGCAGGGCAGGCCCATCTCGTCTTCGAGGAAATGGCGGATGCCGCGCGCATAGGTCTCGTTGGCGACGATCGCAAAGCTCGCCGTGCCGAAGAAGTCCTGTGTCACCGAGCGCCACAGATCCCAGAGCGGCTTGATCGTGGTGTGCTTCTCGCGTTCGATGAAGGGCTCGGGATCGAGCCCGAGCAGTTCGCCAAGCGAGCGCAGGAAGGCCGTGGTCGAATGCAGGCCGATCGGGGCCTGCAGATAAGGCCGGTCGAGCGCCTCGCAGAGCAGCCGGCCATATTCGCGGTACAGGCAGACATTGACCTCGGCGTCGGCGAGCCGCTGCACTTCGGCGAGATGCGAGCCGAGCGGGAAGGTCATGTGGACCTCCGCGCCGATGCCCTCGATCAGGCGCCTCACCTCGGCGAGGTCGGATGGCATGTTGAACATGCCATAGGCCGGGCCGATGATGTTGACCTTGGGCCGCGCGCCCTCCTTGCGGGCCTTGGCCTTGGGAACGATTCCCCTTTTCGCGCCGTATTCGCTCCAGAGCCAGAACAGCGCCCGGTCGGCGCATTGCCACTGGTCCTCGTCGATGGTGCGCGGCAGGAAGCGCTGGATGTTGGTGCCTTCGGGCGTGACGCCGCCGCCGATCATCTCGGCGATCGAGCCCGTCACCACGACGCTCGGCAGATGCGGATCGAGCACCGCATTGGCGCGCTTCATCGCGCCCTCGGTGCCGTGCTGGCCGAGCTCTTCCTCAGCGAGGCCGGTCACGACGATCGGCAGCTCGTGCGGCGGCAATGCGTCGGTGTAGTGCAGCACCGAGGTGACGGGGAGGTTCTCGCAGCCGACGGGGCCGTCGATGACGACCTGAAGGCCCTTGATGGCGCAGAAGACGTAGACCGCCCCCCAATAGCCGCCGGCGCGATCGTGATCCTGGATCAGCATCACGGAATCTCCTCGGCGATCGCCTTCGCCTTGGCGGCGCGTCTGGCGAATTTTTCGCGGAAATCCGGATAGAGCTTGGGTGTATCCTGCCAGGTGCCGGCAGTGTCGCCCTCGCCGACGCCGGCGAAGAAGGCCTTCATCGTGTCCATGCGACCCTTGTTGCCAATGGCCGCGTTGACGACCTGGGCGAGCGAGCCGGCGCCCGCCGGCCCAAACAGCGGTCGGGCCGAGATCAGGTTGGTGAAATAGAGCGCCGGAATGCCGAGCTGCTTGGCCTTTTGCACCACTGGCGTGGTGCCGATGGCGAGATCGGGCTGGAACTCGGCCATGGCGGCGAGATCCTGCTCCAGCGTGGCGCGGTAATTGACCATCACGCCATGCGCCTGCAGCCAGTCGCGGTCGGCCTCCGACCAGGGCGTGCGCGGGCAGGCTGTGCCGACATAGCGCAGGTCCGCGCCGCTCTCGACGAGCAGGCGGGCGACCAGCAGTTCCGAGCCCTCATAGCCGGAGAGCGTGATCCGGCCCTTGATCGGCATGGCGGCAAGTGCGCCCCTGATCGCCGGGAGCAGCTTGTTCTGGGCGGATTCGACGAGCGGGGCCGGCACGCCGCAGGCGTCGCCGATCGCCTTGAGCCAGGCGGCCGTGCCATCGACGCCGACTGGGCCGGAGCCGACGATGGTGCGGCCGGCACCCTCGAATTCGCGGATCGAGGCGGTGTAGAAGGGATGGATCGCCGCCACGACCGCGCAATCGAGCGCCGCGTAAAGCTCGCGCCATTCGCGCGTCGGCACGACCGGGCCGGCGGCGAGGCCCAGCGGCTCCAGCATCATGCCGATGCCGACCGGATCGGCCGGGAACATCTCGCCGAGCAGGGTGACGGTGGGCTTTTGGGCCTTGCCGGCGCGCGGGGCCTGGACCGGGCCGGCCTCGGCTTCCTTGCGGGCGTAGGCCAGCATCGCGCCGGCGAGCACGTCCTTGGCCTCGGCATGGGTCGGCACGCCAAAACCCGGCACGTCGATGCCGATGATGCGGACGCCGTTGATCTCCTTGGGGAGAAGACGCAGCGGCACGCCGGACGCCGATGGCACGCAAAGATTGGTGATGACGATTGTGTCATAGAGGTCCGGGTCGGCGAGCTTGAAAACCGCCTCGCGGATGTCCTCGAACAGCTTGCCGGTGACCAGCGTTTCCGAATTGAACGGCACATAGCCGACCGAGCGGCGCGCGCCGTAGAAATGCGAGGTGAAGGTCAGCCCGTAGACGCAGCAGGCGGAGCCTGAGAGCACGGTGGCGGTGCGGCGCATGCGCAGGCCGACCCGGAGTGAGCCGAAGGCAGGGCACATGCTCTGGGGCTTGTCATGGGGCCCGACCGGATAGTCCTTCGCGAAACGCTCCAGCATCTCGCTCTGGCCGGCGGCCGTGGCCGCCGCCCGCAGCGCGTCCTTGCCGGAATGGCAGCCGAGCCCGTCGCCCTGCGTCGCCGCCGCATTGATCGCGGGGGCGGAAGATGCATCGGGGAGGGGCTGGTGGACTGTCATGTTACCCCTCAGACCGCGTCGTAGACGACTTCGAGGGTCGCCTTCTTGATGGCGGAGGGGCCGCACATGTCTTCGAGCGTGGCGGGAACCAGGACGACGTTGCGGCCGGTGGTCTCGCTGGAAAACAGGCTAAGCAGGCCGTCCTGCGTCAGGGGCGTCGGGCGCACCGGCGGCGACTGCGCGACATTGAGGCCGAGCTCCTCGAACAGCGGCCCCCACATGTCGCCGGGGCGGCCGATGATCTCGTAATTGGCGCTCTTCTTGCGGATGTCGTCATTGGCGGGGATCGCGGCCAGCACCGGGATGCCGACCGCATCGCAGAAGGCCTGCGCCTCGCCGGTGCCGTCATCCTTGTTGATGACCATGCCGGCGACGCCGACATTGCCGCCGAGCTTGCGGAAATACTCGACCGCCGAGCAGACATTGTTGGCGACGTAAAGCGATTGCAGGTCGTTGGAGCCGACGACGATGACCTTCTGGCACATGTCCCGCGCGATCGGCAGGCCAAAGCCGCCGCAGACCACGTCGCCGAGGAAGTCCAGAAGAACGAAGTCAAAACCCCAGTCGTGGAAGCCGAGCTTTTCCAGCAGTTCGAAGCCGTGGATGATGCCGCGCCCGCCGCATCCGCGCCCAACCTCGGGGCCGCCGAGCTCCATGGCGTAGACGCCGTCGCGCGTGAAGCAGACGTCGCCGATCTTGACGTCCTCGCCCGCCGCCTTCTTGCGCGAGGAGGTCTCGATGATGGTCGGGCAGGCTTTTCCGCCGAAGAGCAGCGAGGTGGTGTCGCTCTTCGGATCGCAGCCGATCAGCAGCACCTTCTTGCCCTGCTGGGCCATCATGTAGCTGAGATTGGCCAGCGTGAACGACTTGCCGATGCCGCCCTTGCCGTAGATCGCGATGATCTGCGTTTCCTTGGTCGGCGCGGCGGTGACGATCTCGTCCTGCGGCTGGGCCGCTTCCTCGCGAAGGCGCGCGGCCATGGCGGCTGCAGGAGACTGAGAAGGAGACGGTATCGGATTTCTGATCTGGATGTTCACGAGCAGGCTCTCCAGTCCAAAATCATCTTCAGGCAAAGCGGGTCGCCGAAGGCGGTGCGATAGGCTTGGGGCGCGTCGTTGGCGGGCGCGCTGTGGGTGATCAGGCCGTCGAGCGAGAGCCGGCCCTCGGCCAGCAGCGCCTGCACGACGGCGAGGTCGGCCGGCTTCCATTCGGCGGCGATGCGCAGCCGCGTCTCGCGCATGAAGGCGGGCGGGAAGGCGAAGGAAATCGGCTGGTCGTAGAAGCCGGCGAGGACGAGTTCGCCTTGCGCACCGAGCCGTCCGATCAGCGTATCGACCAGCGCGGCGTCGCCGCTGACATCGTAGATCGCGCGATAATCCTTGCGGCCGTCGGCCTCGGGCGAGACGACCGCGTAGCCCTCGGCTCCCGTCGCGCGCAGCGGGTTGGTCTCCCAGACGTGAGGGGCGCCGCCATGGGCGACCGCGATCCGGGCAAGCAGCCGGCCGAGCACGCCATGGCCGATGATCAGCTCGGGCAGGACGGCGTTTGCCAGCGCGTGCTGCGCCGTCGCGGCCAAGGCGAGCAGCACGCCGGCCTGGCCGAGATGCTCGGGGATCGCCACGGCCTTGGCGCCGGGCACGACGAGATGGGAGGACGCGCCGCCAAAGAGGCCGCGCGCATCCCTGAAGCCGCGCGAACCGGGCACGAAGACCCGCGTGCCGACATGACGGCCGGAGTCCGGGCCGGCCTCGACGATGCGGCCAACCGACTCGTAGCCGGGAACCAGCGGGTAGCCCATGCCCGGGAAAGGCGGCATCCGGCCCGACCAGAGCAGGCGTTCGGTGCCGGTCGAAATGCCGCTCCATTCGGTGGCGACGACCACATCCTCAGCGCCGGGCGAAACCAGTTCCAACCGGCGAAGCGCCAGATGCTCAGGTTTCTCGACGAGGACGGCCAGCGCTTGCATCGGAGCACTCTCAAGGCCGGGTTGCTGTCGCGGAGGACAATCCCTGACACCTGACTGTCAGGTTAGATCAACAATCTTAGATGTCAATTTGAATTGACACTTTTCCTGTCATGTCGCGCGGGCGCTGATAGCGCTTGTCAGCAGTGGCCGGCGCGTGCGCAGGCTCCGGATGTCGGAGAAGCCCGCTTCAGTCAGGAATTGCGTCAGTTCCGCCGGCGTACGCGCACGGCCTGAGCCCATCGCCAGCAGGTAGAACCCGAAATAGGCGTCGGCCATGCGCGCCGTTCCGGGCGTCCCCGCCATGGGCTCGGCGATCAGCAGCGTCGCGCCGGCCGGCATGGCGTGGCTTAAGCGGGCAAGCAGCGCGCGGACGGCGTCGTCGTCATGGTCGTGCAGGACCCTGACCAACGTCACGAGATCGGCGTCGCCGGGGATGGGATCGCGATGCATGTCACCGCCGACCGCGACGGCGCGGTCGGCGAAGCCCTCGGTCTCGATGCGCGTCTGCGCCCGCTCGGCCACGGCCGGGAGATCAAACAGCGCCAGAGCCGGCTGCGTCACATGCCTGGCGAGTTTCAGCAGAAACGCGCCGTCGCCGCCGCCGATGTCGAGAATTCGCCGGTGCTGCGAAAAATCATAGGCCGCGAGGATGTCGTCGGCGACGAGGTGCTGCGAGCCGGCCATCAGCTCGCTATAGGCGGCGACCTCCTGCAAGGGGGCCTCGCTCGGCTCGGCCGCCTGCGCATAGCCCCAGAAGCGCGACAGTTCCGTCGGCTGCGCCTGCCCGCGCAGCAGCGCCAGCGGATCGGCGAGATCGGCATAGAGCAGGTGGTGATGCGCGATCATCGCGCCGACGCCGGGATTGCCGATCAGCGCCGCGCCCAGCATGGCGAGCCCATAGCGTCCGCCATTGCGGAGCTCGACCAGCTTCAGCGCGGCAGCCGCCTTCAGCAGTCGCTCGGTGGCGTCGGGCGTCATGGCCAGCCGCGGCGCGAGTTCGGCCGGCGTCTGCGGGCCGGGCTCAAGGATCGCGAACAGGTCGAGCTTTACGCAAGCCGCCAGCACCTGCGCATAGACGAAACCGGCGCAAAGATCGAACAGCGCCTGCGACTGCCGCTCTGCGATGGGGCGGGTGAGCGGGAAGGATGCGGCGAAGCGCTGGAAGCGCGGCGAGGCGACGAGGCGGTTGCGCAGCGAGGCGAGGCGGTCGCGGAAGGATTGGGCGTTCGACGGCACTGCGCGCAAAGCCCCTCCCCCTTGTGGGGAGGGGTTGGGATGGGGGGCGTCCCGCCTGGTGAGCGCGTGAAGAATGGATCGCCTCCCGTATCGCTGTAGCAAGTAGCGGCTCGCCCGGTCGTTCGCCCCCCACTCCCAACCTCCCCACGAGGGGGAGGGAGTTTGCGTTGTGCTGGACCTCAAGCCGCCCGGCGCTGCAGGCCCTCGGGCAGAAAACTCTTCGCCGTCAGGCCGATCAGCGTGCCCAATTCGCTGCGCCCCGGACAGGCGGGGATCGAGGCGATCGCCTCCAGCACCAGCTCGTCGAGATGCGCGATCGCCGGCCCCAGCCCATGCGCCAGCGCGTAATTCGGGCGCAGATGCGCCGCGTCCTGTCCGCAGGGCTTGCCGAGTTCTTCCGGAGTCGAAGCGACGTCGCGGATGTCGTCGGCGATCTGGAAGGCCTCGCCCAGCTTTTCGCCCAAGCCGCGCCAGTCGTGATGGGGCACGCCCGCTGCGGCAGCGCCCGCCATGGTCGCGCCGGCAAAGAGCGCGCCGGTCTTGGCCTGATGATAGAGTTGGCAGTCGATCGCCGGTTCGGATTCCCAGGCCTGGCCGGCAACGATGCCGCCCCGGCTGCCGACAGCTGCGCCGACGACCCGGATGAGCGCGCCAAGCCGTTGCGGCTGGCGTGCGGCGGCCTCGGCCAGCGTCTCGAAGGCGAGTACGATCAGCGCGTCGCCAGCGAGAACCGCGATCGGCTCGCCATAGGCCTTGTGGACGGACGCCTTGCCGCGCCGGATGTCGGCGTCGTCGAAGCAGGGCAGATCGTCATGGACGAGCGAGGCGCAGTGCAGGAACTCGATCGCGGCTGCGCCCGCATTGGCCATCGCCGGCTGGCTGTCGCCGCAGGCTTTTGCCACGGCCAGCGTCAGGCGCGGCCTGATGCGCGCGCCGCCAGGGAAGACCGAGTAGCGCATGGCATGGGCGAGCAGCGGCGGGCAGTCCTGCCGTTCGGCTGAGCGCAAGGCCGCGTCCAGGGTCTGTTCGATGCGTGCGCCCGCGTCCATCGTCATCTCCCGGCGAATGAGCGTTCTTCCAAACTGTCATCTAATATGTAAAGTAGATTGGACAGTCGGGATTGGCTTGTCAATCATCCAGCCCGACGAGGCCCCAGCGAAGGCTAAGGAGCGGGCGACGGTGGCGAAGCAGCGCATCGTGGTGATCGGCGCCGGCATGGGCGGGCTCGTCGCGGCGCTGCTGCTCGCGGGCAAGGGCCTCGACGTGACCCTCGTCGAAAAAGCCGACCAGCCCGGCGGCAAGATGCGCGAGGTGCTGGTCGATCATCGCAGGCTCGATGCCGGGCCGACCGTGCTGACTATGCGCTGGGTCTTCGACCGGATTCTCGGCGAGATCGGCGAGAACCTCGACGCGCATGTCGCGCTGACGCCAGCGGCGATCCTCGCCCGCCATGCCTGGAGCGACGACGAGCGGCTCGACCTGTTCGCCGATCGCGCGGCCTCGGAGGACGCCATCGCCGCCTTCGCCGGCCCGGCGGAAGGGCGCAACTACCGCGCCTTCTGCGTGCAGGCGCGCGGCATCCATGACGCGCTGAAGGACTCATTCATGGCGCGCGAGCGGCCGAGCCCTTTTGGTCTGGTGCAGCAGGCCGGATTGGGCGGACTGGGCAAGCTCTGGGCGACGAGCCCGTTCGCGACGCTGTGGGACGCGCTCGGAAAGACCTTTCAGGACCAGCGCCTGCGCCAGCTGTTTGGCCGCTACGCCACCTATTGCGGCTCCTCGCCTTATGCCGCGCCCGCAACCCTGATGCTCGTCGCCCATGTCGAGCAAGAGGGCGTCTGGACGGTCGATGGCGGCATGCATGCTCTGGCGAGGGCGCTGGCCGGGCTCGCCGCCTCAAGGGGCGCGCGGCTGGTCTATGGCAGGACCGTCTCCGAGATCGTCGTCGCCGGCGGCCGCGCGGCGGGCGTGCGCCTGAGCGACGGCGAGACGCTGTTCTGCGACGCCGTCGTCAGCAACGCCGACGTCAACGCAATGGCGTCGGGCCAGTTCGGCCCGGACGCCGCGCCCTTCGCGCCGGAGATCAAGGCGGCCGACCGGTCGCTGTCGGCGCTGACATGGTCGGCGGTGGCTGAGACGGCCGGCTTCCCGCTGCACCGGCACAATGTCTTCTTCTCGCGCGACTACCGGGCCGAGTTCGACGCCATCTTCAAGCGCGGGAAGCTGCCGGCCGAGCCGACGATCTATGTCTGCGCGCAGGACCGTGACGAGACCGGACCGCCGCCGACGGGCCCTGAGCGCCTGCTCATCCTCGTCAACGCCCCGCCGACCGGCGACCACGGCCCCTTACCGACAACGGAGATCGCGCAATGCCTGGACACGACCCTGTCGCGGCTGGCCTCCTGCGGGCTGACGGTCAGGCTCCAGCCGGACCATGTCCTGACCATGCAGCCGGCCGATTGGGAGAAGCGCTATCCGGCGACGGGGGGCGCGCTCTACGGCCGGGCGACCCATGGCGCGATGGCGAGCTTCGCCCGGCCGGGCTCGCGCTCGCGCCTGCCGGGACTGTACTGGGCGGGCGGCTCGGTCCATCCGGGACCGGGCGTGCCGATGGCGGCATTGTCGGGGTTGATCGCGGCACAGGCGCTGCTGGCGGACCGCGCTTTGACGTAGCCGTGCCGCCGGGCGGCTATGTCTGGTGGTATGCCGATGCGCTGAGCGAGGACGGCCGCCATGGCCTGAGCATCATCGCCTTCATAGGCAGCGTCTTTTCTCCTTACTATGCGCATGCGAGGCGGCGTGGTCCGGCCGATCCGCTGAACCATTGCGCGCTCAATGTCGCGCTCTATGGGTCGGGCGTCGGGCGCTGGACCATGACCGAGCGCGGCCGAAGGCATGTGTCTGTCGCGCCCGCACGTCTCGCCATCGGCCCGAGCGGCCTGCACTGGGATGGCGAGACCCTGACCATATCCATCGACGAGATCGGCATGCCCTTGCCCGTCCCGCGTCGCGTGCGCGGCACGGTGCGTGTCCGGCCCCACGCCCTCACCGACCATGTCGTGACGCTCAATCCCGCCGGCAATCATCGCTGGTGGCCGATCGCGCCGCTCTCGACGGTGGAGGTGGATCTGTCGGAGCCCGATCTGCGCTGGCGGGGGCCGGGCTATCTCGACATGAACCAGGGCGACGTCCCGATCGCGGACGGCTTTCGCGACTGGCATTGGTCGCGGGCGGACACGCGTGACGGCGCGTCCGTGCTCTATGGCGGCACGCGCCGCGATGGCGAGCCCTTCGATTTTGGCTGGCGCTTCGATGGGACGGGCAAGGTGACCGAATTCACCCCGCCGCCGGTCACGCCCTTGCCAAGGAGCGGCTGGCGCATAGCGCGCGAGACGCGCGGCGATCCAGGTCAGCCGGCGCAACTCGTCGAGACGCTGGAGGACACGCCCTTCTATGCGCGCTCGCTGGTGCGGACGCATCTCGGCGGCGAGCCGGTCACCGCGATGCATGAGAGCCTCTCGCTCGACCGCTTCAGGAGCCCGGTCGTGCAGGCGATGCTGCCCTTCCGCATGCCGCGCCGGGGCTGAAATGCGGCGCTGGCAGAACTGATCAACGCGATGCATGGCGGCCGCGACTTTCTTTGACTTGAAGCGCGCCCGACTGTGCTGACACCATGGCGACGAGCCACATCAAGCGCAGGATCAAGCCAGCATGACCGCCGCCGCACGCATCGAGGCCGCAAGCCCCCTCGTCCTGCCGAGCTATCAGGACGTCGAGATCGCCGCTGGCCGGCTCCAGGGCGTCGCCCATCACACCCCGGTGCTGACCTCGCGCACCGCCGACGAGCGCACGGGCGCGAGCATCGTCTTCAAGCCGGAAAACCTGCAGCGCATGGGCGCCTTCAAGTTCCGCGGCGGCTACAACGCCATTTCGGCGCTAAGCGCTGAGCGGAAGACCGCCGGCGTGCTGACCTTCTCGTCGGGCAACCACGCCCAGGCGATCGCGCTGTCCGGGCGGTTGCTCGGCGTTCCGACGACGATCATCATGCCCGACGATGCGCCCGCGGCAAAAGTCGCCGCCACGCGGGGCTATGGCGGGGAGGTCGTGCTCTATGACCGCTATACCCAGGACCGGCTCGAAATCGGCAACAGCATGGCCGCCGAGCGCGGGCTGACGCTGATCCCGCCCTACGACCACCCAGACGTCATCGCCGGCCAGGGCACCGCGACCAAGGAGCTGATCGAGGATGCCGGCCCCTTCGACATCCTGCTGGTCTGCCTTGGCGGCGGCGGCCTGCTCGCGGGCGCGGCGCTCGCCGCCAAGGCGCTGAACCCCGACTGCAAGGTCTATGGCGTTGAGCCGGAAGCCGGCAATGACGGACAGCAATCGTTCCGCTCCGGCAAGATCGTCAAGATCGCGGTGCCCAAGACCATCGCCGACGGCGCGCAGACGCCGTTTCTGGGCGACTACACCTTCCCGATCATCCAGGCCCTGGTCGAGGATATTCTGACGGTCAGCGACGCGCAGCTTATCGAGGCCATGGCCTTCTTCGCCGAGCGCATGAAGCTCGTGGTCGAGCCGACCGGGTGCCTCGCGGCGGCGGCCGCCTTCTCCGGGGCCGTGCCGGTCGCGGGCAAGCGCGTCGGGGTCGTCATCAGCGGCGGCAATGTCGATCTGGCGAGCTTCGCCCGCTTCATCGCCTGAGCCGTCGTCCAAACGTCATAAGAGCGCAATCGGCCGTTGACGGCAGGCCGATCAGGCACTATAGCCCAGCCTCTCGCGATGACGGGCGAAAGCCTTACGTCAGCGCACCCGCATTTCCATGATGGTAGCGGTCGGTTCCCGCCGGGCATGAACGCCAGGGCGCCCGGCCACGATGAAGACAGGGACGTTTCCGATGGCCAATACGACGTCGGCGAAAAAGGCGACGCGCAAGATCGAGCGCCGCACCGAGGTCAACAAGGCGCGCCGTTCGCGGATGCGCACCTTCCTGCGCAAGGTCGAGGAGGCGATTGCCTCGGGCGACCAGAGCGCCGCCGCCGCCGCTCTCAAGGCAGCCCAGCCCGAGATCATGCGAGCCGCCCAGAAGGGTGTCGTCCATAAGAACACCGCCTCGCGCAAGGTCTCGCGTCTGTCGGCTCGGGTCGGCGCTCTCGGCGCCTGAATCACGGCCGATTTCGGCTCTGAATCGACGTTTTCGAACCCGGCCGCGAGGCCGGGTTTTTCGTTGGCTGACGATCCCGCTGTTGCGCATTTACAACGCGGATGAAATGTCTGATTCGAGCCCCTTGGCAAGCCGATTCCGCAGTCTTTCCACGGCTTTGGTCGCTTGACTCTTGGGCGCGTCTCAGGGTCGGAAAACGGCCCTGACGGGTAATTTGACCGCGCATTAAAAGCTCATATATTTCATGAATTTAGCAGGCAAACGATTTGGCGTCGGGGAATCGCCCGGAGTCTTGGAGGCGTCCGGCGCGATTCGAAAAAAAAAGATTCGCGAGCCTTCCCACAGGGGCGTGGTGAAGAAAATCTTAAGTTCCCCAACCAATTGCAATGCGCTTGCCGGTAGGTCATTTCGGCTCGCGCCGGGGGTGACTCTCCGAAGCCGGCTGAGAGGGATATTGCGCCCGTTCGAGAGCGCCCTGTAAGGTCTTTTCATCGCCGGACGGACAGCAATGGTCGCCGGAGATTTCCGAAAGATGATCGGCGTTTTTGGCTCGCGACCTGTGGGGGGTTGGAGAATGCTGTGCCTTGTCTTCTTGAGTTGAGACGGGGTGTGGTTTCGCCTGCGGCGAGCCGCCTAGCGTAATCGACGAAATCGGGGGTGGGAACCCTGCGCGGCTGGAGGCCGTCGCGCGGGCGACCCGTCATTTTAACCGGCCAACAGCGTCGGCGGGCTGCCGCATTGCGGCGGTCTTCGCCAGGCGCGCCAGAATTTTAAAAGATGGGGCAAACTGATGTTCGAACGACCGGATACGACTGAGGCGATTGCGGCGGTCGCGGCTCCGATGGCGCTGGTCGCTGATCTGCCGCTGCCGCTGCTGGCGAATGGCGACGGTGACGATGACGGGGAACCCAAGCCCGTCTCGATCGCGGAAGCCTGGGAGCGGGTCCGCCGCCGTCTGCGCGCCGAACTTGGCGAGGACGTGTTCTCGAGCTGGTTCGCCCGCGTGGAGATCGGCGTGATCGTCGACGGCGTCGCCTATCTCACCGTGCCGACCCGGTTCCTGAAGAGCTGGCTCGAGGCGCATTACGCCGAGCGGCTGCGGGTCAACTGCATGGCCGAGCTGCCGGGCCTGAACGGCATCGTGCTGTCGGTGCGCCAGGTGGCGCGCGAGACGGCTCCCGCTATCATTTGCGAGACGGCAGCGCCCCAGCGCCTGCGTTCGGCCTCCGCTGTGCCTGCCGCCTCTCCCGTCGCCCAGAAGCCGGTCGAGAAGCAGGCCGGCTCGACCCTCGAGGCCGATCTGGTCGACGCCTGCGGGACCCTGCTCGACCGGCGCATGAGCTTCGAGAGCTTCATCGTCGGCAAGTCGAACCAGCTCGCCTTCGCCGCAGCCGAGCGCATCGCGGCAGCCCCCGCCGGCCAGACGCCCTACAACCCGCTCTACATCCATGCCGGCGTCGGCCTGGGCAAGACGCATCTGCTCCAGGCCGTCGCGCAGGAGGCCCGCCGCCACGGCAAGCGCGTCGCCTATTTCACCGCCGACCGCTTCATGTACGGCTTCGTCGCCGCGCTGAAGGCGCAGACGGCGCTGGCCTTCAAGGAGAAGCTGCGCGGCATCGACCTGCTCGTGGTCGACGACGTGCAGTTCATCCAGGGCCGCTCGATCCAGCAGGAATTCGGCCACACCATCAATGCGCTGATCGACGCCGGCAAGCAGATCGTCGTCGCCGGCGACCGGCTCGCCAACGATCTCGAAGCGCTCGACGAGCGCATCCGCTCGCGGCTCGGCGGCGGTCTCGTCGTCGAGGTCGGCGATCTGGACGAGGAGCTGCGCGCCAAGATCATCGGCGCGCGGCTCGCCACGCTGCAGGCCACGCACGCGAATTTCCACGTCAATGCGGACGTCGTCGCTTATGTCGCCCGCGTCGTCGCCACCAATGGCCGCGATCTCGACGGCGCGGCCAACCGGCTGCTCGCCCACGCCACCCTGTCTGGCCAGCCCGTCACGCTGGAGACGGCCGAGGCCGCGATCCGCGATCTCGTCCGGACGCGCGAGCCGCGCCGGGTCAAGATCGAGGAGATCCAGAAGCTCGTCGCCTCGCGCTACAATGTCAGCCGCGCCGACATCCTTTCGGAGCGCCGCACGGCGGCCGTGGTCAAGCCGCGCCAGATCGCGATGTATCTCGCCAAGGCGCTGACGCCGCGCTCCTTGCCCGAGATCGGCCGGCGCTTTGGCGGTCGCGATCACACCACGGTGCTGCACGCCGTGCGCAAGATCGAGAAGGCGATCACCGAGGATCGCTCGCTGCATGACGAGGTCGATCTTCTGAAGCGCATGCTGCAGGAGTGAGCCTTTCGCAAGGACGTGCGGCGCAACAGTGCTTTTGGCTGTGATTGTGGCCGATCGCGCCCTTGCGCCGCCAGACGCCCTCCGGCAATGTCTGCGGCCATTCCGCCGCCCGCGCGACCGCGCGGGCGCAAGCCACGCCAGAAGACGATTGCTATGAAGGTCACGGTCGAACGTTCCACGCTGCTGAAGTCGCTGGGCCATGTGCATCGCGTGGTTGAGCGCCGCAACACGATCCCGATCCTCTCCAATCTCCTGCTCAGCGCGACCGATGGCGGCCTGCGGCTTAAGGCGACCGATCTCGACATCGAGGTGGTCGAGACCGTGCCGGCCGATGTCGCCGAGTCCGGCGCGACCACGGTGCCGGCCCATACGCTCTACGACATCGTGCGCAAGCTGCCCGACGGCGCGCAGGTCTCGCTGGAGACGACCGGCGACACCGGGCTCGTGCTGCGCTCCGGGCGCTCGCGCTTCCAGCTCCAGACCCTGCCCGAGAGCGATTTCCCCGACATCACGGCCGGCGAGATGGCGCACAGCTTCAAGCTGGCCGCGGGCGAACTCAAGCGCCTGATCGACAAGACCCAGTTCGCGATCTCGACGGAGGAGACGCGCTACTATCTCAACGGCATCTACCTGCATGCGATCGAGGTCGAGGGCCGCAGCCTGCTGCGCGCGGTCGCGACCGACGGCCACCGCCTCGCCCGGGTCGACACGCCCGCGCCCGCCGGCGCGGTCGGGATGCCGGGCGTGATCGTGCCACGCAAGGCCGTCGCCGAAATCCAGAAGCTGCTGGAGGATGGCGACAGCGAGGTCCTGGTCGAGCTCTCGGCCACCAAGATCCGCGTCGCGGCCCAGGCCGTGGTGCTGACCTCGAAGCTGATCGACGGCACCTTCCCCGATTATCAGCGCGTCATTCCCAGCGGCAACGACAAGCTGCTGACCGTCGACAAGAGCGATTTCCAGGCCTCGGTCGACCGCGTCTCGACCATCTCTTCCGAGCGCGGCCGCGCCGTGAAGCTGTCCATGGCCGATGGACGGATGACGCTCTCTGTCACCAATCCCGATTCAGGCTCTGCGACCGAAGAGGTCGAGGTCGATTACGATTCAAGCCCGCTCGATATCGGCTTCAACGCCCGCTATCTGATGGACATCGCCCAGCAGCTTGACGGCGACACGGCTTTGCTGAAGCTCGCCGATCCGGGCTCGCCGACCGTAATCCAGGATCGCGAGGGAGCGTCGGCGCTCTATGTGCTGATGCCGATGCGCGTCTAGCAGCCATTGCTGCCATGGCCGCCGTCGCGCGCCTGATCCTGCAGGACTTCCGCTCCTACGAGGCCCTCGATCTGGTGATCGGGGGCCAAATCATTGCGCTTGTTGGCGAGAACGGCGCCGGCAAGACCAACCTGCTGGAGGCGCTGTCGCTGTTTGCGCCGGGGCGGGGCCTGCGCCGGGCGGAGTTGCCCTCGATGGCGCGCCAGAGCGGGCCTGGCTCGTTTGCGGTCTCGATCGCGCTTACCGAGGACGGTCCCAGACTTGGAGCGGGGCTGGGCGCAGCCGATGCGGACGGCAAGCGCTCGCGCCTCGCCCGCATCGACGGCGCGTCGGTCGGCTCGGCGCTGGCCTTCAGCGAGCATTTGCGGCTGGTCTGGCTGACGCCCGATCTCGACGGGTTGTTCCGGGGCGCGGCAGGCGACCGCCGCCGTTTTCTCGACCGGCTGGTGCTGGCGGTCGATCCCGCCCACGCCGCCCGCTCGAACGCGCTCGAACGCGCGCTGCGCTCGCGCAACCGCATCCTCGAGGAGACGCCCCATGAGGCGCATTGGCTGGATGGGGTCGAGCGCGAGATCGCCGAACTCGGCGTGGCGGTCGCGGCCGCCCGCGCCGAGACGGTGGCGCGGTTGTCGGCGATCATCGCCGACAACGCCGATGCCGCTTCGCCCTTTCCCGACGCGTCCCTGATGCTGGCGGGGGAGATCGACGCGCTGGTGCAAAGCCGCCCGGCGCTCGACGCCGAAGACGCCTATCGCGCGCTGCTGCGCCAGGGCCGCAACCGCGACCGCGCCGCCGGGCGCACGCTGGCCGGGCCGCAGGCGTCGGACCTCGTCGTCCGTCACGCCCAGAAGGACATACCCGCCGAACTCGGCTCGACCGGCGAGCAGAAGGCGCTGCTGATCGGGCTCGTGCTCGCCCATGCCCGCCTTGTCGCGGCGATGACGGGAATCGCGCCGCTCGTCCTGCTCGACGAGATCGCCGCCCATCTCGACCCACGCCGGCGCGCGGCGCTCTATGAGGCTCTGACCCGGCTCGGCTGCCAGGTCTGGCTGACCGGAGCCGACCCGGCGCTGTTTGCCGATCTGCCCACCGGCGCGCAACGCTTTGACGTCACGACAGGAGCGGTCAGCGCCCGGCGCTGAGCCGCTCTGCCGAAAACGCAGGCAAAAGCAGAGGGTGGTTAACCATTCTCGACGAAACTGCAGCGCATGGAACCGGTTCTGCCTCCCCTGTCTCCCTCCGAGCGCGCCATCGCCGGTCGTCTGCTGGCGCTGCTGGAGCCGCATTTCGAGCCCGCGCCGCGCGCCCGCTATCAGGCGCGCCATGGCCAGAACTGGCATCAGCGGCGGCCGGAGACCTATGCCGACGAGGCGCTGAAATACGCCAAGCTCTTCCGGCTCGAACTCGACGACGACTATCTCACGATCAAATCGCGCATCGCGGCGCGCGCCAATGACCGGCGGATCAGCCTTGCCGAGTACCCGCAGTTCTTCATGGATGATTTCGGGCAGTTCTCGGCGCTCGTCGTCAGGGGCTGGAAGCGGCGCTGGGGCCCGCTCGACGACGCGTTGCGCATTTTCTCGATGCTGATGCTGACCGACATCTCGGTCTCGCTGTCCTCCTATGACCGGGCGATCGAGACCGGAATCGGCGAGCGGCTGAGCGCATTGGAAGGCTCTTTCCGAAACGGCATCGCCGAACGCATATCGGCGATCGAGAGCGGCATGAGCGAGGTCGCGGGCTTTTCCGGCCGGCTTGCCGGCAAGGCCGGCGCGACGCTGCAGGCGGTCGCCGGCACCAAGGCGCGGCCCGAGCAGGTCTCGGCCGCCGTCGCCGAGATCGTCCGGGCGACGCGCGATTTCGGCGCATCGAGTGCCCGCATCATGCAGGAAACCGCGACATCGCGGCTGGCGACCGACGAGGCCAGCACCGAATGCCACGGCATCGCCGAAAACGTCGTCGCGTTGCGGCAGGCCAATGAGCGCATCGGCAGCGTCGTCGAGCTGATACGCAACCTCGCCTCGCAGACCAATCTGCTGGCGCTCAACGCCACGATCGAGGCGGCGCGGGCCGGCGAGGCGGGCCGTGGCTTCGCGGTCGTCGCCGGCGAGGTCAAATCGCTCGCCAAAGCCACCAACAGCGCGACCGAGGCGATCCGCCAGGGCGTCGAGCAGGTCGTCGATGCGGGCACGGCCATCGAGCAGGCGGTCAGGGAGTTGAACCTGACGATGCAGAGCATGCAGGCGAGCACGCGCGTCGTCGCCGATTCCGTCGCCGATCAGGCGGCGCGGATCGAGGCTATCGCCGGTCAGGCGGAGGCGTCGTCGTCGGGCGTCGACGCCATCGCCCACCATGCCGCGCTGGTCGAGGGGCTGGCCGGCGAGGCCGCCGCGCTCGCGCGCCAGATGGACGAGCGCGTCAGGGCGACGACCAGCCTCTCGGCCGAGCTCGAACGCTCGATCGGCGATTTCCTCGGCGAAGTGGCGCAGGCCCGCGCCGAGCGCCAGCGGGCCACGCTGATCCGGACCGGCTGAGGCCGAAAGGTCAGCTCTCCAAGTGCCTCAGAACATGATCTCCTGCAGGAGACGCCGGATTCCTGCGCATCCTCAACGAGGCCGAAATCTTCGCGCCGGCCGGCTACCAGCGCCATTTCGACAACATCTCGACGGCCTATGTCCGTCTGCTCAAGCGCGCGCGGGGCCGGGCAAGGTCGGCGACTACAGCGAGGAAGAGCTGGAGGTCATCGTCCATGTCCTGATGGGCGCGCGCGGCTATCTCAGCCGCCGCTACGCCTATGGCGAGGGCGGGGCGAAGGCCGTGCCCGACCATGTCTACTCGGCCTATGAGAAGCTGATCGGCTCCGGGCTGATGGCAAGGCCCGCCGGGACGTGAGCTTTCGGCCCGTTCTCGGCGGCGCGCCCGGGCAGGCGCGTTCAGTCCGCCGGGGTGAGAGCGGCCTTCCGGTTGCGCAGGATCGTCGGCGACAGCAGGGCCAGCAGCAGCGCCGCCACGACGCCGAGCAGCACGGCGCTGATCGGGCGGGACAGGAAAACCAAGAAATCGCCGTCTGCGAGCAGCATGGCGCGGCGGAAATTCTCCTCGAGCTGCGGCCCGAGCACAAGCCCGAGCAGCAGCGGCGCCGGCTCGACACCGACCTTGATGAAGAAGTAGCCGATCGCGGCGCAGCCCAGCATCAGCCAGACGTTGAACAGGCTGTTTGCGATGCCGTAAGTGCCGATGCAGCAGAACAGCACGATGGCGGGGAAGAGCAGGCGGTAGGGGATCTTCAGCATCGAGACCCATAGCCCGATCAGCGGCAGGTTGATCACCAGCAGCATCAGGTTGCCGACCCACATCGAGGCGATGACGCCCCAGACCAGCTTTGGCTGTTCCGTCATGATCTGCGGACCCGGCTGGATGCCCTGCATCATCAGTGCGCCGATCATCAGCGCCATCAGCGCATTCGCCGGGATGCCGAGCGTCAGCAATGGGATGAAGCTCGTCTGCGCGCCCGCATTGTTGGCGGCTTCCGGACCAGCCACGCCCTCGATCGCGCCCTTGCCGAAGCGTGAAGGATCCTTCGCCAGCTTCTTCTCCAGCGCATAGGAGGAGAACGGCGGCAGCGCGGCGCCACCGCCCGGCAGCACGCCGAGCACCGAGCCCAGCGCCGTGCCGCGTAGCATCGCGGGGAAGGCGGCGCGCAGGTCGGCCCTGCTCGGAATCAGGTCGCGAACCGTCTGGCTGACCACGCGCCGCGCGGGCGGTCGCTCCAGATTGGCGATGATCTCGCCGAGCCCGAACAGGCCCATCGCGATCGGCACGAAGTCGAGCCCATCGGACAGCTCCGCGACGCCGAAGGTCATGCGCGCCGCGCCCGAGCTGACATCGATGCCGACGAGGCCGAGCAGCAGCCCGAGCAGAACCATCGCCAGCGACTTCGCGACCGAGCCGTGCGCCAGCACGACGGCCGCGATCAGGCCGAGCACGAGCAGGCTGAAATACTCCACAGCCGTGAATTTCAGCGCCAGCACGGAGAGCGGCACGCTCATGACCGCGATGACGATGGTCGCCATCGTGCCGGCGAAGAAGGACGCGATCGCCGCGATCGCCAGCGCCGTGCCGGCCTTGCCCTGCTTGGCCATCTCGTGGCCGTCGAGGCAGGTGACGACCGACGAGGTCTCGCCCGGCACATTGACCAGGATCGCGGTGGTCGAGCCGCCATACTGCGCCCCGTAGAAGATGCCCGCCAGCATGATCATGGCGCCCGGCGGCGACAATCCGAAGGTGAAGGGCAGCAGCAGCGCCACAGTCGGGATCGGCCCGATCCCCGGCAGCACGCCGATCGCCGTGCCGATCAGGACGCCGAGTAGGCACAGGCCGAGATTGTTGAGCTCAAGCGCGGTCGAAAGTCCGAGCAGCAGGTTGTCGAAGAGTTCCATGACAGGCTTTCAGCGCGGCCAGACGGGGACCGGCAGCGCCAGAACCTTGATGAAGAGAAGCACAGCCGCGCCCGAGAGGACGAGCGCGAACGGCACTGTTTCACGCAGGCGCCCCTCACGCGCGGCGAGGCTGGCGAGGATGACGGTGACGACCGCGGCGATGGCGAGTCCCAGCTTTTCCGCCGTCAGCGCGAAGATGCCGACCGCACCGAGCACCGCGAACAGGGGCCGCAACTGCACCGGCTCGATCGGCATTGCCGTCTCTGCCGCGCGTCTTTGCAGCAGGCCTGCGCGCCAGAGGCTGCGCGCGCAGAAGAACAGGCCAAAGGCGAGCAGCCCGAGCGAGACGACGCGCGGCATGTAGCCGGCACCCATGTCGGCCGCGTGGCCGACAGTGAGCTTGCGTGTCGCGACCAGCGCGCCCGCCGCCACCGCGACGAGGAACAGGCCAAACAGCAGGTCGCGCCAGTCGATCCGGGAGCGGGTCATCGGGCCGGCCACCTAGCTGCCCTTGATGCCGGCCTCGCGGATGATGCCGCCCCAGCGAGTGGTGGCGTCCTTCAGCCAGTTCGAGAATTCCGCCGGGGAACCGGCCTTCACCACGCCGCCCTGCTCGGCGATCTTGGCCTTGATCTCGGGCTCCTGCAGGATCTTGCTGATTTCGGAGTTGAGCCGCGTGACCATTGCGGGAGGCGTTCCGGCGCGGGTCAGAATACCCTGCCAGGTGCCGGCGTCGCCTCCGGGCAGACCCGCCTCCCTGAAGGTCGGCAGTCCCGCGACGCGCTCCTCGCCGGTGACGGCGAGGCCGACGAGCTGCTTGTTGGCGACGAAGGGCAATGTCGCGGTCGAGCCATTGATGATGACGCCGCTCTCGCCCGAGACGACGGCCCGGGAGGCCGCCGCGCCGCCCTTGTAGGGCACGTTCTTCCACTGGATGCCGAGTTCCCTGGCCATCTGCACGGCTGTGATGTGGTTGGCCGCGCCGACGCCGGAATTCGCGATGGCGAGCTTGTTCGGGTTCGCTTTGGCGTATGCGATCAGCTCCTGCGCCGTCTTGGCGGGAATCGATTCATGCACGGCCAGCACATAGGGGCCGAACATCACCATCGAGACCGGAGCCAGATCCTTGGCCGGATCATAGGTCAGGTCGGAGAACAGGCTCGGCGCGGTCGCCAGAGAGCCGACATCCATCAGCAGCAGGGTGTGGCCGTCGGCTGGAGACTTGGCGACGGCGTCGGCGCCGAGGTTGCCGGCGGCGCCCGGCTTGTTCTCGATCACGACGGGCTGGCCGATCGCGGCCGAGAGCTTTGGCCCGATCAGGCGGGCGAGGATGTCGGACGTTCCGCCGGGCGCAAACGGCACGACGAGGCGGACGGGGCGTTCGAAATTCTGGGCTGCGGCGGACTGTGCGGAAAGCGCGAAGCCCGCGAGCGCCGCAAGCGCGAGGCCTTTGGCAAGGCCGTTGGCGAGGGTCGCCGGGAAACGAAGTCGGGTCATGGATGTCCTCCTGTGGGATGCGGGCCTCGCCCGGATGCCGGGTCGCGAAGTCGCAGGCAGTCTTCAAGATGCTGCCTTGTCGCCACAGAATAGGAGAGTCACGATGCGCCAGTGAGTTAGAAAGGCAATAAGTCGATACCTTTTTTGGATCGCATGATAGTCTCAACGCGGTTGCCGACGCGCTGCCCCCGCTTACCCTGACGATCAGACGGCATCAGCCGCGTGCAATCCTGGGAGGGATTTATGAGCCGATCGATCACACGCCGCGCGGCGCTCAGTCTTGCCGGCGGCGCGCTCGCCGCGCCTCTGGTTGCGCGGGGCGGCTTCGCGCAGGCCTATCCGGCCAGGCCGGTCACGGTGGTCATTCCCTTCGGCGCGGGCGGGACCACCGATCTCGTCGGGCGCATCATCTGCGAGAAGCTGACCCAGCGCACGGGCAAGGCCTTCATCATCGAAAATCGGGCCGGCGCCGGCGGCAATACCGGCGTCGCCGCGCTCTCCCATGCGACGCCCGACGGCTACACGATCGGCATGACGACGCCGTCGACGCACGGCATCAATCCCAATCTCTACAAGGACAAGCTGCCCTTCAGGCCGTTCGAGTTCGAGTTCCTCTCGCTGGCCTCGTCGCAGCCGAACTTTCTCTGCGTGCATCCCTCGATCCCGGCGCAGAACGTCAAGGAATTCATCGCCTATCTGAAGGCCAATCCCGGCAAGGAAAACTATGGCTCGTCGGGCATCGGCACCTCGATCCATCTCTCGGGGGAACTCTTCATGCAGCTCGCCGGCGTGACGATGCAGCACGTCACCTATCGCTCTTCGGGCGCGCTGGTGCAGGACCTGATCGCGGGCAACGTCAAGGTCTCCTTCGACAACTTCACCTCGCCCTATCCGCACTACAGGGCCGGCACGCTGAAGGGGCTGGCCGTCACCAGCATGGAGCGTGCGAAGATCGCGCCCGAAGTCCCGCCTCTCGCCGAGACCCTGCCGGGCTTCGACATCTCGTCGTGGAACGGCTTTCTCGCGCCGAAGGGCACCCCGAAGGAGATCTGCGACAGGCTCGTGGCCGAGATCCAGGCGGTGCTGAAGGATCCAGCCGTGGTCGGGCGCTTTGAGGAACTCGGCGCGGCGGCGACGCCCTCGACCGGAGCGGAAACGAGGGCGAAGGCCGAGACCGAGATGGCCAAGTTCAAGTCGATCATCGACAAGGCCGGAATCAGCATCCAGAACTGAACCGGGCCCGACCGTCAGGGCAGGGCTTGCCGGCGGGAGGGCTGGAGATGTTCGAGTTGAGCCAGCTACGCTGTTTCGTGGCCGTGGCGGAGGAGCTGCATTTCGGCCGGGCGGCGCTGCGCCTCAACATGACGCAGCCGCCGCTCAGCCGCCAGATCCAGATCCTCGAACGCGTGCTCGACGTCGTGCTGCTGGAGCGCAGCAACCGCACGGTGAAGCTTACCCCGGCCGGTCAGAGCTTCCTCTCGGAGGCGCGCCGCATGCTCAAGCTCGCCGAGAGCGCGGCGCTGCTCGCCAAGCGCGTCGCCAACGGCAAGGCCGGCTCGATCAACATCGGCTTCACCGCGACCTCGGCCTATTCCTATGTCCCGGAACTCGTCGCCGCCTGCCGGCGCGAGCTGCCGGACGTCGAGATCGCGCTGAAGGAGATGGTCAGCGGCGACCAGCTCAAACGGCTGGGTTCCGGCGAGATCGATATCGGACTGCTGCGGCCGCCAATCCCGCGCACGGGTCTCAGCGCTTTTCGCGTGACATCCGAGCCGCTGATCGCGGCGGTGCCCGCCGGGCACGCGCTGGCGCGGGCCGAGGCGATCGCTATCGAGGATCTCGCGGCCGAGCCCTTCATCATGTATGCGCCCTATGAGGCGCGCTATTTCCACGATCTGCTGGTCGAGCTGTTCTCCCGCGCCGGGCTGGTGCCGAACTATGTCCAGCACCTCGCCCAGATCCACTCTATCCTGGCCATGGTGCATTCGGGCGTCGGCGTCGCGCTGGTGCCGCAGGCGGCGACGAACCTGCATTTCAGCGGCGTCGCGCTGCGCCCGGTCGATCTGCCGCGCCAGCGGCCCGCCGAGCTGTTCTTCGTCAGCCGCGAGGACAACGACAATCCGCTCCTGCCGATCGTCGCCGCTCTGGCGAAGGGGCTGGCGCAAGGCCCGGCGAAAACCGGCTGAACGATGCAATCAATGGATCGCCCGATACAGTGATTGGTCTCGATCGGCATCGTTCCTGATCTACTTCTGCGGCTGAACCCAGCCAAGGAGCCGATCGTGAGCAAGATGACCCCCCGGGAGATGGCGCGCCATATCGGCAATGGGCTGCTCTCCTTTCCCGTCACGCCGTTTACGCCCGGCAACGCCTTCGACGAGGCGCGTTACCGCTCCAATCTCGACTGGCTCTGCGGCTACGATGTCGCCGGCCTGTTCGCGGCGGGCGGCACGGGCGAGTTCTTCTCGCTGTCGCCGGCCGAGGTGGTGCAGGTGGTCGCGACCGCGGTCGCCGAGACGAAGGGCCGCGTGCCGGTGCTCGCCGGCGTCGGCCATGGCACGCGGATCGCGGCCGAACTTGCGGCCGGCGTCGAGCAGGTGGGGGCCAACGGCATCCTGCTGCTGCCGCCTTATCTCGTCTTCTCCGAGCAGGACGGGCTCGCCGCCCATATCGAGGCGGTCTGCCGGGCGACGACGCTCGGCGTCATCGTCTACAACCGCGACAACGCCATCATCACCGAAGAGACGCTGGCGACGCTGTGCGAGCGCAATCCCAATCTCGTCGGCTACAAGGACGGCATCGGCGACATCGAGCTGATGACGCGCATTCATCTGCGCATGGGCGAGCGGCTGACCTATATAGGCGGCCTGCCCACGGCCGAGACCTTCGCGCTGCCCTATCTGGAGATGGGCGTCACCACCTATTCCTCAGCGGTGTTCAACTTCGTTCCGCAATTCGCGACCAGCTTCTACGCCGCCGTGCGCCGGCGCGACCGCGAGAGCGTGCAGGCCGGACTGCGCGACTTCATCCTGCCGTTGATCGCGATCCGCAACCGCAGGCGCGGCTACGCCGTCTCGATGATCAAGGCGGGGATGAAGGTGGTCGGGCGCGATTCCGGCCCGGTGCGGACGCCGCTGACCGATCTGACCGAGGCCGAGACGGCGGAGGTGGCCGCGCTCGTCGCCCGCCTCGACCAAGGTGAATTCGCGACGCGCGGGCGTGCGGCTGCCTAAGCGCCGCGCGCGATGCGTCGATTGCATCGGTCGATACGGCCTTTGATCTGTTCCGGGCCGGCCGCGCCTCTAACCTGCCCCCATAAAGCGAGCCGCTCCGAAGGGCGGCCGGATGTCGGGGGAGACGATCATGGGCGCGACGAAGACAACTGGTGTGGTGGCGTTGCTTTCGGCCATGATGGCGGCCATGCCTGCCGCCGCAAAGACGCTGGTCTATGTCTCGAACGCCGATAGCCGCCAGATCAGCGTGCTCGAACTCGATGCGCAGGCCGGCGAGTTGAAGCCGGTCGAGACGGTCGCTGTCACCGGGACCGCGATGCCGATGGCGATCTCGCCCGACAAGCGCCACCTCTACGTCTCGCTGCGTTCGCAGCCCTTCTCGGTCGCGTCCTTCGCGATCGACCCGCAGACCGGCAAGCTCGCGCCCCTCTCAACCGTGCCCTTGCCCGACAACATGGCCTATGTCGCGACCGACCGGACGGGGCGCTTCCTGCTCAGCGCCTCCTATGGCGGCGACAAGATCGCAATCAATCCGATCGGGCCGCAAGGCGCGGTCGGGGCCGAGCCGGTGCAGGTCGTTCCAACCCGCAAGCACGCGCATGCGATCCTGACCGACCGCGCCAACCGGCATCTCTTCGCCAGCAATCTCGGCGGCGACGTCCTGCTCCAGTTCAAGTTTGATGCTGCGACCGGCAAGGTCACGCCCAACGATCCGCCCTTCGTCGAAACCAAGAAGGGCGCGGGGCCGCGCCACTTCGTCTTCAGCCCGGACGACAAATTCGCCTATCTGGTCAACGAACTCGACGGCACGCTGAATTCCTATCGCTACGATGCCGGCAAGGGGACCATGGCCGAGACCGGCAGCGTCAGCATCGTGCCGCCGGGTTTCCAGGGCGGGGCTCCGGCCAGCGCCGAGCTCAAGATCACGCCGAACGGCCGCTTCATCTACGCCTCTGAGCGGACCTCGAACACGATCGCGGCGTTCCGGGTCGACGCCGCGACGGGCGCGCTGACGCCAGGCGGCAACTTCGCCACCGAGACGCAGCCGCGCGGCTTCAACATCGACCCGAGCGGGCGCTTCCTCGTCGCCGCCGGGCAGAAATCCGACTCGGCCACGCTCTATGCGATCGACGCCGAGACCGGGGCGCTGAAGGAACTGAAACGCTATCCGCTCGGCAAGAATCCGAACTGGGTCGAAATCATCGAGCTTCCGTGAGCCGGGTTGGCGTCACCCGGCGCTTCGGCCGGGTGACTGCGAGATCCCTGCGCCGGTTTGATCGGCCAGCCGCTCACATCGTGGCGGCGACCACCGCATCGACATCCGTGACGACGCAGACGTTCTGCAGCGCGTAGTTGACCGACGCCGCGTGCCATTCGGCGGTCATCGTCGAGCAGGCGTCCTCCGGCACGAGCATGAAATAGCCCTTGTCCGCGCCCGTGCGCGCCGTGTGCTCGATCGACATGTTGGTCCATGCTCCGGTGACGATGACGACATCGCGCCCGAGCGCTTTCAGCACGGTTTCCAGCCGCGTGCCCTCCCAGGCGCTCATGCGGCTCTTCTCGACGACATGGTCGCCGGCCTGCGCCTCCAGCCCAGGAACGGGAGCCGAGCCCCATGTCCCGCGCACCAGCGCCTTGGCGTCCGCCAGCCCCTCGAACAGCGGCGCGTTCATGGTGACGCCCGGCGCGCCGGGCTCGACCACGAACCAGACATGGATCACCGGAATGCCGCGCGAACGCGCCGCTTGCGCCAGCCTTGCGGCATTGGCGATGGCGTTTTGTTGCCGGCAGTGCTCCGGCGAGCCGGAGGAAGCAAACGCGCCGCCATCCATCACGACGTCGTTCTGCATATCCTGGACGATCAGCGCGCAGCGCGCGGGATCGAGCCGGTAGCCGCTCGCGGCCTTCTTCGCCCCGCTCGCCGCAACCGTCGCGGCAGGCCTGACGCCCGAGACCGGTTGCGGGGCAGGGTCGCTACGGCCGCGCTCGCCGCCGCCTGCATTCATGTAGGGTTCGCGACGCGGGCCGATCTTGGTCTCGACCGCGTAAAGCGAATGCGTCGCGGTCAGGAACAGCGTGCGCCAGTCCGGCCCGCCCCAGGTCAGGTTGCCGACGAGTTCCGGCACGCGCAGCTTGCCGATCAGCTCGCCCTTGATCGTGTAGACCCAGACGCCACCGGGCCCGCAGACCCAGACATTGCCCTGCGCGTCGCATTTCATGCCGTCGGGCACGCCGGGCTCGGAGCCGACGATCCCGGAGGCGAAGATGCGCCCCGGCCCGAGCCGTCCGTCGGGCAGGATGGCGAAGACGCGGATATTGTGCTGCACCGTGTCGTTGACGAAAAGCCGGTCCTCCGTCGGGCAGAAGCACAGGCCGTTGGGCTGGTCGAAGAGATAGCGATCGACCAGAAGCTGCGGCTCGCCCCCGCCGGGCGGGATGCGGTAGACGCCCTGGAAGCCGAGCTGGCGCGGGCGCTCGACGCCGAACACCGGCATGCGGCCGTACCAGGGGTCGGAGAAATAGATCGACCCGTCCGATTTCACCACGACGTCGTTGGGGCTGTTGAGTTCCATGCCCTCGAAATGCGAGGCCAGCACCTCGCGCTGGCCATCCGGCCGCTCGCGGACCAGCGACGAAGTGGCGTGCTCGCAGACGATCAGGTTCAACTCGGAATCATAGGTCATGCCGTTGCATTTGTTCGCGGGCCGCTTGACCTCGCGAATACCGGCCTTGTCCCAGCGGCGGCGGACGTCGCCGGGCATGTCGGAGAACAGCAAATGCTGCTCGCGCGGGTGCCAGACCGGCCCTTCGCAGAAGTCGAAGCCGGTGCCGAGCTGGCGTACGGGAGCCCAGAGGTCGACGCAGTCCTCGAAGGCGGGGCGGATGGCGACATGGGTGGTCATCGGCGATGCCTCACGCCGCAAACCAGTTGCGCGGCGGCAGCGACTGCACCACCGGGCCAGGCACCGCCATGTCCATGCGGCCGACGACCTGACCATGGGCGATCTTGGCGGGCTTGTCATGGACCGGCAGCAGGAATTTGGCCTGAGAGAGCAGCTTCTTGATCGCCGCCTTCTCCTGCCGCTTGGAGACGCCGTGATTGCCGGTGGTGCGCGGCTCGTTGGCGCCGACCTCGTGGAAGGGCGTGACGATCTGGTCGTTGAAGTCGTAGATCACGTCGCCGCAGAGGATCGCCCGTCCCTCGGCAGTATCGACATGGATATTCATCGAGCCTTCGGTATGCGCGCCGGCCGCCTCCAGATAGCAGCCGGGAAACAGCTCGATCATGCCCGAGAGCTCCAGATCCTCGAAGCGCAGCGCGTCGCGCGTATGCAGCCGGTCGATCAGGTGCTTGATGTCGGGGGCCGGATATTGCGGGTGCATCAGGCCCGAGACCGAGTATTCGAGCTCGCGCCGGTTGACGATGACGGTCGTGTTCATCGGGAAGAGCTCGTCCTTCCCGGCATGGTCGATATGGAGATGGGTGTGCATGACGTAGCGCACATCGCCCATCCGCACGCCGTGCCTGGAGAGCTGGTTCTCGATCATGTTCTCGTGGAACTGCAGCCCCCGCATGCCGAGGCTTTCCATGATCTGGTTGTGGCGGTAGCCGGTATCGACCACGACCGGCCAGGGGCCGCCGAGGATCAGGAAGCCATAGGTTGGGACCCTCCGGGTGCGGCCGCAGTCGCGGCCGAGCACGAGGAAGCTCGATTCCAGCTCGATGTCGCCATAGTCGAGAATCTTGATTTCGAGCGCCATGGCGGTTCTCCCATTGCCTATCGACCGAGGCGGTAGACCCGCCTCGCGGTTTCATTGAAGACGTCGTTTCGGGCGCTCTCCGGCACGGCCGCGCGGTGCGCGCCGACGAGATCGCCATAGTTCGTCCAGAGCTTCTCGATCGGAAAATTGGAGCCGAACAGGCAGCGCTCCGCCCCGAACAGCGCGAGCGTCTCAGTGACGATGACGTGGATATGCTCGGCGTCGTTTCGGCGCAGGAAGGTGCCCAGCCCCGAGAGCTTGCAGACGACGTTGGTATGAGCCGCCAGTCGCGTCATGCTCTCTCGCCACTGGGCCAACCCGTCCGGCGACAGGTCCTCCAGCATGCCGGCGTGCTGGAGGACGAAGGTCACATCGGGGCACAGGAACGCGAGTTGAGCAGCGCCCTCCATTTGCCCGGCGAAGACCTGCAGATCAAAACTGAAGCCGTAGTCGGCGAGGAGATCGATGTTCGCTTGTAGACGTGGCTCGCTGCACAGGTCTGGGCCGTTCGCGAAGCGGTAGAGCGGGTTCTCGTGCCAGTGCAACTGCATGCGCACGCCGCGTACGCGCGGATTTGCCGCCAGCGCGTCGAGCTGCGGGCGCACATCCTCGCTGAGCATGTCGGCATAGGCGACGATCGCGATCGGGAAGCCGCTTTCCTCTGCTGCCTGCGAGACGAAGGCGACCTCGTCGAGATGGCGCGCCGGAGCCCAGTTCGCCTGCACATAGACCGCTTCGGTCACGCCTGACGGCCGGCAATCGGCGAGATACTCGGCGATCGGGTAATCGCGCCGGATCGGCTCATAAGGCCCGAAAATGCGCGGCTGCATCGGCCCGAGCAACCAGGGCAGATCGGCCTGACGCCAGATATGGAAGTGCGAATCGACGAGTCCCGTCATGCCGCGACCGCGCCTCCGAGCGACAGGATGTGCCGGCAGATGCGGGCCGTGCTCGCGCCGTTGCCGAGGCTGTCGAGGCGCGGCGCGATCAGCCGCAGCGCCTCTGTTTCCGGCCGATAGCCCGGATCGGCGGCGAGCGGCGTCAGCCAGTCGATGCGATGCGCGCGCGCCGAAAGCCGCGTGACGGCCGAGACCAGCGCCGCCGGATCGCCGCGCTCCAGACCGTCCGACAGCACGACGACGACCGCGCCGCGCGCGTAGGCCGCAAAGCGCGGCACGGCGAGGAAGGCCTGCAGCGCGTCGCCGATGCGCGTGCCGCCGTCCCAGTCGGCCACGAGCCCCGAGGCCTCGGTGAGCGCCTGTTCGCGCCGCTTGCGGCGCAGCGCCCGCGTCACGCGGGTCAGGCGTGTGCCGAAGGTGAAGACCTCGACGCGCGCCGTCGCCTGCACGATCGTATGGGCGAGCGCGAGATTGGCGTCGCTGCGCTGCTTCATCGAACCCGAGACGTCGATCAGCAGCAGGATCGGGCGCGGCCGCGTCACGCGCCTGAGCTTCTTCAGGCTCATCACCTCGCCGTCATGGCGGATCGCTTCGCGCAGGCTGCGCGCGAGATCGACGCTCGGCCCCCGCCGCGCCGCGCGATGGCGGTAGCCGCGCCGGCGGGGCAGGGCGGCCGGCAGCGCGCGGGCGAAGCGCCGAAGCGTCTCGCTCTCGTCGAGCGGCTGCAGCGCCCGCACCGAAAGCGCCTCCGCGCCGGTCGCGGCCTGGCCCGTCTCGTTGACCTCCTCGCCGACCAGAATTTCGCGCGAGCCTGAATCCTCCTGCCCCGAGATCTCCTCGTCGGGCGCGACATCCTCGTCGCCCGGCTCGGCGACCGCACCGAGGAAATGCATGTCGAACAGGGCGTCGAACAGCGCGCGCTGCTCGGGATGGGGTGCGAGCGTGGCGACCGCCGCCTTGCGGACATGCTCGATCCCGCGCGGGCCGAGCAGTTCGATGGCCGAGAGGAAGGACACCGTCTGCTCGGGCGCGACGGCAAGGCCATGCGCGCGCAGCAGCGTGGGGAAGGCGACGAAGGGGCGCGCGGCGGCGGGAAGGGGAGCGATCATGGCGCGCGCTCCCATCCATTAGCCTTCTGATCGCGGTGAGCGGCAACCTGTCCCCTTCCCCCCGCTTGCGGTGGGGAAGGGTTAGGGATGGGGGGG